>JAAUYI010112225.1_pt1 | contig 10883 bp, 6 predicted proteins | sample 7278041 | NCBI WGS metagenome assembly JAAUYI01 (sample SAMN14350216, study PRJNA611818) | marine sediment metagenome | isolation source: surface marine sediment (0.6m) | place: French Polynesia: Moorea | collected 2018-08
AAGCTAATGTTCTCGACGATATATCTAGAGCGATGGTCAACCAGCTTTCGGCAGGTATTTTACAGCAGTACAATGACACTGTTAAAACAACACTCCATCAAAAAGACTCAGACCCCAAACAAATTAAACAAAGGTTTACTCAAACATACAGCAGTATTAAAGAGCAAATTATGACCGCTCAATTGAGTTCTGTTGCTAAGGATGAGCTGGCAGCTACTCTATGGCAGAAGCAACACACCGATAGTTTTGAGACTGCCAATCGTCGTAAATGCCTCGATTTATGTCGCTACTTCGATCCTAGTATTTATACTTATCAAAAAAGCGAGCATCAATACCAACGGGATTTGAGCAAAAATCGAGCGGCTTACATTATTGAAGCTCCTTTTGAATCCAGCCTTTTTGCCAATCAAGGTAGGCAAGATTGTGCCGCCTATATCAAAGAGATTTTAGATGCCCAGGGACAAAACTTTGAGGCAACCTTGCATCCGACCAAGCCCTGCGTAGTATTTGCGATCGAGAACATCGACCCTAACCTAAAACAGTTATTCGATCCCTTCCACGATCCAGATACCGCCCGCCATCACGACCAGATCGATCTAAAAATAGCCAAACAACGTTTATTCAATCGAGATCGCAAGCTTTACAACCAGCTTTTTACCGTCTCTTCAGACAATAAAAGATTCAACCCGATTAAGATCGTACCTCCAAGACATTTAAATTGGATTCAAAATAAGTCGCTGCGCAGTGCTTCTTTGGTTTTCTCAGTACTGCCCGAACGGATCACCCAGTCTTTAGGACGGGAAATTACTCTGGTCAAGGTGTTAGGAGTAGCTAAAAACGCCTATGCCCGACACGATTTTAATGGAGTTTATTACCAAGGTCGCGAGCTTAACTTTACAGTAAGTACTTTTAACGATCCGACTTCCGACCGTCATGGAGACCAGATGGTATACATGCAAAATCCTGGGGACGGCAACTATTATTCTTTGGGAATGTTTGCTAAAGATTCTCACAAACTGCCTGTATCTGCGAGTTTTGCAGGTCAAATTCGCATGGATGGCAACACCATGGACATTTACATCAAACCAGGCTCAATTGCTATTCCCGAACAGGAAATGCCACAAAGTCCTAAAAGGCTTCGTAGTCAGCATCGTCGCCAAGAAGTAACCGAGACTAGTAAAGCTAATTTGCAAAGATTAACCGAAATCAAGCAAGGGCGCAGACATCAACGACAAAACTGGCAAAATTCTCCATCTAAGCAAGGGGCAACTAATCTGCATTTTTCTGAGCATTCCCAACTTAGAGAAAATAACGAAGACCAAATGGAAATTTAATTAGCTCTTAGCTTTTAGCTTTTAGCTCTTAGCTTTAGATAGTGTTTTACACGATTCCAGCTCAAGAAAAAATCGCTCCTCAGACCGCAGGTAACTAACAGTGAAGCAGCGCTGAGGGACTGCTGAACCCGAAGGGCTAACAACTAATAGCTAACAACTAATAGCTATTCATCACCAATCAACTTTTGCACCCATACAGCATTAATCAAAATCATGGTTTATACAAAAAACAGAAAGAATAATCGTATCCAGGACTCTCAGCAGATAAATTACGTCAAAAACATTTTAGAAACTGCTGTTGCTAAGTGTCAGCAAGCCAGTATGCACGATCCTACTGTTTATCATGCTACGGCGCAAAGGATTGCCGATACCAATTCCCTTAATGACCCCAATAAGCCTCGCGTTACCTTTGATACCAAGCAACAAAAAATCAAAGGTCAGCAAGAACCAGTTCTGGAGTTGACCGCTACTATTGGCGATCGAACCAGTACGAGCTATTTCTTGGTTAAAGATTCAGCAGCACCAGGCTCAAAACCAACTCAGGAACAGCTTACTTATCTCCGTCCCGATGTAGTTTCAGCCCGCATTCAAGCTAGTTTGGGTCTAACAACAGCAGTACCAGCAACTAACCCAATTAATACTCGAGCGGTTCCCCATCCCGCTCCCGTTAATCATACTCTAGCTACTCCTTCTAAAGCTCAGACATTAGCGCAGACGATGGGACAACAAGCACCTACACCACTTCAGACACCAACTCAACCCACTACCTCTAACCTACTAGCAGATAAATTAGCAGCTTTAGCTAATCCTGTTTTCCCATTCCAATCAGATACAAAATCCAGTCCTCTTCCTCCCCCTTCTGACCATACTAAGGAGCGAGTAAGTAACTCGGCTGCACCTCAAGCAATTAAACCCATTCATAATCTGACCCCAGCCCAAATAATTAATAAAACTACTAAAAACATGCAGGCTATAGGTAAGGTCAATATTAGTCTGGGGCAAGCTCTTAAAGACATGGCCGAAGGTGAAATAAATCCCGTGCAGCTCTATGGATATGCCTTAGAAACCATGGGCAACTTTATCAACGGCATTCCCGCAGGAATTCACGAAGCCAGATTAAAACAGATTGCCAGCAAGATTAATGAAGTTAACCGAGAAAGAGCAACTGTTAATCGGTTAATGAAGGAAACTGGCAACACCGTGTCGCAATGGGAAAAAAATCAGCTGACACCTTCAAACAGGCAGAATCAAACTGCTGCACCTCATCCATTCCCTAGCTCGGCAAAGCCCAGTAAGGTCGCCCCACAACCCAAAGATCGAGAAGACCGAGAAGCAAAAAGCGAAGGTAAAGCCCCTGAAAAGCTTACAGCCATTGACAAGCTTCTTAAAACTAACCTTCCGATTGAAGACAAGCTCGACGCGATCGAGAAAACCCTCGATGAAATGCTCAAAGAGCTAACTTCCATAAGAGTTAGTTTAGAGGCTACTCAGTCTGCGGTTCAAGCTGAAATTGAAGCAACTAAAACCTCAGCTGCTGACGCTGAAGGCAAGGTAGTTGAATCTCAGGCTATGACTGAGGTAGAAGTAGTAGCCAACGAACCAGGAACTCATGTTCTCCTCAGGACAGAAATAGATACCGATATAGTTGCCGAAGCTAAGACTCAAACTGAAGCAGCAAAGGAAGTGGAAGTTCCTCAAGTTCGAGTAGACCCTACCCCCGATGAGGAGATAAATATCGCAGAAGAACTGGCTGAAGCTATCTCTAGTTATCAAGGAGACATAACCAAACTAAATAAACACCTCAAGTCTTCAAATCTGAAAATCGCCCGATCGGAAGATGGCTCTACTTTTACTGTTAAAGAGTTACATAATAATTTGGCCTCTACCGTGTTTACCGCAGAGAGCAGCGAAGCAGGATGGAGCATTGATAGCAGAATCAACGATTCTGTGAAGCTAGATGTTTTAAGCAGTTTTTACGCGGCAGAAACAGCAGCAAAAGCCGACCGAGAACCTGAAGTCCAGAGAAAAATCTCTCAACCTCAAGTTGTCGAACACCCCTCTCTAGAACTTGCTTAGGATTGCTCAAAGCTCAAAGCTCAAAGCTAATCCAAGTAAAAAAACTTAAATTAACCCTAGTACCTTTGGTCGGATTGCCGATTAAAAAAGAGCAATCAAACAGAACTAAATATCTATCTATGACGAGTAAAACGTTAGTGCTACTTGGGGTTACTCGTCATTATCTTAGTCGTATAAATAAATTTCAATACGCTCAAACAATAGGATTTATCACAATGACTATTTCTTCTAACAATTCCAACTCCAATAAAAACACGACCACTAACAAACCTTATATAAAACAATTTCTCTCCAGCTTTCGTATTGAAGACAAAGATGTCCCCTTTGCTTTGGGTGGTATTGGTATGGCTGGTTATCTCGGCTTTAGCGATCCCGCTCTACTCGTTACTTTGTTGATGAGCATTGTAATAGCAGGAAGTCTTTACTTTCTCTCAGCCTGCCTTTCTTCAATCTCGAAAAAACTTCAATTTAGAATTAGTATCTGGCACTTACTGACAGTAATCTGTGGTTTGACTTTTGCCCTCAATGCCTACGAACCATCTCACGCTCTCTTCCTTTCTGGTTTAGAAACTGGTGTCACAGATTTGCTCGGTGACGACGCTAGTGTAACTGACGCTCAAATCGCAACACTATTTACTTTTATTCGGATTGCCTTAGTCTTAGTTAGTCTTGGCGGTGGTTTTGCTGCCTGGCAACAACAACAGCAGGGTCAGTCAATGACTCCAATTATCATGTTCGTTGGCGGCTTGTTCGGCATCGTGCTGGCAATCGATATTATGACAGCTGTAGTCCTCTAAGTATTTACTTTTTTTTCTATTACACTGTCAACTATCAAATATTGCTATGGACGCTTCAGAATTAGTCTCCATCAATTCCTCCCTCAACCGTAAGGCCAAGTTCTTCGGTGTTCTACCGATTTCCCAGGTTATACCTATTGGTGTAATTGCAGCCTTCTGTTTTTTGGTAGTCGGTGCGACGGGAGGAAAAGACAAAACCTTTGGCATTATGTTCGCTTGGATGAGCGGTACTTGGCTTTTAGCTACGGGTTCTCATCCCCATGAAATGATCGATCGGATGCGTCCGAGGCCAGGCAAAAATTGGGCTTATACCAGACTCCCCTATGTGTCTCCAATCCCTGAAAATCGTCCTGTCGAACTGCGTTCTACGATCGAAGACCGAGAATTGACTCTAAGACCGAAGTACATTAATCAGATGCAGCAAACTGGTAAAAAAGCAATTTTTCCTCCTTTTGTTGGGTTTCAACACTTAACTTCCCTAATTAAATACTGCCAAGGAGACCAAGACCGTGGTGCTTTATTGCTCAAAAATGGTCAACAGTATCAAATTGTTTTCTGTTTCAAACTTACTCCCTGGCATACTAGCTTCACTCCAGAACAAGCTCGCAAATGCTGGGAAGCAACAGAAGTAGCAGCCAAAGAAATCGTGCCAGGAGAATCTTTAACCTTTTACTGTGAAAAGTACGCCGATCTTAACGAACGTGTAAATCGGCTAGAAAAAGTTGTTGCCGAATGCGATAACGGTGGAATTGCTATTTTGACCGAATCTGAATTAGGTAGAACTCAATCTCTATCTCAGAAAGGATTAAGACAAAACCTCAGCTACACCGTAACCTGCACCTTCACCTTCACCCGTGGCGGAGATGTAGGAACCGATTTTGTCTCGCGAATTATTCGCCTCGGTAACAATCTATTATCCAAAGCAGCAGGGGATCGAGAACAGCTACAGCAAGATTTTTATAGTGAAGCTTTAGAAGCTGCCTACACTCAAGGATTTCTAATTTGGCAATCGATCTTGCGTACCACCTGGAGATTAGATGTCCAACCTTTGACTCTAAATCAAACCTGGAATCACCTTTGGTATCAATTTAATTCTCGCTCTAGCGTGCCCAAACCAGTACCAAATTATTGGACATGGGATGGTTGCGAATTTAAAGAGATGGTCATAGAACCAGTCCATCCTCTATCGATTCTGTCTCAAGGAGTAGGACATTTAACCGCTACTCCTCAACACAATCAAGCTCGGGATGAAATAGTACTTCCAGGTCGCAATCAAATCTGTGCCCTGATGACCATGGAAGAAGTTTCCAAACGCAAGCTGACTAAAACAGAACAGTTAACTCATCTGTTTGAAGTGATGCAGAGTAACGATGCGATCGACACCGAGTTTATTATCCAACTCAACAGTGTCTCATCTCAAGCCCTCGACAGGCATCTAGAACAAACCATTGCCCAAGCCAACTCTGCCAAATTGATGGCAGAAGAATCGGCAATTGGTCGAGATGTCCGTTCGGAACAGCTATTAGAAGAATCCTTTGAAGCCCAAAAGCTAGTTGGTGGTGGCGGTGCAGGTATTTATGTCTCCTTTGTAGCCAAAATATATCGTACAGAACGAAAAGTCCTTGATGAAGCCTGTCAAGAACTGAGTCGTAAATTTGGTAGTAATCTCAAGCGGGAAGAAAATATTGCCTGGAGTCTATGGTTGGAAACTTTACCCATGACCATGGGACGAATCTTACAAAAGACAAGCATGGTCGAAGATCGCCGTGTATTGCTTGATAACCTTTCCTTTTATCGATACCTACCCAATGTTGCTCCTGAAGATGTCCACAAGAACGGAGTTGAATTAATCGTTCGTGGAGGTAAGCCTATCTATCTAGATATGTTTCAAAAAAATACACTGCGGGGCTTAATTATTGGTGAATCGGGTTCGGGAAAAAGCGTGATTGCTTGGCGTATTATGTTAGATTTTCTATCCCATAATATTCCCGTAATCGGTATGGATTCGGCAGTTGGGGGTAATAGCAGCTTCCGTTGGGCCATAAAGATGCTAGGAGGAGCGCACATCGATATTAGTCGCAACTCTAGCAACCTACTTGAACCTCCAGACTTAAGGCTCTATAAGGGTGATGACTATAAGGTGCGCTTAAATCAGTGGAAAGATACAGTCAAAAATACTTTGACTAACTACATAATGTATGGTGTCAACGATCCCAAGTTAAGCCAGAGGGTAGAAAGCTTAATCGTCGCCACTATAGGAAAGTTTATTGCCAACAATAAAATTAGACGGCGGATCAATCAGGCGTTTGAAGATGGCTTTGGCAGTGAGTCATGGCAAAAAATGCCTACATTGGTTGATTGGTTACAATTTTGTACCAAGGAAAAGCTCAACCTACGCAACTTTGAAGAAATAGACAAACAGGCAATTAACCAAATCCGTACTCAAATTACCACTTTACTCAGCTCGGCTTTAGGAGATACCGTAGGTCGCCCCAGCAGTTTCGATCCTGGTAACAGAATCAAGTTCTTTACTATCGTTAATCTCGATAGCGAACGGGATCAGGTGTTAATTGCCCAGACCATCCAAAGTACCTGTATTCGTTTGGCTCTTCAATACCCCAAATCTTTAATTGTAGGCGATGAGATTGCCGATCTGTTGAAAAAAGGGGGTTTTGCCCGTACCTGGGGAGCGATGCACGCGATGGCTCGTAAAAGTGGGATCTCTCTGCTCACAATTAGCCAAAACATTGAAGAGATTCAAAAATGTTCTGCTGCTGCTGACATTCTTAAAAATATCTCCTTCAAACTCATCGGTGTCATTACCACTGATGGTGCAACCAGCTTAGTTGAGTTTCTCAAATACCCCAATTTAATCTACGAGAATGCTACCAAAGTCTTTGAAACCAATAAGGAGCTAGGCTGTTCTCACTGGCTGTTAGAGATCCGAAAACAGTTCTGGCAAACTCAGTTTTTCCCTTCCCTACTCAATCTAGCTATGGTAGCTAACGGTAGTGATGAGGTGAAAATTCGTAATGAAATTATGACTCGTGCCACGCAAAACCAAACTAACAGATGGTTGGCATTGGATGAATATGCCAAAGCAATTACTAAAGGCTAAATCGAGCTAATTCAGACCAAAATTAATAGCTGTTAGCCATTAGCCTTTAGCTTGTGCTAACAGCAACAACAACAGTTTTTTAAATCTATCTAAATTAACCCAACTATTAAACTTGCCTTTTTAAAAGACAAGTACAGTAGCTTTTACTTCAAATTTTTATAACATGAAAAACTTCAAACTAACTATTTTTCTCCTTTTAGTCTCCTGTTTAGTAACATCAGCTGCCAAAGTGAGTTATGCCTCAACTAAACCTAGCGGTAAAGACGTAGTGCTAGACCAATTGCCCGAATATGACCGCAACGTTGCTGAAGATATAGCCAATTTTTTGGGTTTAGGGGATCTTTTCGGTGGAGTTCTAGACTTTCTAGAATCGATGGAGAAGACCAACGATAAAATACTTGAAGCCCGCACTCCTGATTGGGAAACTATTGAAAACACTATTGAGGGTACGCAAACCAAGTCCAAAGAACTCGAACGACAGTTAGAAGATAGAGTTAGCGACAGCTACCATGCCAATCAAGCAGAAGCAGAACAAATTCAGCGCGAACTAATTCAAGAAGCCGTAGTTACTAATACCACTAGTGCAGATGCCCAAAAGATTATGGCTGCATCGTTAATTGACATTGAAGATGCTGCTAAAAAAAGTGGCAATTTATCTGAAGACTCTGCGGGTAGAGATGTGTCCCAACAAATCTTACAGAATATCTCAGAGCAAGCTGGAATTAACACTCAACTATTGAGTACAATTGCCTCGCAAAACGTGCAGTCGCAAAAAGATCGAGCTAACCAGATCGTGCTCGGTATTCAGCAAGCCAAACACAATGCAGCAGAAACTGCCCGTCGTCAGCGAGAAGCTTCTGTAGCCACAGATATGGGTATTACCGCTTGGGGTGCTATCTCTACACCGTTATTTCTTTATGAAGAAACCACTCCCTAAACTATGAACTTACTATCACTATCATTCGCTCCCTTACCGATACTTGCAAATATTCCCGACTACGCAGCTGGTGATGCACTAGATATTTTAAAAAATAGTAGTACTATTGCCAATCAGCTCGGTGAGTCGTTTCAAACTCTCTGGGAAGGCATTATCTTTAATACTGACTCTTCTTTTTGGGTAGCGGTTGTCGGCGGAGCCTTAGATTTTGCCTTGATCGGTCTTGTTATCTATGCCTGGAATGGGTTTAAAACTGACAACGACAACCGCCAGAAAGTGATGACAGAAGGCCTAGTAATGGTGATAATTCTCAGCCTTTTACTGGGCGGAAACGGTGCTTTAACTAGTAAAATACTGGCCGTCACCCACGGTTTTGATGTCAGTTTAAATCGCGCCCTGGCCAAGACTCAGGTTTTAGATCTTACTATCGCCGAAGCACTAGAAAACATTAGTCTAAGTAATGCTTCTCAAGATAAAGTAGACAAGCTTATTGGTGAATGTCAAGATCTCCAGGGAGATGAGAAAATCGAATGTTTAAATAAGCAGATAGTTGAAATTGAAGAGATTGTCAAATGGGCCGAAGCAAACGATCCCATAATCAACAGCCCTGCTGCTAGATATGCCAAAGGTGCACTCAGTTCGATCGAAACTGCTGTGGGACTCGTTGCTGACGGCAAACCTTTTAAAGCATTAGCTACATCTACCAACAGCATGCTTTTTAACAGCTTGGGAATTATGGGCATAATCAAGCTGATCTTTGCTGGTGTACAGTTGGCGTTTAACTTTGCTTTGGAGGTTGCAAGTATACTCCATGCTCTGCTTTTGCCCTTACTGATTGGCGTTATCTTTACCCCGATAGGTAGTAAATACACTGAAACTTGGATTCAAGGTTACGTCCAGATTGTCTCGATCAAGTTTCTCTACACTGCTTTGATTGGATTGACCGCAGAAGCAATCGTCAGATCCCAGACGCAGTTTGCCACAGGTATGCCTTTTCTAATCTTTAGTAGCGTCTTAGGTCCTGCTGTTGCCTACTTGATGGCCAAAGGAGGTGGGGCCAATCTAGCTCAAAAAGCTGCTTCTGCTACCCAAGGAGCTATGTCTAGTGCCGTCAAAGGTGGAGCATCTTTAGCTACTGGAGGCGCAGGCAAGCTGGGTATGATGCTTGGCAAAAATCTTATGGGCAGTGCCAAAGGTGGTCTTGCTAGAAGAGCTACGAAAAAAGGTTAATTACAGCTAGCTATTTAATACTTATTAGAACATTGACATCCTCCCGCCAGCATAGCTAGGGGATTCCCAAACATCACTATTTGGGTTTCTGTTTCCTTCCCTGACGGGTCTTTCGCAACTGCCCTTTAGAACTATGTCTATCAGGTCTTATGTCCGCTCCACAGACAGTCACCGCAAGCCCTGCGGCGAGTATATTCTTTCCAGCATTAATGTCCCTATCAATGCCTTTGATTTCACAGCTAGGACAATCCCAGCTACGAACATCAAGAGGCAACTTATCCATCACGAAACCGCAATGATTACATCTTTTACTGCTAGGAAAAAAGCGGTCAATTGTGACCAATTTTCGCCCGTACCATTGACACTTATACTCAAGTTGATGAAACATTTCCCCCCAAGCAGCATCGGAAATAGACCGAGCCAGCTTGTGATTTTTAACCATATTTCTCACAGAAAGGTCTTCGACAGCAATCAAGCTATTCTCTCGAACCAAACGAGTAGTCAATTTATGCAAGAAATCGGTACGAGCATCTTTAATTCGAGCGTGTATTTTAGCTACCTTAAGTCGCGCTTTATATCGGTTAAGAGAGCCGTTGGTTTTCCGACTCAGTTCCTTTTGCGCTGCTTTGAGCTTTTGATACAGCCGATTAAAATGCTTGGGATTAGCTATCTTTTCTCCGTCAGAAGTAGTTATCAGTCTAGAGATACCTGCATCAAGACCAACTTTTTTATCAGTTGGGGGCAAGGTATCAATAGTGTAGTCATCTACCAACATCGAGACAAACCACCGACCACTAGGATCGAGTTTGACGGTAACTGTAGATGGTCCACATCCTTCAGGCAAAAGCCTAGACCATACTATATTCAGTGGTTCTTTGCACTTGGCAAGCCACAGTTTTCCATCTCGGAAGTTAAACGCAGACTTGGTAAATTCTGCCGAGCCACCATTCCGTTTAGCTTTAAACCGAGGATACTGGGCGTGTTTTCCAAAAAAGTTAGCAAAGGCTTTTTGCAAATGTCTCAAACATTGCTGCAAAGGTACACAGCTAACCTCGTTGAGAAAATCCAATTCTTTGGTTTTCTTCCAACTAGTCAACAAGCTAGAGGTTTGCTTGTAATCAATCCTCTCTTGTTTTTCGTACCAAGCTTCGGTTCTGGTAGCCAAAGCTTTGTTGTAGACCAAACGCACACATCCCATTGTCCGACGCAAGAGATTTTCTTGCTCGGCAGTTGGGTAAAAGCGATATCGGTATGCTTTTTCGGTCATACCTCACATTATACCAAACTAAATGTAAACAAAGGGCTTGCCCGCATGTACTAAATTGGAGGACGGCGTTTCCTCTCGTCGCTGAAAGTGAGAGTTTCCACGCCGAAGAAGAGATGAATAATAT
>JAAUYI010005576.1_pt1 | contig 10882 bp, 10 predicted proteins | sample 7278041 | NCBI WGS metagenome assembly JAAUYI01 (sample SAMN14350216, study PRJNA611818) | marine sediment metagenome | isolation source: surface marine sediment (0.6m) | place: French Polynesia: Moorea | collected 2018-08
CACTGTGGGAGGTTTCTGTGAAGTTAACTGAAATTAAAGAACATATGCAAAAGACTATTGATGCAACTCAGCGGTCTTTTAATACTATTCGGACGGGACGAGCTAGTACTTCTTTACTAGACAGGATTACGGTGGATTATTACGGCACAGAAACACCATTAAAATCTCTGGCTAATATTAGTACCCCCGATGCTACAACCATTACCATCCAACCGTACGATCGAGGTAGTATGGGTGACATTGAAAAAGCCATTTCTATGTCCGATCTAGGTTTAACTCCTAACAATAATGGTGAAACGATTCGTTTAAATATTCCTCCCCTGACTAGCGAACGTCGTCAACAGCTAGTCAAAACAGCTAGCAAACTGGCAGAAGAGGGTAAAGTAGGTATTCGCAATATTCGGCGTGATGCTATCGATTCTGTCCGTAAACAAGAAAAAAATAGCGAAATATCGGAAGATGAGTCTCGTTCTTTACAAGATGAAATTCAGAAAATTACCGACCAATATACTAAGAAAATTGACGATTTATTAGCAATTAAGGAGAAGGATATTACTACTGTTTAAATTCGTTAGATTCTTGAAAACAAATTCATTAAGTTACATCGGTCTTTAAGACCGATATTTTTTTAGCCTCGTTCTTTTAAAAATAGCTATCAAAAGCGATAATAAATTACCTAAAAAATAAGATTAGAGGATTACTGTTGTGCCAGAAATAGTCCTAAATGAGGTAATTATTTTTTTACCTGTTTTACTACTGTTTATCAACGCCAAATCTTCACTACTGAATTTTCTCGTTCGTATCTTGTCTCTTTTACAACCATTTTCCCAACCCGTCCTAAATGCAGATAAATTACCACAGAAATTTCCGCCTATTAAGATAGTAAAAAGAGACTCCCCCTATCCAGGAACTTTACTATTTACCAATGCCACTAATCCTTTCCGACAAGATATTAAGAGCTATAAAAGCTTTATTGCTGAGATTGATAAATACTCTGGTAAAGTGTTGCGTTATCGTCACATTTTCACTAAAGGATATCTATTTCAACCCCAATCAACAGGATATTCCTATGCCATCTTGGAAAAAATTGGAGTTAACGGCGGAGGACATGATGGCACTCACTATTTTACAGATGAAAATTTAAACATAATAAATGCTTTTAAAGTAATCGGCGTAGCCAATGGGACTACGGATATGCACGAGTTTCTGTATCTTGACAACGGTAACGTATTGATGCTTTCTTACAGAACTCGCAAGGTTGATTTGACGATTGCAGGAGGACATCCTGATGCTCTTGTCTACGATCCAATTGTAGTTGAGCAAACGCCGAAAGGTGAAAACGTTTGGCTGTGGGATGGTAAAAATTATCTGAACATACTAGATACTACTAATGGTCCAGATGTACATCTTGACGCAATACCCCCTTCGCGAGTAGATTACGCCCACCCTAATGCTTTAAGTTTCTTTCCAGATGGCAATTTACTTTTGTCCCTCAAGCATATGGACTGCGTGGTTAAGATCGATCGCCAAACGGGAAATATTATCTGGATACTAGGGGGTGTTAATTGTAAAAACAACGAATTCACTTTTTTAAATGATCCCAATAAAGGTTTTTCACATCAACATAATGTAAGAGTTTTACCAAATGGGAATCTATTACTTTTTGATAATGGTACTTTGCATACTCGACCAGAATCCCGTGCCGTCGAATATGAGATCGACGAAAAAAACAAAACAGCCCGACTTAGATGGAGTTACAGCAATAGTCAATTTACTCCTGCTCAGGGTTCTGTAGAGCGTCTACCAAATGGTAACACTTTGATTGGGTGGGGATTTGCCACCCACCCATTTGTGTCGGAAGTGACCCTAGAAGGAAAAGTAGTTTTAGAAATGAATTTACCTGAAGGACAGATTGTATATAGGGTATATCAAGGGTTTAATGGAATTTATAGTAATTGAAGCCAAAACCAACGGCTTTAGTCGTTGGATGTAGGCGTAGCCCCTTTAGGGGCAGTCATAATTTATGATTAGCAATATATTTTTTAATTGTATCTGAAGACATTTCTCCTGCCGTTCCACAATAATAACTGCGAGTCCACATTGAAGGCAGTTTTAGTAAATGGGAAAACTCTTGTCTTAATATTCTAGAAGTATATCCTTTCAAGCGAAACATGACTTGATGTGGGGCAATAGTAGGCGGACAATTAACAAAAAGATGAACATGGTTGTTGCCAATTTCCAAGGCAAGTATACTCAAATCTAATTCTTGGCATTTTTCGTACAAAAGTTCTTCTAATCTTGTCGCAACACTCCCGACGAGAACTTTTTTTCTGCGCTTGGGAATCCAGACGAAATGATAGTTGATAGCCGTAACTGAAGTATTTTGATGTCGATATCTACTCTGTTGATGCACTTGACGTATTGACAATAAAGCCTGTATGATACTTTAAGTTAATCAAGATAAATTGTCAATGTTTATTGCTTACCGCTATAAATTAAATCCTAGTCAGAATCAAGCGGAAAAAATGAATAATTGGTTGTCGATGTTGAGAGCTAATTATAACTTTAATTTGCGAGACAGGATTGAGGCTTTTGAGCAAGTATCAAAACCATTATTAGGCAATTATTCAAGATTAGAACACAAAGGGGAATGTTGCCCTTTGACTTGTTCGGTCAGCAAAAACGCGACTTTGGGTAGTCCTTGGAAAAATAATGGCAAGAAAAGAAATGCTTACGAACAGCAGAGTTCTAACTTGCTAATCTTAAAAAAGGAGCGACCTTGGTACAGAAATATTCACTCTACAGTTTTACAGCAAAATCTAAAAAGATTGCACAAAGCTTTTGATAATTTCTTTGAAGGTAGAGGTTATCCAAAATTCAAAAATCGAAGTAAGTTTAGGAGTTTTAGCTATCCACCAGGGCAAGTAAAAATAACTGAAAAAGCTGTATACTTACCCTCTATAGGTTGGTGTCGATACTTCAATTCTAGAGTTATTCCCCAAGGGTTTAAGGTCAAAACTGTTACGGTTAGACACAAAGCAGATGGTTGGTATATAAGTCTTAGATTAGAAGACAAGTCTGTGCCTAATATACCTAAAATAGAGATGTCTTCGGTCAGAAATGCTATTGCTGGTGATTTGGGTTTAAACAAGTTAATTAGCTTGAGTGATGGAGAAATCATTGCTAATCCTAAATTCTTTCGGCAAGCAGAACGCAGAAAGGAAATCAGAACGAAGAGAGCTAGTCGAAAAAGAAAAGGTTCTAAAAATAGAGCGAAAGCTTACCAGTATTTAGCCAAGATTGACAATAAGGTCTTAAATCAAAGACAAGATTATCACTGGAAGATAGCTCAAGCTTTATGCAAAAAAGCTGAGATACTAATATTTGAAAACTTGAACATAAAAGGATTACTTAAAAAATGTCAACCAAAGCAAGATGAAGAAGGAAGATACCTTAAGAATGGAAGGAATGCCAAGAGAGCTTTAAGTCGGTTAATTGCTGACGCTGCTTGGGGAGAACTAAAGCTCAAAATAAAGTCTGTAGCTGAAAAGTTAGGATTATATTTTGTTGAAGTTGATCCTAAAAATAGTAGTCGTCAATGCCATAAATGTGGATATATTGACAAAGAAAATAGAAAGAAAGAGCGTTTCTTTTGCTTGAATTGTAACCATTTAGAAGATAGTGATATTCAAGCCTCAAAAAATATTTTGCTTAGAGGTCTAAAACAACTGGGACTTGACCTCAACCAGCTACCGTCGGTGCGTCGGAAAGTTACGGCTTTGGAGATATCATCAACGTTGGTTGATGAGCCTAGCAACCCAAGCAAAGTCAAACAATTAGAATTGTTTGATAGTAGTTTGTGGAGTGTTAGCCCAGTAATAGGCTAACCCTGATTCCAACGAATGAAAGGCAACCGTTCAGGTTGCTAGTCGTTGGAGTGGGTCAAAAAAATTAGCGGGACTTTGACAATTTTACCTATCAAAAAGGGGTGAAAGCCTTGCCAGACGCCGAATTTACCTCTTCGAGGTAAATTCGCCAGAAACCCAGATATATTAAGGATTTAGCTATTTTTAGGTTAAACCATTAATATATCAGGCTTTCAACCCATTTTTGAACCTAGTTTTTTGTCAAAGTCCCGTTAGAAATAATAAAAGCTAACAGCAGCAATTAACCATCAACAAAGATGAAATTTCTCAATCAACACGCTATTATCACTGGTGGTTCTAGTGGTATTGGTAAAGCTACAGCCAAATTATTAGCCCAACAAGGGGCAAATGTATCGATTATTGCTCGCGATCGCGCCAAGCTAGATTTAGCAAAACAAGAAATTGAAGCAGTTAGAGCAACCCCTAACCAACAAGTACTCGCTCTAGTTGCTGATGTAGCTAACCAACCTGAAAATGAAGCAGCTATCCAACAAGCGATCGCGCAAATAGGCAATCCCGATATTTTAATTGCGTCTGCGGGTATGGCTTATCCTGGTTACTTTGCCAAAATACCCCTAGAAATATTTGAGCGGACTATGGCAATTAATTATTTTGGTTCTTTGTATAGTGTCAGAGCCGTATTGTCGGCTATGGAAGCACGACAACGGGGTCATATTGTCTTAATTTCTTCTGGAGCAGGGTTAATTGGCTTATACGGCTATTCTGCTTATAGTCCTTCTAAATTTGCCCTCAGAGGGCTAGCAGAATCTCTCAGAGGGGAACTAAAACCCAAAGGGATAAAAGTCTCCATCGTCTATCCTCCTGATACAGATACTCCTCAATTAATTCAGGAAAACAAAACTAAACCTTTAGAAACTAAAAAAATCACTGCCTCTGCCCAAACTTGGACAGCAGAAGGGGTAGCCCGAGCCATTGTTCGAGGAATCGAACAAAAAACTTTGGCGATCGCTCCTGGATGGGAAATGAATATTTTGCATAGGTGGCATAGTTTACTAACACCTTTATTAAATTGGTATTTCGATCGTCTGATCGGGCAAGATTGATAATGTGTGAGCTTTTAGTAAAATTAAGAAATTCAGCAACTTCTAACCAGATTAAAGAGTAAAGTTATTTTGAAAATCACTGCGGGTCATAGGTTGATTGATAATTAATCCTTCTTCCCCTAAAGTAGTTAATGGTTCTCCTTCCACCTTAAGCCATACTTTACTGTCAGGATCGAGACTCGTTGCCGTATAAAGCACTTCAGCCAAACGACCGGTCATAGAAGCACTACCACCACCAGAAGTAAATTGCTGAGAAAGATCGACGTGAATTCCTTCTTTATCTATATTTAGATCGATTAACTTTGTTCCTGTAGGAATAGCGGTAGTATAAGATTCTTCTTCTGTACCAGATAATAAATTTTCTAAAGCAATTTTTAATAGCCGATCTGTTTGTGCTGATTTTTGAACAGTTAAAGTTTTGGTAACTAACTCGATCTTATCTCCCGTCGGATTGAGCCAACAAATTTCTACTTGTTTTTGTTCGGTAGCTGGTTGAGGTAATGGTTGTTTGACTACCGGTGGATTAACGGGAGAAGATCTGGGATTTGCTGGTGACTCTGCTTTTTCGAGGGAATACTTTGCCCACCAAGCCGTTCCACCGCCAAGAGCCAAAATAGCTACAGTTATTCCAGCGACAAGAGGAAGAGAAAAACGACGATTTTGTTTTTTATTTTGCATAATAGTTCTCCGAATCAAGAGAAAGCAGTCTACGAAATTAAGCTAATTTCCTTTACCGCTTTGAGTATCCCACTGAGTTTACTGTGTTTGGAGCTAAATTTTTACCTTTTCTTGGGGTATCCGCACAAAAGCAGCTAGCTCAATCTGATTGTTATTTATCCTTAATTGTAAAAGCCGAACAAAAATACTGTTTTGTTCCAAATTAGTAAAATTTAGACGCTCACTAATTCCTTTAGCAAAACCTTGCAATAGGCGTTCGGATAGAGGGCGGTCATTAACCGTACCTTTTAGTTTAACTAATTCAATTTTTGTTCCTTCTATTACTTTAATCTGACATTCTAGAGTTATTTCTAATTCCCGAAAGCGAGAATGTCCGCCTTCTAAGCGATTTAGCTGAAATTCTAGTCTGAAAATATTATCCTCTATCAATTCGAGGTGAGGATTAAATAGTTGATAGCTAAATGCCGAAGAACCTGTTTTTTGTTTAATTAATCTGTTTAATACTTGCTGTAGTCGAGCTTGAATTTCCGCAGATTGTAAAGTTTGATTAAGGTCTTTTTCTGTAACTATTAAGCTGACTGCTCCTTGCAGAGGTTTACGCAGTGATTTTCTAATTTCTTCAAGATTGTTGGTCTCTAAGTTACGTAAGTTAATATCTATGGGGTCAGTTTCCAGTTCCAGGGTATTAATTGTTAGTAAAGAGCCAATGTTTACTCCTCTACTGGCAATTCTGATTCTATCTAACTTACCCGCAGCTAGTTGGTAACTAGGAGTATTGTCTATTCTAGTTACCAACTGCTCTACTTGTTGAACCTCAGAGTTGAGTAAATTGCCAATCAAGAGGTCTAGAAATAAACCTCCAGAAGAAACAACTGAGAATAATCCTGACAAAATAATTAAAAGCAATTCCATAGTTCGTTTTTTTCAAGAAAGGTTTTGCTTTAGTAAGAGTAAAAATTCGGTAAAACGCAACTTCTCATGAGAATTCTATTTCTTGCTACTTGAATCAACCGAGATTAATCGGCAAATGAAGACAAGAAGTCTATTAGTCAGGATCGATCCACATTAAAGTTTGACCATATTCAACTGGTTCTCCATTTTCTACGGCAATTTCCATAACTTGTCCTGAAACTTCTGCTTCAATTTCATTCATCAACTTCATGGCTTCGATGATGCAGACAGTCTGATTTTTGCTAATGCGATCGTTAATTTCTACAAAAGCTGGTTCATCTGGTGCGGAAGCGCGGTAAAAAGTTCCTACCATTGGAGAGGTAATTTCTACCCATTTTTTATCTCTAGTAGGTGGTGGTGGGGGTTGAGAGGGAGTTTGAGGTAAAACTACTGGGGTAATTGCAGTTGGAGTAGCAATTTCTGTAGTTTCGGTAGATTTTATGATAGGCTCTGATGGTACTATAGTTGCTCCTTTGCGTACCATTAATTCAAACTCCTCATTTTTTAAACTTAACTCCGTGATATCAGTTTGAGCGATCGCTGATAGTAATTCACAAAGTTGTCGAAAATCTATAGACACAAACTATACAACCTAATCTTTAATAATTTGTCTTCATTATCTATGATTATTGAGTCTCAATAATCTTGGTTTAACTTAGGTTCTCCCTAAATAAGAGCCATCGCGGGTATCAACTTTAATTTTTTCACCAATAGAAATAAATAAAGGCACCATAACTTGCGCTCCAGTTTCTACGGTAGCTGGTTTCGTGCCTCCAGTAGCAGTATCCCCTTTTACTCCAGGATCGGTGTCTATTACTTCTAGCATTACAGAAGTGGGTAATTCTACCTCTAATATCTGTTCTTCCCAAAAAAGAACATTTACTTCCATTTCTTCTTTGATATATTTAACACCATCGCCAATTTGTTCTGGACTAAGACGAGCTTCCTCATAAGTTTCCATATCCATAAACACATAGTCTTCCCCATCCTTATAGGTATGCTGCATCGTTCTTTTTTCTATATTGGCTTGAGGTACAGTTTCTCCAGCACGAAAGGTACGGTCAACTACACTCCCACTCTGTACATTTTTCAACTTAGTACGGACAAAAGCAGAACCTTTACCTGGTTTAACATGCAAAAATTCTACCACTCGCCAAACAGAGCCATCCAACTCAATAGTTACGCCAGTGCGAAAATCGTTGCTAGAAATCATGAAGTAAAAAAGCAGTCTAGAAAGATCAGAATTCCATTCTACCCGATGAAGGACTTCCGCTATGTTCTGTTCTGTTAATGACCCAAGGCTATTGCCTTTTAAATATGTATTGACAAGGTCTATCGAGAACTAAGAACATACAGTAGATGAGCTTTTGTCCATAAGACAACCAGGAAGTTAATAGCGATCGGGTATTAAATTTTATGAAAACCGTACAGAATGTTTCGAGCGAGTGGGGCAAAAATCTACTCAAAACAAGTTTGTTGATTATCTTGTTAGCTACTTTCTTTGTGAGTGGAAGCCTAGTTTGGGGAAATTTAGAAGCAATGGCTGCTCCCCGCAGGAGTATGTTGGCACAAGGAGATGCTATTACCGATCCCCAAGCTATACTCAGATACGCTTTGCCCATAGATAACGATACCGTCAGAAAAATACAAGAAGATTTAGAAGATATTGGCACTCAATTGAGGGGAAAACGTTGGGGTAAAATCCAACGAGATGTGAAAAATGCTAATTTTCTATTAACTTCTCGTCGGGATAAATTATTGGCAACTGTACCAGAAGAGCGTCAGTCTCAAGCAGAAAATATAATTGAAAAACTAACTAGTGAAGTAAGTGAACTGCAAGAGTTAGTCAAGGCCCAAGACAAAGGAGAAGTTGCCGAAAAACGCTTAGAATTATTAGATAGAGTTGGTGAATTAGAAGCGTTAATGGTACAAGGGTTTCCTTTTGCCATACCAGAAGAATATGCCAACCTACCCCAACTGTTGGGTCGTGCCAAAGTAGAAATGGAAACGACTAAAGGTAATTTAACCATTTTGGTTGATGGTTATAGTGCACCGATTAATGGTGGTAATTTTGTCGATTTAGTGCAAAGAGGATTTTATGACGGCTTAGATTTTATTCGGGCTGAAGATTTCTATATTTTGCAAGCTGGAGATCCACCAGGAGAAGATGAAGGCTTTATCGATCCCAAGACAGGAGAATATCGAGCAATTCCTTTAGAAGTTTTAGTTCGAGGGGATGAAGAACCAGTATATGGTGATACTTTAGAAGAATTAGGTCGTTATCTAGACCAACCAGTTCTTCCTTTTAATGCCTATGGTGCCATTGCTTTGGCTCGTCCTGCTGGAGATCCCAATGGTGGTTCTTCTCAGTTCTTTTTCTTCAAGTTTGATACAGAAATGACTCCTCCTGGCTACAATCTCATGGATGGTCGTTATTCGGTTTTTGGTTATGTTATCGAAGGGAAAGAAGTTCTAGAAGCACTAAACGCGGAAGATAAAATTATCTCCGCTAAGGTTGTTGATGGTATAGAAAATCTAGTTCAACCTAGTTAGTGATTAGTAATTAGTAATTAGTAATTAGTGACTGGTGATTGGTAATTGGTAATTGGTGACTGGGCTTTTATTACCTCTTACCTTTTACCTCTTACCTCTTACCTCGTTCCTAATGAAAAATTCCCACCAGTTAGTTAAAGATATAGGCGAACAAGGACTACTAAAAAAACTACAGCCCTTTTGTCCTAATGAAGTTATCGGCGATGATGGAGCAGTTTTAACCACTCACCCAGACAAAGATTTAGTAGTAACTACAGATGTTTTAGTGGATGGAGTACATTTTAGCGATCGCACTACCACCGCTTTTGATGTTGGTTGGCAGGCTGCTGCTGCTAATTTATCCGATCTGGCAGCTATGGGGGCAGAACCTTTAGCTATTACGGTGGGCTTATCTTTACCAGGAGATGTTCTGGTGAGTTGGGTAGAAGAACTTTACCGAGGACTAACTGCCTGTTTACAACAATACGATACTCCTATTGTTGGTGGGGACATTTGTCGTTCTTCGGTAATTACTGTTTCAATTACCGCTTTTGGGCAAGTTTTGCCCGATCGAGTTATTCGTCGTAGTAACGCTCGAGTAGGAGATGCCATTGTCATAACTGGCTGTCATGGCTTTTCTAGAGCAGGATTAGAATTATTGCTGTATCCAGAATTAGGTTGCCAACTGAGCGATCGCGAGCGAAAGTTGTTGATTAAAGCCCATCAACAACCTCAACCAAGATTAGATGTTTTACCTTACCTATGGGAGCTTAATTTATCAAGACCAATAGCAGGAATGGATAGTAGTGATGGTTTGGCTGATGCGATCGCTCAGATTTGTCGTTGTAGTGGGGTAGGAGCAGAAATAGAAAGAGGTTATTTAACTGGTGTTCCCCTATTATCTAAATTAGTTCCTGCCGAACAAATGTGGTCGTGGATTTTATATGGTGGAGAAGATTTTGAACTAGTATTATGTCTTGCCTCAGACACTGCTAAGAGTTTACTGACCAAATTAAATGGTGATGCGGTAATCATCGGCAAAATCATTCCCGAACCTAAAATAATTTTGCAAGATAAGTTTAATGTTTATCCCTCACAAATATTAAGCTTATCTAAAGGATTTCAGCATTTTTAACTTAGATTTTCTAATTTTTAGGTCATTTTATAGTTCACCTCTACTAAATTGCTATGAAAGCAAAAAATAGCCAAAATACTATTATTAGATTGGTAGAAATTTATCCAAAATGGGAATGCTAATTCTGTAAGGAGTAGTTGCTGACAATTCGTCAGTCTTCTCAGTCTAAACAGTGTAGGTTTAATTATGATAGTGAAATCAAATTGGATATATCACGTGTTTATATAGTGTTTATATATAGCTGTAATCTCTATAAACTTTTGATAAATTACTTTTCTAAAAGCAAGACAATCGCTGCTTTGAGACATCGTCATAGCACAACGGTGTCTGACGAAAATGATTCAAAAGCAGGAATAATTGGCTGACACCATGGAAAATCCAGAAGAATCCAACAGCGGAACGAGTTCATTCGCAAGTCCTGGCTTTTCAAACCAGAAAACGAATGACCAGATAAGAGCACAGATTATTCAAATAATCTTGAATAGTTCTAATTCTCAAATTATGCTCTCGACTCTTGCCAGCAAGATCGGTCAATTTTTCCAAGTTGATGGTTGTCTGATTTTTTGTCATGACACTGATTCTTTTAGATCGGAAGA
>JAAUYI010078491.1_pt1 | contig 10882 bp, 10 predicted proteins | sample 7278041 | NCBI WGS metagenome assembly JAAUYI01 (sample SAMN14350216, study PRJNA611818) | marine sediment metagenome | isolation source: surface marine sediment (0.6m) | place: French Polynesia: Moorea | collected 2018-08
CGGGCCGGCAATGCCGATTCGGTCGTCGCCACCTACCGCATGATGCGCCGCGAGGCGGCGGCGCAGCGCGGCCAGTTCTATTCCTCCGGCGAATACGACATCTCCAAGATCCTCGCCTATCCGGGCGAGGTGCTCGAAGTCGGGCGCTCCTGCGTGCATCCCGACTTCCGCCGCGGCTCCACCATGCAGCTGCTGTGGCGCGGGATCGCCGAGTACGTCTTCCACTACGACATCCGGATCCTCTTCGGCTGCGCCAGCCTGCCGGGCGTCGATCTCGACGCCAATGCCCTGCCGCTGGCCTACCTCTATTACCATCACCTGGCACCGCCCGAGCTGCGGGCCACGGCATTGCCGGAGCTCTACGTCGACATGCGGCGGGTCGCCCCCGAGGCCGTCGACGAGCAGGAAGCCAAGGCGATGCTGCCGCCGCTCATCAAGGGCTACCTGCGGCTCGGCGGCTACGTCGGCGACGGCGCGGTCATCGATCGCGACTTCAACACCACGGACGTCTGCGTGATGGTCAAGACGGACTGGGTCACCGGGAAGTACTTCAAGCACTACGCCCGCAAGTCGAACGCCGGGCCGAAGCCCTAGCGGCCCGTGCAGCCTCGCCGGTCGCCATGAGCAAGCAGACTCTCGGTTCTCCCGTCAGGGCCACGGTCAGGCTGACGCTCTACGCCCTCTGGAGCCTGCTCAGCATCACCGTATTCCTGGTCTGCCGGCCGCTCGGACAGGTGCCGCAGCGGGCCCTGATCCTGTGGCATCACGGGATCAACACGCGGATCGCCGGCTTCAAGGTCGAGGTTCGCGGCCGAGCACGGCGCGAACACCCGACGCTCTTCGTCTGCAACCACATCTCCTACTTCGACATCCCGATCATCGGCGCGCTGGTCGACGGCTGCTTCGTGGCCAAGTCGGAGGTCAGGACCTGGCCGATCATCGGCATCATGGCCAAGCTGCAGCGCTCCGTCTTCATCGAGCGCGTGGCCCGGCGGGCGGGAGACCATCGCAGCGAGCTCCTGGACCGGATGAACGGCGGCGACAACCTGATCCTCTTCCCCGAGGGCACCAGCAGCGACGGCAACGGGGTCCTGCCCTACAAGTCCTCGCTCTTCGCGATCGCCCAGTCCGAGGTCGCCGGCCAGCCGCTCGTGATCCAACCGATGTCGATCGCCTATACGAAGCTCGACGGCATGCCCCTGGGGCGCTATCTAAGGCCGTTTTTCGCCTGGTACGGCGACATGGACCTGGCCAGCCATTTGTGGCAGGCCTTGGCGCTGGGTCGCTGTTCGGTGGTCGTGGAGTTCCACCCGCCGGTCACGATTGCCGACTTCGGCTCGCGCAAGGCCCTGAGCGAACACTGCCAGCGGGTGGCGAGCGAAGGCGTCGCCGCAGCGATCTCCGACCGGTCGACCCGGCAGCCGGAGGTCCTGGAGAATGCCGCCGCGTGACCGGCCCGTCGAGAACGCGGCGCGGCGCGCGCCGGCCAGAGGAGAAGCCCCAGAGGTGAGCAAGAAGCTGTTCATCAAGACCTACGGCTGCCAGATGAACGTCTACGATTCCCTGCGGATGGCGGACGTCCTGGCACCGCTCGGCTACCGCTCGGCGGCGACGCCAGAGGAAGCCGACCTCGTGGTCCTCAACACCTGCCACATCCGCGAGAAGGCCAGCGAGAAGGTCTTCTCGGAGCTCGGCCGCCTGCGCCAGCTGAAGGCGGCCCGGGCCGAGAACGGCGGCCGGATGATGATCGCCGTGGCCGGCTGCGTCGCCCAGGCCGAAGGCGAGGAGATCCTGCGCCGGGCGCCCCAGGTCGACTTGGTCTTCGGCCCGCAGACCTATCATCGCCTGGCCGCGCTGGTGACCGAGGCGGCCCGCAGCGAGGCCGGCGTGATCGACACCAGCTTTCCCTCGGAATCCAAGTTCGACCACCTGCCGGAAGAGGCGCGGCCGCAAGGCGCCGCCGCCTACCTCTCGGTCCAGGAGGGCTGCGACAAGTTCTGCACCTTCTGCATCGTGCCTTACACCCGGGGCGCCGAGGACTCCCGCCCGGCCGCCGCGGTCCTGGCCGAGGCCCGGCGCCTAGTCGCCTCGGGCGCGCGCGAGATCACCCTGCTCGGCCAGAACGTCAACGCCTACCACGGCGAGGGTCCCGGGGGCGCCACCTGGGGCCTCGGCCGGCTGCTCTTCGCCCTGGCCGAGATCGAGGGCCTGGCGCGGCTGCGCTACACCACATCGCACCCGCGTGACATGGACGACGAGCTGATCGCCGCCCACCGCGACCTTGCCCAGCTCATGCCCTATCTGCACCTGCCGGTGCAGTCGGGCTCGGACAAGGTCCTGGCGGCGATGAACCGGCGCCACGGCGCCGAGGCGTACCTGCGCCTGGTCGCACGCCTGCGCGCGGCGCGGCCGGATCTCGCCCTGTCCTCCGACTTCATCGTCGGCTTTCCGGGCGAGAGCGACCAGGACTTCGCCGCGACCCTGCGCCTGGTGACCGAGGTCGGCTACGCTCAGGCCTACTCCTTCAAATACAGCCCGCGTCCGGGGACGCCGGCCGCCGAGGCGCCCGATCAGGTGCCGGAAGCGGTCAAGGCCGAGCGCCTGGCCATGCTGCAGGGCCTGCTGGCCGAGCAGCAGATCGCCTTCAACCAGGGCTGCGTCGGGCGCGAGCTCGAGGTCCTCTTCGAGGCCGAGGGCCGCCGGGAGGGTCAGCTCCTGGGCCGCAGCCCCTTCATGCAGGCGGTTCACGTCGCCGCGCCGGCGCGGCTCAAGGGCCGCCTGCTGCCGGTCCGGATCGAATGCGCCCATCCCAACAGCCTGGCCGGCCGGCTTGCCGGCTCCCTGGACGAGCCGGGGGCCGGGCCCTTGGCCAGCGTCATGGAGGTGGCATCTTGAGCCGGGCGCAGAACGCCGATTCGCTGATGCTCCAGTTCGACGACAACAGCCTGCTGCCTCAGCTCTTCGGACAGCACGACGAGAACCTGTCGCGCCTCGAGGCGCAGCTCGGGGTGTCGGTCGCGACCCGCGGCAACCGCCTGGCCATCTCCGGGCCGCCGGATTCGGTGCGGGCGGCGCAGCATGCCCTGAAGGCCCTCTACGCCCGGCTGGAAAAGGGCATGGAGGTCGGCCAGGGCGAGGTCGACGCGGTCGTGCGCCTGAGCCGCGACGCTCCGGAAGGCCAGGCCGGCGCCGAGGCGGTGCACGAGGAGGCCCTGACGGTCAAGACCCGCAAGCGCCAGGTGACGCCGCGTTCGACCAACCAGGCCGGCTACATCCAGGCCCTGCTCGAGCACGAACTGGTCTTCGGCATCGGGCCGGCTGGCACCGGCAAGACCTATCTGGCCGTCGCGGTGGCGGTCAGCATGATGCTGGAGGGGCGGGTCGACCGGATCATCCTCTCGCGGCCCGCGGTCGAGGCCGGAGAGCGCCTGGGCTTCTTGCCCGGCGACCTGCGCGAGAAGGTCGACCCCTACCTGCGGCCGCTCTACGACGCCCTCTACGACATGCTGCCGGCCGACCAGGCCGCCAACCGGCTGGCCAGCGGCGAGATCGAGGTCGCGCCCCTGGCCTTCATGCGCGGGCGCACCCTGGCGAACTCCTTCATCATCCTGGACGAAGCCCAGAACGCCACGCCGGTCCAGATGAAGATGTTCTTAACCCGTCTGGGGGAAAACTCGCGTATGGCCGTGACCGGTGACCTTTCCCAGGTGGACCTGCCCCGGGGCCAGCTCTCCGGGCTGCGCGACGCCGTCGACCTGCTGACGGGGATGGACTCCGTTGCGCTGGTGCAGTTCACTGACGTCGACGTGGTCCGCCACAATCTGGTGACCCGGATCGTCCGCGCCTACGAGGCGCGGGACAAGGCCGACGAAACTGCCGGGCGGGGCAAGGGAGCGAAGCGATGAAGCGCCGCACAGGCGGCGGCGTCCGTGAGGCGGGGTCGCTGCAAGAGGATGCCGACTGAAGGCCCCCGGCAGAGATGAGCGACGAACCCGGAAGTAGACGCTACCAGATCCCGGTCAGCCGCGAGGGCGGCGACTGGGCGCGGTCGCTGCCCGAGGCCGAGGCCTTGGCCGAGCGCGCGGTCGTCGCGACCCTGACCGCGGGCGCCGACGATTCGGCGGCCCTGGCGGGCGCCGAGGTCTCGATCCTCCTGGCCGACGACGAAACCCTCAGGCGGTTGAACCGCGATTATCGCGGCAAGGACCGCGCGACCAACGTTCTGGCTTTCCCCAACATGGCGCCCGGCAGCGCGCCGCCGCCGGACACGGCCCTGGCCCTGGGCGATTTGGCGCTGGCCTGGGAGACGCTGCGTCGCGAAGCCGCGGCCCAGGGCAAGCCCCTGGCCGCGCATTTCAGCCATCTCGTGGTCCACGGCACCTTGCATCTTCTGGGCCACGATCACGAATCCGAGGCCGAGGCCCGGGTCATGGAGGACCTGGAACGAGGAATCCTTGGCAGTCTGGGCCTGCCCGACCCATATCAGATTCCGGAGGACAACGGGCCGCCGTCGAAGCGGGAGGCGATCGACGCCGGCTGAATGCGAATGAGCGCGACCAGCGAAGCTTCTGATCTCTCGAAGACCAAGGACGAGGTGCGCGGCGGCGAGGCGCCGCTGACCGGGTTCTGGGCGCGGCTGCGCGGCCGCCTGCGGGGCCGCAACGGCGACAACAGCCTGCGCGACACCATCGAGGAGATCATCGAGGAGACCGAGCGCGAGGAGCAGGCCGATATCGCCATCGGCAGCCACGAGCGCGTCATGCTCGGCAACATCCTCAAGCTGCGACATCTGACCGCCTACGACGTCATGGTGCCGCGCGCCGACATCGCCGGGGTCGATATCACCGCCTCCTTGGACGAGGTCATCGCTGTCACCAGCGGCAAGGGCCATTCCCGGGTGCCGGTGTACCGCGGCAACCTGGACGACGTGGTCGGCTTCGTCCACATCAAGGACGTGCTCGCGGCGGTCAAGAGCGACCGCAAGTTCAGCCTCGCCGGGCTGACCCGCGGCGTGCTCTTCGTCGCGCCCTCGATGCGGGTCTTGGACCTGCTGCTGCAGATGCGCCTGTCGCGGGTTCACCTCGCCCTGGTGGTCGACGAGTTCGGTGGCACCGACGGCCTGATCACCATCGAGGACCTGGTCGAGGAGATCGTCGGCGAGATCGAGGACGAGCACGACGCCGAAGCCGGCCCGCGCCTGGTCCGCTGGCCCGACGGCTCCCTGGTCGCCGATGCCCGGGTCGACGTCGACGAGTTCGAGGAGGCCTTCGGCCGGGTCCTGACCGAGGAGGAGCGCGAGGAAGACATCGACACTCTGGGCGGCCTGGTCGCCACCATCGCCGGCCGGGTGCCGACCCGGGGCGAGCTGATCCTGCATTCCTCGGGCGTCAGCTTCGAGGTGATGGAGGCCGATCCGCGGCGGATCAAGCGGCTCCGCGTGCGCCGCACGCCGAGCGAGGCCGAGGCTGCCGATGATCAGGTCTCCGAGGCCGCGCCCGAGGCCGACCCGGAGTCGGGTCCCACGGCGGACGCTGCGGGCGAGGCCGAGGCAGAGAAGGGGGTGTCGGAGCGGTGACCACCGAGGCCGCGGGCGCGTGGCGCCGCGCCGCGCTGCCGCGTCTGGCCGAGCGCATCGCCGGCCTCTCCGCGCGGCGGGCCGCCCTGGCGGCCTTCGGGTTTGGTCTGCTCGCGGCCCTGGCGCTGCCGCCGCTCCATTTGGTTCCACTGCTCTGGCCGGCCTTCACCGGGCTGATCTGGTTGCTCGACGGGGCGGCCCGAAGCCGCCGGGCACTCGCCATCGGCTGGTGCTTCGGCTTCGGCTACCATCTGGCCGGCCTGTTCTGGGTCGGCAGCGCGGTTCTGGTCGTCGCCGAGCAGTTCTGGTGGTTCCTGCCCTTCGCGGTGCTTGGCCTGCCCGCGCTTCTGGCCTTCTTCATCGCGGCCGCCGCGGCGGCCGCTCGGCGCGTCCTCTGGCGGGGTCCGGCCCGGATCCTGGGCCTGGCCACGGCCTGGCTGGCGCTGGAATGGCTGCGCAGCTGGATCTTCACCGGGTTTCCCTGGAACCAGCCGGGGACCGTCTGGGCCTTCTCGGACTCGCTGCTTCAGCTGGCGGCCCTGGGTGGCGTCTGGGGGCTGACCTTCCTGACGGTGGTCCTGGCCGCCGCGCCGGCGACCCTGGCCGACCGGAAGGGCGGGCGGGATACGATCCGGGGCGGCTGGGCGGCCCGTGGCTGGGCAGTTTGGGGCCTGCCGGCGGTCAGCCTGACCGTGCTGGCGCTGGCCTGGGCCGGCGGCGCGGCCCGCCTGGCCGGGGCGCCGGAGCCGGGCAGCGACCTGGTGCCCGGGGTGACCCTGCGGCTGGTCCAGCCGGCAGTCGAACAGAGGCTGAAGTGGCGGCCGGACCTGCGCCTCGGCCATCTTCGCGACCTCGTGACGCTGAGCCGCGACGGGACCCTGGATGGCGCCGCCGCGGCGGACGGGGATCGGATCACCCACGTCATCTGGCCGGAAATGGCCTACACCTACGCCCTCGGCGAGAACGCGCAGGCCATGGCGGGCCTGGTCGCCGCGGTGCCGCAGGACGGCCTGGTGATCACCGGTCTGCCGCGCTGGGCCCGCGATCCGCAGGGTCGGCCGCTGATCTGGAACAGCCTGGCCGCGGTGTCGGGCGACGGACGGGCGACGGCGTTCTACGACAAGGAGCACCTCGTGCCCTTCGGCGAGTACGTGCCGGCGCTGATCACCCGAATCCTGGGCATGGCGAAGCTGACCCACGGCCGGGTCGACTTCAGCCGCGGACCCGGCCGTCAAACGCTCGAGTTCGACGGCCTGCCGCCGGCCTCGCCCCTGATCTGCTACGAGGTGATCTTCCCGGGCGCGGTGACCGACGGCGAGGGCCGGGCAGCCTGGCTTCTGAACCTTACGAACGACGCCTGGTTCGGCGAGAGCACCGGGCCCTATCAGCACTTCGTCAGTGCCCGCCTAAGGGCTGTCGAGGAAGGCCTGCCACTGGTACGTGTAGCCAATTCGGGCGTCTCCGCTGTGGTGGACGGATATGGCCGCGTGCGAGGCTTTCTACCCTTGGGGGCTCGCGGGGTGATCGACGCGGGATTGCCTCGCCCGGCGGCGGGCCGTACCGCCTTCGCGGCGCTGGGCAATCTGACCCTAGCGTTTCTGCTCGGTTTCGGCGTTCTTTTAACCATAGTCGTAGGCCAAAGATCCTAAATCGCTTCGCGTGTGTGAAATGCTTCACTCTTTGGTTGACCCGGGAGGCCATGCCGTACTAAAAAAAATTCTCCTAAATGTTGAACCATGACAGGTGAGGTCAGCATGGCTCGCGGCCGCTCATCAGGTAGTGTGGACCGCCTGGGAAGTCCAAATCCGATCGACGTGCATGTCGGCAGCCGGGTGCGCTTGCGCCGTACGCTGCTCGGCATGAGCCAAGAAAAACTCGGGGAAGCGATCGGCCTAACCTTCCAGCAGGTCCAGAAATACGAACGTGGGGCAAACCGCGTCGGCGCCAGCCGGCTCTACGATTTGTCGCGCGTCCTCGACGTGCCGGTCGGCTTCTTCTTCGACGAGATGACGGAGGAAGTCGCGGGAAGCTCGCCGGGGCAGATTCGAGGCATCACGGAACCGGTGCTCGAGGCCATCGGCCCCGAGCTCGATCCCATGGCCAAGCGCGAGACGCTTGAACTCGTCCGCGCCTACTATCGGATCTCGAGTCCCAAGGTCCGCAAGCGGATCTTCGAACTGACCAAGGCGCTCGCCGCCTCGGAAGGCCAGGACGAGAGAAACGGCAAGGGCTCCTGAAGCCCTGACGCGAGAGTTTTGCGCCCCGGGGTTCTGCCCCCGGGTGCGCGGAACCTCCGGAGCAACGCGGCTCTCCAACACTGCTATAAGGCCTCTTTGCGGCACGCGACCGTTTGTGTCTTGACGGAGGTTTTCCTTCGGCGGCACAGTCCCGGCCGCCGGGCCGCTCGCGATGCCTTTCAGCAAGGACGTCTTCGAGACGGCGCCCGGACCGGAGCCCAAGATTCCCCTCTGGCCTCCGCAACCCGCTGATCGCACTGAACTCGAGGAGGACGCGGCGTGCGCCAAGGCAACTATCTTTTCACCAGCGAATCGGTGTCCGAGGGCCATCCGGACAAGGTCTGCGACCGGATCTCCGACGCCGTCGTGGACACCTTTCTGGCCCACGATCCGCTGTCCCGCGTCGCCGTCGAGACCATGGCCACGACCAACCGGGTGGTGCTGGCCGGCGAGGTGCGCGGCCCGAAGGAAGTCACGCCGGAGCTGCTGCAGGAGGTCGTCCGCGCGGCGGTGCGCGACATCGGTTACGAGCAGAAGGGCTTCCACTGGCGCCGCGCCGTGATCGAGAACTACATCCACGAGCAGTCGGGCGACATCGCGCGGGGCGTCGACGCCCTCGGCAACAAGGACGAAGGCGCCGGCGACCAGGGCATCATGTTCGGCTATGCCTGCGAAGAGACCTCCGACTACATGCCGGCGCCGATCTACCTGGCGCACAACATACTGAAATCGCTGGCCGAAGCCCGCCACTCCGGCGCCGAGCCCAAGCTCGGGCCCGACGCCAAGAGCCAGGTCACCCTGGAGTACCGCGACGGCAAGCCCTGCCGGGCGACCTCGGTCGTGGTCTCGACCCAGCACAGCGAGGACCTCGACCAGGACGAGATCCGAGAGATCGTCCGGCCCCACGTCGTCAACGTCCTGCCCGAGGGCTGGATGTGCGACGAGCAGGAGTTCTACGTCAATCCGACCGGCCGCTTCGTGATCGGCGGCCCGGACGGCGACTGCGGCCTGACCGGCCGCAAGATCATCGTCGACACCTACGGAGGTGCGGCGCCACACGGCGGCGGGGCCTTCTCGGGCAAGGACCCGACCAAGGTCGACCGCTCGGCCGCCTACGCCTGCCGCTACCTGGCCAAGAACGTCGTCGCCGCTGGCTTGGCCGAACGCTGCATCATCCAGCTCGCCTACGCGATCGGCGTCTCCAAGCCGCTGTCGATCTACGTCGACACCCAGGGCACCGGCCGGGTCGACGAGGAGAAGCTGGCCGCGAAGCTCGGCGAGATCGTCGACCTCTCGCCGCGCGGCATCCGGGAACACCTGAAGCTCAGCCGTCCGATCTACGCCCGCACCGCGGCCTACGGGCACTTCGGCCGGGCCGCCGAGGCCGACGGCGGCTTCTCCTGGGAGCGCCTCGACCTGGTCGACGACCTGACCTCCGCCTTCAACGCCTGACCGAGGCCGCCCCCGGCGGCAGCAAGGGGTCATGACCGACCGCCGCCAAGAAGACGATCCGCCCAGACGCCAGTTCTACGGCCGCCGATACGGCCGGCCCCTGCGGCCGGCCCGGGCTCGCCTGGTCGAGACCCTGCTGCCGCGGATCGCCCTGACTTTGGAATCGGCCGCGAGTCTCCCGGGCCTGAAGGGGCTCTTCGAATCCGAGCCCGAGGAGCTCTGGCTGGAGATCGGCTTCGGCGCCGGCGAGCATCTGGCGGCCCAGGCGACCGCCCGGCCCGAGGTCGGTTTCCTGGGCGTCGAGATCTTCGTCAACGGCATCGCCGGCCTGCTGGCCCGGATCGACGCGGACGGGCTGAAGAACGTCCGGATCTACCGGGGCGACGGCCGCGACCTGTTGGAAGCTCTGCCGGAGGCTGCCTTGGCGCGGGTCGCGGTGCTTTTTCCGGATCCCTGGCCGAAGACCCGGCACCGACGCCGGCGCATCCTCCAGCCCGAGACTCTCGATCACCTGGCCCGCGTCCTGCGCGACGGCGGTGAGCTGCGCTTGGCCACCGACGACCCGGACTACCTGACCTGGATGCTCGAGAAGACCACGGCGCATCCGGCTTTCGGCTGGCTCGCCCGCCGCGCCGCCGACTGGCAAGAGCGTCCGAGCGACTGGCCGCCCAGCCGCTACGAGCAGAAGGCCCTGGCCAGGGGCGCGCGGCCGACCTACCTGCGTTTCAGGCGCCGCGACCGGGTCGCGACGGAATCCGGCCAAGCGCAGGGCATAGGGCCCTGAATCCCTAGAAATGTCTTGCGGCGCTTGCCACATCGGGAGTAAGTTCCGGCCGAACCATAGGGTTTGACGGGTTGCTCTGCTCTCAGATGTGACGGAGCACTTGTCGGCTACCAAAGGGGTGGGCCAGCGGCCCACCTTTTTATTTCGCGGCCTTTTTTTGTTTTGAGGATCGCCTTTCTGCGGCGCGCGGGCGGCATGGGCGGTTCGAAGGGAGCGTCAGCTCTGCGATCGAAGACCAGCGAAGGCAAGGCTGCCGAGGTCGAGCGCTTGATCGCGCCGACCCTCACGGCGATGGGGTACGACATCGTTCGGATTCAGCTGAGCGGAGACCAGCGGCCGCGGCTGCAGATCATGGCCGAGCACAGCGACGGCTCGGAGATGATCGTCGACAACTGCGCCGAGATCAGCCGCACCGTGTCCGCCCTGCTCGACGTCGAGGATCCGATCCGGGGCAGCTACCACCTGGAGGTCAGCTCGCCCGGCATCGACCGGCCGCTGACCCGCCTGGCGGACTTCGATCGCTTCGCCGGCTTCGAGGCGCGGGTGGAGCTTTCGGTCCCGCAGGACGGCCGCCGCCGGTTTCGCGGCCGGCTGAAGGGGACGAACGAGGAAGAGGTTTGCGTGGAGCTGCCGGAGGGCGAGATCTGGCTGGGCTTCGATCAGATCCAGCGGGCGAAGCTGGTCCTGACCGACGAGCTGCTGGCGGCGAGCGCGAACAAGGCAAGGAACGGACACCGGAGTTCGGATTGAACCATGGAAACGGCAACGGCACTGAAGACCGAACTGCTGCAGGTGGCGGACGCCGTCGCCCGCGAGAAAAGCATCGACCGCGAG
>JAAUYI010005729.1_pt1 | contig 10879 bp, 8 predicted proteins | sample 7278041 | NCBI WGS metagenome assembly JAAUYI01 (sample SAMN14350216, study PRJNA611818) | marine sediment metagenome | isolation source: surface marine sediment (0.6m) | place: French Polynesia: Moorea | collected 2018-08
AGCTTGCCGGCAACGGAGGAGGTAACGGCGATATGCCCCTCTCCGCGTTCGAGCATCGAGGGAAGCACAGCCTGGGTCAGCGCGATCTGTCCCAGCACATTGATCTCCATCATCTGGCGATACACCTCGAAGTCCGTGTCGCGGCAGAACGAGCGCTGCGATACGCCGGCGTTGTTCAGCAGGAGGTCGATGGCACCAGAGCGATCGAGAACATCGCTGACGGCCCCGTCCATCGCATCGTAAGCCGTGATATCCAGGGGCAGAACCATCGTGTCGCCCGCGCCGGCCGCGGTGCAGGCCGTGGCGACACGTTCAAGCTCCTGCCCGTTGCGGGCTGATAGCACCAGGCGTGCGCCGCGCGCGGCCAGAAGTAGGGCCACGGCTTCGCCGATGCCCGAGGACGCGCCGGTGATCCATACCACCTTTCCGGAAAAGTCGATGCCTGGGTACATGGGGAAACTCCCTGAATGATTTTTATCAAGGATATCGGAAAGGTCGCTCCAGAGCGTGGACCCCACTGCCAGCAGGCGTTAATTTATGCGGGACACAAACAGGGACCTATGACCATGCCGACGCCGAGCACTATCCGGGATTGCATGCGCCGCAATCCGCTCACGATTAACAGCAACGACAACCTGGTTCAGGCGATCGAGATGCTCGTGGAGTACAAGCTGACCGGGGTGACGGTCGTCGACGACGAAGGGCTCCCGGTTGGCGTGCTGTCGGAGATCGACTGCATTCGCACGGTGCTCAACGCCCTGTACAACGAGGGTGATCCGGAGCACGCCCTGGTGCGTGATGCCATGACCCACGAAGTCATCAGCTGTTCTCCCGGGAACAGCATTGTCGAAGTCGCTGCCGACATGCTCGCGACCCGGCAGCGTCGTCGGCCGGTGATCGAGCAGGGGCGTCTGGTCGGACAGGTGAGTTCCAGCAATGTCCTCTGGGCGCTCATGGAGCACTCTCGGCGCAGGACGCACCCCAAGACCGATTGACGGGCGCCGATAACCCAAAGGATTTTTCGGGAAAACGATAATTTTTTGGGAATAGGGCGTTCTCTGACCCGTCCATAGGTTAGAGGTGGAGTGAAACACCCCGGCAGGGAAGGCCTGCGACGTTATTGGGTGCCTCGATATTGCTCTTTGATTCCAGCTTCGTTCCGAGCAGCTCACCGCAGAGTGAGGGCCGAAACGAACGCGCGCTAAAGTAGTAAACCTGGGGTAGCAAACCTGGGGCAGCAGATCTGAGGTAGCAGATCTGGGGCAGCAGAGCCAGGTCAGAAGGTCTGGCTGATGGCGGGCGCAGAATTTCCTGAAGAGCTTACGAGGCTGCGTCCTGGCCCTTCTCGGCCTACTTTCCTTTGGCCTACTTTCTCTTTTCTTTCTTCGTTTATTCGTTCTTTTTGCGGCATAGCATCTGGCGCGACTGCGGGTGCGAGTTCTCGCGCGAGAGTTGCCGCGTGCCAGGAGGGTCCACCCGCCGAGGGTGAAGCCCTGTAGAAGGAGGGAAAGAGATTAGAGGTTGAGTTAGAGGTTGAAGACGGCGTTAGCGGAAGTGTGCGCCTGTCAGCGGCTCCACTGTTCGATCAACTCGCCTTCCGCGTCACGATCAAGCGCGATATCCGCAGCATGCTGGCTGATAAACACGGCTACCGGGGCCGCGTCGCCAGAGCCGGCGGGGCGATAAGCGTTACCGGAGTCGATGTACGATTCGAGACCGGCCGCTTGTGTAACCCAGCGCTCACCCTCGCGACAGGCCACGGCGCGCCAGTCGGAGCTGCCCCCGCGGAGCAGATACTCCCGACACCAGCTTCCGTCCTGATGCGGGAAGGTCAGTACAGGCTGTAGTTCGCGGCCATCTTCCAGGCGCGCCCAGCCGTCTCCGGATGCCTGTCTGTTCAGAGCATCGCTGACCAGGCGGTCGTTGCCGGGCAGTCCGTTGGAAGGGGTGTTGCCGAAATCCAGGCTTACACCGACGGCAACGGCGAGGACCACCGAGGCCGCAATCGCGGCCGGCCAGCGAGACGTACTGCGTGGACGTGACGGCGTGGGGAACGACACCACATTGCTGTCACCAGAGCCACCACCAGAGCTACCACCAATCGCTGCGACCGCGCCTTCGCCGGCCCGTTCGATGATTTCGCCGCGATCAACATCGGCCTGCTCCTGCAGCATGGCCTCCAGCTGTGGAGGAACGCTGGCGTTCTCGCCGAGCACATCGCGCAGGCGATGGTTAAGCTCTTGCAGCTTGACCAGCCCGAGGCGCAGTTCTGGCTCCGTATCGAGGCGGTTTTCGAGTTCCCGCGCCGTCTTCGGCTGCATCTCGCCGTCGAGATAGCGTGAGAGTAATGCGATGTCCTGTTCTGTGATCTGTGGCGCCATGGCCGCCCACTCCTGATAATTCTTGTGCTTGCTTTGTCCGCTTTGGTCTTTTCTATGTCTGCCTAGCCATCTGTCTAGTCAGTTTTGTTGTTTCTTCTTTTGTTACTTGTCTAATTCTCTATATCGTTCGTTGTCTCGATTCGTACCCATTCGTGTAGCCCGTGTCGCCACAGTCGTTAGCTTCACGTCGCAGCGCTTTCAGGCCGTGGCCTCGAGCAGCTGCTTTCTCGCCCTTGCGATCCTGCTCATGATGGTCCCGATCGGCACCTCGAGAATCTCGGCTGCCTCGGCGTAACTCTTGCCCTCCACGGCTACGAGCGTCAGTGCCATGCGTTGCTCCTCCGGCAGGCGATGCAACGCCCTGTTTACTGCAGCGAGCGTCTGCTCACCGGCAGATTTCGTTTCGGCAGAGGGAACCAGTTCCACTGCCTCGCCGGACTGCACCGCGGCATTCACGTGCCGCACCCGAACCTCCCGCGATCGCAACTCGTCGATCCACAGGTTCTTGCAGACCCGGTACGCCCAGCGCGCCGTATGCGCGTCCTCGGGAATCCCGCGCTCCAGTACCCGCTCCACAGTTGCCTGTAGCAGATCATCGGCGTCTGCTGCGCTGGCCGTCAGTGACAGACTGAAACGCTTGAGGCCCTTTAGCTCCCCCATAAGCGCTTCACGCTGGCTGTCACTGAGTTTTCGGTTCCGAGGCGTTGCCATGCATTCCCTGCTAGACTATTTGACGTTTTCGCGGGGACATTATTCCCCAGCCCCGACTGTTCGGAAAAGTTGTTTTTTTTCAGCAACTTGGAGCTTGCAGAGTGGCCTTTCGGAGGCTATACAGTTCTGCAGTATCCGGTAGTAACGGCAGATCTGTCGCTTTTCCAGAAGCGGACTCGAAAGCTGGCCCGGAAGCAGGACTGGAAGCAGGCCCAGAAGCAGGCCCAAAAGCAGGCAAAGCGCGGACACCGCTACCCTGCCGAGGTCATGGATCTGCGGTGCCGGAGTGCCTGGAATGATGTCGACGTTCATTCGTTATTAACCAGATGGCAACGTCGAGCGGTGGTTTGCGAGACGTTAGCAAGACGTTAGCAGGACGCGGGACGCTGGCGGGACGTTAGTAAGGGGTTGGCAAGACGTTTAGCGAGACCCTGGCTGGAAGATAGCAGTCGCTTGAGGTCTGTGCAGGCGCAGTACACCGTAAATATTGCATGCAGGTGCCGGTAGTCGCGGGTACCCGCAGCAGTGAGCCAAATTCCGCAGCTGGTAACAGCAGCGAGTGAATGCTGCGAGCAAAAAAGCGAAGAAGAGCCAATGGCGCAAATGACTCCCCGAGTAAAGCTTCAAATACCTTTCCGGCGACAGCTGCAGCTCGCGATGCTCGTCGCGCTTATCGTTCCCGGTGTATCGGCCCAGCTCCCCGTGGGGGGCTTCCTGATACTCGAGCGTGTCGAGGAAACCCTTGGCGAAAGTGTTGAGCGCCGCGTGCAGGACGCCGTTGAGTTCGCCACCGAGCAGAATATCCAGGAAAACATCGAAGACAGTATCGAAGAGGCCATCGAGCAAACGGTCGATGCCAGCGTTGAAGACAGCATCGACGATGCAGTGGCAGCGGCTCTCGATGAGCAGTTCGAGCGCACGTTCGAAGATAGCGTTGTCGATAGCGTGGAGAGCGGTATTGAAGTCGGCGTGGAGGACAGCCTTGAGTTGGCTGTAGAGGACTCCGTGGAGACCAATATCGAGAATGTGGTACAGAGCGGCGTTGAAGGCGAGATTGAAGCCGGCATAGAAGCTGGCATTGAGGGCGCCATCGAGAGCACCCTGGAAAGCTCGGTCGAAGATCGCATTACAGACGGCGTTGAAGCGGGCGTGGAAGGCAACATTGAAGTTGCTGTAGAAACGGCCGTCGAGGACAACGTCCTCGCTAGCGTGGAGTCCGGCGTCGAGGCGTCGCTTGAGGCCGATGTAGAGGCGGCCGTCGAAAGCGAGATCGAAGGCGCCATAGACGATAGCGTCGGCGAGGCCATCGAAGCTGGAATTGAAGCCGATATCGAAGACAGCCTGCTCATAGCCCTTGAGGACGCCGCCGAAGACGCGGCGGTTGCCGCGGTGGAAGAAGCCGCCGCTGATGCGGCGGAAGCATCGATCGAAGACGAAGTCGCGCAGTCGGTCGAAAGCGTGGTGGAAACTTCTATGGAAAGCTCGGTAGAGGATTCGGTGGAAACTGCGGTAGAGGGCGCGCTGGAGAGCGCCGTCGAAGCGAGCGTGGCGCAGACTGTCGAGGAATCCGTCGAGAGCAGCATCGCTGCCGCAGTAGAAGAAGACATCGATTCCGAAGTGCAGGATTCGGTTGAGGCGGCGGTAGAGGAAGACGTGGACGACCGGGTCATGCTCGCCATCGAAGACCGTCTCGATTTGGAGATCGACGAGATCGTCGACAACCTCGAGAGTGACCTCGAGATCGACGAGAGCCGCATCCTCAAGGAACAGTGGCTGGTGATGGCTGAGCCCGCGGTGTTCAACGAGCTCACGTCCAAGGGTTACCTCTTCGACACGGTTACCGAACTGCCGGCGCTCGGACTGCGACTGGCGGAGGTCGCGGCCCCGTCATCGTTTGACATCACCGAGGTTCGCGACGGCGTTCTCGATGTCGTCGGCAAGGATCGTGCGGAAGTCGACCTCAACCATTTCTATACCGCAGGGGTTCCCCGTTCCACGACTGACGACGGCGTCGCTCCGCGTACCGCGATGGCATTCCCCGAGGATCTGGATGAACTGGACCTGCGCGTGGGGATGATTGACAGCCGTGTCGACACCGAACACCCGGCCCTGGTCCGCTCGCAGATCGAGAGCCGGTCCTTCGCGCGCCAGGGAGCCGACGCGCCGGACTTTCACGGTACCGCGATCGCCTCGATCATCGCCGCAAATTCCGACGAATATCAGGGCCTCGCCCCGAATGCGCATCTGTATGCCGCTTCGGTCTTCGAGATCGACAAGGAACGCGGCGAGATCGCCAGCACCGTAAGCCTGATTCGCGCCCTTGACTGGCTCATGTCTTCGCAGGTGGATGTAGTGAATATCAGTCTCGCCGGTCCCCCCAATCGGCTGCTGGAAAAAGCCCTGTCCAGGGCTGCAGAGCAGCAGGTCGTGGTGATGGCCGCAGCGGGGAACGGCGGTCCCGTGGCCCGTCCCATGTATCCTGCGGCATACGAAACCGTGGTGGCGGTGACCGCCGTTGACTCAACGCAGCAGGTGTTTCGCCTTGCGAATCGGGGGGATTATCTTGCGCTTGCTGCACCAGGCGTGGATTTGCGCCACGCCCGCGCCGGCGGAGGCTACGCAACGTCTTCCGGGACCTCGTTTGCCGTTCCCTTTGCCGTTACCGCAGCAGCCCGCCTGAGCAGACTGGTACCGAAGACCGACATCATCGCGTCGCTCCTGGAGAGCGCCGAGGATATCGGCCCGCCCGGTCGCGACTCAATCTACGGTTACGGCCTGCTGCGCCTGAGCGCGCTCTAGCCAACGATCGAAGACCTCTCGTAGAGGTTTTCGCCTAAAGCTGTCGACCTGGAATCCGGGTCGGTTCTCTCGAACGCCTACCAGCTGTACTGCAAACGCGTGCCGAAGATCGTTTGCACGAAGTCAGCGCGCGGCAGGTTGGACTCATAGTCCCCGTAGCTGTAGTAGGCCTGCCAGGTGAACCTGTCGTTGATCGGTATCTCGAAGTCCAGCTTCAGGCGCAGGCGATCATCCTGTCGGCGTTCGTTGATCGTCGGCTCCTCCGATCGGTAGTCCCGGACCTCGTAACGCAGGGCAAACTCGGCCTTGGCCTTGCGCTGCCAGAGGTCCACGCGCCGGATATAGCGAAACTTCAGTGAGTGAGCGAGGAAATCCAGTTCGTCGGCGACGGCGTTCTCATCGCGAAAGCGATAGCCAATGTTCGCGTAGCTGCGCAGGCCGCGGTGGAAGTAATAAAGATCGGCTTCCGCGCTGTGCGTACTGGCTTCGCGCAGGGGACGGGCGTCGATATCCCGCTCGGAGTACACGTACGCACCGCGGGCGAACCAGCGCTGCGAAAGAAAGCCGGACAGCGAGGGCGACACACGGAGAAAGTTGAGGAAGGCCTCTTCGTCCAGGCGCGAGTCAATGTAATAAATGGAAAGGCCCGCGCTGCTCTTCCCCAGATCGGTGCTGACATCGGCGCCGATGATCTGCGTGAGGCGGTCGACGCGGGAGAATTCGGAGTAGTCGCTGCGTGCTACGTCGTAGGTCAGGCTGCCCTCCGTGGCCGCGTCAAAGCGATGTCTCGCACTCAGCTTGAAATCGGCCGTCACGGCATAGTCCGACTGGCCGCTCGAGAGGTCCACTTCGTCCACAGACACATTGCTGTCGTACTCGAAGCCGGCCCCGACTTCCACGTTCCAGGAGGTCGTCGAGGGCGAGCCTCCGCCCTGCGCGTGGACGACACCCGCAGCACACAGGGAGAGCCAGAGAGTGCAAACACGCCAGGGCATGGAAGCGCAGCTCTGCCGCTCGGCGAAGACTTGCGGGGCTGGAAACACGGAAGGACTCGAGCCGGAAAAAGCGCTGCAGGCTAAACAACGGTCCGCTGCGGCACAAGCATTGCGCCGCGGAGCCGGGCGTGCATGGGGCAGGCTCCCCGCGGACCCTTCCCGCGAGTGAGTCCTCGTAGCAGTGCTACACTGCGCCGCCCGGCAAAACGCATAAGGAGCCACGTCGTGGCAGAAGAGCAGACAACGCAGCACGATGCCTGCATGGAGCGATTCATTGCTCTGGCCAATGAGATGAAGGATGAAGGTATCCCGATCAACGTGGTGTCCTGGTCCTTGATGACGGCCTGTGGCATTTATGCAACCTACACCGTTGCGGGTAATGACGGCGGGCTCAATCCCTCGGGCGTCGACAAGATGGCTGATGCATTCCGTCAGAACCTCGTCAACATTCAGGACCTCCGCAAGCGCCAGCAGGCTGCGCGCCAGGCCGAGCACGAGGCGACGAAGAACGGCGATAAGAAGGCGTAGCGTATTCAGGCCTTGTTCATGTCGAGCTCGCCATCCAGGTTCTCCTGGTAAACCCTTGCGAGGTGCTGGCTGAAGTAGCGCGGTTCAAGGAGTCGGCGCAGCTTTGCCACGGGCACCGGCGGACTGAACAGAAAGCCCTGGATAACGTGGGCGGACTGCTTGGTGAAAAACTCGAGCTCCGTGACCCGCTCCACGCCCTCCACGACGATATCCAGCTCCAGGCTTTTGGCCATCGCGATAATCGCGCGCAGGAGCTCGACGTTGGCTCCACCCAGGCTCAATCCCAGCACGAAGCTGCGATCTATCTTGATTTCATTCAAGGGCAATCGCGTCAGGTAGTTAAGCGACGAATACCCGGTACCGAAATCATCCACCGACAAGCGAACTCCCAGCTCCTTGAGCTTGTTGACTCGCGTTAGCGTGTTCTCCTGATCATCGACCAGAATTCCTTCCGTGAGTTCCAATTCCAGCGAATCCGGAGGATGACCGAAGTCTTTCAGCACCTCCGGCAGGCGCTCGACGAAGTCGTCGTTGAGTTGCAGTGGCGAGACGTTCACGCTGAGCTGGGGCAGCCGTAAGCCGTCCTTCCTGATCTGGTGGAGATCGCGGCAGGCCTGGCGCAGAACCCAATCGCCCACTTCCTCGATCAGACCCAGGTCTTCGGCGATGGGAATCCACTTGAACGGCGGGACCAGCCCGTGCTCCGGATGGTTCCAGCGGACCAGCGCCTCGGCGCCACAGACCTCGCCATTCTGAGCATTCACCTGGGGCTGGTAGTAGAGCACCAGCTGATCTCGTTCTACGGCCTTACGCAGATCGGTCTCGAGCTGAAGCCGTTCACGGTTCGCCGCCTCCATCTCCGAATCAAAGATAACGACCCGGTTCCTGCCGCGCGCCTTTGCTGAGCGCATGGCTGCGGCCGCCGCTCCCATCAGGGGCTCTACTTCCGCGCCGTCGTCAGGGAAGAGGGCGATACCGATACTGCAGGTGACGATGACTTCCTGGCCGTCGATGTCGATGGGTGCGGCAATGGACGTGCTCAGGCGGTCGGCAACGAGTCGGGCCGCTTCCGTGCTCTCGAGGTTGTTGAGCACAACCGTGAACTCGTCACCCCCCATGCGCGACAGATCCATGATCGCGCTGTCGCTCTCGGCCCCGCGATGCAATACATCGCTGTCGCGAACCCCGTCCGCGAGGCGCTCGCTGACTACCTTGAGCAGACGGTCGCCGGCGCCGGGCCCCAGGGAGTCGTTGATGCGTTTGAAATTGTCGATATCCACCAGCAGCAGGCCGAGCCTCTGCTGCGAACGCCGCGCAAGGCGCAGCATAAGCGTAAGCTGCTCCCGGAAAAGCCTGCGGTTCGGCAGCGACGTGAGCGTATCGAAGTAGGCGAGATGGCGGGCCCGGTCCTGCGCCTCGCTTACGCTGCGGTTCGCCTGGGTGAGCGCCTGCTGTTTCTCACTGAGCTGCTGCGTGCGCTCGTCCACCTTCAGACTCAGAATCTGCCGATCGGTGTCCATCCGCTTGGTGTACTGATGCAGGCCCGTGATGATGCCGTTGAATACTTCCGCGATGTCCCGCACTTCGCCGCTGCCCCTCAGCGGCAGGGTCTGGGTCTGGCGGCCGGCGGCGATTTCGTCGGCGACTTTGGCCAGCTCTCCCAGGGGAGCCATGATGCGTCGCGTCGTGATCCTGGCGATGAGCCAGAACAGGAACACGATGAAAAGGCCGAATCCCGCGGACAGCGCGACCGTGGGAAGTGTCAGATTCCACAGGAGCGTGCTGCTCAGCGCTACATTCAGATAACCGACCACGTGCAGACTGCTGATCCGTTCGGGGAAGATCAGCGCCGAGGCAAACTCTTCCCGGGTCAGCTCCTGGCCCTGGGGGTTGACCACCGATACCACCGGGATCGTGAGATACAGCGTACGCTCGCCGATTGTGGCTTCGCGAAGCCTCCCCAGCTCCGGAGGCGCCCTGCCTCCCTTCTGCGATGAAAAGCCCTGCTCCAGGGGTGCGAGATCCCCGCGAAGGCTCGAGAGTGGAGGTGGATCTTCAAACGATGCGCTGCCTCGCGCACGTCCGGCAACAACGGTGCCCTGGCTGTCGTGCAGCGTAACCTGCTTGATCGCTGGAGAAAGGTCCAGGGCGTCGTGCAGTGAGCCGTCGATTGCTTCTGCATCCCGGAAGTACAGGCTCAGCGATAGCCGCGGCTGAGAGCCCACGAGACTGGACGCGGCAAGAGTGATGGCGTCGCGCTGGTAAGCAAAGTCACGCTTACCCATGTACATGGTGAGCACGAGGCCCGCCACGACGGCGAGGGTGGTGATCAGTACATTGATGCGGGCGGCAATGCTCACTGCTGGCCGCTACCTCGCTGGTAGATGCCCTGCAGGTGTTCATGCCGGAGGTTCTCACGCAGCCGGATGTCGCAAAGGTCGCGCATGGCTTTCCCCAATACCCGGGACAGTTTCTCAGGGTGAGGAAAGCTGGCGCAGCGTACCGAGCCGTTCCCCTCGCTTGCACCGCCTTCGCTCGGCGGAGTCGGGGGCTAAGCCTTGTCCTTTCCGTGTAACCGGGGTTTGCAGACCGCGGTGCTTACACCAGGAAGGGTATGTGCTTCGACCCCAGGGCGGAGATTCTCCAACCGGGAATCCCCTAACAGTGTCGACGCTGTGGTCCCTGCACGGCGCCCATCACCAGGGCACGCTAACACGCGTTCAGATTGATGGCCAGTCAGGTGCGACTCGGTGGAATCAGCGCCCGACGCAGGTGTAGACCAATCCGGCGCGCTCCATGAGCGAGCGCTCGTAGACATTGCGCAGATCGATAAATGCATCTCCACGCATGGCTTCGCGGAGGGCCTTCAGATCCAGTCCACGGTACTGGTTCCACTCGGTCATGAGCACCACCGCATCGGCGCCTTCCACGGCCGTCTCGATGGTCTCGGCAAACTCGATGCTCTCGGGCAGGAGTTCGCGGGCCTCGTCCATGCCCTCTGGGTCATGGGCAACCACGAGAGCGCCGCGGTCAGCAAGGGCCGGCAGGATGGCGAGAGCCGGAGCATCGCGCATATCGTCGGTCTCGGGTTTGAAGGTGAGGCCGAGAACGGCGATGCGCTTGTCTGCCTCGGAGCCGCCCAGGGCGTCGCGAATTTTCGAGACCATGCGCGCCTTCTGTGACGCATTGACCTCTACAACGGACTCGACAATCCGGCTGCTGACGCCGTGTTCCTGGGCGATGCGGTTGAGGGCGAGAGTGTCCTTCGGGAAGCAGGATCCGCCGTAGCCCGGGCCGGCGTGCAGAAACTTGTTGCCGATGCGCTTGTCCATGCCCATGCCCTTCGCCACGGCGTTCACATCGGCGCCGGTTTTCTCGCAGAGCTGGCTCATCTCGTTGATGAAGCTGATCTTGGTTGCCAGGAATGCATTGGAGGCATACTTGATCAGCTCAGCGCTCTCGAGG
>JAAUYI010203221.1_pt1 | contig 10877 bp, 8 predicted proteins | sample 7278041 | NCBI WGS metagenome assembly JAAUYI01 (sample SAMN14350216, study PRJNA611818) | marine sediment metagenome | isolation source: surface marine sediment (0.6m) | place: French Polynesia: Moorea | collected 2018-08
CACGCCGCGCAGCGCAGATGCCGCAAGCGAAGAAGATACCGAAGTCGCTGCCATCGAGGACGAGACAGAGGCTGACGACAGCGAATAACACACCGTCGCAGCTGCGTTGCATTCGAAACAGCAGCGCGCGAGAAGGGGGCATGCGTATCGCTGCCCCCTTTTTCGTACTCGCCGCCGCCAGTCTTGCGCTCCCGGGTTGTATCGCGCGCACGGCAGCCGCCGTCGTGACGGCACCAGTGAAAGTCGGCAGCAAGGCCGTAGACCTTGCGACGACCAGCCAGTCTGAGGCAGACGAGAAGCGCGGCCGCGAAATACGCAAGCGCGAGGAAGAGCTTGGGAAATTGCAGCGGCGCTACGACAAGGAAATCGTGAAGTGCCGCGAAGGCGATGATGAGGCCTGTGAAGATGCGCAGGCCACCTATGCCGAGATTCAGGCCATCCTGCCGACCATTCCAGGAGAGCGCGAAGACTAGTCCGATTGGGCAGCGGCGCGGCGAAGGCGGTCGTTGATCGCCATCCCGACCTCGCCATACGGGATCGGAGCGACGGCTATCCGCGGCTTCTCGGAAGCGGCTCCCTCGTGCAGGCAATCGTAGAGACGCGCGGCTGCTTCGTTCAAATCGCCTGAGGACGAAAGGGTACAATCGCCACTCAGGCTGCCGAAGCCGATAAAGAATTCGTCCTGTTCATGATCCTTTGCGCTCATGCGAACCGGCTTTCCAGGCGAATAGTGGCGCGCGAGCTGGCCGGGAGCTTCAATCCCCGCAGCATCCTGTGCCGTTTCCTGGCCTAGGATGCGATTCAGTGTCTCCCCAGTCACGGGCCCAGGCCTGAGCATCGACCAAGTGCCATCTCCCCGCAACGCAACGATCGTGGACTCCACCCCCTTTTCGCTCGCTCCGCCATCGATCACCATCGGGCAGGCCGACCCCAGCGACGTCATGACGTGCTCGGCGCGAGTGGGGCTGAGGTGTTCACTTCGATTGGCGGACGGTGCTGCCAGGGGAATGCCGACCTTCTCAAGAACTGCCTGCATGACCCTGTGCGCGGGTTGTCGCAGGGCAATTGTCGGCAGGCCTGCCGTAACAGCCTTCGCAACGTGCGCATCCTCGCGAAGTGGCAAGACCAGGGTCAGCGGACCGGGCCAGAAACGCTCCGCCAGATCGCGTGCCCGGTCGTCGAACTCCGCGAGTTCCTCCGCCTGGGCGAGATCGCGGACATGCACAATCAACGGGTTGAAATCGGGCCGACCCTTCGCAGCGTAGATCTTCGCGACGGCTTCGGCGCTGTCGGCACGGGCGGCGAGGCCATAGACCGTCTCGGTCGGCACAGCGACCAGCTCTCCGGATTCGAGCGCAGCGGCAGCACGAGCAATGCCGCCCGCATCCACCTGCACCACTTCCGTAACGTCCTTGCCGCTCATGCGTGGTCCGCTATATTCTCCGACAAGCGCTGCCAAGGAAAAGGCGCATTCCCGCATTGTCCGAACCGACGAACAAGGACGAAACCCGCCCGTGACACCCTATATGCCCCCCACCCAGGACCAACTGCTCGCCATCCGCGTCAATGCCGGGATCGAAGAACTCGCCCAAAGCGAGAAATTCGCTCATGCCGAGCCCGATCTGGTCGAAGCGATTGTCGAAGGGGTCGGGCAGTTCGCCGCCGGCGAATTTGCTCCGCTGAACCGGATTGGGGATCTCGAAGGAGCGAAGCTTGAAAACGGCGTGGTCCGCCTGCCCGATGGCTTCAAGGAAGCGTACGATTCCTATGTCGAGCAGGGCTGGAACGCGATTGCATCTCCGGAGGAGTTCGGCGGGCAGGGACTGCCCTTCACGCTTTCGTGCAACGTCCTCGAGAATCTCGGCGCGGCGAACATGGCGTTCAATCTGCTGCCGATGCTCTCGGTAGGCGCGATCGAAGCGCTTGAACATCACGGGAGCAAGGATCAGCAGGCGAAGTACCTGCCCGATCTCGTCAGCGGCAAATGGTCGGGGACGATGAATCTTACCGAACCCGCGGCCGGAAGCGATGTCGGCGCGCTCCGCTCGACCGCGACGCCGATCGAAAGCGGTGAACACGCAGGGAAATACCTGATCCAGGGCCAGAAGATCTACATCACCTGGGGCGAGCACGAGCTGGCCGAGAATATTATCCACCTCGTGCTGGCGCGCCTGCCGGATGCGCCGGAAGGCTCTCGCGGAATCTCGCTGTTCCTGGTACCGAAGTACCACGTCAACGAAGACGGCTCGCTCGGCAATCGCAACGATTTGCGCTGCGTCAGCCTCGAGCACAAGCTCGGCATCAACGCTTCGCCGACCTGCGTCATGTCCTATGGCGACAATGGCGAATGCGTTGGCGAACTGGTCGGCGAACCCAATCGCGGACTGATGGCGATGTTCACGATGATGAACAACGCCCGGATCAATGTCGGCAACCAGGGCAACCAGATCGCCGAGCGTGCGACGCAGCAGGCGCTCGCCTACGCCATGGACCGGGTGCAGTCGGCGCGTGCCGGATCGCCCGACAAGAACCCGGTGGCGATTATCGAGCACCCGGATGTCCGCCGGATGATCCTCCGCATGAAGGCGCTAACCGAAGGCGTGCGTGCGCTGCTCTACTATTGCGCTGGTCAGGTTGATCGCGGCACAATTGGTGACGAGGCCGCCAAGCACCGCGCAGACATCCTCGTCCCGCTGCTCAAAGCATGGGGAACCGATGCGGGCGTCGAAGTTTCCGGGATCGGAATCCAGGTGCATGGCGGCATGGGCTTTGTTGAAGAGACAGGCGCCGCGCAGCATTGGCGCGATTCCAAGATTGCCCCGATCTATGAAGGTACCAACGGCATCCAGGCGGCCGACCTTGTAACCCGCAAGCTCGGCCTCGATGGCGGGGAAGCGATGGTGGCGCTGTTCGAAGAGATCGCACGTAATGCGGCGGGCGAGGCGAACCTTGCCGCTCTTGCAAGCGATTGCGCCAATATCGCCCGCTGGATGCGCGACGAAGCAAGCCTCGTCGATCGGCTCGCGGGAAGCGTTCCGTTCTGCACCATGGCGGCAGTCGCGGTTGCAGGTTGGCAGCTGATGAAGCAGGCTCAAGCAGTCGCGGGCGGCGCGGCTCCCTCGCTGGCTGAAACCAAGCCGGTCACGGTGCGGTTTTTCCTCGACCGGATAGTGCCCGAAGCGCACGGCCTGAAAGCGGGCGCGACTGCCGGCGCGGACCTCCTCTACATCCTCCCTGCCGAAAAGCTCGCGGGCTAAGGCGCATGGGTTGCGCGGCGCAACTATGAGCGAGCCTCGCGAACCGATCGAAAGGATCGCCGACGCACTCGAGCGGCTTGCGCCTGCCGTCACGCCGCCAACCGACTGGACCCGCGCTCCTGCCTATATCTGGACGGGTAAAACTGCCCAGCCTGTGAGCGAGGTTGACGCGCTGCCGCTCGACACGCTGAAGGGTATCGACCAGCAAAAGGCAGCGATATCCGAGAATCTGTCCCGCCTCGCCGAAGGGGCCGCGGCGCATGACATGCTGCTGTGGGGCGCGCGCGGAATGGGCAAATCCGCGCTGGTCCGCGCCGCAGTGGCGGAGGGCGGTGTCGACAAGCTAGCGCTGGTACAAATGGCACCCGGCACGCTGCCCTCGTTTCCCGCCCTGATCGACCGGCTTTCCAACCAATGGCGCGCTTTCGTGTTGTTCATCGACGACCTCGGCTTCGGATCCGGTCAACGCCAGGATGTGCTCGCGCTGCGCAGCCTGCTCGATGGCGGCGTGGTGGCCCGTCCCGCGCATATCCGGCTGGCGGTCACATCCAATCGCCGCGCCATCGTCCAGCGCGACCCCGACGAGCACGAAGCCCTGCACGAACGCGACGAGCGCGACGATGCCCTGGCACTTGCCGACCGCTTTGGCCTGACGCTTGGATTCCACCCCTGCGATCGCGAGACCTATCTCGCGATCCTGCGCGGCTACACCGATCCGATCGAGATCGAAGTCGACGAAGAGGAGGCGCTGGCCTGGGCCATCGAGCGCGGCAATCGTTCTGGTCGCACGGCATACCAATTCGCGACCGAGCTTGCGGGCCGCGCAGGCAAGGCGCTCTGACGAACCCTATTGCTGCGACTGCCGACGCAGGTAGTCTTCCTCGAATGCTGCGCGGGGATCCTCCAGCTCCTGACGCGGCGGCAGGGCTTCGCCGGTTACGCGTACAATCGCTGCGCCCGGCTCGGCATCCGGCGCGACCGTGCGCCAGATTATACCCGCCGTATCGTCCGACACGAGCAGCGATCCGTCTCCGGCCCATTCGACCCAGGTCGGCCTGCCCTTGGTCGTGCCGTCATCGTTGAGGAAGCCTGTTAGCACCGGCACCGGTTTCCCGGTCGGATTGCCTCGCTCGTCGAATGCGACATAGACAACGTCATAGCCCGACGGTGGTTTGCGGTTCCACGATCCGTGGCGCGCGATAAAGGCGCCGCTCGCCATCGTATCGCCCATCCGATGCCCTTCAGCCGTGAACACCAGACCCAGCGCGGCGACATGTGGGCCAAGCGCATATTCGGGATTGCGGGTGTATTCCTGCAGATAGGCCGGCATCGGTGCTTCGACCCGGCGATCAAAGTTGTCCTTAAAGTAGATCCACGGCCAGCCGTACTGCGCACCCACCGGTACATTGGTGAGATAGTCGGGCACCAGGTCGGAACCGAGCATGTCGCGCTCGTTCACCGTGGTCCACAGCTCGCCGCTCCACGGGCTGAAATCCATTCCGTTGGGGTTGCGCAATCCAACACCGAACTGGCGCTGGCGATTGGTCGTGAGATCGTATTCCCAGATCATCGCCCGGCCCTCTTCGACCTCCATGCCGCTTTCACCGATATTGCTGACCGATCCGACTGCGACGAACAGACGATCACCGTCGGGATGGATCTCCATATTGCGCATCCAGTGACCGCCCCCTGGAGCCAAGTCCATGAGCTTGCGCGGTTCTCCAAGCACGGCATCGGCGCCGAGCTCGTAATTGAAAGCCAGCACCGCGTTGTGATTGGCGACGTAGAGCGTGCCGTCATGCCAGCTCATGCCCGATGGGGAGTCGAGACCTTCTTCGCGGATAACCTTCAGGATTTCGGCGATGCCGTCACCATCGGCATCGCGCAGCAGCACGATTTGGTTGGGCGACTCACCGCCGGCGCCCGCCTCGGAAAACAGGTAGGACGCGATCCAGCCGCGGATGGTCTCCATGATCCCGCCGTCGCCATCGTCGTCGGCCTTCGGCGCGCGGGTCAGCGTAACGAGCACATCGCCATTGGGCAGCGCATACAGCACGCGCGGATGCTCCAGCCCCTCGGCAAACCGGTTGACCGTTAGCCCTTCGGCGGTTTCGGGCAGCTCCCCGTCGTTCCAGCCAACCGGTTTGGCGATCTGCACGGTGGGGAAGCTCTCCGCCTCGGGAGATGCGAGTGTCGGTTCGGTGCCCGCCACATCGTCGACTGACAATTCGGCGGTGTTGCCGCGCGTGAGAAAATACAGCCCAGCGCCTACGATCAGCACCAGGACGAAGAGAACGATTGCGAGTTTGCGAAGAATAGCCATGTGAGGGCGATAATGCGCGCCGGTGCTTGCGGCAACCGGGCGATCGCTCCAAGGAAGCTGCCATGTACGATTTCAAGCCCGATCAGACACTCGATACCGCAGAACGTTACCGCCAGCTGGTCGATGCCGCCGACGCCCTGACTTCAGGAGAGCCGGACCCTGTTGCCAATATGGCCAATGTCGCCGCCCTGATCTGGGAATTCGTGCCCGACCTCAACTGGGCAGGCTTCTATCGTGTGGGAACCAACGCCGAGGGGGTGGACGAGTTGGTTCTCGGACCATTCGTTGGTCGTCCGGCCTGTATCCGCATCCCGATCGGTGCTGGCGTATGCGGTGCGGCGGCGAAGTCAGGCGAAACGCAGCTGGTCGAAGATGTTCACGCCTTCCCCGGCCACATCGCCTGCGATGCAGCGAGCCGATCCGAACTCGTTGTCCCCGTTAGCCGGGAAGGCAAGGTCGTCGCAGTGATCGACCTCGACAGCCCTAATCCCGCGCGCTTCACCGAAGCCGATGCGCGCGGGCTGGAAGCGTTGGCAGAGGTTCTTTCGGCACGGATCTGACCTGGTCAGGGTCGCGCACGCAAACGCCCCGAAACGAGACAACAGCGAGGCGCGGCTTGGATGGCTGCGCGTCGCAGTGGTAAACATTTAGCTAACGCAATGTGACACCTACGGCGCGATTCGAGCGTCGGATCGTATCAATTCGGGGGACTTCCATGCCGAAACTTCGCTCTTCGCTTTGTGCCATGACCGGCCTCGCAGCAGCGCTGCCTGCACTGTCGTTCACCGCGCCGGCCATGGCTCAGGACGAGCTGCCACCGCTGCCCGCGCCGACGGTCTACGAGATCGAAACCACCGAAATTCGCACCGTACCGCCGGTTCCGGTTGCTCCGACCACGCGTCCGCTGACTTGGAACGAGGAAGTCACGGTGGGTCCGGACGGTGTGGAAACCATCACCCGGACACGGCGGATCGATCGTTCAACGCCTTACCCGCAACCCCGTCCCCATATTGGTATGGCTCACGGCTCCATGCCCTATCCGGGAGGGTCGGTGGGCCACGCTCCGCTGGTGATGGAGCGCGAGCAGTGGCTGGCTGAATGCCGCCGCCGCACCGAGGGGCGCAGCGAGAAGGAAAAGGGTGGGATCATCGGCGGCCTGCTGGGTGCAGTCGCAGGAGGAATCATCGGCAATCGCGTGGCGGACGGTGAACGCCTGGCCGGAACTCTGATCGGTGCGGGTACCGGCGGCCTTGCCGGCCTCCTGCTCGGCAACCTCATCGGCGGAGGCAAGAAAGACGGCCGCTACGATTGCGAAGCGGCGCTTGATGGATATCTGGCCTATTACAGCGATGGTGCGGCGCGGAGCATTCCGGGCGGTCACCTCGGCATGCCGCACTATCCCGGCTACGCCCCAGTCTACTCCGGTCACTACGGCTATTGGGCAGGATGCGGTTGTCGGCAACCGCTGGTCGCCTGGATCCCGATCCAAACTCAGGTGCGCCAGCGAGTCATAGTTCGCGAGCGGATCACCGAAGAGATCATCCCAGGTCGTCGGGTGATCCCGCCACGCAAACCGACCAAGCTGATCAAGGTCCGTCCGGCGCCAGCACCCGCGCCTGCGCCGCGCCCTGTCAAGATGATCAAGGACTAATGATTCGGGGGGAGCTCCGCTTCCTTAGGGGAGCGGAGCATTTCCCGAGGGGCCGTCACCGCCCTGCTCAATCGACGGTCCTGCCGCAATGGTGGTGGCAGCGTCGGGTTCGGTCGTAGTCTCGTCCGCCCGCATCTTGATCGATCCAAGCCGGACAATATCCTGGTCGCGATCGACCCGCAGTCCCCGCGACAGCTTTTCGCTGGCAAGCTCCGGGCGCACGGCAAGTTTGCGCGCCGCATCTTCCGCAATGCGCAGTGTATAGTCGCCGTAAGGCACCTTCTGCAGCAGGAAGAACCCGTCGAACTCGCTAATCGTTTCGGCCACCACGCTGCCGCGGCGATCGAGCAGCTGGAGCTTGACGCCCGGTTGCTCGACCCCCGAGGGATTGAGCAACAGACCTTCGATCTCGCCCGTGGGAGACATCGGCAGCTCGATCTGCTGGATCACGCCGGGACGCGGCGTGATGACAATGCCCTTGGTGCTGGGGGCCAGGAACGGATCGCCCAGGGTCGATTCATCGACTCCCACCAGCACCGGGCGGAACGGGCGCAGGTCGTCGACGATCGCGCGGCCGTTTTCGCCAGTGTAGGCATCGGTTGTGCGCAGTCCGGCTTCGACCAGGACGTCCTTGAGATATTCTTCGCCCGGATTGCGCATTCCATCGCCATTGTCGTCGCGGAATACGGTCACCGCAGCCTGGCCATTGCGCGCGAGCTTGTTGTGCGTCACCCGAATGCCGCCGCTGACCGGATCCGGACCGAGGCTGAAGGCCAGCTGGACATTGGCCCCCACCCCTCCGCGAGAGGTGGCGAAGGCGTCGGCCCGCAGGGAGAATTTGTCGAAGCGCCGCGAATAACCGGCAGACAGGCGGAATTCGTCCTGCCGTGCCATGTATTCGATCTGGCCTTGCAGATCGGAATCGCGATCGAGCGCCTTGTCGGCGCGGATATCGACCGTATCGAGCCCCTTGTTGCGCCCGTTAAGCAGGAACGAGGCGTTGCCGCGCAATCGCAGCCCCTTGAGCCGCGTATTGGCAAGCACCCGCACGCGGGTATCCTGCCGCGCGCGACTGGTCGGGCTGGCAGTTTGCTGCTGGTGATCGAGCTGCGCGGAAATCGCCACCCGGCCAGCATTGACCGATGTGGTCAGCAGGAACTCATTGATTTCACTGCCATCTTTCAGCTTCGAATGCAGCGCCTCGGCCTGGATCGGCAAGCCGAATTTCCCAAGGCGTAGTGACGTATCGACGTTGAAGCCTGCTCGGTAGTCGAGATTCTCGTTGGCGAACTCGCTCGAGAAATTCCCGAAGGAAACCAGTGCATTGGTGCCGAAATTGAAACGCCCGAAGCGCCCAGCCGTATTCAGCTCGGCCACGCTACCCGCGCCGAATTCATGCGCGCCCGACAGCTCAACCTGCAATCGGCCGAGACTGCGCGCGACCGAGCCCTCCGCATAAGTGCGGCGGGCTCCGGCAAAGAAGAGGGATTGGACGCCGATCATGGCGCTGGTCCTCTGATCAAGCCCGCGCTCGACACCCACACCCCAGCGCCATTTCTGTGGGCGATTCTCGACCCCGTTGCCGAGATCGATCAGGTCGCGATCATTCTGGACCACACCGGCCCAGTAATAGGTTTGCCCCGGCTCGATCTGGTTGAAGCCGACCGGGATCGAGGTCGTCTCGCGCCGGATCTGGCCTTGCGGGCCGTAGAGCACGACTTCGAGCTCGTTGCGTCCGAAGAACAGGTCAACCTCAAGGAATTCGTAGCGCCCGTCACCGCGATCGTCCTGGAACGCGATCAGCTGGCCGTTGCGATACAGTTCCGCATCCCATCCGGCGGGAAGCACCCCGCGCAGGGTCGTGGTCGAGAAGCGCGAGGCCTGACCCAGCGGACGGTTGCTGACGAACGCACCGCGACCGATCGCGGTCTGACCGGTCAGGCGTCCGGCAATCGTCTCGATATCGCCGACCGCGACCTGGGTTGCCTTGAGCGGGCCAAGGAGGTTTCCATCAGGGTCGTTGCGATAGGCGCGCAGGCGGACTGTCTGCGGTTCAAGCTGGTCGTCCGTGGCGACACGGGCGGTGTAGCTGGCACCGAGCGCTTCACCCGCGGCATAGAGTTCCACGCGACCGCTGGCACCGTCTCGCGTACCCACTGTCGCTCCCGATTGATACCCTGCCCGCGCGACGACATCGAGCGACGGCGTGCGCCACGGCCGATACTCCATCTGGGCATTGGGGAACTTTGAGAGATCGAATTCCTTGCGCTTTCCACGAAGTCGCGCGGCGCGACTTCTGCGCTCAATTGCCTGAATAAATGGCAGTTCCCGGTCGGACTCGAGGCGAACGACGGCGTTATAGAGGTCGGGCTTAAAATCGATCCCGAACCATCTGCTGAGCGCCTCTACTTTCACACACCACCCTTCTGGCGTATCGTAGATGTCGCTCGAGATCGGTGCCCGCCCATTGTTCACGTTTTGTACTGTATCGGAGTCGCGATCGAGCGTGAATTTTTGATCTTCGCTGAACAACCACCCGGTTGCGCGGCGCGACTTCTTGTCGATCCGCACCGGGAGGTCGAGCGACTGAATGACGTCCGCCAGATCGAGGCACACGCCGCGATCGGTCTGATAACCGCGCACGTCGTAATTCAGCTTGTAGGAGTCGACGACCAACTGGAGGAACAGGAAATCGTCGTCATTGGCCTGCCAGCCGGCAGTAGTCGGTTCTGTCTGCTGTGCCTGGGCAGGGGCAGGCAGGGATGCTGCGCTCAGTCCAAACGCACCGAGCGCAACCGCGACTTTCGCGGCAGCGCCCATTATGCGGTTTCGACAGGCAAACATCTCAAAAATTCCAGATGGTTATCTCACCATCCGGCTCCGATCAGCCGACGAAGGCATCCACGGAGGCAATCAGCCCCCCGCCCGCTTCGGGCATGTCGCGATATTCGAAGCGGAGTTGGCCGCTAAGCCTCGCGGCCTGCTCCTGCGTAAGCCGGATGCGGACATTGCGCTGTCCGATCTCGGGATAGATCGCGATTCCACGCAGCAGCACCAGCGGCTCGGCCACGCCAGCCTTTGTGACGCGCAATTCGCCATAGGTGGAGCTGTCCCCGGTCCGACTGATGTTGAGCGCGAGTTCCGGGCCTTCCTCTCCCTGGACGACTTGAGGTTGGTTGATCGCCACTTGCGCCGTAACGCGGCCGTGGCGCACGATAACGGGGATCGTCACACCGTAGATCGGGATGAGCTGGATCGAGACCCCGTCGGTCTGCGGGACCTCATCGGTGACCGATCGCGGCTTCGGGATCGCTTTGAACGACATATGGACCCGGTATTCCCCGTCGGGCAGATCCGCTCCCGGACGTGCAGCCAGGCGCACGGCCTGCGGTTGGCCTGGCGGCAGCGTGATGCGGCGCGGCGCATAACGGATCATGCCAAGCGCAGCCTCTTCCGCTGCATTGGCATCGGTTTTCTCGACCGGGACGAGACGTCCGTCTTCCATCATGCGGCGCAGTTCGAGGCCGATCCGATAGGTCGCCTCGTCCGAGCCGATATTGCTGAGGATGACTTCGGTCCCGCGACTGCCGTCCAGGATCACACGCGTCGGCGCGACCAGCAGATCGCCCTGCGCTTGCGCGGCAGG
>JAAUYI010145518.1_pt1 | contig 10876 bp, 7 predicted proteins | sample 7278041 | NCBI WGS metagenome assembly JAAUYI01 (sample SAMN14350216, study PRJNA611818) | marine sediment metagenome | isolation source: surface marine sediment (0.6m) | place: French Polynesia: Moorea | collected 2018-08
GACGCGGAGTGAGCCCCGGGTCAGCGGCCCCCCAAGACCCTGCGTCCCGTAGGGACGCGAGATCTGGCGCCCCGCGGATTCACGGGTGTCGAGCCATCCACGGCCAAGCCCATGGCATCTTGCTTGCGCCCCTACGGGGCGCGGATCCTGGGGGGGCCGCCCGAGCCACGGGTTGAAACCCGTGGCTATTTGCTGGCACCCTAGAGGGTGCTCTCGCCCTAACACTTCTCGGTGGTTTGAGGCCGAAGGCTTCGCCGGGCCCTATCCAAACACTTCTAGGACCACCTTGCCCTCGGGCTGGCCGTTCTCGACCTGTTCATGCGCCGCAGCGATATTGGTCAAGGGATAGCGATCGAAGGTTCTAAACGGGCGCCAGCCTTCAGCGAGCGAGGCGCTGAGCTCTCGAGCAGCACTGGCTTTGGCCTCTGGAGGGAAGTCGTCGCTACCCAGGAAGTCGATGCGGACGTTGTCGAACACCAAGGGCCAGAAAGGGATCTCCGGCCGGGGTGAATTCGTGGCGTAGGTCGCGATGCTGCCTCCGTTTCGCAACACGGCCAAGTCGATCTCGAGATTTGCGGCGAAAGCCACCTCGACGACATGATCGACCCCGTCGGGCGCAAAGGCGCGAAGCCGTGCTTCCAGCCCGTCACCTGCCAGCACGACCTCGTTCGCACCCGCCCGCCGCGCGCTTTCTCTCTGCTCCGGCTGACGGACGCTTGCCACGACCGTCGCCCCCCGCCGCCGAGCGAGATGGACGGCACAGGCCCCGACAGCTCCGGCTGCTCCCTGCACAAGCACCGTCCTGCCTTCGAGCGAACCCGCGACGTCGACCGCCCGATGGGCGGTGATGCCCGGGATTCCGATCGATGCCGCTTCTTCGAAGGGAATGTCGTCCGCGAGCTCGACAACTCGGTCCTGCGGCATCACGGCGAGCTCGGCCGCCGTACCGAAAGGCCTGTAGCTCTGCGCACCGAAACACCACACTCGCTTGCCGACCCAGGCCGCGTCGACGCCCTCCCCGACCGCATCCACCCATCCCGCGCCGTCGCTGTGGGGGATCACACGCGGATACGCAGAACCTGTTCCGAAGGTGTCGCCCCGCTTCTTCACGTCTCCTGGGTGCACCCCCGACATGGCGATCCGCACACGGACTTCGCCTGCCGCGGGTTCCGGATCGTCCATCTGACCGACCACCAGGACATCCCGAGCCGGCCCTTGTCGTTCGTACCAAGCCGCCTTCATCTCTTCTCCTTGTCACAAGCTGCCAATTTGCTCTGCCGTTTCTGCGGAGACGCCCATGAGGTCACGGCTCGGCCATCCGCGTGCGCATCAAACCAAAGCAGCGCCGCAACTCGTCGACGAAGAGCTCCGGCTGCTCGAAGGCCGCGAAGTGGCCGCCGCGGTCGAGCCGATTCCAATAGATCACTTGGCTGAATCGTTTCTCGACCCAGCGCCGGGAGGCGCCGAAGATCTCCTTGGGGAAAAGGCTGAAACCCGCCGGCACGTGGACCGGGTCCTTACTGGTTTTGCCGAAGCTCTCCCAGTAAAGACGCGCTGAAGACGCCGCGGTCGCCGGCAGCCAGTACATCATGACGTTGTCGAGCAGCTGGTCGCGGGTCAGCACGTTCTCGGGATGGCCGCCGCAGTGGGTCCAGGCCCAGAACTTCTCCAGAATCCACGCCGCCTGCCCCGCTGGCGAGTCGACCAGCCCGTAGCCCACCGTCTGTGGCCGGGTTTTCTGCTGCGTCGAATATCCCGACTCGTGGTCCTGATAGTGCTGCCAGAGGGCGAGGGCCGCCTTCTCTCTGTCGGTGAGCTCGTCCATGGTTTCGGGATCGGGCCATGCCGTCGGCAGGTTCTGGTGGATGCCGCGACAGTGCTCGGGATCCTGAGAGCCGAGGGCAGCGGTGACTCCGGCTCCCCAGTCGCCGCCCTGGGCGACGTACCGCTCGTAGCCGAGGCGCCCCATCAGCTCGCTCCAGGCCTCGGCGATCCTCTCGACGCCCCACCCCGCCCCAGTTGGCTTACCGGAGAAGCCGAAACCCGGCAGCGTCGGCAGCACGAGATGGAAGGCGTCGCGCGATTGCCCGCCGTGGGCCGCCGGATCGGTCAAAGGGCCTATGACCTTCAAGAACTCAACGATCGAGCCCGGCCAACCATGGGTCATGATCAACGGCAGCGCCTCTTGGTGACGGGATCGCACGTGGACGAAATGGATGTCGAGACCGTCGATCCGGGTCAGGAACTGCGGCAACTCGTTGAGACGCGCTTGGGTCACCCGCCAGTCGTAGGTGTTCGCCCAGTAGTCGCAGAGGTCGCGGAGGTAGGCGAGAGGGACCCCCTGCGACCAATCGTCCACCGTCTCGGCTTCCGGCCATCGCGTCGCGCGGAGTCGACTCTTGAGCTCATCGAGCTCGTCGTCCGTCGTCTCGATACGGAAAGGTCGGATCTCTTCCATCGAGTGTCTCCAGTCAGATCGTCAGCATAGTCTAGCGCTATGGTCGCATTGCCCAGGCGTCGATGGTTCTGCTAGTGTCGCCCGCCAATGCAGAAATTCCGGAATCTGAGTGCCCCGGCCGCTTGGCTGATGTTGGCCGCGTTCGTCCTCGGTGGAGGGCTGATCGCGACGCACAGCCACGACGGGCTCACCAGTGGGGAGCTCGGCTCGGTCGCGCTCAGCGGCGGACACGATCTTCCCGACACGGCGGAGTACGTCGAATCGTCGACGTCCATCGACGTCGAGCTCTGCCTAGCCTGCGTGGCCGGGGGGCGCCAAGGAGCCTTGGACGCCTCGCAGTCGACCTCGCGATCGCCGGTGACGGCGACGCGGGGCGTTCGCGCGGCGGACTGCCTCGCGATCTCCGGTTCCGACGCCCGGCCACCCGCTCCGCGCGGGCCCCCGACCGTCTGACCCGGCGGCCCGTCTGACCAGCGGCACAAGCGCCGCCCGCAAGCAGACGCATCCTTCTCAGCCGAACGACGGCTCGGGAAGCATCTACCTCGACCGATCTCTCGGCCGGGGCCTATCCAACATGCAGTTCTCGTGGAGTCCGACCGATGCAGTCCATTCGTCTTTTCCGTAGTCCTATTCTAGCGAGGCTTCGCCTCAGACGCCGAAGCCCGCATCGGTGGCTGTGGAATCCGAAAACTCGGCTCATTCGCCTCGAATTCGGAGTCCACAGACAGCTCGGGGTGGTAGCGCTCGCGCTCGCCCTATCCGGCGCAGCTCTTTCCGCGCAGACGGCCACCGGTGGCGTGAGCGGGGTCGTCCGCACGACCGACGGCGAGCCGGTCAAAGATGCGGTGATCACCGTCGCCTCGACCACCTTCCGCACGACCACCGACGCGGACGGCGCCTTCTCCCTGACGGGGCTACCTGTTGGAAACTACACTCTCGAGATCGAGAGCCCGAGCTACGGCCGCGCCGTCGAGCGGGTCGAGATCACGGCCGGCGAGACGCCGGAGATCAAGATCTCCGTGGCCAGACAGGTCGAGGCGGAGACGATCGAGGTGACGGCGCGGCGCCAAGCCTATCGGGGCGAGTTCGAGCCGCATGAAGTGCCGCTGGCCGAGCTCGTGATCGGCCCGGAGGCGATCCGAGATGCGGGCGCCCTCGACCTCAACGAAGCGCTCGATCTCTCGGCTTCGGTCGCGCGGCAAAACAACTTCGGCGGCTTGTGGAACAGCTTTGCGCTGCGCGGTTTCGTCGGTGACGAGAACCTGCCGAGCAACTACCTGGTCAATGGCTTCAACGCCGGCCGCGGCTTCTCCGGGCCGCGCGATCTGGCAGGGATCGAGGCGGTCGAGGTGCTCAAGGGCCCGCGGGCGGCCTTGCTCGGACGAGGCGAGCCGGGCGGCACGGTCAATCTGGTCACCAAGCGCCCGACCTTCGACACCGCTGGCGAGCTCAAGTTCACCGTCGGCAGCTTCGATCTCACTCGTGTCGATGCGGACTGGACGTCTCCCGTCAACGACAGAGTCGCGGTACGCCTGGTCGGGTTCTACGAAGATGCCGGCAGCTTCCGAGACACCGTCGAGACCACCAAGCTCGGGCTCTATCCGTCGATCGCCATCAACCTGACCCCGTCGACCCAGCTCGTGTACGAGCTTGAGTACACCGACCAGGAGCTTCCCTTCGATCGCGGAGTGGTGGCCGTCGACAACCAGCTCGGCGTGATCCCGATTGAGACCTTCTTGGGGGAGCCGGGCAACGGGCCGATGGATGCCACGGTGATCGGCCACCAGCTCGAGCTGCAAACAGTCTTCAGCGATACCTGGAGCGGTTTGTTCGGGGTCAACTTTCGCAATACGTCGCTCGAAGGCTTCGACACCGCGGCGACGCTCTCCGGATCTCGGCAGTTCCTGTTGCGCGATGGGCAGACCCTCTCTCGCGAGCGCCGTTTCCGCGACTATGACGCCGAGTACTTCGTCCTCCGCGGCGAAGTGTCCGGCGAGTTCCAGATCGGCGGTCTGACTCACCGTGTGCTGATCGGTGCGGATGTCGACAGCTTCGAGAACGATCAGGTGTTCCTCCGAGCCCGTGGTGGCGGCATTCGGCCGGGTGAAGACCCGAGCGACCCCGCGGTAGCGGAGCGGCTGCAGACCATCGATATCTTCGATCCGGTTTACGGGCGGTTTCCTTTGCCGTCGCCGGGCCCCCTCACCGATCGGGTCGAGACTCAGGAGTCGGTCGGTTTCTTCATTCAAGACCAGATCAGCCTGACGGACCGGCTCGATATTCGGATCGGGGCGCGCTTCGACGACTATCAGCAGGAGCTCGACAACCGCCGATCGGGATCGGTGACCGAACAGAGCGACACGCAGGTGTCTCCTCAGTTTGGGTTGGTCTATCTCCTGAACGGCGATGTCTCGCTCTATGCGTCGTACGGTGAGAACTTCCGCCCGCTGTCCGGCGGTCTGGACCCGAACACGAGCACATCCACCGAAGTCGGCGTGAAGTTCGAGCTGAACGATGGCGCGATGGTGGGCACGGCGACGGTCTTCCAGGTGGAGCAGGAGAACATCTCGACCGTGGACGACAACTTCAACGCCACCGCGATCGGCGAGGCGGAGAGTCGCGGATTCGAGCTGGACTTGAGCGGCGAGCTGGCAAACGGTCTCACTCTATGGCTGTCCTACTCTTACGTCGATGCGCAGACCGAGAACGACTTCAACGATCCGAATTTCGGCGTCGGGATCCCTGCCGGCCAGCGTTTGCTCAACATCCCGGAGCATCAGTTGGGGGTGCAGCTGGTCAAGGACTTCAGCGATCGCGGGTGGCCGCTCAGCGTGGGGGGCGGTGTCCTCCATGTCGGCGAGCGTCTCGGCCAATTCGGAGACTTCTTTGGTCAGGGCCTCAGCGATTTCGAGTTGCCGGACTACACGATCTTGCGGCTCTTCGCCGACTACGACGTGAACGACGCGTTCTCGCTGCGAGTGGACATCGATAACCTGACGGACGAGGAGTACTACACGAACTCGTTTGCGTCGCTGTGGATTCAGCCGGGGACACCGCTGTCCGCCAGCGTGTCTGCTGCCTACAGCTTTTAGTCGAGGAGACGATCATGAGTTTTGCACTCGAAACGCGATCCTTGAGTGTTGAGCGTTCGCAGGAGGTGGTCCTGAAAGACGTCTCGTTCGGCGTCGCACCGGGTGAGGTCTACGCCTTGCTGGGTGGCAACGGCGCCGGGAAGTCGACGACACTGCTAACGTTCTTGGGGTTTCTCGAGCCGTCGACGGGCGAGGTGAAGGTGCAAGGGAAGAGTGTGGCCGGTAATCTCGCCGCCTCGCGGCAGGCGGTTTCTTACCTCCCCGAGGCGGCCACGCTCTACGGACACCTGGATGCCTATCAGAATCTTGAGTATTTCCTGTCCCTTGCAAAGGTGCAGGCCTCCCGGGCAGACATCGACTCCGCCTTGGACACGGTGTCGCTCGAGAGCGGCGCACGGGCCAAGCGCATGGACACCTACTCGAAGGGAATGCGCCAGAAGGTGGCGATCGCGCTGGCCCTGCTTCGCGAAACGCCGATTCTGCTCCTGGACGAGCCGACGTCGGGACTGGATCCGATCGCCATCGATGAGTTCCACGAGCTCGTGCGGGATCTGGCGGCGAAGGGAAAGACCGTCCTGATGGTCACCCACGATGTTTATGGGGCGTGCCAAGTGGCCGACCGGGTCGGATTGCTGCGAAGAGGCGAGCTCGTTGGAGCCTTTGACCGAAGCGACCAGGGCAGCATCGAAACCGAGGCAGTTCACGCGGCGTTCGCCGGGCGGGACGCGGTATGAACACCGTGCTCACCATCGCGGGCGGCGAGATTCGATTGTGGCGGCGCACCCGCGTGGCGGTCCTCGCCGTCAGCGCGTTCGCCATCGTTCTCGTCGTGTCCTGCCTGCTGACGGCGCAGCGGATGAGCCATGCCGCCGAGGAGCGCACGCGGCAGCAGGCGACCGCGGAAGAGACCTTCCTTTCCCAGCCGGAGCGCCATCCGCACCGGATGGTGCACTACGGGCACTACGCCTTCCGCCCTCCGCCTCCGCTTTCCATCGTCGACCCGGGTGTCGATGCGATGACCGGCCAGTCCATCTTCCTCGAAGGGCACCGTCAGAACACGGCGATGTTCTCGGATGCACATGCCAGCGCTGATCTCGGCGGTCTCGGCAGCCTGACCCCGGCTCTCGTCTATCAGTTCCTGCTTCCGTTCCTACTCATCGCGATCGGCCATGCCGTGATGGTTCGCGAGCGCGAATCGCGGACGCTGGGTCCGCTCCTGGCGCAGGGCGTGACGGGTCGTCAGCTGGTCGCTGGCAAGAGCGCGGCACTGCTGGGTGTCGCGGCGGTGATGCTGGTCCCGATGCTGCTCATGAGCGCCTACGGGGTGCTTCGGGGAGAGAGCCTTGCGGCCAGTCTCGGACTGTTCGGCATCTATGCCTTGTATGCCTTGGTCTGGTGCAGCGCCGTCGTGCTGGTTTCGACACTGGCCGAGGCGCGAGGCGTCGCGCTCGGTATCCTGGTGTCTCTTTGGCTGGCCAGCACGCTCGTGGTTCCGCCCCTCGCGGTCGCTACGACGGATGTCGCGGTGCCTTCCGAGGGCAAGGCTCAGTCCGATCTGCGGATGCAAGCCGAGCTACGGGAGCTCGGCGATGGTCACAACGCATCGGACCCGGCCTTCGCGAAGCTGCGGGCCAATCTGCTGGCCCAGTACGACGTCGAAGACGTTGCGGACCTGCCGATCAACTTCCGAGGCGTCGTCGCCCAGAACTCCGAGGCCAGTCTCACCGAGCTCATGAATCGCTACGCCGAGGAGCGGATGGCGTTGGAGCTTCGTCAATCCAGCCGTGCGGCGACCTTCGGCTGGCTGTCGCCGACGATGGCGGTCTCCAGCGCGTCGCGAGCCGTTGCCGGCACCGACCTCGAGACCCATCATCGATTCATGCGCGAGACCGAGGCGCTGAGATTCGACTTCGTTCAGGGCCTGAACCGGGCCCATGCAGAACAGCTCGCCTACAGCGATGACATCAATCGCAGCCGGGACCCGGAAGCAGAGCGGCGCACACGGGTGTCGACGGAGAACTGGAAAGTCCTCGAGTCGTTCCGCTTTGAGCCGGATCCAGCAAACGTGCGTTGGGGACGCGCGAGCTCTGGCGCGCTGCCGTTGCTTGTCTGGTTGGGGGTGTTCACGGTGCTCGGCGTCGTGTTCTCAGACCGGGTGAAACCATGAAGAGTGCCGTTCGGGAGCTTTTTTTCCTCCTCCGCGATCGCGGTGTTCTCCTGTCGCTTGGCGTGGCGGCGGCGGCCGCCTCCGTCGCGGTCCTGTCGGGAGTGATGGAAGTTGCACAGCAGAGGGCGACGATCGCCGAACTGCTCGAAGCCGATCGCGCCGAGCGGGAGGTCGTGCAGGCTGCACAGACGGACTGGGGCGGCGCGGCCTACTACACGTTTCACCTGACCGTCGACGAGCCGACAAACTTCGCCTTTGCCGCCCTGGGGCAGAGAGACGTGTCGCCCTGGAAGCACCGCATTCGAATGCTCGCGCTCGAGGGACAGATCTACGAGTCCGACGCGGGAAACCCCGAGGTCGCTCTGATCGGCCGATTTGACTACGCCTTCGTCGCGAGCCTGCTGGCGCCCTTGCTTCTGATCCTGCTGTTGCACGATGTGCGTTCCTCCGAGCGGGCTGCCGGTCGTTATGAATGGCTCAGTGCGACGTCAGGGAAAGATCATTCGCCATGGCGGATGCGGTCCGGGCTCAAGGTCGCTCTGTTGACGGGTTGTTTGCTCTTGCCGCTCTGGATCGGAGGGCTTGCTTCGAGCTCCGGAGCAGATGTTCTCGTGCTGGCTAGCCTGTTGACGGCGCTCCACCTGTTGTTCTGGTGGGGCGTCTGCAGCCTGGTCGACCGCCGCGGATGGACGAGCTCCGTCAATCTCGTGGCGGCGTGCGGCGTCTGGCTCCTGCTTGCCGTGATCGCACCCGCGGCCATACAGGCCGTCGTCGATACGTCGATCCATCTGCCCGATGGCGGCGACATCATGCTGACGCAGCGGGAGGCGGTGAACGACGCCTGGGACCTGCCGAAAGAGGCGACCATGGAACCGTTCGTAGCTCGACACCCGCAGTGGGAAGACCACGTGGAGGTGACTCGCCCCTTCGAATGGAAGTGGTACTACGCGTTCCAGCAAGTAGGGGACCAGAAGGCCGAGGAGATTTCCCTCGCCTTTCGAGACGGGCGACGGCGCAGGGAGTCTATGGCGGGAAAGCTCTCCTGGCTGTCACCGCCCGCTTTGCTGGAGCGAGCATTGCAAAGTGCGGCCCAGACCGATGGTCGGTCCGCACTCGAGTACGAAGATCGGGTGAGGCAGTATCACGCGGAGCTGAGAGCCTGGTACTACCCGAAGCTCTTCCCGGACCTGCCCTTCGACCAGGACCTTCTGGCAGGAATCCCGGAGTATTCGGACTAGCGAAGCCTTCGGCCTCAAACCACCGAGAAGTGTTAGGGCGAGAGCACCCGCTAGGGTGCCAGCATATAACCTCGGGTTTCAACCCGTGGCTCGGGCGGCCCCCCGCGGGGCGACAGATCTCGCGTCCCTACGGGACGCAGGGTCTTGGGGGGACGCTGACCCGGGGCTCACTCCGCGTCGCCAGGGCTCCGCGTCGAAAGCCCCGGGCTATATGCTCAGGCCCCTGCGGGGCTACGCTGCCGACCAGCTCGAAAAACTTGACTCAAGTGTCCAGAACGAGGTCTATGCTGATGTCTACCCCCCAGGGGAAGAGGGGGCCGGAGGAGCTTCGCCAGCGGGAATTCGAGAGGCCAGTACCTGCGCCTCCTGGGTGACCGCCTCCGCCTCCAGGATCCTTCCCGCGGCCCGGTAGGCGGCCGACAGGGCGAGTAGCGGGCGTGGATCCCGCCGACCGGTGAGCTCGCAGGCATGCTCGGCCAGCATGACCGCGCGCTCGGGGTCTCGACGCGCGAGGACAGGATGGGTGGCCAGCGCGTAGGCCAGATTATTGAGTGCGCTGACACGATCGGCGTCGATGTCGAGCACTGCTTGCCAATGACCGATAGCGGCGTCGAGCTCGCCTCTCCCGGCGAGGAGTCGAGCCAGGTTGTTGTGGGCCGTGATTGTGATCGTGACCGAGGGCCCTAACGCCAAGGTGGCTCGATACTCCGCGATCGCCTCACTGAGGCGTCCGCTAGCGGCCAGGGCCTCGGCGAGTGAAAGTTGGGCTTCGTCGTGATTCGGATTCGCCGTGACGGCCTGCTGAAACTGTTCGAGAGCCTCCCCCGCCTGGCCCCGAGCTTTCCACAGCAATCCCTGACGCCAGTGCCACAGCGCGCGATCCGGCTCGTAGGGCACCCAGGCGATGCCGGTCACGGCTCGAAGCCCGACGATCAGAGCCAGCCCTGCGGCCAAACGGCGATATCGCTGCTCTGCCAGAGCGTGCCATGACCAGGCGAGGGCATGGCCGGCGAAGACCATCAACGCCGGTACCACCGGCGCTCGGAACCGGGCCGAGACGAAGAACGGTAGGAACGAAGTGCTATAGAAGGCGACGAAGAGCAGCAACAAGACGCCGATTTCGAGACGCCGTGAGACGCCACGCCCGGAGCGCTGTTCCCAGAGCATCAGGCCGATGCCGGCCAGCGCCAGAGCCAGGACGGTGGCAAAACCGGGACTCAAGCGCAGGGTCGGCGACGCTTGCCGCTCGAGCTCGATCACCTTGTTGTTTGAAATCTCGTTCGGGCCCCAGAAGAGCGCGAGCTTTCTCAGCGTGAGCCGGGCGACCGTCTCCGGTTGAGAGGCGACAAAATCGACCGCACGGCGAGTGAAGTAAGCCGAAACCTCGGAGTCGGCGAGGGGTCGCCCTTGCAAGCGTTCGACACCGGCGGCGATCAGCGGGTAATCGAAGGAGTCCCAACCGCTCTCGAGCCCGGCGATCTCTCCCAGCTCGGCGACCCCGGGCCGGATGCCGTCACCCTCCGGGTGAGTACCGATGAAGAGGTTGACCCCGGCGTTGGAAGTGACCCACACGAAGTCGCCGGTTTTCGAGTAGTTGCGAATCGTCGCCGGCGACGTCACCAGGACGGCGGTCGCGGCGAAGGCCAGAGCCGGGCCGAGGAAAGTGCTCCGGATCACGCCCGTTCGGCCATCTCGACGCCAGGCCAGCCAGCCCGCCCACAGCAGGAGCACCGGCAACAGCACGGCGGCGTTGGGCCGCACCAGGATGGCCAGCCCGACCAGGCACCCGATCCCGATCGCACCGAGCATCGTGAAACCCTGAGTCGCCCAGCGGACAGCCAGCAACAGCGTAGCCAGCAGCAGGAACACCAGCAACCCTACGGCCATGAACTCTGCTTCAAAGAAGATCAATACCCAGTAC
>JAAUYI010143289.1_pt1 | contig 10874 bp, 12 predicted proteins | sample 7278041 | NCBI WGS metagenome assembly JAAUYI01 (sample SAMN14350216, study PRJNA611818) | marine sediment metagenome | isolation source: surface marine sediment (0.6m) | place: French Polynesia: Moorea | collected 2018-08
CGGGCTTGATCGACACCAAAGCCAAAAAAAAAGGCCCGCATGCGCGGGCCTTTTTGTTTTTGCGTGTGTTGCTACGCCGTTGCCTATTCGCGATTGAGGAAGAAGCTCAGGATGTACCAGAACATCAGGGCGATCGATGCGAACAATGCCATCGCGGCGCCGACGTAACGGTCCTGCGGGTAGTGGTGCATGATGTTCGACGTATCGTAGAGCACGGCGGCACCGGCGAAGCCGATCATCGCGAGGATGAACCAGTTGCCGAGCTGGAAGCCGAACAGGATCGCCGAAGCGATTCCGACCATGGCGAGTACGCCACCCCAGATCAGCATGCCACGCAGGAACGAGAAGTCCTTGCGAGTGATCATCGCAACGGCAATCAGTCCAACTGACGCGAGCACGGTAATACCGATGGCCGAGTCGAGCACAGACGTGCCGCGATCGAGCGCAATGACCTGTGCCGCAAGGATCAGCGGTGTGAAGATGATGGCCTGGGCAACGACAAGTACCGCGAATGCAGCGTATTGCGCGGCCTTGGACTCCAGTCTGTGGGCAACATGTGACGCGCCCCAGCTGACCAGCATGAACGCGCCGAGGACGAGCAGCCAGTTGCCGATCATCGGACCTGCAATCTGCGCCGCGATGCCCGACGTTATCAGATATGCCTCGATAGCCGCGAAGGCGAGAATGCCGCCGACGACGTGTGCGTAGGTTTTCCAGATAAATTGGGACCGGTCCTCGACCGCTGCGTAGGCAACCGGTGTGAGGGCGTTCTGGTTGAGATCCATCGTTGCAGTCCTCCGTAGTGATCTGCCTTGATGTTATGGCTATGTGGCTGAATTGGGGCCGGTTTACGGCTTACCAAGGGAGTGTATAGCCCTCAGCGTGCCAGAAACCACCGGTGTTTTCGAGGTTGAGTTCGTCAATCCTTTGTATTAGCCCGGCCGCGGAATCGACCGGGTCGATGCCCGTGCCGCCGGTCATGCCGGTGGCGACGAGGCCGGGATGCAGGATGCCCACGGCAATACCGCGCGGGTAGAGGTCGTGCTTGAGGTTGGTGCCGACCATGTTGACGGCCGTCTTCGAAGCCCTGTAGCCGTAGTTGCCGCCGGAGCCGTTGTCTTCGATCGAGCCCACGCGGCTCGAGATGATGATCACTTTTCCGCCCTGGGCCAGATTGTCGACCAGTGCCTCGGTAACGCGTAGCGGGCCGAGCGTATTGACCCGGTACTGCTCGAGCATTGCGTCGTAGTCGAGGCTGTCGAAACGGTCGCCGCGCAGGATGCCGGCGTTGTTGACGATTATGTCGAGTCGCGTGTCACCGAGGCGCGATTTCAGGTCTGCAACCGAGCCACCGTCGCTGACGTCGATGCCGTCAATGATCGTCACGCCCAGTGACGAGAGCTCTTCGCTGGTGGAGCGGCAAACGGCGATGACGTCCTCGCCGCGCGCCGCGAGCTGGCGGGTCAATTCGAATCCGATGCCGCGGTTGCTGCCAGTGATCAGAATGGTGGCCATCAGGGGATCCTGTGTTGGGTGTCGAGGTCGTTATAGGCGAGGGCATTACCGCCCTCGACGAGCAACTGTTCGAGGTCTTCGCCGAGCAATAGTTCCGGGTCATCGGGGTGGATCGACAATCGCAACGGCCGTTCAGTGCCGGCCGACCGCAGGTTGACGGAATTCCAGGCTCTGCATGCCCATGCGCGAAACCGCGTGTCGGCCTCGAAACCGACCATCGGCAAACGCCTGAAACCCTGTCTCGCGGTATACACGCCCGTCAGCACCTCGTAGTGCCGGTACGGCAGCGCGTCCAGCGATGCATGTGGAACGTCTCCCATCGCCCACGCAGGCGGGACGTAAAGAGTTGGCGCTGGAAGTCCGTTGTCCTCGAACCAGCGGTGGCAGCGCTGCATCAGGTTGACGGCTGCATCCCGGTCGAGCGCCAGGTGCTCTGCAACATCCCGCGAGATGAACACGCTGTGCAGCCGGTGGCGCAGGCCACGTATCCGATCGACGCGATGTTTCCAGCCATGTCCGGCGAGTTCGATACCGTCGCCAACCCAGCTGCGCAATTGTGAAATCGTGTCCGGATCCCAGCCGGTCCCGGGTACGACCAGCAACGTCACCGGATTCATGTTCAGCAATTTCAGACGGTCGATGATCCTCGCCGTGCGATCCAGCGTCGCCGGCATGACGTCGTGGATGGAGATCAGTAGCTGGCGTTTGCCGTTACCGGCTTGCCGAGTTGGCTGCGTCATCGACTTTGAGCACGGACAACCAGTGTTCGAGGCTGCGCTGGTTGAGCTTCAATGCAGCATCCCGCGCGCCTGCTGCAACGCGCTGGCGGTCGTGAGCGGGAATGGCGGCGATACGTTGCAGCGCTTCTGCCACCGTTTCGTTGCCCTCGATACGGTAGATGTGATCGGCGAGATCCGGCCAGTCGAGAATGCCGCAGTTTTCGGAGACCAGCGCCAGTCTCGCTCGCGCCATCGCTTCGAAGGCGACCGTACCGAAGGATTCCACGACGGATGGCAACACGAGCAGGTCCGCAGCATCGACATGTGCCATCAGGTCATGGCGTGATACCCAGCCGACATAGTCGACGTTTGGCAGTTCGCCGGCCTGTCGTTTGACGTCTGCCTTGAGCGGGCCGTCACCGGCAATCGTGAAATGCACCCGCGGTAACTGGCGGGCGGTGTCAATGACCGTCTGCACCCGCTTTTCCGGCGCGAGGCGGCCCGCGAACACGACGCGTGCAAACTCGTCGCTGATGGGAGCGGCCGGTTCTGCCAGCGCATCAATCGGCAACAGGGTGCCCATGATATCCGGGTCTTTGGCGCCGAGATTGCGGGCCAGGTCGACCATGCCTTCGGAATTGGCGAGCACGACGTCGCCGTAGCGAAACAGGATCTTGTCCGCTATGCCGAAATAAAAGCGGCTGAAGGTTCGAAGGAAGCGATTGTTGTACAGGTCCGTCACGCCCGAGAAATGCGTGTGGAAGCCGACGATCAGCTTGGCATCCAGGCGCCGCGACCAGAAGCAGCCTAGCAGACCATAGGGTCCCGGCGTTGCGGCAATAATGTTCTGCGGCCGGACGCGGCGCATGACCCGTCGAAAGCGAAAAATCGACGGAATCCAGACACGTTGGGTCGAATCCCCCGGCAGCGGGAATTTGAACAGCGTCGGCCGATCCTCGCTCGGGCAGAGCAGGGTCGCCTCGTAGCCGTTGGCCTCGAGTTGGTCGAGCAGGTCGCGATAATAGGCGCCGACGCCGTTTCGTTCTGGCAGGGAGTCCGAAACAATCACAACACGACCGATCTGCGCCGGCGGAGTCTCCTGCGGCGCATTCATGAAGTCAGCCAGCGAGGTCGGCTGCCGGGCGATTGCTGATTGCATTGCGTTTAAAGGGTACCTGACTGGTTGCGAATGGCGCCAAACTGGAAGCCATTGTAAACCCTGGCAAAGCGCGATCGTATCAATTCGGCGTCCAGGCCGAACTCTTCGAGCGTGTACTGGTGCCCGGACGACGTGCTCGCCATAGGCTGGCTGGCATCGTCCAATGCGGCGTTGAGCGCATCACTGACCGTCACATCCAGCGTCGACAAAGCTTCCCGAACGGATTCAGCCGGTCGATGACGGAGGTCGTCGTTGTAGACGAACGCCACGCGGTCCGGGTGTTTGCGCGCGACCTGCAACAGGTGCTCGTAGTAGAAGACGAGCAACTCGATCAGATCGTCGCGCAATGACTCGCTGATCGGCTTGAAGCCACACAACGCCAGTGCCGGTCGCAGTGAGCTGAGCTGCGACGGCACGGCCGCCTCGGGATCCCGAACCGTCGCTAGTACCCGCGCGTCGGGAAATTCGTCGAGAATCGACTCGGTCATGCCGGCAAAAGATGCATTCTTGGACAGGAAGCGTCGCCCGTCGCCGAAGACGTACAGATGCCGTTGGATGCAGCGTTTGTAGTAGCGCATCTGGGCGCGACGCTCACGCTCGGTCAGTTGTACGTCGAAACGCGCCGTCCGCCACAACCAGTGCGCTTCGGGAAACGGAACGACCAGCAGGAAGCAGGTTGCGAGCGGCAGGAAGCACAGGAAGTCCTCCTCCGGTTCCGTCAGTCCCAGCGGGTGAATATCGTCCATGGCCTGCAAGGTGCGGCCGGCCAGACGGCGGCCCAGGCGCCTGACCGGATTGCCGAGTCGTGCATCCAGCCAGGCAAGGCCGAGGCAGAGTTTCTTGCCGGTGATGGACACTGCGAACAGGCATTCCCACAGGCGAAATGTCGATGTCGAAGGGTCTTCGGCGAGAAGATGATGCAGGTAGGTCGTACCCGTACGAGGCGGCCCGATAATGAAAACCGGCTGCCGGACGTCGACGCGCCGGTAGCCGCGGAAGAACAGCTCGTCCAGCAGCATTCCGAGCCATTGCAGGCCTTGCCACAGCAGGAAGAAGGGCAGCCCGACCAGTACCAGCAGCCCGCCCAGGAGCCGCCGCCCCGGAGAGAGTGGGGCCTTCAGCGCAAGAAAAATGAGCCTGAGGTAGCGACGCAGCGTGAGGAAAAAAAGTGGCACGGTGACGAACGAAGCCAGCGACGGGCGGCAGTATGGCACAGCAGGCAGGGACCTGCCGTGCGGGCCGGGCTGCAGGCTTCGGCCTTCCGAAATACTGCTGTAACATGTGCACTGCTAGGATGCTCCGTCAACCAGAGCCGTTGGCGGACCGTCGACGGCACCTTCACCCTGCCGAAATGTGCCGTGAACGACAACGATAGTAAGCTCGAGACCAAGACGCCTTTAACTCTCGCGCTGACCTGGATCTCGATCGCCTTGCTGGTCTACCTGTTGCTGGTCGGGGTCAGCATCATCGGCGACGGCTTCAAATGGATATCGGGCGGCGCCGAAGGCGCAGCACGAATTTTTTCGTTCGCCAGCAACCCGGTCGTCGGGGTCATTCTGGGCACATTAGCGACCGCTCTCGTGCAGTCGTCGAGCACGGTAACGTCCGTCATCGTCGGGCTGGTGGCCGGGGGCGTGCCGGTGTCCGTCGCCGTACCGATGATCATGGGCGCCAACATGGGCACGACGATTACAAACACGATTGTCAGCCTCGGCAACCTGAGTGAGCGCTCGACGTTCAACAAGTCATTTCAGGCCGCAACGGTTCACGACTTTTTCAATCTCTACAGCATTGTCATCTTCCTGCCGATCGAGATGATCTTTCATCCGCTCGAAAAACTCGGCGGCGTGATGTCGCAATGGTTCGTTGGCGGCGCGGATGCCTCCGTGGGGGATCTGAATTTCATCGGCGCAGCGACAAAGCCCATTTCCAAGGCGGTCGTCGGGGCGTTGCAGGGACTCCCGACGACTGTGGGCGCGTTGCTTGCGATCGGCATCGGTATCGCGTGCGTCATCGGCGCAGTGTTGTACCTCGGCAAGCTGCTGCAGTCGGTCATGACCGGCAAGGCGATGGGTTTTGTACACCGTGCGATCGGTGGTGGACCGATCCAGGGAATTGCGACAGGAACGGTTGTGACCGTGCTGGTTCAGTCCTCGTCGACGACGACCAGCCTCGTCGTACCGCTCGCCGGCGCAGGCGTGCTCAATACGCGCCAGGTATTCCCGTTCACAATGGGCGCGAACATCGGCGCCTGCATTACCGCATTGCTGGCGGCGACCGCCGTTTCCGGTCCCAGCCAGGTGTTCGCATTGCAGATCGCGCTTGTGCATCTCTTTTACAACGTCTTCGGTGTTCTCGTGTTCCTGTACACGCCCTGGCTGAATCGCCTGCCCGTTCGCTCGGCCGTTTGGCTCGGCGACAAGACCGAGAGCAATCGTGGCTGGGCATTCGGCTATATCGCAACGGTGTTCTTCGTGATGCCGGGCCTGGTCTTCAGTGGGGAAGCACTGTTCGGCGACCCGGACGACGTGCTGGCCGACGGAGCGGCGGCAGAACAAGAGGTTGAGAAAGTCGATCTGGCGATCGAGTAGTCGAAACCCGAAGTCCATATGGCGTCAGACGCAAGCCTTTTTCCGCTCCTCAAGCGGTACCATTTCAGCCCTTACCGGATTTACCTGGACCGCCCACGGCGACTTGTTCTCGTTCTGAACCCGAAGGTGGGAACGACGACATTTCGACGCGTGCTGGTCGACGGTATGGTGGCGACCGGTCGAAAATCGCGGGTCGGGCCGTGGTGGCCTGTCGACCTTCGCCGGCGACACCTGCTCGCGCCGCCTTCGGACTACCTGCACATGTTGAGAAACCCCGGCGACTACCGCTTCTGCTGTTTCGTGCGCAATCCCTATGCGCGCCTGCTGTCAGCCTGGCGGGACAAATTCCAGCTAGACGAGCAGGGTGGAGCCAAGCATCGCAGCATGCGACGCGAGCTTCCCGCAGTGCGGCGGTTCGCCGCCAGCCGGGGAATCGCTGGCGCAGATTCTGGCAGCGAGGTGCCGCTGGAGACGTTGCTGGCCTACATCGAGCAGCAACCGGCAGGGCGCCGGAATCACCATTGGGATACGCAATACTCGGTGCTGGCGGCCGACCTGATCACCTACGACCGCGTGTTCCGCATGGAGACCGAGTTTGTCAGTGGCATGCACGAGATTTTTCGAGCGATCGAGTTGCCGGACGAGTTGACGGGCACGGCTCTGAAGACGCGTTACAACGCGAGTAGAGCCGCCAAGCGGCCGGTTCTCACCGAGGAACTGGCCGAGCGGATCCAGAATGTGTATGCCCGGGATTTCGAGGCGTACGGCTACGATGTTGCGAGCTGGCAAGGGCTGTAGCGGGCACGCGGCTGACAACCCGTCTAGTCGACTATCGCCTGGTATATCAGCGTAGTAATCCTGTCGTGGTCATCCAGGCCGGTCGAGGGGATGAGCTGGGTCAGGTATACCACTGTCAATTCCTCCGCCGGATCCACCCAGTACAACGAGTGATAGGCGCCGCCCCAACCGTAGCTGCCCACGCGTCTCGACGGTTCGTTCCCGGCGCGCTCCTCTGTGACCAGGAAACCGAGGCCGAATCCGCCCGGGAGACAGTTTTGCGGCCCAAAGCAGACGTCGACATCGTTCGGCAGGTAATCGACGATCATTTGCTCGATTGACCTGGCCTCGAGAAAACGAACGCCGTCAACGACGCCACCCGACCGCAGCATCTCGAGAAACGCGGCGTAGTCCCGCGCCGTCGACACGGCGCCGGCGCCGCCGGAGTGGCTCACCCGCGGACCGTCCACGTAGTGCCCCTGGCCGTGATAAAAGCTGCCGCCTTCCTGCCCTGCATTGGGCGCTCGTGCAATGCTGTCCCCGGCCAATCCATAAACGGTCGCCAGACGGGCTGCCTTGTCAGCTGGCACGAAGAAATCCGTGTCCTCCATGTCCAGCGGGTCGAACAGGCGGGCCTCGAGAAAGTCGCTTAAGCTCTGCCCGGATATTTCCTCGATGACGGCTCCCAGGATGTCGGTGCTGAAGCCGTAGACGTATTGCTCACCTGGCTGAGCAGCCTGCGGCAAAGTGGCCATGCGGGCCACTTTGTCGCGCATGCTTTCCTCGTCGCCGGCGAAGTACCAGCCGACAATCTGAGCCTCGAACCACGCCTCCATGGCGGGGCCGTCACCGTAGCTTATACCCGACGTGTGCGTGAGCAGGTCGCGTATGGTGATGGGTCGATCTGCGTCGACAACCCGGTATCCGGACTTTGCTGACTCGTTGGGAATCGCGACCGTCGTCTGCCTGTATTCAGGCAGGTATTTGCCGACGGGGTCGCTAATCGACAGCTTCCCTTCCTCCTGCAGCATCATGATGCCCACGCTCGTAAATGCCTTGGTCTGGCTGGCGATGCGGTGCAGCGAATCGGGGGTCATCGGGATGTTCTGCTCGATGTCCTGGTGACCGAATGCGTGTTCCAGGACGACTTCGCCGCGTCGGGACACGTGCAGGACGCCGCCCGACAGGCGGCCATCGGCAACATAGTCGTCGAGGGCGGCGGTCAGGACGGCCAGCCGCGCCTCGTCCATGCCGTGGTCGGCAAACGCGATGTTGGCGCTTGCTGCAAGCAGCAGCAGCAAAAGTCGGACGTTCGGTTTCATGTGCATTTCCCTGGGCCAAAGACGGCGAAAACGCCGGACCTGCAATGCCCCTTTCTTAGCACAGGTGACTGCGGGACGCTCGGGACCGGAGCATCCACGAAACGGGCCCGAGGGTGGGATTGACTCGCACCTGCGGTGCTCGGCCCTGCGGGCCGCGCTTCGCGCGTCTGTCGCACGACTTCGTCGTGCTCGGTTGGCGCGTACGCGCCCTCCCTGGCGGCTGCGCCGCTGCGTGAGTCGAACGAGGGTTCGATATCCCGAACCCTCTCGGACAAAAACGAAACGGGCCCGAGTGGGCCCGTTTCGTTTTTGGCGGAGAGGGTGGGATTCGAACCCACGAAGGGCTATTAACCCTTGCTGGTTTTCAAGACCAGTGCATTCAACCGCTCTGCCACCTCTCCGGTGACCGCTGATGCGACGGCGCATTGTGCGTCTGCCGGGCGGTCGTTTCAACCGCGGCAGGGATTGAGTCGGGACCGGAACGCCCCCATCTCGTACGCGATGAAGGCAGTCCCGAACCCGCGGGGATCGCGCGTGTCCTAGAACATGGAAGCAAGATCCGAGGGGGAGAAATGACTTCAAGTAAAATCTATAACTATCATGTTTTTGCGGTATTTTTTCTTATTGGTGCCGCGCAGGCGCAAGACGCCACTGATACTGACGCAACGGCAAGCGATGCCGATGCAGCGCCTGCAGCCCAGCCATCGCCGTGCGCCGACGACCCGAATTTCGCCGAGTTCGACTTCTGGGTCGGCACCTGGGACGTGCATGACAATGCCGGCAACCTGGCAGGCCGCAACGTGATCGAACGGACCCAGGGCGGGTGCCTGGTGACCGAGAACTGGACCGGTTCGCTCGGCGGTACGGGTACCAGCATCAACTACCTGGACCAGATCAGCGGCAAATGGGTGCAGGTCTGGAACGACGCCAACGGCACGCAAATCAATATTTCGGGTGGTCTGACCGAGACGGGAATGCTGCTTGAGGGTACGATTCACTATATCGCCAATGGCACGACGGCTCCGTTCCGCGGCCTTTGGACGCCATTGGACGACGGCCGGGTTCGCCAGTTCTTCGAGCAATCGAACGATGACGGCGAAACCTGGGTGCCGTGGTTCGAGGGCTTTTACACCCGCGTCGCCAGTGAGTGAGGCGGGTAAGGAGAGACATTGAGATATTCAACAGCAAACCGCGGTTTTCCGGCCGGCAACCCGATCGCGAATGCCCTGGTCATCATCGTCGGCACGCTGGCTATCGCGGCGTCGATCGTGCTGGGCTTCCTCGCGTTTGTCGTGCTGGGCAGCATTCTGATCGTACTGGCTGCAATCGTCGGCATCCGTCTCTGGTGGTTCAATCGCAAGCTGCGCAAGAGTGCAAAGGGCGGGCCTGCCGCGCCAGGTGACCGGACGGCCATCGAGGGAGAATTCCATGTGGTCGTCGAGGAACGCGAGAAGACCGAACGGTAGCCGGACGTAGTCAAGCAGCACGAAACCTTTTAAAGTCCGGTTTCATGCGCAATTCCAGTTCCGACCAGGACAGGCGCCGCCGTCGGCGGCGCCGTCGAATCCAGATAGTCATCCTGTACACGGCGATCGCCGTCAGCCTTGCGTGGTTCTTCGAATCGCAGGCCACGACGACGATGATCTTCGTGCGCCACGCCGACAAGGAAGCCGTCGGCACGGATCCCGGGCTGAGCCCGACAGGCCAGCGGCGGGCAGCAGAGCTGGCACGGCAGCTGGCTGACGCCGACGTTGTCGCGGGTATCGACGCGATATACGCCACACCATTCAAGCGCTCCCAAGAGACCGCACGACCGGTTGCGGACCGCCTCGATCTGCCGATCAATACCTACGACGCCGGCGATACCGAAGAGATACTCGACACCATGCTCCGGCGCCACAAGGGCAAGATCATCCTGGTCGTCGGGCACAGCGACACGCTGCCGCCGCTGATCGCCAACCTCGGCGCGAGCAAGAAAGTGCCGCCGATCGCCGAAGACGAGTACGACAACATCTACATCATCTCGATTCCCTGGTTCGGCAAGACAAAAACGATCCGTATGCGCTACGGCCAGCCGTACAGCCCGGTGCCGGCACCGGAGGCTGATGCAACTTAGGGGACGAGGGGCGTTCGACAGTGATTCGCCACCATCACATCACGGTCAACACACGCGGACGTGGTACCTACGATCTGAGTGCCGAGGTGCAGTCGGCCGTGCGGGAGACCGGTGTCGCGGAAGGGCTTGCCAACGTGTTCATCCGCCACACGAGCGCATCGCTAATGCTGTGCGAGAATGCGGACCCGGACGTGCGCCGCGACCTGGAGACATTCATGGCGCGCAGCGTACCCGATGGGGATCCGGACTTCGTACACACGGCAGAAGGTCCCGACGACATGCCGGCGCACGTGCGCAGCGTACTGACTTCATCGAGCCTGACCATCCCGGTCTCCGGCGGGCGCTGTGAGCTGGGGACCTGGCAGGGCGTGTATCTGTGGGAGCATCGCCTGGCGCCGCACCGGCGCACGGTCATCGTTACGGTGCAGGGCGACTGATCAGGATTCGCGGTTTTTGCCGTGTAGTCCGGCCGTCTTGCGCAGCGTGATCGCCTTGTTGATGAAGTCGGTATGGCGGCTGATGAGGACGTCCGCCTTCAACGCGTCCTGGATCTTGCGATCCTGGCTGATCAGGTAAGTCACCCGTCGCACACCAACGCCAAGCGGCCCGTCCACGTCGTACATCTTGATCGCAACCTTGTCGACGTCGGAAAGCAATACGAACGGCAGGTTGTGC
>JAAUYI010051836.1_pt1 | contig 10870 bp, 10 predicted proteins | sample 7278041 | NCBI WGS metagenome assembly JAAUYI01 (sample SAMN14350216, study PRJNA611818) | marine sediment metagenome | isolation source: surface marine sediment (0.6m) | place: French Polynesia: Moorea | collected 2018-08
GACCAATTCTTCTCGGGCAGTAGGTAGAGATTTACCAATAAAGTCAGGGTGAATGGGCAGCTGCCGATGGCCTCGATCAATCAGTACAGCAAGGCGGATCATGTCTGGTCGACCATAGTCAAGCACAGCATTGAGGGCGGCTCGGATTGTACGTCCGCTAAAAATTACATCATCTACCAGCACAACTTTTTTTCCAGTCAGATCGCAGGGCAGTTCACTTTTAGCTGGCGTGCGGGTGCCGATCTTATCAAGATCGTCTCGATAAAAGGTGATATCGAGTGCCCCTACAGGCACTTGAATTCCCTCCAGTCGTTCCATTTGCTGGGCAATTGTGTGGGCTAAGGGAACCCCACGTGTGTGAATACCGACCAGTACCAGGTCAGTTAAATGGTCTGTACGTTCAATGATTTCAGAGGCCAACCGGTTTAGAGTACGGCGAATCGCCTCTGCGGAGAGAATTTCAACTACCTGATCGGCCATAGTGTAGGGCACAAAGTGAACGTGGTTTATCCCATTGCTAATCTTCAAAAATTAGCCCCAAAAGAGCCGTATCTGCTTTGGTGAGGATTAATCAATACTCCACAGATGTAGGGCATCTTGAGGTTGAGAAAAACCTAGTTTAATAACCATAGCGGAGACTCCACTTCTGGCAAGCCTCAAACCATAAAGTTTGTATCTTCACCTTGGGCAGCTTGCCAGCTGCGGGCATCGTAATAAAGCTCTTCTAACGAAATCTTATAAAGCGTTTCCCGTAGTTTTTCTTGGAGTCGCCGCCATAGGGTGAGGGTCACCCAATCCTCCGCCTTTTCAGGAGATGCCAACTCTAATGGAGTAATAGGTTCCCCGACTGCATCTAAAATTTGGCCCAGATAAATTTGGTTTGGTGCTTTAGCCAGGCGATACCCTCCCCGCGATCCTCTAACCGATTCAACTTAGCCTGCTCGACGTAACTGAATCAGTAATTTTTCTAAGTAGGGAGCTGGTAGATTTTGCCGCTGAGCAATCAGTTTGACCGATGCTAAATGGGGTTGCAAACTTAGATCGAGCATGGCTTTTACACTGTAGTGTCCGCGGGTTGTAAGTTTCATGGTTAGGGCGGATACTCAGTCGAGTTTGAGGTTTAGAAAAGCCTGAATCTGAGCAAAGACCAATAGGATAGGCCAGGGAGAATCAGTGAAAAGTTAACATAAGAAGCCTACATAATGGCTAGAATCCCAAGAAATTACTAGGTAAATCAACTCTTAATACAATTATCAAGAAATAAATTCAAACAGTGTGCAAAAACGTATTTGAATCATGTATGATTCAGCTCGTTATATGTTTTCTAAATGTGTTCGTGTTAGAGATGTGGGTGAATGGCTAAACTGTCAAATTCAAATCCATTAACTGGTAAGACACTCCTCAAGAAAGTTAAAGACTTGGAGCATCTCTCTAGAGAGGAAAAAGCCAAAGCCTGTGGCTATTACACAGTGACAAAGAACGATGTTGTCCGTGTGAACATGATGAAATTTATGAATGCACTGATCGATGCCGAAGGTATTCAATTAGACAGTATTCAAACAGGTAATGGTCGCGGTGGACGTAGTGCCAGTTATCGAATTACTGTGCAATCTAACGGTAATTTGTTAATCGGGGCTGCCTATACAAAGCAGATGGGTTTAAAACCTGGGGATGAATTTGAAATTTCCCTGGGTCGTAAGCACATTCGTTTGAAGCAGCTCAATGTCGATGATGATGACAATGACGATGATGATGAATAAGTGATGATTAATCATGTCATCATTAGTAGGCTGAATTGCTAGCTTTAATTCAGAAATATTATGGGGTTGCCAGTAGTTTTAGATGTTGCCTTGGGGTTGATATTTGTTTACATGGCCCTAGGCTTGATTGCCAGTGAGGTGCAGGAAATTATTAGTACTGTCCTGCAGTGGAGAGCGGAACATCTTAAGTATTCAATTGAACAGCTGTTGGCAGGGGGACAGCTGGCCGATCGATGGACGGCAAGAAAGCTGGCCGATCAGCTTTACAACAGTCCGATGGTGCGTGATTTAAATTATGAAGCTCAAGGAGTCATTGCTCGCTCTGCCCGACAGCTGATCCATATTGTTGGTCGTGTCTATCGACTTTTGAGCCGTACTCGTAATGTATTTGGTAATCAAACGTCTGGTCCCTCCTATATTCCGTCAGAAGCATTTGCAACGACACTGATGGAAACGTTGCAGTTGGAAGGGCTGCAAAAATCGTTGGTAGAGGCCCGTCTCAAGCGACTGCTGCAGGAGCGAATCATGCTTCCTTTGGGAGATACGCTACATACTCTGCGGGCATCTGTGGGCGATGGGGCCTTACTAGATGTGGAACTGCGCAACCTGGAAGCATCTTTAGAAAAAATATTTACAGATTACCGAACTGGACGAACAGAGCTAGCTCAAATTGCTGATCGGATATTGGCGGAGCTGGATCATTTTTCTGATCAGGGGGCTCAAGTGTTGCCTGAAAGTTATGGGGCAACCCAGTCCTTTATTCGCCGGTTGGGATATTTGCGATCGCAACTAGCTGGCGGCATGGACATGGCAGAAGGTTTGGTACAACAGCTACAACCCAACCTAAAGGAATTACTGTCCCTGCTAACTTACTCTAGCGATCGCAGCGATCCCCGTTCTAGTGAACTGGTCCACATTCGCAAAACCCTTGAAGATAAGCTGCCATTACGACTTCAGGAGAGCCTTGGTATATTGGCCGAACGGGTTAGTCGCCGGACCGATGCTGCAGAAGATCAGCTCAAAATGTTTCAGCAAGAATTAGAACAATGGTACGACCGGGGTATGGATCGAGCAGCAGGTGTGTATCGTCGTAACTCAAAAGTTGTCGGTATTTTGATTGGTGTGGCTATTGCAGCCATTGTCAATGCCGATACCTTTTATATCGCCAATCGGTTAACCGTAGACCAAGCTGTGCGCACAAGTGTTATCCAAACAGTAAATCAGGTATCGCTAGAGAACATGGTATCTCCATCGGCAGATCGTGGAGCCCTCAGTGATGACCTCCAGTCCCTAGGAAATGCCGTACAAACCACCCTGTCAGACTATGCTCTTCCGATTGGGCGTTCTCCAAAGCTGCTGGCAACCCAAGCTGTTTTAGAAGCTGACTGGCCATTCCCGATACCACGGCACTGGCTAGGATGGGTGGTCACTGGATTAGCTATTTCCATGGGATCTAACTTTTGGTTTGATGCACTGCGACGGGTAACGTCAGTACGAACTTCAGGAGCTAAACCGGCCACCTCAACAGCTACTGTTGATCGTCCATAGCGGGCAGCCATACAATGAAAACTGTCCCTTGATCATCCGACGATAGACATTGATGCAAAGGTGTAGGAACCCATGGCAACGGTGGTTCTTGGAGGCGAATAGGGCTGACTAACTCTATGGTTCCTCCCATTTGAGTTACCAAATCCTTAGCGATAGCCAAACCTAGCCCTGTACCAGTAATCGTCCCCTGGGACTGTATACCGCGGTAATGCCGTTCAAATAAGTGGTCCTGATCTTCAATAGGAATACCTGGACCGCTATCACCAACAACAATTCCTAAATAACCATCCTTACTCAAGCCGCCCATTAGCCAGACCCATGCCTTCGGGGGTGCATATTTGAACGCATTGTCTAATAAATTAGCAATGACTTCCTGCAATGCCTGAGCATCAACAACAATCAGCTTTTCCGAAAAATTGTCCATAGGGGAATGCCAAAACTGTCGATTTCGCTCACTAGCTGCAGCGACAGTTACAGTGATTAAAGGATGAAGCACATCACCCAAAAACTGCGGAGCAGGTTCTAAGGAACGACCTAATGCTGGTAAAAGTGGCTTTGGAGTAGTAGCAGCAGCAGCATTACCTTCTGTTAGCAGCGGGGGATTAACCTCCTGAGCTATGTCAGCATCTCCAATATCAACTGCTGCATCAAAATCAGTAACCAGTTCCTTCAGGTGCTGACTTTCTCTCACAATGCCATCGGCTAGTCGATAGTTAGGGTCATCCTGGGAAAGACGTCGCAGCATCAGTTTCCCAAAGGTTCCAATGGCCGTCAAAGGATTACGAAACTGATGCAACAGGTTATGGAAAACCTCCGATTGTTCTCCTTGCAAAGTTTGTTTTGTCTTAAGTCGTTGACGTAACCATTGATTTTGCCGATCCAAAAAGCAACCAGCCGCTAAACTCGTCGAAACGGTTTGTAAATACTGCTGCTCACTGGCTTGCCAGGGTCGGTCCGAACGCAGCATAACCAAAACTCCCATGACAATATCCTGGTGCATCAGTGGTAATACTAATCTTTCGGCACCCATTTCAGGATTGGGGCGTTCGACCCCAGTCAGCTCCCCTGAGGATAGGGCGTTCATCTCAGATGGAGGTAGAGCAACTTGTTGACTGGTTGGATCAAGTAGCTCCTTTAAGTCACTAGATTCTGGCACTTGAGCGATAGGAACCAATATCGGCTCAGACTCTTGATCCACACTCAAGGTGAGATAAATAACAGACGACACCTCGCCAAATGTGCGGCGCAATAATTCCAGGTGAGCCTGACATAAATCTACTAATTCGGCACTGGCTGGCATAGTCTAGCCTTGAGTCGGTCAATGGAGCAATCCTTAGGGTATTTTCCCAATCCGGATAAATTTATCTAAATTTTAATTTTTATCAAGATAACCAGAAACTTTTTGGGGCGTCCTATTACCCCCAATTTTTGAGGATGGTAGTCACCAGCACACTTTCAGCACGCACACCACAATTTTAAAAGAAGTTGAAAATCTAAAGCACAACCGATATACTTTGCTGGGTTAAGTGTTTTTGTAACTATCAATACACGAATCCACTACTCAAATTATCCATGGGAGGTCAAACAACTTGGCACGGAGACGCAAGCGTAAAAGTCGTCGTCGCCTCGAAGGGCGTCGTATCTTAGAATCAGTTCCTCAGTACAGCATTGAGAGTGGAGAAGCTAAGCCTGTCACAGCAGCTCGTAATTTTATCCATTCTGAAGGCATTCAACCACCAGCTGTATTACTGGTTAAGCGTAATGAGCATACCACCGACCGGTACTTTTGGGCAGAAAAGGGGTTGTTTGGTGCTCAGTATGTTGAAGAGAACCATTTCTTGTTCCCCAGTCTTCGAGCCTTGATTGGCGAGGAAGAAGAAGCCGTTCTTGGTTGAAAAGAAAGGTGAAGCACTTAGATAGTACTTCACCAGTTCAAACAAAACCTCTAAAAGATTACCAGGGAGGCGTAACATTTGTGCCTCCCTTTTCAGTGATTTTTTTTGTGGATATTTCGGCTATATCCTTCAACAGCTATGGCTCCAATTGTATAACCTAGAAGCTCATACAAACTCTAATCGCAATTATGACGAAGTCTTAAAGGGAGTCTGGGTTCTCAACTGAACAAGTTCATCCCGATGACCACGAACAGTCAATATAGATCCTTTGCCAGCACTATCGATACGAAAAGCTACCTGCTCCTCACGTTTTGCTTGTTTCCAATAGGTAATGGCGGCCACTGGAGATAATAAAACCAGGAAGAAAAAAAGAACACCATGGCTGCTAAATAGAGTGGCCAGCACCAAAGCTAAACACATCAGTGCAACCGCTGCTAGAAAAGTCAAAAAAATAGCCAGAAAAAGACTGGGCCTGACTAAACCTATTAACGTTACCCAATTATCTGAATCTGAAGTTTCTGGCGCTAATCTGTAGGCCCGATTTTGAAAGTAATCAAGTAGCTTTTGACGTAAGACATCCGGTGATTGCTCCGTCAAAAGCTCGGTCACTTCGGTGCGATCTTTAGTAGCTGCTTTAATAAAAAAGAACAACCCTACTCCTAACAGCATAGTCAGGAAAAAGGTTGATTGACTGACCGTACTTTCCACAACAGCTATCCCTAGCAAAAAAACAACTACTGAGCCACATTGACTATACCCCATAGCTGCTCAGTAGCTGTTGCTTATGTATTTAACCAGTAAAGAAACACTGGTCACTAAATTACGAACTCATAGCTCGACGCCTAGGTGTGGTGTTGCGCTGGCCAAGGATATAGCGCTGCCAAAGCTCCGCAAGCTCTCTTGCTTTTGTTTGCCAATCAGGACGCAAGCGGTACATTCGACGAGGACGTCCACGCCCTTCGACCTTTTTCCAATAGCCCATGATGGCACCCTGGTTTTCTAAAAATTTGAGGGCACTATAGAGCACGGTATCTGACAGACGATAGTCAGGGTACTCATTCTCAATCGCATGAATAAGTTCAGTACCGTAAGAATCACGGCGTATCAGCACCGAAAGTACATAACAAACCGCTAACTCTTTATTGAGATAGAGAGGCGGGGGATCTTCAAAAAATTGATAAATGTCCTCGAATTTCATGGCGTATTGCTCCGGCTGCAATAGGGTTGGGGTTAAAACAGCTTAATTACCGATGATTTATGGATGGAGCGTTAATTATGCTAAGTCCCACCTAATGGAGGTATAAATTTGACTTTTAAGGACCTTACCCTCTTTAAGCTCAATGACTAACACTGAGCACTCAGTAAGAGGGTCTCAATAAAACCTGGCTTGAATCTCAAGCTCAACGTAACATCCACTTTGGGTAATGCTTACTCTTGCAATTGAGATAAAAACGGCAGTGCACTGTTCTCACTTTGGTATTTCGTCAAAAGATTTTATTAAAAAATCTAAGCTTTATTTTAGACGCTAAAAAATGCTTAGTGGGATCACCGCCTTATATAGTTACTATCCGCAAACAAAATATAGAATTGCTTGAGAATTGATAATAACCGTCCAGTCGGATAAGTTGGCCAGTGTCAGGGGATCACTGAACACGGTATCCAGTGAGTCAATGATTACTACTCTTCCCAAAATGCGTCTGACTTAAAAATCTGAGTCTGAATCAGAAATCTGAGTTTGAAATAGTCGTTGACCATCCAGACTGGCGACGAGTTCCAAGGCTAAGGGACCCGTCGTAAAAATTTGCTTGCCTGCAACAGCTTCGATATCTAAGGGCGCACCGTAGTTTTGAACCTGGTTCAGAAAGTCGATTACGGGTTCACTAAAGCCTCCAGCTACCCGAGGGTTATCAACGATGATGACTCCCTCTAAACTGGCTCTAATTTGTGCACTGGTGACTAGGGTACGGAGAGTTTCGACCAAGGAGGGGGTACTCGGGTAGGCAGTCTCAATGGGAACACGGGCTAGGGTTTGTCCCTGTTGGAAAACAATCCGGTTAAGTTTGGCCTGTAGTGAAATTTCAATACAAGGGGGCTCTTCCTGTTGAACAACGCAGGGTTCGCCTACTACATAGTTCCCAGAAACACCAACACGAATCACGTATTGCTGACCATCAGTAATATTTCTGGCGATTCCTCTAACGATTTGAGGATCGATGCGTAAAACCTGAATGGCTTTGTTGGGGGCATCGGGCCAGATTGCGTTCAAAGCTAATCGGTTTGCTTCAGATAAAAGTCGTTCTATTTCGGCAGTAGCCGCCGCTATAGATTGTGGTCTGGTAATCAACAATGCCAAAGTTTGGTTTCGACTAATAGCGACATTACCAGCTCGCAATTTAAGAAATTCAGATTCTAGACGTTGGATTTCATCCTCTAGAAAAGCCTGTTCCGTTTTAAGTCGCTCAAGAGCCAATTCACGCTGGACAATGGCGTCGTCTCGCTGCCGTAACTCTAGGTCTCGCTGGGCTAAGGAACGATCACGCTCAGCAATTTGTCGTTTTACCTCAGCTTGCTGGCGCTGTAGAACTTGACGATCCTGCTGTAAACGACCGATTTCCACCTGTAGCTGCTCAGCCTGTTGGGAGACAATGCCTAACTGCTTTTGTGTTTGCCCCAGACGTTTTCGGATAGTAACTTCACGCCTAGTAGCTTCCTCCAAAGAGGTGATGACCTCTGTTAGTTCACCTTCAGCATCAGTTTTTTGGCGAGTCACTCGATTAAGAGCGGCTTCTACTTCAGCCTTAGCGGTTTGAGTATCCTCCAGAGCAGCGCGTGCCTCTGATAAGTTGGCTTGGGTTTCTTCAAACTCAAACAGTCCTTTACGTAGCTGTTCGCTAGCAACCAGCAATAGACCCAGTGTGGATGCTGAAATAACACCCCCTGTCAAAATACTGACCAGAGTAGCCGTTTGTCGGGGACGCAGATTAAATAACGAGAGGCGGGACTTACCAACACGCATACCGATCCGATCGCCCAGTGTGGCAATCAGACCACCGAGGACGAGCACGATCGCAATCAGTATTAGACCAACGTCCATCTAACGTCCATCCAATGGAGCAGAAGCACCTGAGCAGGCTCTCGTATAGGTTACTTGATCGTTCGTCACTGTGGTGACGACAAAAGCAATTGTCCTAAGCAAACTGCTGACTAAGCGCAACGGGATCGTGAACTGTTATCTTTTTTTTATGAATGGATATCATTGTGTCCTGACGCAAATCCCCTAGCAACCGAGTGACAGTCACTCGAGTGGAGCCGATTGCTTCAGCAATGGCCTGATGGGACAGTTTTAGGTCAATGGTAATACCACTGGTGCTGGGCACCCCGAAATCACGACAGAGAATCAGCAAAAAGCTAACCAGGCGAGACCCCATATCGCGATGGGCTAAAGTTTCAATCATCATTTCGGTTTGCAAAATACGGGACGATAGCCCCTGCAGCAGCATAATAGAAAGCTCTGGATGCTCTTCTAGCGCTTGCTTCACTTGCTCAATAGGCATGGACATAAGCTCAACCGGGGTAAAGGCAACGGCATGGTAGAAACGGTCGGAGCGATTGCCTGTAAGCAGAGAAAGAACGCCAAAAACGCTATTCTCTCGGAGAAGCGCAACTGTAATTTCCTCACCAGCTTCGTAAACTCTGGAGAGCTTAACGGCCCCTTTGAGCAAAAAATAAACCCGCTCAGCCGGATCGCCAGGAAAGAAAATCGTCTTACCGCGCTCATAAGTTTCGGCAACAGGAGGGAATGAGCCTGTGGATAGCTGCCTTAGTAGGTTGGCAAGAGGTTTCTCTGTAGTCACGATGGTGGATGTGTGCGATCGCAAAGCTGTGGCAAAGATACAAGTAAGATTAGCTGAGAACTATAGGAATAGAATCGCGATTTCAGGATTTAAACCAGTCATGTTGACCTATCAAACATTTTTCTACAGTAACTTAGCTAACAGATATGTCGATAAGACACCCATCAGCTAGTAGCAAGTAATAGGATTTCCTGACTTTAGATCAATAAAACCCAAGTTCGTCGGTTTTTTTGTATACTGATATACCAAATTTTGCTTTCCCGTTAGCTTGGCACGTCAACTTATCGTCAATCAACTCAGTTGAGGACAAGGCTACCCATGGGAGCCATTTTTCAGTATGCTCCTAGGGGTCGTTTCGACAGCATCAGCCAACTAAATTCTCGATACAGCCCCATTCAACTATCATGCTAGACCTGACTGGAAAAAATGCCTTGGTAACCGGTATTGCCAACAATCGTTCTATTGCCTGGGGAATTGCCCAGCAACTGAGTAAGGCGGGTGCAAATATCGGTGTAACGTATCTTCCCGATGATAAGGGCCGGATGGAAAAAAAAGTTCGAGAGTTAACTGAGCCCTTAAATCCCAGCCTGTTTTTACCTTGTAATGTCCAAAACGATGACCAGGTTCAGGCAACATTTAATGCCGTCAAAAATGACTGGGGAAAATTAGACATCCTGGTTCACTGTCTAGCATTTGCCAATCGTGACGATCTGACAGGCAATTTTAGCGACACATCCCGTCAGGGGTTTCAAACCGCCCTTGATATCAGTGCTTACTCTTTATTGAAGTTAGCCCAAAAGGCAAAGACATTAATGAATGATGGCGGCAGCATTGTCACCCTGACCTACCTAGGGGGTGTGCGGGTAGTGCCTAATTACAATGTTATGGGAATTGCCAAAGCAGCCCTAGAGATGAATGTCCGATATCTAGCAGCAGAGCTAGGCCCCATTAATATTCGCGTTAATGGAATTTCTGCGGGTCCGATTCGGACTTTAGCATCATCAGCGGTGGGCGGAATTCTAGATATGATCCACCATGTAGAAGAAGTTGCTCCCCTGCGTCGTACAGTTACCCAGGCAGAAGTGGGGAATGCAGCAACATTCCTATGTAGTGATTTAGCCTCGGGCGTAACGGGTCAAATTCTGTACGTTGACTCCGGTTATGAAATCATGGGAATGTAGCTGTTTTGTAACTCCTAGTTTTGTTTATCACCCCTATCTCCCACTCCCATGTCAAATTGGCTTGAGCACAGCGTATATGTTGATGTGGAAGCTCCCATAGACTTAGTTTGGGCCCTTTGGTCAGATCTAGAACAGATGCCCCAATGGATGAAATGGATTGATTCGGTGGAACTGTTAGTAGATCAACCAGAACTATCTCGGTGGAAGTTAGCCTCTGGTGTTTGGGAGTTTACTTGGCTATCACGTACAGTTAAAGTGGTACCCCATCAAATTTTGCAATGGGAATCAGTAGACGGATTGCCCAATCGTGGCGCTATTCGTTTTTATGGCCACCACAATGGCAGCAGTACGGTCAAAATGACTCTGGCCTACTCGGTCCCCAACGTACTCGCTCGATTTATGGAGAATGAGTGGCTACGGCGGATTGTTGATTCTACACTGCAGGCTGATCTGGAGCGGTTTCGTCAAAAAGCCGAGCAGGAAGCTAAAGCAGCTAGATAACCTTTACTGGTACTTCTTTCTAGTTTTTAGCAAGCACCCATGACCTTTGACATGCAGCAAGCAGAGACATGCTTGCACTCTCTGGACCTGGTTACGCTATTTAGAGAGGTCCTGGGATGGTCGGTTCCGTC
>JAAUYI010144221.1_pt1 | contig 10870 bp, 11 predicted proteins | sample 7278041 | NCBI WGS metagenome assembly JAAUYI01 (sample SAMN14350216, study PRJNA611818) | marine sediment metagenome | isolation source: surface marine sediment (0.6m) | place: French Polynesia: Moorea | collected 2018-08
ATCATTATGCGATGAAGGCATTTCAATCTTATGAGTCGATCAAATGGCTCAATTGGCTCTTTCCGTCGCTCATCGTCTCTATGTGCTAGAAACAGGAAAAATTGTTCGAGCTGGTACGCCAACAGAATTGAGTCGAGATTCTCGAATTATTGATTCTTATTTAGGGATGCGATCGCTTTGAAGTCAATTATTTGAATGGCGATCGCCCCGTAGGGTGGGCGACGCGAAGAACGCGGAGCGAAGCGAAGCTAATCCTTTAGGGCTAGTACTTTAGTGCAAAAAACAACATCATCAAATTAGCTTTTCCACAATAACTGGTTGCCCACCAAAATAACATTTATCGATCTTGTCGATGGCGAAGTAGTCGATACCATTACACCAGACCAACTTACCGATAGTCCATTAGGCTTGACCTATGAAGGTTCGGTAGAAAATCTAGATGTCAGCGTTGATGCCGAGAATATCATTACCGCCGAAGTAATCTTCACTCCCGAATCAAATCTTGCCACTACCACCGTAGACTACACCGTCACCGCAGGACAAGGAACAGTAACCGATGCCGATGGTAATCCCCTTGACGAATCTGGTAATACCTCTGGAGACGAAGATCCTTTTGCCAGAATTCGTAATGGTGGCGATAGTGACGATGAAATTACTATTGGCTATGCTGACTTAGGGGCAAACGGCGGTGCTGGTAATGACTACATCCTGGGTAACAAACGAGATAATCTCCTTAATGGTGGAGAAGGTGACGATACCATCATCGCTCATGAAGGCGATGATACCATTACCACTGGTGCAGGAAGCGATAAAGTTGATGGGGGAGAGGGTATTGATACCGTACTCTATGGCGATGTTGTATATCAAGGCAATAGCTGCTGTAGCTGCGGTAACCTGCAAACAGACTCAGACGGATTAAATTGGCGATCGCAATAGCAGTTTAGCCCAACGATAGAAATCGTCTAGGTCACAAAATAATTCTGCTTAGCTTTAAATCAAGCGATCGCAGATTCCTAAAAACTGCTAACAACATACGCGGGGATGGTAGCTAGTTGAAATCTTGACGATATTGGCTAGGGGTAGTTCCACAAATTTTGCGAAAACTGGTTGTGAAGTGAGCTTGATTAGAAAAACCTGTCTCTTGAGCGATTTCTGCAAGCGACTTGTGAGAATTCTTCAGCAAAATCTTCGCTCTCTCGATTCTTTGCTGAATTACGAACTGATGAACTGATTGACCAACAGAATGCTTAAAAACGGCACATAGATGATTGATGCTCACGTTACAGGCAGAAGCGATCTTCACCAAAGGTAAGTCCTCGCCTAAGTTAGATTGAATAAAATCGATCGCACAACAGACATAGGTATTGTCAGGTTTTGATAACGCTTTACTATCTCTAACTTTTGCAGTTGAGTAATGCACAACTAAGTACATGACAAGGCTGTAAGTCAAAGTATCAATATAGGTTTTGCCAGACGGTGAACCTGCTTCTATTTCAGACAACAATTCGGTTGCTATGGCGGAGAGAAAAGGTACGGCGATCGCTTTGTTGTGTTCAATTAAGTACACAGAATCTGGATCGCCTTTGACAAGATCCTTGCTGATTTCTTGAATTAATGAAGGTGGAATAAACAAATTTACCGCAGCAAAAGAGCTTAGCCATCGCCAGTGTTGTGAATAACCTGCGGGTATAATTGCAATATCTTTTTGACGCAAGACTCTTTGTCTGGGGCGGGGAGCGTTGAGGTTTTCATACTGAATCTTGGGCAATAAACTGACAAACAGAAGATTCTCAGCTAGTCCAGGAACATCAACTTCACCTGGTGGCAGTGAATACTTCAGTAAAATAATGTCTTGCCAACCTGCCACTCCGCTATTTTGAGTTGGAGCGTGAGGAAATCGATCGATGAATTGTCTAATTGAGACAAGGTTAGAAGCTGACATAAAAAGTCATTTACAAAATCTCACTTGTGATTATATTAATTTTTTGAAAGACAGGGATTTGGCTTAACGCTAAATTTAAATTTATGATTTGTAATCTATTGAATAAAAACCATTATGACGAGTCGCGATCCCTTTGCAGAGCCATTAACACCCGACAACGCTGCAATGCTCCTAATTGACCATCAAGTGGGTCTTTTCCAATTTCTGCCCTCAGTTGAACCACTGAAATTGAAAAATAACATTGTAGCGTTGGCAAAGATTGCTAAGCGTTTTAACTTGCCAACATTATTAACCACTAGTTGGCCCCAAGGCCCCAACGGGCCAACTATGCCAGAATTGGTCGAACTATTTCCCGATCGCGAAATTATTGAGCGAGATACCGTAAAGTTTTGGGATCATCCCCCTTCTGTTGAAGCAGTCAAAAAGATGAATCGTCAGAAGTTAATCGTCGCCGCGCTAGACACTACAACTTGTCTAGCTTTTGCAGCAATTTACGGGGTTCAACAAGGTTATGATGTCTATGCCGTAATTGATGCCTCTTCAACCTTTGACGAATTGAATCAACAGGCCGCGATGATGCGTATGTCTGCTGCGGGTGTAGTGGTAACAACTTGGGTTCCAGTGCTGGCTGAACTTGCCAATAACACGGTTAAAAACGGATTTCACATTGCTGATTTACTAGCCGAACATACAGGTAGCTATCATGGTGCTTGGAGTAACTACATTGCAACTGCTAAAACAGCAGATCTGGTGCAATCGCAGTTGAATGAGGCACGGAAAGTAGCGGGTTAAGATGTTTCAGTAAGGAACGGCATCGTAATTTCGAGCGATCGCCCTATATTACTCTTTCAACCCGTCCGTTCTCTTGAATTCAAGATAAGACTAGGTAAGGAGTTTCATTGAACGGACTGAATTTGTTCGAGTATTTGCTCGATACTAGTAGCAGGTTCGAGACAAGATAATCCCTGACAGACTAAAGCAATCGAATTTTCGGGTAAATCTGTTTCAATTCTAAAGACGGTTGTGGGTAAATATCTCGAACTCAACTGCTTGATATTTTCCAGACTAGTTTTAACGCTCGTACCGTGTAAAAACCAATCCAGAGCGATAAATAAACTGGGACAAGCAGTGGGTGATTTTTCCATCACGACGGCAAAAGCCTGTAAGCCTCGTTCGGCTCGATCGCGATATTCTAAGTTATCAGTGAGTAAACTCAGACGGACTAAATTGGCGATCGCAATTCCATTAGCGGAGGGGGTAGCATTATCCATGTAGCTACGTTCGCGCACTAGTAATTCTCGTTCTGTATCGGTATTGTTGTAGTATCCTCCCGTTTCAATACTCCAGAGTAGATCGTCAAATTCGGCTTGAACGGCGACTGCTCGTTCTAACCACTGGGGAGCGTCGGGACAAGCAGTCTGAAGATCTAATAAGGCTTTGATTAATAAGGCATAATCTTCAGATTGTGCGGGTACTGTCGCCTCCCCATCATAATTGAGGCGTTGCAGTCTACCCTCTAGCCATTGGTTTTGCAAGATCAACTGTACTGCGTTGACTGCTAAATCTAAGTAAGATTGCTCTCTAAAGACTCCGTAGGCTCTAGCTAACCCCGAAATCATTAAACTATTCCAGGCTGCGATCGCTTTGGTGTCGGTTACGGGGGGAATGCGTCCCGGCCACTCTTGGGTTTTGGCTTCCTGGTTGTTTTTGGCGGGAGGAAAAGTATCTATTTCTGCTGCGGGTTGACCGTAGCGTACTATAAATAACTTATCTAAAGCGCGATCGAGATTTTCGGATAATGCGCCAGTTCCCAAGCATTGTAAGACATTATTACCTTCAAAGTTACCTGAAGTCGTAACTGTAAATTCTTGCTGTAATTCGGCTAATTCTGTCGCGCTCAATCTAGATTCTAACTCTGCATAGCTCCAGATATAAAACGCTCCTTCTTCTGGTTCGGCTTCCTCTGAAGTCGTAAAGTTATCCGCATCTTGTGCAGCATAAAAATAACCCTTGGGATTAGTCATTTCTCGTTGTAGCCAGCTTACCGTAAGAGCGATCGCTCTTTTAATGGCTGGTTTTTCTAAACCACTACTCCACAAATCGGCTAAATACTCGACAATTTGTCCGTTATCATAGAGCATCTTCTCAAAATGGGGAACTGTCCAGGTACTATCTACGGTGTAGCGATGAAATCCTCCCCCTACATGGTCGTAGATCCCCCCCGTGACCAAATCCAATCCTCTTTGTTGAGCCAAAGCTTGAGGATCGTAAGTGTATTCGCCCTGCAAACGACTACCCTGTAAAGCAATAGTAGAATAGGGGATCATCGGAAAGCTAGGACGACCTAAATCGTTAGGCTGTATGGCTGCGGAATTGGCGTTGATGCCTCGATTTAATAAATACTTCGTCAAACTATTATCTCCCTTGACGGGTAACAAAGTCGACTGCTGAAGATTATTTAAAATTTCGCCTTTAAAAGCCGTCAGCTTTTCTGGTTCGTTATCGTAGAAACGTCTTATGGCTTTGAGAATTTCTAAAAACCCAGGACGACCGTATTTAGGTTCGACGGGAAAATAAGTACCGCCATAAAAGGGGATGAGGTCATCGGGAGTAAGAAAAACATTGAGGGGCCAACCGCCTTGACCCGTCATCATCTGCAAAGCTTGCATATAAATACTATCGATATCTGGTCTTTCTTCGCGGTCTACCTTGATTGGCAAAAAATTCTCGTTGAGATAATCGGCGATCGCGCGATCGCTAAAAGCCTCTCCTTCCATCACCGTACACCAATGACAGCTAGAATAACCAATAGATAAAAAGACGGGCTTATTGTCTTGTTTTGCCTCTTCTAGAGCAGATTTGCACCAATACCACCAGTTTATTGGATTTTCCGCGTGCTTGCGCAGATAAAGACTTTGACTCGACTCAAGATGATTAACCATTGTTTATTTAATTATTAGACATCGATCTTTAAACAGTTACCAATTGCGCGATCGCGCTACCTTTTCCTCATTCCTTCTTCCTCAATCTAGTAATTCTCTGGCTTTGTTGTATGTCAGTCGTTCTTCTGGAGTTGCAGCAGCTAGAGATTCAGCGTGAATTTGTTCTAAGCGATCGAGATATTCTTGATTTTTGCTGAGAACTGAATTGGCTTTTGTAGAGGTAATAGTAGCTAACTGCGCTCTTAAAGGGAGTTGACGAAAGACTGCTAAACGTTTTTCCAGAGATGACATAAAGACTTTAGAGATTTTCTAGATTAGGCTGACGGTTGTCATGTATGTAGCTCCCATAGCAGACTGGGATAGTTCGCCAACATCACCAACAATCGATGACCATAAGCAAAATAACTTTCGCCCTGGGGATCGAATTGCTATGGCTTCAAACTCATACAATAATTCTATTAATACCTTAGCAAGATTCGTTCTCTAGCTTTCCCTACTTCTATGAAATCTCCAATACTACTGCTAATCAATTTAGTGGTTTTACTAAAGTCCAATTTAGCTTTAGCTTTACCACCGCCAGAAGACATACCAGAAGAAATCTTACGTACTGAAATAATTTTAGAAGGGCGATCGCCCATAGACGGAAAATTCTTGTCAGCCAGGGAATACGAAGAATTACAACTAAAATTAGCTCAAAGTAGCAATAGCCCCAAAATTCGGTCTGACATCAAGCAGCTAATCTTTTTGTTGCAGCTGAGAAAGCTATTCAAAACTATAATTCCTTTCTATTAAGAGAATTTGTCCAAAAATCAATATTTTTTTATATATTGCCTAAAAATAGCTAAAGTATTTATACGAATAGTTTACAAAACTCAATCATCGCTGTTTCGATCCCGAGTCATCTAAAACTCAAAAAAAGCTATTAGGTTCGAGCTAGCGATCTGATAAAGATGTAGACTCCAATAAGAGTGTTGAATACTCTTTCAGAAAGCATCAATATAGATTGAACTTAGCTCAAAAATTAATGCTATTGCTTGTAACTAGTTATCGCTCGGCACTCTCTTTTAAAAATTCACTGCTACTAAATACTTGGATATTGGTACATTAATGTCTTTAACTATTGCTCCCGAACAAGTCAATCAGATTGTCCACAATCTTCATCACGATCCCTTTGAAGTTTTGGGTTGTCATCCCCTCGAACAAAACGGAAAAGTAGAAAGTTGGGTAATTCGAGCTTATCTTCCCGATGCCAGTGCAGCTTGGGTGATCTGTCCCGAAGAAAGAACTGAGTATCCGATGCAGCCAATGCACAATCCTCATTTCTTTGTTTGTGTGGTGCAAAACCCTCGACTAGCTAATTATCAGCTACGAATTAAAGAAGGAGATACTGAAAGAGTTATTTACGACCCTTATGCCTTTCGTTCGCCAAAATTAACAGATTTAGACATACACCTATTCGCTGAAGGCAATCATCATCGTATTTACGAAAAACTAGGCGCACATCCAGCCAAAATAGATGACGTGACTGGGGTATATTTTGCTCTTTGGGCCCCCAATGCCCGTAATGTTTCGCTACTCGGAGACTTCAACAGTTGGGATGGTAGAAAGCATCAGATGCGCAAAAGTGGCAATGGTATTTGGGAACTATTTATCCCTGAATTAGCTGCTGGTATGGCTTATAAATATGAAGTCAAAAACTGGGAAGGTCACATCTACGAAAAGTCTGACCCCTATGGCTTTCAACAGGAAGTCAGACCGAAAACTGCATCGGTTGTTGCCGATCTCGATACCTATGAGTGGCAGGACGCTGACTGGATGAACGAGCGTCGTCATAGCGATCCTTTGGCTAAACCCATCTCTGTCTATGAAGTTCATTTAGGGTCTTGGTTACACGCCTCTGCTGCTGAACCTACTAAGTTATTATCTGGAGACTCAGAACCAGTTCAAGTCTCAGAATGGAAATATGAGGCTCGTTTCTTGAGCTATTACGAACTGGCCGATAAGCTGATCCCCTATGTCAAGGACATGGGTTATACCCACATTGAGCTTTTACCCATCGCCGAACATCCTTTTGATGGTTCTTGGGGATATCAGGTTACGGGATATTATGCCCCGACTTCGCGCTATGGAAATCCTGAAGATTTCATGTATTTTGTCGATCGCTGTCACCAAAATAACATTGGCGTAATTGTAGACTGGGTTCCCGGTCACTTTCCCAAAGACGGTCACGGTTTAGCCTTTTTTGATGGAACTCACCTTTACGAACACGCCGATCCCCGCAAAGGCGAACACAAAGAATGGGGAACCTTAGTCTTTAACTACAATCGCAACGAAGTTCGGAACTTTTTAGTAGCTAACGCTCTATTTTGGTTTGATAAGTACCATATTGACGGTATTCGGGTAGATGCAGTCGCTTCCATGCTTTACCTCAACTACTGTCGTAAAGATGGAGAATGGATTGCCAACGAGTATGGCGGTACAGAAAATATTGAAGCTGCCAATTTCTTGCGTCAGGTTAATAGTTTGTTGTTTAGCTACTTTCCTGGGGTACTCTCTATTGCTGAAGAATCAACTTCCTGGCCGATGGTTTCCTGGCCCACTTATACTGGTGGTTTGGGCTTCAATATGAAGTGGAACATGGGCTGGATGCACGATATGTTGGATTATTTCCACATGGATCCTTGGTTTCGCCAATTCCACCAAAACAACCTGACCTTCAGTATGTGGTATCACCACAGCGAAAACTATATGCTGGCTCTCTCCCACGACGAGATTGTCCACGGTAAGAGTAACATTATCGGTAAGATGCCAGGGGATGAATGGCAGAAATTTGCTAATGTCCGTTGTTTGTTTGCCTATATGTTTACTCACCCAGGTAAAAAGACCATGTTTATGAGCATGGAATTTGCTCAGTGGAGTGAATGGAACGTCTGGACAGATTTGGAATGGCATTTACTTCAATACGATCGCCATCAGACTTTAAAACAATTTTTCACCGACCTTAACGGTGTATATAAGAATGAAGCTGCTTTATACACTCGTGACTTTGAAGAGCAAGGTTTTCAGTGGATTGACTGTAGCGATAATCGTCATAGTGTCGTAGCGTTTATTCGTCGTGGCAAAGATCCCAATGAGTTTGTCATTACAGTTTGTAACTTTACCCCCCAACCCCACAGTCACTATCGTATCGGCGTACCCGAAAAAGGTTTCTATACCGAAATCTTTAACAGCGATGCAAGTAAATATGGCGGTAGCAACATGGGTAATTATGGCGGTAAGTGGACTGATGATTGGTCTTTCCACAACCATCCTTATTCTTTAGATCTCTGTTTACCTCCTTTGGGCGTGTTGGTCTTGAAAATCGATCGCCAAAAGACTCAAGCAACCTTAAAAGGTAATTAATTGAAATGACATTAAGGTGGGCATTACAGGATACACAGAAGGTGACGAACAATTTTCTCATGCCCACCGCAACAATTGTGTTTTGGTCTTAAACCCCGTCTAGTTTGAACCTGTCTCTTAAATCGATTAGTAGACAACACTGTCTACCCAGATCATAACAACGATTTTTTAGACAATATGACAATATTTTGAGGCTCATTAGCCCTGTCTATTAATTTCTAATTTAGTAGATAAGTACTTTGGCCGTGAGATAATGAGAGGTAACGTTAAATAATAACGTCCATCAATACTCCTGGGCGACCTAAATGAAAGCCTTGAGCATAATCTACATTCAAATTCCGAACACTATTGAAAATAGTTTCATTCTCCACAAATTCAGCTACAGTCTTAAGACCAATTCCTTCAGCTATGTGATTAATTGCTTCTACCATGACCTTTGATGCAGGATTGATATCTAACTCACTGATAAAAGAACCATCGATTTTCAAAAAGTCTACAGGTAGACTTTTTAAATCTATGCCTTACCCATAAGTGCTGAAACATGAGCAAAAACAGGTAGTCTAGCTTTTGCAAGTGTTAGAGGAAGTAAATTAATGGGGTCGTGGGCAACTGAAGAACTGAAAGATGCTGCTTTACCAGACAAACGATTAAATCAAAGATTAATCAAAATAGTGGAAAATCTATCTAAACAGCCCGAGGCAAGTATTCCACAAGCCAGTGGTGATTGGGCAAACACGAAAGCTACTTATAATTTCTGGAAATCGAAACGAATAGAGTTGGAAGATATAATTAACCCCCATCAGCAGCAGACAGTACAAAGAGCATCAAACGAAAGAATTATCCTGGCAATACAAGATACAAGTGATTTTAACTTCACCCATCATCAGTCAAAAACCTGGGAAAAAGGATTCGGTAGAACTTGCTCTCAAGAATATGTCAGAGGGTTAAAAGTCCACTCCATCATGGCATCAACCATTCAAGGAGTCCCTCTAGGCATTTTAGACCAACAAATATGGACGAGAAAACCCCAGAGAACCAAAAAGCAGCAGCAGAAGACAAGCAGTAGTATTCGGGAAAAGGAAAGCAAAAGATGGCTTACAGGTTTAGTGAAAGCGGAATTAGCAATTCCATCAACCACGACGGTGGTTACAATCACTGACCGAGAGGGAGATATTTACGACCTGTTTGCCCTCTCTAGAGAATCAAATTCGGAGTTGTTAATTCGAGCCAAACACAATCGTCGAGTTAATCATGAACTTAAATTTGTTCAGAAGGCAATTGCTCAAATCCCTTCAACTGGTCAATTGAAAATTTCAGTTCCGCGCCAAGACGAGAAAAAGTCTCGAACTGCTACTTTGACAATTCGTTATGCTAGTTTTGACTTTCCACCTCCGATTAATCGCGCCAAAAGTTTCAATCATCAGTCTGTTACCTTGAATGTGATTTCGGCCTTGGAGGAGAATCCCAATCCAGAAGTTACACCTATTCAATGGCTGTTGCTCACTACTTTGAAGGTTAATAACTTTGACCGAGCTATCTGTTATATACGTTGGTATACTTATCGTTGGCTAATTGAACGTTACCATTATGTTCTCACTCATTGGTTGTCGAATTGAACAACTTCAGTTAGAGACTGCCGAACGCATTAAGAAAGCCTTAGCCACCTATGCTATTGTTGCTTGGCGACTACTTTGGCTCACTTATCAAGCCAGACAAAATCCAGAGCTTCCTTGCGATACGATTTTAGAAACTCATGAATGGCAATCTCTTTACTGTCATTTCCACGGTTCTCCCCCCTACTGTTTCAGAGCCTCCGTCAATCAAGCAAGCTGTGAATTGGATTGCCCAGCTTGGAGGTTTTCTAGCTCGCCGACATGATGGTCCTCCTGGGGTCAAAACTATTTGGCGAGGCTTGCAACGTTTACATGATATTGCCTCTACTTGGAAATTGCTACACTCTTCTGCCCATCCTAATTTGTAGACTTATGGGTAAGGCATAGCTTTTTAAATAGGTCAAAGAAGAAACCCCCTTACCAAAATCATCTAGAGCAAAGCTACAGCCAATTTCTTTGAGAGAATCGATCAAGTCAACCAGCTTAGTCATGTCTGAGACAGCCACGGATTCAGTAATTTCAAAGCAGAATAAATTAGCAGGTAGAGAAAAGTCAGCAAGTCTTTGCTGTATGAACTGCAAAAAAGACTCATTGTTCAATGATGCTCCTGATAGATTGATCGAGAAGCGATAGTTTTCCCAACTAGTGGGAGGGCAATAATTTTCTAGGGTCTCAAAAAGATTGTTGATTACCCAAGTATCAATATCAGTCATCAAAAAATTTTTCTCGGCTATACTCATAAAAACATGGGGAAGAATCACTTGATTTGCTCGATCGGTGAGGCATAGCAAAACTTCAAAACATTTCCTGGAATCATCTTCTTTTAGGGATGCAATTGGTTGAGCATAAAGACTGAATAGATTGTGATTAAGAGCTTGGCGAAGCCGTTTAACCCACTGAAGTTCTAGCTCTTGCCGATCTTTGGATTGAGAGATGGGAGATGGGTAAACAGCGATACAGTCTCGACCGCG
>JAAUYI010011972.1_pt1 | contig 10866 bp, 8 predicted proteins | sample 7278041 | NCBI WGS metagenome assembly JAAUYI01 (sample SAMN14350216, study PRJNA611818) | marine sediment metagenome | isolation source: surface marine sediment (0.6m) | place: French Polynesia: Moorea | collected 2018-08
AAGTCAAAAGTAATACCCCATCGATGAATCGAAGGGCTAATGAAATAAGGAAAACATTTTTCCTCTCCACGGATAAATCCGGGGGCTTGTATCCAGTCTATTTTTTGGTCAGCACCACCAGCTTGAATTCTGAGGGGGTTATCTGTAATCAGCCAGCCTTCTTTTTCTAAGCCTTTTTTAACTGCGTCATGGAAAACATCTTTAGCCATTAAGTTCGTAATATGATGTCCGGCAAATTACCCATAATATGTCATTGCGAGTGAAACGAAGTGAAACGACGCAATCCCAAGGTCTTTGAGATTGCTTCCCTTCGGTCGCAATGACGGTTATTAGAACGGACATCATATAATACGCCTGTCTGAGCCAATTATGCCTACTCACTTAGAGTATAGCAAGCAATAAAATCTAGGCATATATGTAAATTACGTACCAAGTTTTCGTCCCCTTGCGGGGAATTAGTTTGTCAAGCAGGCTACATTCTCGCCGCCATTGAGCGAATGATGTTTCCGTCCCCGTGTAGGGAAATTAGTTTGGAAAGGCACTTAACGCTCGTGCAGACGCTGAACTCAACAGGTTTCCGTCCCCGTATAGGGGAATTGTTTTGTAAAGACCTTTTTACAAATTGACATATGGCTGGAAGTGTTTCCGTCCCCGTGTAGGGGAATTGGTTTGTAAAGACAGTGTAACCAAGCGTAATGGTGTGACTACCCAGGTGTTTCCGTCCCCGTGTAGGGGAATTGGTTTGTAAAGAATGGATAAGTCTGGTACACAGGGAACTAGATATTAGTTTCCGTCCCCGTGTAGGGGAATTGGTTTGTAAAGGGAAAAAGGGCACTCTCCCAGGTGGGAGAAAAGTGTTTCCGTCCCCGTATAGGGGAATTGGTTTGTAAAGATCTAGCTGGATTTCATATTTTGAGCAGCAAAACGTTTCCGTCCCCGTGTAGGGGAATTGGTTTGTAAAGAACCCGCGTCAAAGACGAAGAAAGGTGTATCAAAGTTTCCGTCCCCGTGTAGGGGAATTGGTTTGTAAAGAGTTCACTTCTGGAACCCTTACACAGAAGGGGTTTGAGATAACCTAATCGACACCAGTCAAAAAATCGGCAAAAATTGACCAAAAAACAGTCGATTTTGCAGCCTGGAAACCTTGCCACGTAAGGCATCGACACCAGTCAACGGAATTATGCGGTTTTCAAGGTTCGGGCGGAGTGTGTCGATCGCTCGATACACTTTTCATGTATAAACTTACCAAATACTTACCCCACAATCAATCCAGCCAATATAATTCTTAACAAAATGCCAGAAATGCTGTAAGTAACTGGGTCAAATTAAATATAAAACCTCACCGGCGGGGTGCTAAGGAGAGGGGTGCCGTCAGGCGGGGTGAGGTTCAGTCTTACATTTAATTATGCCTACCTACTTACTTAGTGCGATCGCATTTTGCTGTAGTTTTGCTGTAGGTGATTGAACCTTGGATAATAGCATTAAACTAAATAGCATCTCCTTCCAAATTTCCCAAAGCCGAATCGCCTATGTCTCGTTGGTTTAACACCGCAGGTCCCTGTAAAGCTGATATCCACTATATGCTACCAGCTACAGCGCGGTTGCCAAATTTGGAGCGGTTTATTTCTCAACAAAGCTATTTCGTGATCCACGCACCCCGTCAAACTGGAAAAACCACTGCCATGTTGGGATTAGCGAAGCAACTAACCGAAAGCGGTAGATATACAGCCGTATTGGTATCTGCGGAAGTTGGGGCACCCTTTAGCAACGATCCGGGAGCAGCAGAACTGGCAATTCTTGGTGCTTGGAGAGATAGAGCAGCTTTCCATTTACCCGCAGATTTACAAATACCCGATCGCTCGGATGCACCACCTGGACAACGAATTCGAGCTACTTTACAAGCATGGGCACAAGCTTCACCACGACCAATTGTATTATTTATTGATGAGATTGATTCGTTACAGAATGATGCGTTAATTTCAGTACTGCGACAATTACGGGATGGTTACAATGATCGTCCCCAAGGTTTCCCCCAAAGTGTGGGACTAGTGGGTTTGCGGGATGTGCGGGATTATAAGGTTGCATCGGCAGGAAGTGACAGATTAAACACAGCTAGTCCCTTTAATATTAAAGTGCGATCGCTGACTATGCGAAACTTTAATGCAGTAGAGGTGGGGGAACTGTACCAACAACATACCCAAGAAACGGGACAGGTTTTTACCCAAAATGCGATCGCCACTGCATTTGATTTGACTCAAGGACAACCTTGGTTGGTAAATGCTTTAGCTAAGGAAGTTGTGGAGGAAATGATTACGGATACCAATATCCCCATTACACCGGAACACATTCACCAAGCCAAGGAAATTCTCATCCAAAGACAGGACACCCACCTAGATTCCCTGGCGGAAAAATTGCGGGAACCCAGGGTAAAAGCGATTATCGAACCGATTTTAGCAGGACAAACCTTGGGTGATACTCCCAATGATGATCGCCAATATTTGTTAGACTTAGGCTTATTGCGACGCGATCCCGCTGGGGGACTGGTAATTGCCAATCCAATTTACCGCGAAGTTATTCCCCGTGTTTTGGTACAGGGAACCCAGGACAGTTTACCCCACATTAGTCCCAGTTGGTTAACACCAGATGGGGAATTGGATACGGATGCATTATTACAGACTTTTCTGGCATTTTGGCGACAGCATGGGGAACCCCTATTGGGTAGTGCTGTTTACCATGAATCGCACCCCACCTGGTATTGATGGCATTTTTGCACCGCGTCGTCAATGGTGGTGGAACCCTGGAAAGGGAATATGCGATCGGTAGGGACAGAATGGATTTATGTTTGAGGTATGGGAAAGTTACTTTGGGTATTGAATTAAAAGCGTGGCGAGACAAAAAAGCCGATCCAGAAGCGGAGGGTATCAAACAATTAGATTCCTATTTAGCGAGATTGGGAATTAATTTTGGCTGGTTGGTTATTTTCGATCGCCGCACCAAAGCATTACCATTGATAGAACGTTTGGCCACCCAAATTAAAACCACCGATGGGGGACGTGGGGTTGTGGTGGTGCGTGGATGAGAAATAAGTAATAGGCGTTGCTGAATAAGGATATGAAACCTCAAAATAATACTAACTTGAAAGTAGTTAATCAGCGCAGAATTTGTAGGGGCGCATTGCGTGCGCCCTTGAAGAATTAGTCATATCGTTTCCGTTTGTATCGGAATTATTTAAATTTCCTCTGTTTTCCTCTGACTCTGCGTTCTCTGCGCCTCTGTGGTTTTTTTATCATTCCGGTGTAACCGGATTTGATATCACAAAGCATTTTCAGATCCGCAGGTTGTGGGATTTGACCGTGGGGGCTAATTTGAAAAAACAATGTGACACATGATTTAACGGTAGGGGCGGGGTAACCCCGCCCCTACATTGGATATATTGCCAACATTTTTTGATTTGGTATAACCTTTATTTTTCTTTGAAAGTTTGCACCTAACCTGCACCAAAGCCGTTGCACGTTTAATGGGTGTGAGCGAAGCGGCGCGCAGTCCGGCAAACAGATCCCCGACTTCTGAATCAATATCTGCACATTGCAGCAATTCCTAGGATAGAAGTCGGGGATCTAAACGTCGCGACTCGTCAAAACTAATGAAATGCAATACTAGCCTTGAGAGCAGACATCATATCACCTTATTGATCTGCCAAATTTTAATTGTTTTGTCGGCACTACAACTAGCGATATATTCACCATCTGGACTCATGGCAACTTGATTAACAGTCCCGGAATGTCCGGTGAGGGTTTGTAACACTTCTCCTGTTTCCCATCGCCAAATCTTTATGGTGTTATCAGTACTACCACTGATAAGTATGTCTCCATTGGGACTAACGGCAACTGATTTCACTGCATCTGTATGCCCAGTTAGTGTATGTAAAATTTTACCAGTTGCTAATTTCCAAATTTTGATGGTTTTATCTGCGCTACCACTGAAAAGTATGTCTCCAATCCCCGTAGAACCGATCGCAACAGAGTTTACTGCACCAGAATGCCCATTCAGGGTACGTAAAAGTTCTCCGGTATGGGGATTCCACAGTTTAATTTTGTGATCCCCAGTACCACTCAACAGAATTGTACTAATCCCCAAGGCAGATGCAGGACTAACAGGACTAATGGCAATGCTATTAACTACAGATGAATGCCAAAGAGTGGAAATGCGATCGCTTTGCAAATTTCCTCCGGGCTTATCCCCTTTTTGCAAGTTCCAAACTTTAATTTTATTACCCCCACTGGCAAGAATTTGTCCTGTTCCTTCTGGGGATAAAACACTAACGGGACTCATGGCAACCACATTAACTGGTTTGTGATGTCCTAGAAGGGTATGAATTAATTTACCAGTTTGTAAGTGCCATACTTTAACATTACTTCTGGGTGTTTTATAAGTACCAACTGCGAGTAAATTGCCATCGTTACTCACGGCAATAGATGAAATTTCGCCGGAATTTTTTGTCAGGTTGCGGACAAACTCTCCTGTTTTCAGATTCCATATTTTAATACTTTTGTCTGTACAGCCACTAATTAAACTCTCCCCATCGGGGCTAATAGCAATAGATATTACTTTCCCTGAATGTCCAGTTAGAGTGTGGCGTAAAGAAGCGTATTCTTCTTGGTACTGACGTTTGAGTAATGCGATCGCATCTAGAATTTCTTCCACATCGGTAACAATTTGCTCGTCCCCCACTGCGGCAAAATACTCTTTTAACTTTTGCACATATTCCTCATCTTCTAACTTGACAGCCCATCGCATGGCTTGCAACGGCTGACTCCATTGCTGTGGTGGTACTTGACGCAGTTGCAACCAGGTATTGATCGAGTAATCAACCTGTTCCTCGGCCAAAGAGCGATCGCTTAGGTGAGATAAACTCTGTGCTAGTTGCAATGCTAACTCCGGAATCCAGCTCAGTTTCTCCCCTTCTAGGGCTTGGTAGAGTTGCTTGTACCCGGTGACAATCGTTTTTAGGGATGGCAAATCAAGGTCACTTTCGAGCAAATTTGGTAATAAATCCGGCAGCAGGGGAGGTACATCATAATAAACCAGGTAGTAAGCGTCTGCTATCCAACTAGCCACCAAGCAATGACAGGTAATTAATACTTGGCACAGTTGCTCAAAATCCTGGCGATTGACTTGGTATTGTAAGGATAATTTACTAATATCTATTCCTTTATTTTGCCATTTTTCTAGCTTTTCTAAAGTTGACAAATTAACCACATTGTCTCCACCCAGATGGTTAATTTCTTCTATTGTTTCTCCCAGAGATATTAATTCATCTCTGATTTTTTTCCATTCTAATGCCCGCTTCTTTGCCGACTGATAGATAATTTTTTTGTAAGGTAATCGAGAGATAGTTTTATAGTAGTAATTATCTTGCCCTAATCCCCAATAAGCAATCCGAAAATTCAGATAATCTCCATCAAGCTCTGATTCTAAAATTAAAATCGGCTCTGTTCTCAACATGGCAAATAGAGCCTTAATACTTGATTCACTATGAAATCGTTTGCTATTCCACGCCCCTGCTAAAAATTCTGTCCCCCTCACCGGATTTTGCAGGGAATAATGCTGACCGATAAAAGTTCGCAAACCTTCAGCTAACATTAGCTCAATATCTAAATATTCTTCCTGCTGATGAGCAAATGTATCGAACTCTACTTGAGGTGGTGCCAGGAAAATCTTTAAAGGCTTGCGACCATTATTGGTGTCAGTGGCTAAAATTTGTGAAGGATATAAACGCAAAGGCCAACCTTCAAATAGCTTTTGCAACTCCGGTAAATGCAATGCTGTTGTTTGCTCTTGAGTTGCTATTTTTAATTGCATTTGGCGGTAGTAAACCGCTAATTGTTGTTGCTCTGTTTTTCCTTGCTCAAATCCTTCAATATATTGAATTTGCCCTTGGGAATTATTTACAGATTGGAGCAGTGTTTGAGCCTGTGCAGTTTTTTTCTGACTAGTTATATCTACGGATGCTTCATCATTCTTTTGTACTAGACTTGCAATTACTGGTGCAAATTCGATGATTAGTTGAATTAGTAACCTTAATCCTTGCTCCATAAGGAGATTCCTGTTTAATTTAAGTGAGTATGTTTGTTTTTTATCCAGATAAAGGTTTTGTTTTTTTGACAGTGTTGCCTATACCATAATTGAAACAGTTGGTTACTTATATAACCATTTTACCAAAACCACAGTCCCTTTTTGCACTACCAAGTTTTGTAACAAGACTAAATCAGAAATAAAAATTAATATTTGAGTGATTGATCCCACTGAAAACATCAAATAAATTAGACAATACCTGTGAGTATAATCAGCAATAAAATTAATTGATTTGTAATATTTTTACTACTGGAATAGTGATAATATTGAATTGTAAAATAAGTGGGGGCAACAGTGATATGGCACCTAAACTTATACCTGACATTGAAAATATAGTTGAAGACCTTGGGGTTCCAGGGGTTGCAGCAGTAGTTCTTCTACCAGTATTTATTCCCGTGGTAGCAGGTGTTGGTAAGCCAATAGCTAAGGCAGCAATTAAAGGCGGAATCGTCCTCTATGAAAAAGGTAAGGGAGCGATCGCAGAAATCGGCGAATCCCTAGAGGATCTGATGGCTGAGGCAAAGGCTGAACTTGCAGAAGAGCAGATGCAGCAAGCACTTGAAGCTGCTCCACCTGAAGCCGAAGCTGGTTAGTGCTGCTTGTGCAGAAGTCAAAAATTCTTTGCTTATATCGTTTCCGAGTAATTGTATAAGATGTAATTATTTCTGTCATGCTGCACAGATCAGCTGTCAAATGGGGGGAGAATCATACTAGTTTATTTGTCCAATTGTGAATTGCACAGGTGTATTCCGGATAGGACTTGTCTTTAGGGATGGGTATAATGCTCATCCCTTTTTGAAAATAAACAATTTTAGATTTTTTTAGATGCCCCAACCTTCTCTAGAAGCATTGTCCCAACCAATGAATATAAAAATCCTCAGCAGTACTCCCGGTAGAATTAGATTGCGAGTCTCATCCGAGCAGCGCGAACCAGAGGTGTTTGCAGAGATAGCCAATACTTTGCAAGTATTTTTCCCCCAGAGTCATACCATACGAACCAATGTTCATACGGGGAGCATCACGGTTTACTATAGGGGTGAACTCGGCGATTTTGATGAAATTATCGAGACTTTGGAGGATTTCGGCATCACGGTGGGCGATGTGCCATCCAAAACATCCCAAGGAGCAACAGCCATTGCTAATACGTTTACTTATCTGAATCAGCGAGTTGAGCAGACAACAAGAGGTTTGGTAGATTTGCGGTTATTGTTCCCACTTATACTTGCCTTGTTCGCCCTGCGACGGTGGTTTGTTAATGGTTCTGCGTTGAAAACATCTCCGTGGTATGTATTCGCTTGGTATGCTTTCGATAGCTTCCTGAAACTGAATAACACAAAAGAGCCACCACAGCAGACCTCAAATGGAAAGCACCCACCAACGGGGTAAATTATAAGTAATAAGTAATAAGTAGGGTCTGCTGAATAAATTGAAAACTCTTATCTTGTCAGCACCTCAGGCTGTTTTTGCATCAACAAGTGCAAGATAATATCGATGGGGTAATAAACCCCGTCCATGTTGAAACCTGTAGTTTCTGATTATTCGGATATGTCATTGCGACGTAAGGAAGCAATTCCAAATTCATGGATCGAAAACTACGGTTCTCAAGGTAGATGAGGTTTAATTCTAAATTCTTCATTCGCTCATTCGCTCATTCTAAATTTCCCTTAACCCGCAGTGGCACTAGTACAGCACGGCGGAAAGGTCGCAACCATTTATAAAACGTCAAAGCTAGAGAACAAAATACTTTTGACCCCTCCGGGGTTCGCCATTTGCTTTATGCCGGGGAACCCGTCCACCGCAATGGCTCAATGCGTGAATGCGTGACTTTTGACTTCCGCACAGCGGCACTAGGTTGTTTCTGGCGAAGACTCGGAATCAATTCCTAATTCTTCTTTGCTGCGATCCAACTTGATCCAAAGTGCCTTGATTTGCCTGTAAGCTTGTTCTGGAGAAATTTTTCCCGCTGTTTCTAAGTCAGTAATATAACCAACCTTTTGGGCAAATTCCTGGAGATTAGCATTAAATGCCAGGTACTCCGGTGTAAAGTGACCGTAGTAGCGATAGTGAGGATATAAAAACTTGTCTTTATCTGCTTGATTAAACTCTGCCACCATTCCACACCAATGATTATTTAAACCTCATCCATCTTGAGAACTGGAGTTTTTCCTCTAGAAAATACCAAAAAATAAATTCCCCTGTAGTGAACACCCGCAATATTCTTGCATTGCTCCCGTTCCCTGAATGATGCCGTGCCCACCTCACCCGATTGAATATTCATAAGCAAAAACTATGGTTTTCAAAGTAGACGTGGTTTATTTATTCTTTATTCAATACTCTGTAGAGGAAAAATGCAACCATGAATATTCCTTGTTTTAATCACAACTTCTATGATTAACTAGAAGTTATATTTTTCTTAACCAATTATTAACCTATTCTTAACCTGAAATCATGCAAAAATTGGAATTATAGTTATACAAAGCCTAATCAGAATTAGAATCTAGTATATCAAACTTAGGGTCTACCAATCTATCTGTAAATTATCCTAATTTTATTTATTTACTTATTTATTTATTTTTTTTTTAAGTTTTATATATATTTATCTAAAAAATGTAGACAAAACTAGTTTGTTTGAAATTATATAAATAGAAATTTCTAATATTTCAGATGAGTAAATTCAGGGTTCATTGTCATGACATTACAAAGAATTCTCACAGAAATTCAGATAGATATTTTAGAGAAGATCGGTAAAGCTTGGTGGCTAGAGATTACGACTCAAATACCTAGTTGTATTTACTACTTTGGACCTTTTGCCAGCACAGAGGCAGCCCAATTTGCTCAATTGGGATACATTGAAGACTTAAAACAAGAAGGTGCTCAAGGGATTGCAACTCATATCGAGCGTTGCCAACCCCAGAGACTAACAATTTGTGAGGATTTGTAAGATGAATTATAAAATCAATCACACTTAAATAAACAAGTAATTGTACGTAAACAAATGTAGTTATGTTTGTTGGTGTTTTGTTTAGTATTGGATTAGTAGCAAAACAAAAATGACAGATATAGCACTACGCATTTAGGGTACGGACATTTCTAAATCCTGAAATTCTTTAACAATATACTGTTCCCTGTTCCCTATTCCCTGTTCCCTAGCGCGTAGCGCTATAACTAATAGGACTTACACGAAATTAACGTAATTACATCATTATGTTTGGGTAGCATATCCGGAACGGACAAACCATAGCGACGTATAAGCTCTATCGAGCACGCTCCGCGAACGCCTAAAACCTTGGGATTGTTTCCCTACACGGAGTCTGTTGCGAGGGTAGCGCAGCAATGCGATCGCTGCGGACAAATTCTGTTTGCATAATCTGTCATTGGGTAAAGCCTACGGCATAGCGACCCTTAGAGCGCAGCTCCTCTGTTAGCGTGCCTCTTACAGAGGAACTACGTTAACGCGCGCAGCGTGTCGCGAAAGCGACTCAGCTTTCCCGAAGGGAGCAAGAGGCGTGGAACGTAGACACGAAGTGGCTTCGGTGAAGGGTAGTGAAACGACGCAATCCCAAGGTCTTTGAGATTGCTTCCCTACGGTTGCAATGACGGTTATTTAAACGGACATGATACAAGTCCTAATTCATTAATTTTGCAGTGGATGGAGGCTGTTATGATAGCCGATTTTTCAAACTATTCCCATCCTCATATAACTCATACCAACGCGATTTTACACGCTCAGGTAGAGGCTATCTACTATGGGGATTTTCTGGCTTTACGTAATATTTATATGCCCATTTATAGCAACCAGGTTACTGCCTTTATCGGTCCTTCTGGCTGTGGTAAAAGTACCCTGCTCAGGTGTTTTAATCGCCTGAATGATATGATCCCAGGGACTCGTCTGGAAGGGAAAATCCTCTTTCATGGTTGTAATATTTATCACCCAAAAGAGGATGGGGTCATCCTACGCCGCCGCATTGGTATGGTTTTCCAAAAGCCAAATCCTTTTCCCAAAACTATCTACAACAATATTGCCTATGGGCCTAGGGTTCAGGGCTACGGTGGTAATTTGGACGATCTAGTTGAATGGGCACTACGTCAGGCAAATGTTTGGGACGAGATCAAAGATAGACTTAACGACAATGCTCTCGATCTCTCAGGCGGCCAACAACAACGGTTATGTATTGCTCGTGCACTAGCTGCACAACCAGAGGTGATTCTCATGGATGAACCCTGTTCTGCCCTCGATCCCATATCAACTAGGCAAATCGAGGAATTGATATGCGAACTCAAACAACAGCATACTATTGTCATAGTCACCCACAATATGCAACAAGCTTCACGGGTATCTGATATGACTGCATTCTTTAACCTGGAAATGCAAGAAGGAAGTCGGACTGGTGAACTGGTGGAATACGATCGCACTAATGTTATTTTTCAGCACGCCAAGCTGGAAGTAACCCGGAAATATGTCAAGGGCTTTTTTGGCTAAAGGCTGGAAAAGAGTTAGGAGTTAGGAGTTAGGAGTGGAGAAAAATTATTTATGGCTAGCACCTAAACCAAAAAACGCCCCCCGTTCCCAGGAGGCGTTTTTGATGATTGTCGAGCAGGGATAAATCCCAACCCTAGATTATTAACCGTTGATTGCAGGAGCGCTCATTGCAACAGGTGCAGACTCACCAGCAGCCAAGTCTAAGGGGAAGTTGTGAGCATTACGCTCGTGCATTACTTCCATACCCAAGT
>JAAUYI010056552.1_pt1 | contig 10864 bp, 9 predicted proteins | sample 7278041 | NCBI WGS metagenome assembly JAAUYI01 (sample SAMN14350216, study PRJNA611818) | marine sediment metagenome | isolation source: surface marine sediment (0.6m) | place: French Polynesia: Moorea | collected 2018-08
ATTAAACAAAGCGCGACTTTATCCCTCAATTCAAACTTGATGACCTAGTAGAGCAGTATTGAGAGGCAATTTTAAAGCGGGGACGACCATGTTAATTACTTCTCTAGTCAACTTACCCTGGGGAATGCTCAAAATCCCTTCCAAATCCCCATAGACGTGGAGTAGCTGGTGTTCGCGGTTGACGATCAAACAGAGAGCATGGCGATCGCCTAGGATAGTTTTGAGCGTCTCTTCCAGCATTGGTTCGTAAAGAGATTTAGTAGGTGCTTGGGTCGAAGACTGTAGTAGAGATGTGCGACCCATCCTCGATAAACTTTTAACCGCTAGGGGAAGACGGATATTGCGACGCTTTTGATAAATTTTCCATTTCTTATGGATGCAAAAAAATTCCTCCTCCAGATCGCCCAGATTTTCGGCTTCTCCCAAAAACAACATCCCCTCCACATTGAGAGAAAAATGAATGTTGCGAATTACCTGTTGTTGCAAGTCTGGTTCGAGATAAATCAGCATATTGCGACAGGTAACCAGATGCATTCGGGTAAATCCAGCGTCTTTGGTTAAGTCGTGGGGAGCAAAGATCATCATCTCCCTTAGCTGACGGGTTACTTGATAGTTGCCATCTCGGTAGACAAAATATTTTTTTAGTCGTTGTTCGCTCAGATCGCTGGCTATGGTTTCGGGATAGATACCCGCAGCAGCCTTTTCTAAGGCATGGCGATCGACATCTGTCGCAAAAATCTTAATCTTGATTTGTTTATTAAATTTAGATATGGTTTCATCAATCAGCATTCCCAGGGAATAAGCTTCTTCCCCCGTAGAGCAAGCAGTAATCCAAAACCGTAATTCTTCTCCTGGTTTAGTTTTTTCGATCAGATCAGAGGCACGAGTACTAATTCTTTTAAGTGCGACCAAGCAGTTGGATCGCGAAAAAAACGGGTAACATTGATCAGCAGTTCGCTACCGAGAATCTCCCTTTCTTCCTCAGAAGTTTCTAGCAATTTGATATATTCGTCGATATTTACACAGCGAACAATCAAACAACGACGATAAATACGACGACTGACGGTAGTTTTTTTGTAGTGAGAAAAGTCTAGCTGTTGGTGTTCGACTAAGATATTGGCAATTTTTTGTAGCTTGCGCGAATCAATTAAAAAGGAACTGGGGCGATCTAGATTTTCCGCATCCAAAGGGGAAGTCAAAAATTCGTAGAGTAATTGGGCTATTTCCGCAGGAGGCAATACTCGATCCACTATGCCTGTGGCGATCGCATTTTGAGGCATCCCATTAAATTCTGCCGTATTGGGGTCTTGGACTAAAACCGTACCTCCAGACTCTTTAATCGATTGTAAACCCTGCGTACCATCACTTCCCGTCCCAGATAATACTATCCCTACAGCTTGTTCTGCATAACTATCAGCAAGGGAACGAAAGAAAATATTAATCGGAAAGCTAATTGCCCCGTGTACTCTTCTCGATTGCTGTTCGCTAAGATGAAGTACCCCCTCTCTGACGCTGAGATTTTTGCCTGGGGGAATTAAATAAACATTATTGGGAGCGATCGCCATGCCCTCTTCGACCCGATGTACTACCATACGGGTACGTCTTTCCAAAAGTTCCTTCATTAAGCTTTTGAAGTCAGGAGAAAGATGCTGAATGACGATAAACGCTGCCCCACTATCGGAGGGTAGATGATCGAAAAACTCTTCTAATGCCCGCAAACCACCCGCAGAAGCTCCAATTCCAACTACGAACAAGTTGTTTTCACTCATCAACCTCTATATTTTCTTTGGCGCAATTACATACCTTATTCTATAGAGATCTGAAAAAAATTCACTAAAAGTAACTTTTGAGTTCGGAGTTCGGAGTTCGGAGTTAGTGGTTAGTCTTTGCTTGTTCTCTATCTTCCCCATCTCCCCTATCTCCCCAAGCCCCCATCTTCCCCATCTCTTCGTTCCTCTAATTTCAGCATTACATGTGGCGAACCGAATCGCCTTTGTTTGCGTCTTATGCCGACGCGGAGTCTGAAATTTCCTTGTTCCTTGTTCCTCAATTTGAAGTTATCGGACGCTCGCCATCAATATCTAAAGTATCTACTACCTCGTATTTATTAGACATTATCGGACGTTCGCCGTCCTCTTCAAAAGTAGCGGCTACTTCCACATCGCTGTTGTCTACAGGACGTTTACCGTCTATTTCGATCGCTCGGTCTGCATCCAAATTACTAGCACCTACAGGGCGATCGCTTTGGGGTGGCTCTCGGTCTTCTCTTACCAAAAAATCAGGACTTTTAGCAACTGGGCGCGTTCCATCTTCCTCAAAAATATCTGCTACCTACATTTGGCTACTTTCAATGGGGCGAGTTCCGTCTATTTCAAAAGTCTTCTTTTCTTGTTGTTCGCTCATCTTAAAGATTTAAGTTTTGCTTAATTTAGTTATTAATAGCAACTTTATCTTTTAATGTTTGCCAGCGAATCTGACTAAAGTCTCAAAATCTTGACTAAAAAAGGCGATCGCTCGGTTGAAAAAGGCGATCGCTGTTTTAATTGTCAATTAATCTAATCTGCTTTGGCTTTTTTGGATGCCTTCCAAGCGTCTCTAGTTCTGCCTAGATTAATCTTAAATTCGTCTATTCCCATGAGAGTGCCTACACGGTCTTCGTCCCAACAAGCAGAAAAAATACCATAGCTTAAACCAAAAACACCCAAACCTAAAAAGCCAAAGGAAACGGCTAAGGCTAGATAGGGTGGTAACTCAACAACTTCCTTAATTTTGAGCCAATAAACAATAAACAGAGTTGACATCCCCAATATAGAAGGAATACCGCAAAATACGGCCATACGTTTCCCCATGCGCTTACTAACTACATCGGGAATTGCCGAGAGATTGGAATTGGGACGAGAGTTACGGGAGGTAGCTTTAGATTTTTGCTTGCTTTTTGCCTTGACAGATGACGACTTATCCGTATTTACAGCAGCCCGCGTATTCTCCGATCCAGCCTCTGGGGAGCTACTTTTCTTGTTTTTATTTTTTTGATTATTACGGGGTTCAAAGGGTAAACGACCCCGTTTAGGATCTGATGCCATAAGTTTGAAATAATAATTAACGGCGAATGCCAAGGCGAGCAATCAGTTTTTGATAACGTTCGTAGTCTTCTCTTTGGAGGTAGGCTAAAAGACCTTTACGACGACCGATCATTTTGAGCAAACCACGGCGAGAAGAGTGGTCTTTTTTGTTAGCCTTCAGATGAGCAGTTAACTGGTTGATTCTTTCAGTTAGCACTGCAATTTGCAAATCCGCAGAACCAGTATCGGTTTCGTGAATTTGATACTGAGCCATTAATTCTTGCTTGCGCTGTTGAGTCAAAGTCATATTGATTTAATTTAAGATTGTCTCGAAATATTTAAACTGCAAACTATTATATTATCATCGATTTTTTAAATCTTCGATCGCGATTGAAACTATGAAGATAATCGCCATCAGAGTTTTCTATCTGTAATAATAAGCAAGCCCTAGTATAAAGATCGAATATCTATCCGCAAGTGAAATCATCTCCTGATACTAATATTTCCTCTGCTAGCTCTAACTCCCAGACCCAGGCTACAGGTTTAGGTACTTTTGGTGGCGTGTTTACTCCCTCGATTTTGACGATTTTGGGGGTGATTATGTACCTGCGTTTTGGCTGGGTAGTAGGCAATGCAGGTTTGATCGGTACGCTAATTATCGTCACGATCTCCACCTCGATCACTTTTTTGACTGCCCTATCAGTATGTGCGATCGCCACTGACAAAGTAGTGCGGGTAGGCGGTGCCTATTATATGATCAGCCGTTCTCTGGGGATCGAAACAGGGGGCGCAGTCGGTATTTCGCTTTATTTTGCTCAGGCGGTATCGGTGGCTCTCTATACTATTGGTTTTGCCGAAAGCTTAGTTAAAGCCAAGGTCGATCTTTTTGGCTTGAGTATTAATTTTCAAGACTGGGGACTAAATCAAACCTATGTGGCATTAGCGGTTACGGTTGTGGTCGGTATTCTCGCTGTAACCTCGGCCGAATTGGCAATTAAAGCCCAGTATTTTATCATGGCAGCGATCGCCATATCGCTGTTAATGTTTGCTTTGGGTGGTCCCCTTCCTGGTGTTGAACCGCAAAGGTTTGCTGCCCCCCCAGAAACTGCCTTACCTTTTTGGTCGGTGTTTGCGGTGTTTTTTCCTGCGGTGACGGGAATTATGGCTGGGGTAAATATGTCAGGGGATTTAAAAGATCCGATTAAATCTCTGCCGACTGGAACTTTGGCAGCCGTAGGGACGGGATATGTAATTTATATGCTGCTGCCGATTTTTTTAGCAATGCGGGCTGACTCAGCTAATTTAATCGACCAAAATGTCTTTGTGATGCAGGAAACCGCCCTCAAAGGCTTTGGCTTTACAATGTTATTGGGAGTCTGGGGGGCAACCCTCAGTAGTGCCATTGGTAGTATTCTGGGTGCGCCCCGCGTCTTACAGGCACTAGCTAGAGATGGGGTATTACCACCGCTATTTAGTTTCTTAGGCAAAGGACATGGTGCAGAAGACGAACCCCGCAATGGTACTTGGGTCAGTCTGGGAATTGCGATCGCAGCCGTCTGTGTTGGGGATTTAAATCTGATTGCACCCGTTCTGTCGATGTTCTTTTTGACTACCTACTTCGTCTTGAACGTTTCGGCTGCTATTGAAGGTTTTTTACAGAGTCCTTCTTTTCGTCCTAGTTTTCGGGTGCATTGGTCGTTATCGCTGTTAGGGGCTGTCGGTTGTCTTGGGGTGATGTTCCTGATCGATGCCCTGGCTACCGTAGTTGCTGCAATAATTGTTTCGGGTATTTATATTTGGCTACAGCGCAGAGAATTGGAAACTACCTGGGGTGATGTTCGTCGGGGGATGTGGATGGCTTTAATCAGTCAAGGAATCTTTCAGGTAGAAGAACAACACGAGGATACTAAAAACTGGCGACCTCATATTTTAGTCTTATCAGGCGCACCCCAAAAACGCTGGTCTTTAATCGAACTAGCCGACGGTTTTAGCCACAATCGTAGTTTAATGACGGTTTCTAGCGTTTTGCCCAGTGGTTCTCGCGATCTCAAGCAACAGCTTAATTTAGAAAGAGCTATCCGCGATTATCTTCACAAGCGAGGAGTCAAAGCTTTAGTTCGGGTGGTCACGGCGGACGATCCTTTTGAAGGGGCGGTACGTTTGGTAGAAACCTATGGCTTGGGGCCGCTAGTACCTAATACAGTGGTGATGGGAGATAGCGAACAACCAGAAAGACGAGAGAGCTTTTGTAATGCGATCGCCGAAATTCATGCCAGCCAAAGAAACTTAGTTATTTTACACGAAAATCAACAGCAACACTTTGGTTTCCGTCGCAGTATTGATGTCTGGTGGGGAGGGATGCAGGCTAATGGTAATGGTAGTTTGATGTTATTGTTAGCATATTTGCTACGTACCGATATCAACTGGCGCAATGCCAGAATTTACCTTAAATTAGTTGTTTCAGATCGGGCTGCTGCTGCTGCTGCCAAAGAAAATCTGAACGAGTTAAGCAAAAATTTACGTATTAATGTAATTCCCAAGGTAATAGTAGCCGAAGCTCGTCCCTTTAATGAAATTCTCCAACAATCTTCTCGTAACTCCGATTTGGTCTTTTTAGGGATGGCACAACCATCAGAAAATTTTACTGAGTATTATGAAAATCTACAAGCAAGAGTAATCAATCTGCCTTCTACTGTTTTTGTCTTGGCTGCACCAGATTTTGCCATTGGGGAAGTATTAACCGAATAGTTAATAATCAATAACCGATAGGCGATCTTTTAGTTTGGTTAGCAAATCTTCTAAATCTTGTCTGACAGACTCGTGGGTGTATTCATCATTGGGATGGGGTGGTTGTCCTGGTTGTTGAAAATAGGGACGTTCGTCGTACATCCGCCCCCATTTGATATCTACCTGTCTGACTAATTCATAAAGCAGGTGGGGATTATCTAAAATAGACTGCAAAATTACTTTGAGAGCTATCAGAGGGGTTTGTTTGTATTGACTGACTCTGGGATCGACTTCGATCCATTGATGAAGAATAGCCCGTAAAGCTGCGGAGGGATCGTGAAGTTGGCGAGCGATAAAAGTATTAATCTCGGTAATTACTTGAACCAGCTTGGGGACAGTAGATTCTCCCTTAAGAAAAGTACCTCCTTCTCTGCCAATGGCTTCGGCGAGGGAGAAAGGGCGATCGCGTAAGATGTCTTGTTGTAAGAGTAAATCTTGGTCTGGGTTTTTGGAGGTGGTCATATTGAGTTCGGGGTTCACAGAGACAAGGCATTTGAAGAGACAAGGCATGCCTTGTCTGTACTTCGTCTGGGTTTTTGGGGGTGGTCATATTGAGTTCGTCGTAGGGATGATGAGGCCGTTCGCCCTTACGGGAGTTTGGGAATTTTGTCCACCTTACTGCAAAATTAATAAAGATAATTGTTTATTTTTAAATATTATTGATGAAAACTGGATCTAAATACTGGAGTCTGGTCAGGTTAGATAGTGCAGGCAGGCTCCAAGTAACGGAAATCGTTTCGACTAAGGGTTTTTTTCAGCAGTATTTTCTGGCTAAGGGCGATCGCCATACTCTAGCAGATCTTGCAGTTCAACGGGATTTGGTAGCGGTTAAAAATAGTCAAAGCGACACGAGTATCGAAGCGGAAAGATCTCTACGTTGTTTTATTTCCCACCAAATCAGACAGGTTTGTATTCAGCTAGAGATGCAGTTTGGCAGAGAACATGGCTTTAGTCGTCACGATTTATTTATTTATAGTCTTAACGATACTTTAGATAATTTTCGGGATTCTGTGGCGACGAGGAAGTCTGGGAGTCAGTATAAACCCTTGGCGGTGGAAATTCTGGAGTCTTTCGATCCGCAAAAGGCTAATCTCTCTACCTGGACGACGAGATTTGTCAAACAAAATCGGGAACTCCAACGTTTTTTATTAGAACAAGGGGTTTATTTGATTAGTAATTGGGCAATTCTCAATGATACTAATCCCAAACAGCTAAAGCGTATTTTATCTGAGTTTCATAGTCTGACACCAGTAGAAATCCAACGGGCTGGCGCACTGTTGGTTAGTTATCATCAAGTTTATCGTCGCGATCGCCTCAAAAATCGACAAACTAAAGGGGGGAAATGTCAAACTCCTTCTACAGAACAACTGGAGAGAATGGCGAGTTTAATCGAATCAGCAACTAATCTAGTTCTGTCTCCAGAGCAAGTTCTCACTCAGCTAGAACAGTTAGCCAATTTACTCCGAGAATATCGCATTTATGCGCGGGGTGGCAGACTAAAATACCAGCAGTCTTTGGATAATGCCCAGATGAATACGGAAGCAATGCAAGCATCTGTTATCGCTGAAGAAGATAACGATCGTGAGGACAGTCGCGATGATTTTCTGCAATCTTACCAACAAAAGTTTCAGCAAAGTTTAGATACGGCGATCGCAGAAGTAATTACTAACCGCCTCAGTAAGTTCAAAGGCAAAAAAGCAGCCAAAGCGCCCCAATTTATTACGGCTTTAGAGTTGTTTCACTGTCAGGGGGAAGCGATGGGCAAAATAGCTCAAGCGATCGGTTTAAAAGCTCAATACCAGGTTTCTCGACTGCTCAATCTCAAAGAACTACGAGCCGATATCCGCCATCGGATCTTACAGTTAATGACAGATTGGATAGGTTTAAGCAAACTAGCAAATCCAACCGAATTAAAACAACAAGAACAGGCGATCGCTTTGGCTTTAGGAGAACAAATAGACCGAGTGCTAGAAACAGCAGAACCAGAAGCCAGTGTCGCCGATAGTAACCAAAGTATTTTAGCGAAAAGGATTTGTGAGTATGTAGATCGGTTGGATCGGCGTCGATGTTTTTCAGCTTTTGGCTCAATAAATACGTAAGCTAACTAAATTTTATGCATACCCTTGAGATCCTGAGAAATAAATATAGATAACAAAATAATTATCTTTAACTCCTATGCAGACGTAGCATACTACGTCTCTACCTGACTCCCGTACAGACAAGGCATGCCTTGTCTCTACTTGACTTTTAATTTCTAGATCATGACTAACTACAGCAGCGACAATAACCTCCTACTGGACTTTGATTCCTTTGCCCCCGCAGGGATTGCTTTAACCTCAGCCCAAATCGAACGGGCGATAGAACTAAGCGAGCCGATCGACGATCCAGAGCGACAATGGCAGACTTATCTCAACGCCTTGGCTTTGTTTGGCTTTGAAACCTGGTTGGGGGAGAGAGATAGTTCTCTGGCGATCGATTCGGAGCGATGTTCGGTCAAACATCCTCACTATGCCAGCTTGATTGACGGGGTGTTTAATCTGCGAGTCGGGGAATATAAAATCTGCTTGCTGACTAACGGGGTAACGATCGATGAGATAGTTACGGTAGATCGAGCGGTTATAGACTTGCCAGCATACGCTGCTCATTTTTATGTTTTGCTCGATGTAGTTGAAGAACAACAAGAAGTTAATCTGGATAGTTTTATTGGTTACGATGAATTGAGGCGACGCAAGCAAGCTACTAATCTTACTGCGGATACAGACTGGACTTACGACCTACCTTTAACTTGGTTTAGTAGCGAAACTGACGACTTATTATTATATCTACGTTGTTTAGAGCCTAGCGCGATTGCCTTACCTAACCCCAGTCCAAGCAATATCGATCTTCAAACTAGATTAGAATCTCTGTTACCGCAGCTACAGTCTACAGAATCTCTACAAGAAGTACTAACTTGGGAACAAGCAGCACCTATTTTAAGTAATCCCGATCTATTAACCTGGCTTTATCAACTAAAAACGAGCAATACTTCGACTAGCGATGCTTTAGCAGCGTTGAGAACTAGCCTTGCTAGCACTGTTGAGAACATTACCCAAGCTGCAATCAATGTTAAAGCTTGGTTGTCTGACGAACTAGATCGAGTAGCGCGAAATCTAGCCTGGACACTATTACCCCCTCCCGCGATCGCTCCCGTTGGCTTAAGGGATCTACAGGCTGTTAACCGAGAATCTCCCGCCGAAGAATTTGCAGCGATTATTAGTCAATTGAGAGCCAGCGGTGAAGATATACCCAGCAATGCTCGCGGTGCTTGTCAAGATTTTACTTTGGCAACCTCTGGACTACGTTTATTTGCTGTCACCTGGGAAGTAGCAGAAACTGAAGTTCCTGAGTGGAGTCTTTTGTTGGTTTTGGGAGCGCGACTGGGTAGTTATCTACCCCAGGGATTAAAACTAAAAGTCAGTGAGGGAGAAACGCTGTTGGATGAAAAGGTAGTTCCTCAAGATACAGATGATTCTTATGTTTATACTCAGGTTATTGGTGAATTGAACGAACAATTTACCGTGGAAATTATCCTGGCAGACGGCAACAGTATGACCTTACCCAATTTTGTCTTCGAGTGATCGATCATGAAATTTCAACTGGAAATCCAGCAAGTCGATCGCACTTGTCTGTTTAAATTAATTTGGGGTGAGGGACAACAAATCTCGACGCTTTTACCCTATCCAGATACTTTGTCTGAACTCTATCAAAGTTGGCGTAAAGCTTATCTTGACTTTTATAAAAACTTCGACCAATCGTCTTTTCGCGCCAGAGTACGGAAACCAAAAAACGAGCAAGGGACAATTCGTCTACCGCAGAATTGGCAGCGTCAATTAATACAGGCAGAAGCGCAGTTTTTGGCGGAGTTTCAGCGTTGGTTGCGACGGGAAGAACTCTATGAAATTAGGTCTAAAATTGCCAAGGAAGCAGGTAAACAGGATTTTAATCGCTTATTTCTGACCTGTAGTGGAGAATTAGCCAGATTACCCTGGGAAACTTGGGAATTAGGCTCAGAATTCGATCGCCAGATCGCGATCGCCCGCAGTCCAGTTAATATTACCAACCCCAATAACAACCAGTTGAAACGTTCCCGCAAACCCCGTATTTTGGCGATTTTAGGAGACGATACGGGATTAGACCTCAAATGCGATCGCACCTCAATTCAGACTCTAGAAAAGGTAGCTGAGATTGAATTAGTCACTTGGCAACCCCAGCAGTCAGCCAGTCAAATTAAACAACAAATTCAACAAGTACTAACAGACAAAAGAGGTTGGGAAATATTATTTTTTGCAGGACACAGCAACGAAACGGCAATAACTGGAGGAGAAGTGGCGATCGCGCCTAATATTGCTCTTTCGATTAGCGAAATTGCCCCTCAGCTACGTACAGCCCTGGCTAACGGTTTGCAGTTTGCTCTGTTTAATTCTTGTAGCGGTATGGGTATTGCTAATTCTCTGATCGATTTGGGTTTGAGTCAGGTGGCAGTAATGCGCGAACCCATTCACAATCAGGTTGCCCAAGTTTTTTTAATTCAGTTTCTCCAGGCTTTAGCCGACTATCAAAATGTTCATCAAGCTCTGATTACCACCGAAAAATACCTCAAGACAGAAAAAAAGGCGGAATATCCCTCAGCCTATCTGATTCCTTCCTTATTTTCTCATCCCGATGCTCGACCGTTCCAATTCCAGCCTTGGGGCTGGCAAGGCGAGTTAAAGAAATGGCTACCCAACCGCAAAGAAGCGATCGCTTTGGGTGCTTTATGTCTTCTGAGTATTTTGTCCCCCGTACAAAATTTTTTATTAGAGCGTCGAGTTTTAATTCAGTCGATCTATCGCGATGCTACCAGTCAGTTACCGACAACCACACCAGTAACCTTAATTCATATTGACGAAGCATCTTTAACTAAGGCAGAAATTAAGCAGCCCGTACCGATGGATCGCCGTTATCTTGCTAGTATTGTCGATCGCCTCGTGGCTGCC
>JAAUYI010127427.1_pt1 | contig 10858 bp, 10 predicted proteins | sample 7278041 | NCBI WGS metagenome assembly JAAUYI01 (sample SAMN14350216, study PRJNA611818) | marine sediment metagenome | isolation source: surface marine sediment (0.6m) | place: French Polynesia: Moorea | collected 2018-08
CCTCCTTTGCGCGTCTTCCCAAGCCCGTGTTTCGGACGGAAGACGCGGTCGATCTCGTGCGGCAATCGGTCTTTCTGCAGGAAGTCGCTCACTCGGGCATCGAGTTCCGCGTCTCAGGCACCGACCTCGAAAACCGAATGATCAATTGTGACCGACACCAGCTTGGGCAGGCGATGACAAACGTGCTGAAGAACGCTGTCGAAGCGGTCGAAGCGCGCGCTGCCGAAGCGCGGGGCGAATATGCCGGACTGATTTCCGTCACCATGGAATCCGATGGCGATCGGGTTGCAATTACGGTCGAGGACAACGGGATCGGCCTTCAAATGGAACGTGAACGCCTGACCGAACCCTATGTGACCACCCGCGAGAAGGGCACGGGCCTGGGCCTAGCGATCGTCAACAAGATCGTCGATGAGCATGGCGGCGATATGAGCTTTGCCACCGGCGAAAGCGGCGGCACGAAAGTCATCATGCGGTTCGCGCGCGATCCTGAGGTCGCTGAAAGCGAACCGGTATGATTCTCCCCCGAACCAGACCCCCAAGGAGCTGCGCATGGCGCTCGAAATCCTAATTGTCGACGACGAACGCGATATTCGCGATCTCGTTTCCGGTGTGCTTGGCGATGAGGGCTACGAATGCCGCACCGCCGCTGACAGCACGGGCGCTCTCGCCGCCATCGACGAGCGCCGCCCCAGTCTGGTCCTGCTGGATGTGTGGCTTCACGGCAGCGAGATGGATGGTCTGGAATTGCTCGATGCAATCAAGGTGCGCGAGCCGGATCTGCCGGTCATCATATTCTCGGGCCACGGCAATATCGACACGGCTGTCGCAGCCGTGGGACGCGGCGCGATGGATTTCATCGAGAAGCCGTTCGAAGCCGAGCGACTCCTGCTCCTGGTCGAGCGCGCGACTGAAACCGAAAGATTGCGACGCGAGAACAGCCGCCTACGCGAGGGAAGCTGGGGCAGCGCCGAGTTCACTGGGAATTCCTCGGCCATCAACAGCGTGCGGGCAACTCTGAAGCGCGTCGCCAACACCGGCAGCAGGGTACTGATTTCAGGACCTCCCGGAGCGGGCAAAGAGGTGGCGGCGCGCCTGTTGCACGCCTGGAGTACGCGCGCCGACAAGGCGTTCGTCACGGTCAATTCGGCCCGCATCACGCCCGAACGCTTCGAACAGGAACTGTTCGGCGAAGAGGCGGACGGCAAGCAGGTTCGGCCCGGTCTGCTGGAATTGGCGGACGGCGGCACTCTCTATCTCGACGAAGTGGCCGACATGCCACTCCACACGCAAGCGCGAATTTTGCGGGTTCTCACGGAGCAAAGCTTTGTCAGGGTAGGGGGCACCCGGCAGATCGGCGTCGATGTACGCGTCGTCTCGTCGACTTCGCGCGATCTCGCCGAGGAAATGGCAGAAAAGCGCTTTCGCGAAGACCTGTTCTACCGCCTCAATGTCGTACCGGTATCGATCCCCTCGCTTTCGGAGCGGCGCGACGACATTCCGGCTTTGGCCGAGCATTTCTTCACGCGCTACTCGACCGATCAAGGCATTCCCCCGCCCGAAATATCCGAAGAGGCGATGGCTGCGCTGCAATCCTACGACTGGCCGGGAAATGTACGCCAGCTACGCAACGTCGTCGAACGTACAATCATCATGACCCCTCGCGAACGCCTGGAAGTGGTGGAACCGGACATGCTCCCCGCCGAGATCACGGGTGGACGACTTGCCGCATCGGGGCAGGGCCTGTCAGCAATGATGGGAGTGCCCCTTCGCGAAGCACGGGAAACCTTCGAACGCGAGTATCTTACGATCCAGATTCGGCGTTTTTCCGGCAATATTTCGAAAACGGCGACTTTCATCGGGATGGAACGTTCGGCACTGCACCGCAAACTCAAACTGCTGGGCATGGCCGAAAGGCGCGAAGCGGCTCGAAAGGACTAGTTTCCTGTGGCGATTGCCACGCCGCGAAGGTCAAAAAAGTTGACTAGAATTCAGGCATTGCCCCTTTGCCACGCAATTGCCATGATGTGACCTTGGCGCGGCGATGGGTGGGCTGTCGTGTGTGCCAAAACTGCGGACCGTAAAGACGGCCGCCAAGAACAGGAGCATAATACATGTCCAATGGGCGAACCCTCTCGCCGCGCCCCAGTTCGAGCGCCCCCGCTCCAGAGACTGCTGGTGGTGGCTCAGGCCGTTCAGGCAATCCGCAGGGCAATCTTCAGGACGCGTTTCTGAATTTGCTGCGCAAGAATAAGACTCCGGTCACGATGTTCCTTGTAAAAGGCGTGAAATTGCAAGGAATTGTGACCTGGTTCGACAACTTCTCGATTCTTCTGCGGCGGGACGGGCAGTCGCAACTGGTCTACAAGCACGCAATCTCGACCATCATGCCGGGGCAGTCGGTCGATGCCGAGCAGTTCCAGAATCGCGCGGGAAGCAAGAAACAGCGTCTTCTGCAGGACGTCTTTCTCAACCGTGTCAGCGACGCGCACGTCCAGGTGACCATGTTCCTAGTTAACGGCGTGATGCTGCAGGGGCGGATTGCGGCATTCGACCTGTTCTGCATGCTGCTGGAACGCGATGGCGCGGTGCAACTGGCATACAAGCACGCCGTCTCTACCGTACAGCCGGCAACCCCCGTCGATCTCAGCGATCATGAGGACGACGAAGGGATCGCAGACTGAGCTTCGACGATGATCTGATGGACGAGGTGACCCGCGGCGCGCGGGCACTTTTGGTGTGTCCGGATATCAAGTCATTCAGCTACGATCTCGATGCCAAGGAGCGGCTCGAAGAGGCCGAAGGATTGGCACTCGCGATCGGAGTAGTCATCGCCCATTCTGCAGTGCTGCCAGTCCGGCAGATGCAGCCAAATACGCTGTTCGGGTCCGGCCAGGTTCAGAACATTGCGACTTGGTGTGAGCAGTACGAAGCCGAGTTGCTGATCGTGGACGGCGCGCTGACGCCGATCCAGCAGCGCAACCTCGAAGAGAAACTGAAGCGCAAAGTGATCGACCGCACCGGTCTGATCCTAGAGATATTCGGGGAACGCGCGGCGACGGCCGAAGGGCGGTTGCAGGTTGAACTGGCGCATCTCGATTACCAGCAGAGCCGCCTTGTTCGCAGCTGGACACACCTGGAACGGCAGCGAGGCGGCTTCGGGTTTCTCGGCGGTCCGGGGGAAACCCAGATCGAGGCCGACCGACGCATGATCCGTCAGAGGATGGCGCGGCTTCGCCGAGAACTCGAGCAGGTCCGCAAGACGCGTGCACTGCATAGGGAACGGCGGGGAAGGGCACCCTGGCCGGTGATCGCGCTGGTCGGTTACACCAATGCTGGCAAGTCCACGCTGTTCAACCGGCTCACTGGCGCTGACGTGATGGCAGAGGACCTATTGTTCGCCACACTAGACCCGACAATGCGCGCAATCAGCTTGCCGGGAGTAGAAAAGGCGATCCTTTCGGACACAGTGGGGTTCATATCCGATCTCCCGACACAGCTTGTCGCAGCTTTCCGCGCGACTTTGGAGGAAGTGACCGGTGCCGACATCATTTGCCACGTCCGCGACATGGCCAATCCGGCTCACGCAGCGCAGAAGAAACAGGTGATGGAGGTGCTCGCCGATCTCGACGTGGTCGATCACGAAAGCGGAGCCAGCGACATCCCGATCCTGGAGGTCTGGAACAAGTCCGATCTCCTGGCCCCCGACCGCTTGTCAGAGTTGCGCGAAGCGGCGGCTGGGCAGGACGCGGTCATGATCTCCGCTGCCTCCGGTGACGGGTTGGACGAGTTTGCAACCAAGATTGCGCAACTGCTGACAGCACAGGCCAGAGAGCTCACTGTTACGCTTCCCGTCAGCGATGGACGGCGGATCGCTTGGCTGCACGCTCACGGAGACATTCTATCGGAAGAAGATGCCGGGGAAGGGGAGCAGGGACCGCTGCGTCGCCTGACCGTCCGGCTCAATCCCAAGGAATTGGGCCAGTATCAATCTTTATAGCATTGATTTAGAGCGTTTATTCGGCATTCTTGACCTTCTGCCACAAGGCTTCCTGCGCATCGAGCGATAATTCCGGAAAGCCTTCGCCGGCGAGTTCCTCCATGGCCCGAAACCGGCGTTCAAACTTCAGGTTGGCGGCACGAAGCGCCTCTTCCGCATTGATCCCATGCGCTCTAACAAAGTTCACCACTGCGAACAGTAAATCGCCGGCCTCCTCTTTCCTATCGTCTTCTGAGGAGGCCGTTTTAAGTTCACGAATTTCCTCTGATATCTTTTCTTCCGAACCGCTCGGATCGGGCCAGTCGAAACCGGTTCTCGCCGCACGTTTTTGTAGTTTTTGCGCACGCATCAACGCAGGTAGCGCCTGGGCAACGCCATCCAAAGCGCTGGTGGCACCTTTGGCCACACGTTCACTTTCCTTGAGGTTTTCCCAACGAGTTTCGCCCATTTGTCCGCCTTCGCCGCCGAAGATGTGCGGATGGCGGGCTTCCATCTTGTCGCTGATCGAGCGGGCGACGTCCCCAAACTCAAATTCTCCGGCTTCCTCTGCCATTCGAGCGTGGAACACAACCTGAAGCAGCAGATCCCCAAGTTCATCCTTGAGTTCCGCCATGTCTCCGCGCTCTATCGCTTCTGCGACTTCGTAGGCTTCCTCGATTGTGTACGGCGCAATTGTTTCAAAGCTTTGCGCCAGATCCCATTCACAGCCGCGATTGGGGTCTCGCAGGCGCGCCATTATTGAGAGGAGGCGGTCTACTTGGGCTGGTTGGGGGGCTTCGCTCATAGCGATCCTTCGAATTGATAATATATATTATGTTAAATACGAGACGCTTCAGGATCGACGATGCGGTGCGTACTCTCAAGCATCCAGCACCAACCCATCATAACCAACGACAACTTCGTCCGGCACTTCGTCACACAACGTGCGGTAATCCATACTCTTGTCCAAATGGCTCAAAACGAGGCGCCCAGCACCACACTGCTTCCCAAGCTCGATCGCCATCGCCAAATGAGCGTGCGTTGGATGCGGTTCGCGACGCAGACAATCGCTCACCAGAATATCCACATCCTTGAAAAGGTCGATCATCTCATTCGAAATAGAACTAAAATCCGTTGCATACGCAATGGACTTACCATCGGCTTCGAAGCGATATCCGGTCGTTTCCCCGGTACCGTGCTCCATCTGGCACCAGTCGACACCAAAACCGGCAACAATTCTAAGCCGGTCCAGCGTTTCCAGGTTTATGATGGTTGGATAACCGTCCTGGCCGGCAAAGACATAACCAAAGCGCTGACGCAACCGCCGAACCGTATCCGTCGAAGCATAACCCGGCAGCGGCCCACCGCGACCGTATCGCAGCACCCGCAAATCGTCGATCCCGTGGCAGTGATCTGCATGATCGTGCGTCCAGAACACCGCATCGAGCTTGCCGATGCGGTTGGCCAGCAATTGCGCCCGGCAGTCAGAAGAGGTGTCAATGAGCAGACGCGAACCCTCGTTGTTTTCGACAACAATGGAGACGCGCGTGCGGCGGTTTCTCGGCTCGTTGGGATCGCAATCTCCCCAGTCTCCGGCCCCATCTGCACCGCCGATGCGAGGCACGCCGGTGGACGTGCCCGAGCCCAGCATGATGACCTTCACAGCTTAGCCTTGCTGAACAGCTTACTGAAATTGGCCGTCGTTTGCTCGGCTAATTGGTCTGCATCCGTGTCGCGCAGTCCGGCCACAAACCGAGCGGTATCGGTGACATAAGCAGGTTCGCAAGGCTTCCCACGATGCGGTACCGGTGCAAGGAAAGGGCTATCGGTTTCGACCAGCAGTCGGTCCTCGGGAACCTCTTTCGCGACCGCCTGCAATTCCTTGGCGTTCTTGAACGTGACAATGCCTGAGAGCGAAATCGTAAGACCGAGATCGAGCACCTTCTTGCCGAAGTCGGCCGATGCGGTGAAGCAATGAATCAGGGCGGGAAAGGCACCTTTGTCCATCTCCTCGCACAGGATCTGGAACGTGTCATCTTCGGCGTCGCGGGTATGTATAATGACCGGAAGCCCCGTTTCGCGCGCGACATCGATATGCATGCGGAAAAGACTGGCCTGCGTGACGCGATCCGAATGCTCGTAATAGTAGTCGAGGCCCGTTTCCCCGATGCCGATCACGCGAGAATCTTCCGTGGCGGCAAGCAGGACGCCTCGCCCAAGGTCTTCGTGCTGGTCGGCTTCGTGCGGGTGGATGCCGACGCTGGCGAACACATCGGCTTCGCGATTGGCGGTCCCGACGACCTGTTCCCACTCGCTCTGCTTGGTGGAGATGTTGAGGAACGCCCCTACCCCCGCCTCGCGGGCCCGCGCGAGGACACCGGTCTGGTCCTCGACCAGGCCTTTGTATTCGAGGTGGCAGTGACTATCGACCAGCATCACTCGGCGTCCGCTTCCTCGGGCAGTTCGAGCCGCGGGAAGATCGGCGTTGGCTTGCCAACGGTGAAGCCCGCTTCAACCAGGCGTTCGAACCAGCCAGTATCGTCGAGATGCGCGAAAGTGCGCTCCTCTTCGGAAATGCCGAGCTGGTCTAACAAATCTGCAGCTTTTTCGGGCACCACAGGTTGGATGGCGATGGCGAGATCACGGAGAGCGACGAAGAGCGTTTGCAGCACCGCCTTCATCCGGTCCGGGTCGGTCTTCTTGAGCGTCCACGGAGCTTGCTCGTCAACATACTGGTTGCAGGCATAGACGGCCCTTATCCAGGCCTCGAGCCCGACCGAGAATGCCAGACTCCCGAATTCCCTTGGTAATTCAGCCTTGCAGGCATCGTTGACCAAGCCTTGGAGGTCCTGATCCACTTCGATCATTTCAAAGGATTCCAGCACCCCGTCCATATTCTTCGCAATCATCGACAGGGTACGCTGAGCAAGGTTGCCGAAGCTGTTGGCAAGCTCCGCATTCGCGCGGGTCACGATGGCCTCTGCGGAGTAGCTCCCATCCTGTCCAAATGCGATTTCGCGCAGGAAGAAGTAGCGCAGATTGTCGACTCCGAAGCGCTCGGCCAGCTCCATCGGATCGACGACATTGCCCGCGCTCTTGCTCATCTTCTCGCCGCCACGGGCAAGCAGGAAGCCGTGTCCGAATACCTGTTTGGGTAACGGCAGGCTCGCGCTCATCAGGAAGGCTGGCCAATAGACCGCATGGAAGCGCACGATGTCCTTGCCGATCATGTGAATGTCGGCCGGCCAGTAGCGCTGGAACATGTCGCCATCGCTGTCCGGAAAGCCGACGCCAGTCATGTAGGTGGTAAGCGCGTCGACCCACACATACATGACGTGCCCTTCGCTGCCCGGCACCGGCACGCCCCAGTCGAAGCTGGTGCGCGAAACGCTGAGGTCCTTGAGCCCGCCCTCGACGAACCGCTGTACCTCGTTGCGGCGGCTTGCTGGACGGATGAACTCGGGATTGTCGTGATAGAGCGCGAGCAGTTTGTCCTGGTAGTTCGACAGGCGGAAGAACCACGTTTCCTCGGCGGTCCATTCGACCGGTGTGCCCTGCGGCGAGAGCTTGGCCCCTCCCTCGCCTTCTACCAATTCGCTTTCATCGTAGAATGCCTCGTCGCGAACCGAATACCAGCCTTCGTAGCGGTCCAGATAGAGATCGCCATTTGCTTCCATCCGCTTCCACAGCTCGATACTGGCTGCGTAGTGGCGCGGTTCCGTCGTGCGGACGAATTCGTCGTACTGGATGTTGAGGGCCGAACACATCTCACGGAAATAGCCCGACATTTCGTCGGCCAGATCGATCGTTTCGCGCCCTGCCTGACGGGCGGTCTGGTCCATCTTGAGACCGTGCTCGTCGGTGCCGGTGATGAAGCGGACGTCGCGCCCCATCAGCCGCTGGAACCGGGCCATCACATCGGTCGCGATACCTTCATAGGCATGGCCGATATGCGGGCGACCGTTGGGATAATTGATCGCTGTCGTAATGTAGAATGGTTCACCCATGGGCCGGTTCGCTAGCGGCGCTCGCAGCCACAAGCAAGGTGCCGATTTCGAGGGTGAGCAGACCGGTATCGAAATTGTAGGTCGGCGCCTGCCCGGCGAGGCGAACGAGCTCTCCGTGGGCATCGATCAGCTTGCTGCGCTGCTTGGCGCTTTCTGCTCTCCTTGCCGCATCTGAAACCACCGACTGCGCCAGTTCCAGCACCGCCTGAACCCTGACTCTGTCGGCACGCGGCCCGATCAGTCGTGCGAATTCGCTCCTGGTTGAAAGATTAGGATCGCCATCCATGAGCAAGCGCTCAATGGCGTTAGCAACCGGACCAAGCTCCTGCTCAACGAACCCGAGAGCCGCTCCGTAGGAACCCGCTGCCGCCCGCAAGGCCGCGTCCAGGGAGTGCAACTCCTGTTCCGGCAGCGCTTCGGCCAGCATGCTCCGCAACTGGGCATCGTCCAACAGTGGAAAACGCAGCATCCGGCAGCGTGAACGGATGGTGGGGAGCAGACGCGATGGGCGATGGGTAACCAGGACAAAGAACGTACCTTGAGGAGGTTCTTCCAGGCTCTTCAACAAGGCGTTGGAGGCGCTAGTCTCCATATCGTCCGCCGGGTCGATGATGATCACGCGACGGGCACCCAGTGTCGGCCGCGTGGTCAGACGCCGCTGCATCTCCCTAATCTGACCGACGGAGATGTTGCGCTTGGTCTGGTACGGTTTTCCTTCGTCGCGCTTCTTCTCCTCCTTTTCGTCCTTAGGAAGATGTGTAAGCACGATTATATCAGGATGATCGCCTTCCGGTTGGGTCACCCCAGGCTCGGCCACAAGCTCTCGCGCCGCTGCCACCGCAAACTCGCCTGTCCCAAGGCCGCTCTTGCCGGCAAGAATCCAGCCATGATGCATCCGGCCGCCAGAGATGGCTTCGCGCCACTCACTCCATGCCTGTGCATGATTGGGCCAGTCCATCAGAGAGCCCTTTTCTCTTTCGCCAGCAGAGGCGCCAAGGCCTCCAAGACTCGTGCGTGAACTTCGCTGGGATCACCATCTCCATTGACCACCGCAAAGCCGTCCGGGTCGGCATCGGCGAGAGCTTTGAATGATGACGCCACGGAACGGTGATAGTCTTCGCTGCGACCGCCGATCGCATCGCTGACTTCTCCGTCGCGCTCAGCCAGGCGCGCAGCCACATTGGCCTCGTTCACCTCGAACAGAATGGTCAGATCGGGCCGCAATCCCTTGCTCCCGAAAGCATGCAGAGCGGTGATGGCGGCATCGCCGAGTCCCCCCGCCCCGCCCTGATAGGCGCGACTTGAATCGACAAAACGATCGCTGAGCACCCACTTTCCCTCAGAAAGTGACGGAAGAATCAACGTTTCGACATGGTCCGAACGGGCGGCGGCAAACAGCAAGGCTTCGGCACGCGCACCCCATCCCTCTCCGGGCGGATCAAGCAGGAGATTTCTTATCGCTTCGGCACCTGATGTCCCGCCAGGCTCGCGAGTCACAACCACAGCGACGCCCTGCCGTTCCAATGAGTCGGCCAACAGACGTATCTGGGTGGACTTTCCTGCCCCCTCTCCTCCTTCGAAGGCGATGAACCGGCCCGTCACGAAAACCACCCCGCGAAACCGTTCCAGAATCTTGCAAGGAATCCCGCGCGGTCAACGGCACTTGCTGCCTTGAGCGGAATACGCGCAGGCTCCATGCCAGGAACATTCACTTCGAGAATTGCGACCTTCTGCCCCGCTGCAATGGGTGCGCGGATCGGACCATCATAACGGATCGACATTGTAAGATCTTGGCTGCGATCCTTCGGCACGTTTACGCGAACAGGGCGATCCGTAATCAGCGCGACATTCCGCGAAGAGCCGTTTTGTACCCGCGCTTTTCCTATGGTCTGACCAGCATCAAACAGGGACGACCGGTCAAAACCCGCGAATCCCCATTCCATAAGTGCCCGGGACAGGCGCGCTCGCGCACCGTATCCATCGACCGCTCCAAGAACCATGACGAGGCGTTGGCCATCGCGTTGAGCTGACCCCAAGAAGCCGTGACCCGCCTCGTTGGTAAAGCCTGTCTTGATCCCGTCTGCACCCCGAACGCGGCCGACGATCGGATCATGATTGGGTTGCGATATCCCGTTCCAGACAAATTCGGGTCGGCCGACATAATGCGCGAACTTCTTGGGGTGCCGCGCGATCATCGTCTCGGCCAGTTTCGCCAGATCGTTCGCGGTCGTGAACGTATATCCATCATCCGGCCAGCCATTTGGCGTCCCGAAGCGTGTGTTGTTCATGCCGATTTCGCGCGCCTGGGCGTTCATCAGGTCGATCCATCCGGATACCGAGCCCGCCGCACCTTCGGCCAACACGATTGAGGCATCGTTTGCCGAGACGGTGGCAATCCCGCTGAGCAAGTCCTCCACCTGCACTGTGCTTTCAACATCGAGCCACATGGTCGAGCCTTTGCCATTCCATTCGCGCCAGACTTCCGGACTGACCCGCAAGCTCTGCGTCTGCCTCAGCTTTCCCGCCTCCATAAGCTCGAAGGCAACAAGAGTTGTCATGGCCTTGGTGATCGAGGCAGGCACGAACCTTCGATCGGCATTGCGAGAATACAGCACCTGTCCGCTGGTAACATCGAGCAACAGGACGATGGGTACCTCGTCCAATTCGGGCGGCAGTTCAGGTGCAGGATCGGCGGCCTTAGTCGGGGACGCTATCAATGCCGCAATTGCCAACGTAGCGGCCAAGCTTGCGCGCCAATTTTTGATCCAACCAATCACGCAAACGCTATAGAGCGCACCTCAGCCGATGGCGAGACGGCCGTTTCGCCTAGTTCACGATTTCATCCGCCAGCAGGCCGACGCTCATCGCGTAG
>JAAUYI010043279.1_pt1 | contig 10855 bp, 14 predicted proteins | sample 7278041 | NCBI WGS metagenome assembly JAAUYI01 (sample SAMN14350216, study PRJNA611818) | marine sediment metagenome | isolation source: surface marine sediment (0.6m) | place: French Polynesia: Moorea | collected 2018-08
ATCGATTACTTCATGAATTTTGACGGGAATCACACCATTTGGGGGAAATGCCCACCAACTACCATTTTGATAGAAATGATTGGTATAGCCTTGTTCCTCACACCATCTTTGACATACGGCAGCAGCAGCGGTCTTGAGATTGGGATAGATAACAGTTGAATCAATACTTTGGTTCATAACTACATTCTGCTAAAAAATCTTCTACAGAACCAAATTTACAGCCGTTTTCAGTTGAATAGACTCCGTTTTTGATTAGCTAGTTCGTAGCTATCAGCTATTAGCTTTTAGCTTTTAGCTTTTAAAAATTTCATTATTGTGGTCTACTCATTTGAAAAGTGCAGTAACTTGTTCTTCTCTGTATTCTTGTCTTACATCTTCAATATCCTGTTTTAATTGAACGTGTTTTTTTTGCCTTAAGCGATTTTGGATGATTTCTATAAGAATAGTTTGATCTTCTACAGACAAGGCTTCTACTGTAGCGATCGCTTGTTGAAACACAGATTCATCCTGGACTGCTTTAGATTTCATAAATATCTATAAGTTTTTTTTCTGGACGAGTTCTCTGAAATATCCACCAATTTTCTCTAGCTTTTTTATCTCTATTTTTAATTCTTTCAGGTTTTACGTTATCCCTGATATGCTCGAAAAGTAATTTATATTCAATCACATTTTCCAAACTTATTCCGTAAAAGTCAATAATCCATCTATCAGGAATTGCTTTGATATTGCTGGTTAAGTTAGAACCAGTAGAATACAATTTAAGTACTTCTGCATTTTTGTTATTCAAACTAATCCATTTCTTAGCTTGTTCTTGCGAAACAATAAAATCTTTACCTGTTGGTTTTACACCCTCAAATGTATAACCACGATTAGCAGCTAATTTTATAGCTTTGGAAGTATCTGTAGTGTTTTTTAAAGAAGATGAAATTTTGTCTACTTTGTTATTATCTAAGTAACAATCATTCGTATTTTGATAACACCAATTGACGATACTTACATGAACGCCCGCTTCTCCAGTCCAAGACTGTGTAGAGACAGCTTCATGAATAATAGCTCCGTTATTCATAATATAATCTAACGAAGCTTTTCGCGTATTACCTTGAGCTATCGTATTCGTACCTACTAAACCAACTCTATCTTTTTTATCAATATTTTCGTGAGCTAATCTAAACCAGTAACTACATAAGTCTACTTGAGATTTTACTTTAGAAAATTTGTGATAAATTTTTTCTGCATAATCATCACCTAATTCCAATCTAATTTTGTTACCACCTAAAAAGGGCGGATTGCCTATAATTGCGCTTGCTTTTGCCCAGGGAGTGAAGAGAGCATCTTGACAGACAATGTTGTTATCTAGAGTGTCGAGGGGTAATTCTGGTTCGGTAAGTTCCAGGCGATCAATCGCGACTTTTTTGGCAATAGTTAAAGTTACCTTAGCTAGTTCCACTGCAAAGGGATTGATATCCATGCCGTAAAACTGTAGGGGAGTAACTAAACCCATTTGTACCTGCTGTTTGAGGGTTTCAGATCTACGGCGTTCGGAGATTTTGTCTAGCAGCGATTTTTCGATTTTTTTTAACTCCTGATACGCCAGATATAAGAAATTTCCCGAACCACAGGCGGGGTCGAGGACGCGATAGTTTTGCAATTCTAACTGTAAAGAATTTAATTCGGCAATGGTATTAGCCGCCTCAATCTTGTCATCCCAATAATTGCTAATGGTGGGTTTGACAATTTTCATAATGTCCGCTTCAGAAGTGAAGTGCATCCCGTAAGCATGACGTTCTTCTTGATTAGCAGTACCCTCAAAAATATTCCCAAAGATGGCAGGGCGAACCTGTTGCCAATTTTCCCGCGCTGCTGCATCAAGATAGTTTAACTCTTCCTTAGTTAATTCAATAGGATTAATTGTGGCAAACAAACCACCATTGAAATAGTCTACTCCTTTGTATCTACCCGCAGGAGTAATTCCAGGTCGATTCATTTGCTCAAACAGTCCACCCAAAACAAATTAAGAACTTTTGAACTAGGTATTTCAGCGAGCGCATTAAAAGAGCTTCGCTCCTTGAAAGCTAATTAGAGCAATAGTTTCAAAACCATTTGGCACTTATGGTAGCTTCCGCGCGCTTTACGCCTATATCTAGTCGGCTAACTGATATAAATAGCGTTCCCGTTTTCCCAAATTAACTTATACGAAAAATTACGTGATTTGTATCACTATGTTTAATTGTTAAGCAAAATTTACAAAGATAAATAGCGAGAATCAGCATCTTGAGTGATTTCCTCAACTGTTTCTAAGTAAGTTGCAATTGCATCCTTGATATTATCCAAAGCTTCTGCTTCAGTTTGTCCTTGTGACCAACATCCAGGTAAACCAGGACACCACACTGCATATCCCTCTTCACTTTTTTTAAGTCTTACTTTGTAACGCATCTAGTTCAAATCCTCATTGTTCAACTTTATTCATCATAAATCTGGAAATTAAGCGAGGGGATTTAAAGGTCGGGTGTTGGTAGTTTGCTACTTTTTTTTGATAACTGACGACGAGTTAATTTCTTTAACATATTTAATAGTAGCTTTGAAATGAGCGATCGCTTTTTGAGGATTATCAATCTCATCCAACATTTTAACCAGTTCTAACACTTCATCAGCGATCGCTTCTGGAATAAATACTCTTTTAGTTTTTCCTAATTTGTAATGTTTGTTTCTACCCATCAAATACTGCGCTATTTTATGGTATTTTACTGCTTATTATAGATATAATAGTGCAGTATTTTAACAAGTCTTGCTTTACAAAAAACTTAATGGAAGAAATAGTTAAATTAATTGAATCAAATGCCAAAGCGATCGCAGCTTTGACTACAGATATACAAGAAATGAAACGCGATCGCGATGTAATGTATAGTCTGATGCGCGATTTGACTCAGAATCAAAGCAGGATTTATGAGGTTATGCAAAACCAAGACAACCGCCAGCAACAGCTTACCGATCAACAAAGACAGCTTTCTAACCAACAGCAGCAATTAATTGAGATTATTAAAACATTAGCCACTAGGCACTAGGGGAAAATTTTTGAAGCGTCCAGATTACAGTTGCACTGTCACACTTAAACTGATTATATGTAATTACATTGTGTATACCTTCAGTCTAATATTACAAAAAATAAGATTATTCTCATCTTTTATCCCTAATCCTTACAAAATATGTCTGATTCTCAAGCAATTAACCAGGCTGTCGCCAATTTATATAACACCTATCCCTTTCCTCCCGATCCTCTTTCGGATCTCGAACCTCCTGGATACAATTGGCGATGGAGTTGGACAGCAGCTTATAGTTTCTGTACGGGAATAAAACCCGAAACTCAAAACATTCGCATTTTAGATGCAGGTTGTGGTACGGGTTCGGGTACAGATTATCTAATTCACCTCAACCCAGAAGCTGAAGTGACGGCAATTGATCTGAGTGAAAAGGCTTTAGAAGTTGCCGAAGAACGTTGTAACCGTTCGGGAGTAATTGCCAAACACGCTAAACCAGTCAAGTTTTTTAACCTCAAGCTAGAAGAAGCAACGCAGCTAGAAGGAGAGTTTGATTTTATTAACTGTGTTGGGGTACTGCATCATTTACCCGAACCAGAAAAAGGCATTCAGGCGTTAGCGAAAAAATTAAAGCCTGGTGGTATTCTGCATATTTTCGTCTATGCTGAATTAGGACGTTGGGAAATTAGCCTGATGCAAAAAGCGATCGCTTTACTTCAAGGAGATAAACGAGGCGACTATCGCGACGGGGTCAAAGTTGGTCGAGAAGTTTTCGCTAACCTACCAGAAAATAATCGTATTCTCAAACAAGAAAAAGAAAGATGGGCGTTAGAAAATCATCGCGATGAAGCTTTTGCCGATATGTATGTTCATCCCCAGGAAATTGACTATAACGTGGAAACTTTGTTTGAATTAATTGATGCTTCTGGTTTAGATTTTGTTGGTTTTTCTAATCCAAAATATTGGCAGTTAGATCGGCTTGTGGGTGAATCATCCGACTTAATGCAAAGAGCCAAAAACTTGAGCGATCGCAAATTATATCGTTTAATAGAACTACTCGATCCTAATCTGACTCACTACGAATTCTTTTTAGCCAAACCTCCTCTAAGTAAAAAAGATTGGTCAAGTGACGAAACATTAAGTAAAGCTATTCCTGAATGTAGTCCCTGTATGCAAGGATTTCCCAGTAAAAACTTCCTCAATTTTGAATATCAGATGGTAAATTTATCTGATGATGAGTATGAGTTTATGCTGGCTTGTGACAAAAACACCGAACAACAGACTAGTGTCGCCAAAATCTTAAACAATTGTCAGTTAGATCTTACAGGAGTGCGATCGCTCCACGAAAGACAATTAATTATATTGAGTACCAAGGCTTAAACTTATCCCAAAGTACGATCGCTTTAACCATAGTTAGGAACTCATATTATCCATCCTATAGCCTCACTAAATCCTCTTAAATTGACCATTTAGAAATTTTTAATAATTGGTTACAATACCATGTTATGATCGCTGGGGACTGCGATTTAGAAGCATTACTGCAAGGTTCGTAAGTATTGCCAAGTAATAACCGAGTAGATACTTTGTTTTACTGAGGTAAATTGTTTATCTAGATGATAAGTAGTTACTTGAATCACCTAACTTTATGTAGGAAAAATCTAGTTGCAGTAACCAAAATAAAGAATGGGTCAGCAACTGAGTAGCGGAACTTTGTCTAATCAATCTCCCGAACCACCACTAGTAAAAGAAAACCATTATACTTCCCATGATTCTAACTCTTTAGAAAATTATGAGCCGATGGCAGAATATTATCAATTACAACGAATGTTGTTATTGACAACTCTGGTATTAATGGGAATAATTGTTGTTCCTTTGTGGTATTTTAGCTCTCTTAACACTGCTCTTAACTATTTGTTAGGTGCAACTGTTGGACTGGTGTATTTGAGGATGTTAGCCAAAGACGTTGAACGCCTAGGTCAACAACCACGTTTTGGTTCTAAGGGAATAGGGCTTTTTGCCATTCTTATAATTGTCGCTAGTCAATGGCAACAATTGCACATTCTTCCCGTCTTTCTTGGATTTCTGACTTATAAACCAGCGATCGTTATCTACACTGTGCAGTCAATTATTTGGCCAGCAGAAAAACTAGAAAATGATGCTTGAAATAATCAATTTCAAAGAAACTACAAGAATGATTTTATTTTAATGTTTTGCTCAATCTAGGCATATGGAAATTCTAGGTGCTTTGACTTTTCTAAATATTTTTACCCTGGCAGAATTGGAAGTTGGCGAACATTTTCTTTGGAAAATCGGTAACTTTACAGTTCACGGGCAGGTTTTTCTCAATTCTTGGATTGTAATAGCTCTTTTAGTAATAGCTTCAATTGCTGCAACTCGGAACATCCAAAAAATTCCTAGTGGCATCCAGAACTTTATGGAATTTGCCCTAGAATTTATTCGGGATTTGGCGAGAAATCAGCTAGGGGAAAAAGAATATCGCCCCTGGGTGCCTTTTATCGGCACTTTGTTTTTGTTCATATTTGTGTCAAATTGGTCAGGTGCGTTAGTGCCATGGAAACTGATTGAGTTACCCTCTGGTGAACTAGCTGCCCCAACAAATGACATCAATACAACGGTGGCTTTGGCATTGCTCACTTCCTTAGCGTATTTCTACGCTGGGTTGAAAAAGAAAGGTTTAGGATACTTCAAACACTATATTGAACCAACTCCTATCCTGCTTCCAATCGCAATTTTAGAAGATTTCACCAAACCTCTTTCTCTCAGTTTCCGTCTATTTGGTAATATTTTGGCTGACGAACTAGTAGTTGCTGTATTAGTACTTTTAGTTCCGTTGTTGATTCCTTTACCAGTGATGGCACTAGGTTTATTTACCAGTGCAATTCAAGCTTTAGTGTTTGCTACCCTTGCTGGAGCATATATACACGAGGCTTTAGTCGATCACGACTAAGAGATTTAATTAGAGGTAATCTAACTTCTAAAGTCGTTCATGTGTTGAAGCATAATTACTTTGTCATTGCTTCACTTCATTTTTTAAAAGTTCTTTGTTCAGTAAATTTAGGTAGGTAAAATTTCATGGATATTCAAGCTGCTTCCGTTATTGCTGCTTCTCTAGCTATTGGTTTAGCTGCTATTGGCCCTGGTATTGGTCAAGGTAATGCTTCTGGTCAAGCAGTAGCAGGTATTGCTCGTCAGCCTGAAGCTGAAGGCAAAATTCGCGGTACTCTACTATTAACTTTGGCATTTATGGAATCATTGACCATCTATGGTCTAGTGGTTGCTTTGGTACTATTGTTTGCCAACCCATTTGTATAAGCTTTTCTAAGATCTGTGGAGATACTAAACTAATAATTTAGTGTCTCTACAGATTTGATTGTTTAATCCAATTTGCCCTATAAAAAATGTTTGATTTTGATGCGACTTTGCCTTTGATGGCAGTGCAGTTTTTAATCTTAACAGCACTGTTAAACGCAGTATTTTACAAGCCATTAATCAAGGTGCTGGATGAACGAGAGGATTATCTTCGTAGTGGTGCTATTGGTTCTAAGGATAAACTAGCCAAAGCGGAAAGCATAGTCAAAGAATATGAGAAACAGATAGCCGATGCGCGCCGAGAGTCTCAAAATCTGGTACAACAAGCCCAAGCAGAAGCCAAAGAAATTACTGCTAGCAAAATAGCAGCAGCCCAAAAAGAAGTTCAGTCTCAAAGAGAAGCAGCCGCTCAAGAAATAGAGCAGCAAAAAGCAGCAGCTTTTGTAACTTTAGAGCAGCAAGTAGATTCTCTGTCTCGTCAAATCTTAGAAAAAATACTCGACCCAGAATTAATCAAGTAAAACTGATTAATAGCTGGCATAAATGAAAAAAATAACAAAACTCAAGATCTGGGTATGATAGAGACTTTATTATTTCTAGCAGAAGCCAACTCAGAGGTTGAAGGGGGTTTTGGTTTAAACTTAAACATTTTAGAAACTAACCTAATCAACCTGACACTTTTAGTAGGGATACTAATTTATTTTGGTAAACCTCTACTGACAAATATTTTGACCGAAAGACGTTCCAAAATTGCCGAGCAAATTCAGGCAGTCGAGCAGAAACAAAAGCAAGCTGAACTAACCCTAGCCGAAGAACAGAAAAAGCTAGCCGAAGCTAAAGAAACAGCCGCTAAAATTCGCTCTGAAGCAGAAACAAATGCTCAGAAAGCCAAAGAAATCATTTTGGCTCAAGGAGAAAAAGAGGTCGAACGCCTTAAAGAAATGGCAGGGAAAGACCTAAGCTCCGAACAAGAAAAAGCGATCGCTCAATTAAGGGAGCGTGTTGTTGCTTTAGCTTTAGAAAGTGCCAAATCTCGTATGGATAACGTACTTAATGACGAAGCACAACGCAAGCTAATAGACAGCAGCATCGCTAAATTAGGAGGTTAATAATTATGAGTGGAACTCTAATCAGTAGCGAAGTTGGCGAACCCTATGCTCAGGCATTAATGTCTTTGGCACAGCAACAAGACTTGACCAACCAGTTTGGCGACACCTTTCGCTCACTAAGCTCTTTACTTGAAGAGTCTAGGGAATTTAAAGATTTTGTTCTTAATCCTGTGGTCAAGGGAGAAGATAAAAAAGCAGTATTGAAGCAAGTATTGGGTAACGACGCAAACCCTTACTTGGTTAACTTTATGATGCTGTTGGTTGACAAAAGACGGATTGTCTTTCTAGAACCGATTGTGGAGCAATATCTCAACTTACTACGCAAGCTAAACCAAACTGTTCTGGCAGAAGTTACTTCAGCCACAGAACTAAATGACGAGCAAAAGCAAAACGTAATTGAGAAAGTCAAAGCGATCGCTCAAGCTCGTGATGTAGAGCTTAAAACTAGCATTGACCCCGATCTGATTGGAGGTGTCATTATTAAAGTTGGCTCAAAAGTGATTGATGCCAGTATTCGTGGACAACTCCGTCGTATTAGTATCAGCTTAAATCAATAAAGCATAAATATAGACGCAGCATCTAGGTAATTGCGTCTTGACACCAAGACAATCTAAAACTAACTCTTACATACAAAAAAGCTATGGTTAGCATCAGACCAGACGAAATTAGTAGCATTATTCGCCAGCAGATCGAATCATATGAGCAAGATGTTCAAGTATCTAACGTTGGTACAGTTCTCCAGGTAGGAGATGGCATCGCTCGGATCTACGGTCTAGAACAAGCAATGGCAGGAGAACTTCTAGAATTTGAAGACGGTACAGTAGGTATTGCCCTTAACCTAGAAGAAGATAACGTCGGTGCCGTACTTATGGGTGACGGTTTCGGTATTCAAGAAGGTAGTACAGTTAAAGCTACTGGCAAAATCGCTTCTATTCCTGTAGGAGAAGCTTTGATTGGTAGAGTAGTTGATTCTCTGGCTCGTCCTCTAGATGGAAAAGGAGACATCAACACTTCCGAAAGTCGTTTAATCGAATCTATGGCACCAGGAATTATCGAACGTAAATCCGTTTGTGAACCCCTACAGACAGGGATTACCGCTATTGATGCGATGATTCCCGTAGGTCGTGGTCAGCGGGAGTTGATTATTGGCGATCGCCAAACAGGAAAAACTGCTGTAGCTGTAGACACTATTATTAACCAACAGGGTGAAGACGTAATTTGTGTTTACGTTGCTGTGGGTCAAAAAGCTTCTACAGTAGCTCAAGTAGTCAATACCTTAGAGTCCAAAGGCGCAATGGATTACACCATAGTAGTTGCTGCCAACGCCAATGACCCTGCAACTCTTCAGTATCTCGCACCCTATACAGGAGCGGCGATCGCTGAATACTTTATGTATAATGGTAAGGCGACTTTGATTATTTATGACGACTTGACCAAACAGGCTCAGGCATACCGTCAAATGTCTTTGCTACTTCGTCGTCCACCAGGACGTGAAGCATATCCTGGAGACGTATTCTATCTTCACTCTCGTCTACTAGAGCGTGCTGCGAAATTAAGTGATGAGTTAGGCGGTGGCAGCATGACTGCTCTACCTATTATCGAAACTCAAGCTGGTGACGTATCCGCTTATATTCCTACCAACGTAATTTCTATTACCGACGGTCAAATCTTCCTTTCTTCTGACCTATTTAACGCTGGTTTCCGTCCTGCAATCAACGCTGGTATTTCTGTATCCCGTGTAGGTTCTGCGGCTCAGACTAAAGCGATGAAACAGGTAGCAGGTAAACTCAAGCTAGAATTGGCTCAGTTTGCCGAACTGGAAGCTTTTGCTCAGTTCGCTTCTGACTTAGACGCAGCAACTCAAAACCAACTAGCGCGGGGTCAGCGTCTACGCCAAATTCTCAAGCAGCCCCAAAACTCTCCTCTATCCGTAGCAGAACAGGTAGCAGGGGTTTATGCTGGTTTAAATGGCTATTTGGATGATGTTTCTGTGGAAAAAGCGAGTGCATTTGCTCAAGGATTGCGTGATTATATAGGTACCAATAAGCCTAAATATACAGAAATCATCGCTTCTGAGAAAAAACTAACTGACGAAGCAGAAAGTATTTTGAAAGAAGCGATTAACGAATTTAAACAATCCTTCATGGCAACAGCCTAGAATCAGTAATCAGTAATCAGTAATCAGTCTGATTATGATGAAATTAACGGGTTCTGTTTTGGGGAAAAGGGTAAAGGTTAAGGGTTAAGGGTTTGATGAATTTCTTTTCCCTTTTCCTGTAGTCCTCATCCCTCATCCTTCATAATTCATCCCTTATAAAGATATGGCTAATTTAAAAGCGATTCGCGATCGCATCGGCTCGGTAAAAAATACCAAAAAAATCACAGAAGCAATGCGCTTGGTAGCTGCGGCTAAGGTTCGTCGCGCCCAAGAGCAGGTAAACTCTACTCGTCCTTTCGCCGATAATTTGGCACAGGTACTCTATAATATTCAAGGCAAACTTAAGTTTGAAGATGTTGATTTACCTTTATTTCAGCAGCGAGAAATCAAAAAAGTTGCATTACTAGTAGTTAGTGGCGATCGCGGCTTATGCGGTGGCTACAATACAAATGTAATTCGCAGAGCAGAGATTAGAGCTGAAGAATTAACAGCACAAGGTGTTGAGTATACCTTTGTCCTAATTGGACGTAAAGCAACTCAATATTTTCAACGACGCAATGCTCCAATTGATAAAACTTTTGTTGGTTTGGAGCAAATTCCTACCGCTTCCGAAGCATCAGAAATCGGTGATGAGCTATTATCTCTTTTCTTAGCTGAAGAGGTAGATAAGGTAGAGCTTATCTATACTAAATTTGTCTCTCTAATTGCTTCTAGACCAGTTATCCAGACTTTACTACCTCTAACTACTCAAGGTTTGGAAGTACAAGACGATGAAATCTTCCGTTTGACTACCAAAGGCGGTGATTTTGGCGTAGAAAGAGACAAAGTAACTACCACAGTATCGGAATTTCCTCCAGATACAATCTTTGAACAAGATCCTGTCCAAATCTTGAATGCTTTGTTGCCTCTTTATATCAACAACCAAATTTTGCGTTCTCTCCAAGAAGCAGCAGCTAGTGAACTAGCAGCCAGAATGACTGCGATGAACAACGCTAGTGAAAACGCTTCAGAATTAATAGGCACTTTAACCTTGTCTTATAACAAAGCTAGACAAGCAGCGATTACTCAAGAACTTTCTGAGGTGGTTGCAGGTGCTAATGCTCTGTAATTAAATAAGCTTTTAGCTGTTTCAGATAGAAGCGTCGATATTAATAATTTATTTTTCAGCGTCTAGGGTGAATCTGGACGTTTTTTATTGAACCAACAGCAATAAAGCTTTAAAA
>JAAUYI010024667.1_pt1 | contig 10847 bp, 8 predicted proteins | sample 7278041 | NCBI WGS metagenome assembly JAAUYI01 (sample SAMN14350216, study PRJNA611818) | marine sediment metagenome | isolation source: surface marine sediment (0.6m) | place: French Polynesia: Moorea | collected 2018-08
CGGAGTACCCAAAATCCGTAATCCGGTTTTATCCCCTGACAATTCCGTGAAACCCTAATGCTGCTGAAGTCTAGTAAACGTGTAAATGGCTAAAGTCGAATTAAAGAAGTCCGGGATCTGTGACTCGCGCTACCCAGAGCGACTGTCGTCGTCGCGGGTTCTCTCGTCAATCCCGGACAGTTGTTCATGGGGGAAACCACGCCATTTGCACTCTTAGTGGGAAACCACGCCAGTTCCTCCATTTGGGGAGACCCCAAGACCGGACTGGCTCCACAAGACCGCTGCGGGCTCCCCAAAACCACACTGTCCTCAAAATCTAAAATTGAATGACCTTTCAAGGAAAATACGAATATTTTGTGAACAAGTAATATTTTTTTGATACAATAGATATGAGTCTATTTTAAATAGACAATTAGGAATCCAAAAAACTACTTGTTACCAGCAAAGATGATTTTTGAGTCAGGGATAAAATCATCACAGACCCGATTTATATTGGGTTTAGCTCTATTTAATATAACCTCAGCATTTGCCAAATTGCTTGTATGAGTATCAAATCATACCTATTACACCTTAATAACCGTAGTTTTATAACAGGACTTTGGGATTGCTTCGTCATAGTCGCAATCACAACATCAAAGTAATACCAAATCAAAAAATGTTTGCAACATATCCAATCGTAGGGGCGGGTTTACCCCGCCCCTACCAATCAATCATGTGTCGCATTGTTTTTTCAAATTGGTATAACTGTAAACTCTGCGGTTCAACATGGATGAGGTGTATTTAGTTTCGGGTTAAACATATTCATCTACCAATTCACTTATTTCACGAGTATGTTTAATTGTAATGTTAAACAATTTGTTTCTTAAAGATTATCCGGCTGCTTTGAGAAGAATCATTGCACAAGAACCAGCGAGGTTGATTGAACGGGAAATACAATTACCGACAATCGCTCAATATTTAGACAAAAAGAGGGAAAATGCAGCATTAATAGAGCAAGAAAAACTTGTAAATGAAAAACAAAAATTAACTAAACTGCAACATAATATCATTTCTTCCATAAAACAGTACGGTTACTGGAAAGGAAGCATAAATAAAATATTCGATTTTCAAGAAGCCAATACATTGATATCATTATGTGAGTCTTCTTACCAGTTTTTAAAGCAAGATTTAAATAAATACAATTTCCAGCAACAAAATACAGTTACTTTATCTCCCCGTCTGATTTACAATAATTCTCGGAATTGGATTATTTATCAAGCTGGATTAAATGAAAAGCTATTACAAATAGCCCATCAATATATAGGTCTTCCAGTAGGATATCATGGGGCTGAAATTCGTCTCAGTCGAGCTAATCCTGATAAGCTTGATATGGCTGGTCCCAAAACCCCTCATAAAGACTGTGAAGAAGGACAAAAATATCCCCTACTCAAAGCAGTTCTTTACCTGAGCGATGTTACAGAAGATAATGGACCTTTCACAATAATTCAAAAAAATCAGAGCAAACCATTCACAGGATACAAGGGAACCCTAATTTTAGCGGATACTAGTCAGAACTTACACCATGGAATGCCCCTAAAACATGGGGAACGCATGATATTATTTTGGACTTATTCTAGTCATAGACCAAGATGTCCTCACAGGTGTATTATTTGGCCCCATTCCCATATTGCTGTGAGGAAAATGACTAGAAATATGAGTTTAGTACAACAGCAGGCAGCACGGTGGAGAGAATATTTACCGTTCTTATTATGTCCTGTACGTTATTATCCTTTTCCCGGTCATAATTTTTTTCTGGGCGATCGGAATATAACAGGTTAATTCTTGACTACAACAATTGCATAATCCTCGGTACATATTTCAGTTATCAGTTTCCCCATCGATAAATCGAGGGGCAAGATTTACGGAAAAAATTTTTCCACCTCCATCAATAGAATTTGGGGGCTTGATCCCGATTACTGTTTGGTCGGGATTCTTCACAAGTTCCTCAAAATTATCTTATAACCTAGAAAATAGAGCTAGCTGTCTATCTCGGCTACTGTTTAGGGTGTTGTTGATTTGCAAAAACACGAACCATAAATATATGCCTGATAAAAAGATTAATTGATTAGTAGTATCAATCATCGGAGGCAACGAATATGGCAATCACTCGTTGGCAACCTTTAAGAGATATTGAAATGTGGGAACCTATCCGCGAAATGGAAAGTTTACGGGATGAAATGAACTATTTATTTGAAAAGTTTATGCATCCTGGTAATGGTGGTTCTAAAGGAATTACTTTTAGGCCAGCAGTGGAGATGGAAGAAACTGATGATGAAATTTCTCTCAAACTAGAGATTCCTGGATTGGATATCAAAGATATTGAGATTCAAGCTAGTGAAGATGGGGTTTCTATTAGCGGCGAACGTAAATCTGAAACCAAGACTGAAGAGAAGGGAATGATGCGCTCTGAATTCCACTATGGAAGATTTGAGCGCTCTATTCATTTGCCTGCTCATATTCAAAATGACAAAGTTAAAGCAGAGTATCACAATGGCATCTTAAGTTTGACTTTGCCTAAATCGGAAATAGAAAGGAAAAAAGTCGTTAAGGTCAATGTCAGTTAACTTTCTGCTTAACTTGGAAAATTAGATAATTTTGTGGTCAGTTCCACATGAGAATCTACCAATTTCAAGAGTTGAATGAAAGCTCGAAAAGATAGAGTTTAACGCAATACTACTCGGTTAAGTATTTTGCACTCAAAATTTGGTTTTAGTAAAAGGTTCAAGGGTAAGAGTTAAAGGTTGTTTCTCCTACCTTTCCCCTTTCCCTTTTCCCCTTCCCCTTTTCATTTAAGTATTTTGACTTGTAAGCTTTGAAATTCTGATTTGAAAGTGAGGAGTTGGGAATGAGGAGTTAGGAGTGAGTAAAGGAAAATCAGTTTCATCCTTGATGGTGAACAATTTTTTTCATCGGGACTGCCTTGAAACAGGTGATGGGATAATGTGTTTTGGCTTATATTCACTCCTGACCGAAGGGCGGGGAAACCCCGCCCCTACTCCTTCCCTCCTACTCTACTCTACCCTTCGGGAAGCCACTTCGTGTCTACGAGAAGCCACTTCGTGTCTACACTCCTGACCGAAGGGCGGGGAAACCCCACCCCTACTCCTTCCCTCCTTCACTCCTTCACTTAGTGAGGGTTGTTGCCATGACATCTTCTCATCCATCTGACCAACATTCTCATAAATATAACTATCTGCCAAAAATTGGTATTTATCTGCTGATGGCAATTTTGGGTGCCGGTTTGACTTTGGCAGCTATGCGTTTGTTTCCCACTAAGTTAATTCCCCAAGATGTGTACCAAAGTCCGGAAATAACTGCCTCTGCTAAGGAGTCACCAGCCCCAAAGGTGACAACAACAGTAGCTAGTACCAGTCCTAATTTTGTAGTTGCTGCGATCGCTCGAGTAGGAGCAGCAGTTGTAAGAATTGATACAGAACGCACTGTTAGACCTAATTTTTATCCTTGGTTTAACGATCCATTCCTGCGTCCTTTCTTTGGTAGAGAAATGATGCCAGGTACACCCCGGTTTCGTCTATTTGGTGAGGGTTCGGGTTTTATTATTGAATCTAATGGTTTAATTCTCACCAATGCCCATGTTGTGAGTGGGGTTGATCAAGTCAAGGTTACTTTGAAAGATGGACGTAGCTTTCAAGGAGAGGTGCGGGGGATAGATAAACCCTTTGACCTAGCAGTGATTAAGATTAAGGGAGAAAATTTGCCTGTCGCGCCTTTGGGTGATTCTGATAATTTGCAAGTGGGAGATTGGGCGATCGCAGTTGGTAATCCTTTTGGTTTGGATAATACGGTAACTTTAGGTATTATTAGTACCCTAAAACGTTCCAGTAGTCAAGTGGGAATTCCCGATAAAAGAATAGATTTTATCCAAACCGATGCGGCGATTAATCCAGGTAATTCCGGGGGTCCATTGCTGAATCAGCAAGGTGAAGTTATCGGCATTAACACCGCTATCCGTGCCCAAGCAGAAGGCATCGGATTTGCAATTCCCATTAACAAAGCTAAGGAAATTAAGGATATTCTGGCTAGAGGTGAAAAAGTCTCCCATCCTTACATTGGCATCAGTATGGCTAGCCTCACCCCTGAATTTGCCAAACAACTCAATCGTCTTCCCAATCAACCATTTACAGTCCCCGAAGTCGAGGGGGTACTAGTAATGCGAGTATTACCCAATACTCCGGCAGAATCCGCTGATTTACAACCAGGGGATGTAATCACCCAAGTGAATAGCCAGAAGATTGCCAATGCCGAGCAATTGCAAGACATAGTTGCCAAAAGTCGGGTGGGTAAGCCATTGAAATTTACTTTGCAACGCCAAGGTAAAGTCAGAACCATTTCTGTAACTCCTGGGGATTTAAGCGGTTTCAATCAATGAATTAGATACAAACAAGGGTTGTAATCATGACTTTTAGATTCAGTAATCGTGCAGAAGCCGGACAAATGCTGGCTCAAAAATTAACAGCCTATACTGACTGCAAAGATGGGTTAGTCATGGCTTTACCCAGGGGTGGTGTACCTGTGGCTTATGAAGTGGCAAAGGCACTAAATTTACCACTAGACATCTGTATTGTCAGGAAACTAGGTGTACCTGGTCATAAAGAACTAGCTATGGGCGCGATCGCGTCTGGGGGTGTGCGAGTACTGAACTATGATGTGGTTGGGTGGTTAAATATATCTAGCCAGACAATTGATCAAGTAGCAGCCAAAGAATTGAGGGAATTGCAGCGTCGCGATCACGTTTATCGGGGCGATCGCTCACCACCAGATGTACGAAATCATACAATAATTCTGATCGATGATGGTATTGCTACTGGTTCCACCATCCGTGCTGCCATTACCATTATCCAACAGCAGCAACCTCGACGGATTATAGTTGCAACTCCAGTAGCTCCCCAGGTAGTCTGCGAAGAGTTACAAGGTTTGGTTGATCAGGTTGTGTGTCTTTCCATGCCCGAACCATTTTATGCCATCGGTCTGTGGTACGAAAATTTTGCCCAAACAACAGATGCAGAGGTCAGGAAACTGCTAGAAAAATCTCATCCAACATTGAATCATCAATCCAAAGTTGCCAGATGAGTGAGTGAGGGAGTGAGGGAGGGAAGGAGTGAAAGAGGGAAGGAGTGAAAGAGGGAAGGAGTGATGGAGGGAAGGATTGAAGAAAATTGATTAGATTCTTTTGACTTTTGATTTGTGCGTAGCACTATAGCTTCCATTACTCTTCCCACGGGTGAACGAAAAAATGTGTGGGAGAGCCAAAATACTTATTACTTATTCAGCCTCTTCCCACGGAGAAGATTCCTATGAAGACAACATCATTATTAGAAATAAAAAGGTCAACTATTGCAGTTGAGGTGGGAAGGTTACAACTAATTGCTGAATTGTTTATCCCTGACAATGCTCAAAGTATAATTGTATTTGTAGATCGCAGTGGTTGCAGTCGAGAGCATATTTGCAACTATTATCTTGCCCAAGCACTAGGTAAAAAGGGACTGGCAACTATATTAATTGATTTACTAACTCCAGAAGAAGAAGCCATCGACCTCCGCAGCAAACATTGTAGTGCCAATATGAGACACTTGGCAGAACGCTTAATTGCAGTCACAGACTGGTTAACTCAAAACCCCATCACCCATAATTTACAAATTGGCTACCTTGGAGACGGTACGGGGGGAGGAGCCGCATTAGTAGCAGCTACAGAGCGTCCCTTGATGGTGAAAGCTGTTGTTATTCGCAGTGGATTAATAGATTTGGTGAGTGAAGTTCTTTCCTATGTGCAAGCTCCCACACTCCTGATTGTAGGAGGTTATGACTTACCTGCGATCGCCATGAATGAGGATGCATTGACACAAATTTCTACTCAGCAAAAGCGATTAGAGATTGTACCTCAAGCCAGTCATCATTTTGCCAAACCAGATGTATGGCAAAAAGCTGCACAACTGACGAGTCAATGGTTCCAACACTATCTACCTAGAACCCAACCACTAAAGAAAAATCAAACCTAAGAAAATCTTCTCCTTCCCTCCTTCCCGACGGGCGGGGAAACCCCGCCCCTACTCCTTCACTCCCTCACTCCTTCCCTCCCCCACTCCTCCACTCCCCCACTCCCTATTTTCAAGACAGGAGCCAAAAAAATGCCAGTGGAAACAGATGGCAACCGCCAAATCAAAACACCGGAACCAAGGCAATTTAGGAGCAGTTTACTGCTATGGTTACTATTTTTGATGTGTCTGAATCTCCTGATTTTTTCTAAACAACCAAACCAAAACCGTCCGGTTCCCTACAGCAAGTTTATTTCCCAGGTGGAAGCGGGTAAAGTTGTCCGCGTGGTGGTTGGTTCTGACAAAATTGTCTACGAACTCAAATCAGCAACCATCACTAAAAAAGATAAATCTCAACCTGAGAATTTTGTTACCATTCCCGTACCACTAGATTTAGAATTGCCCAAAATTCTCCGCCAGCATAACGTAGAGTTTGAAGCACAACCCCCTAGTCGTTCTGGCTGGTTTGGAACTCTACTCAGTTGGGTTTTACCACCGATCATTTTCTTCACCCTTTGGGGTTGGTTCATTAGTCGTGCTCAAATGGGGGGACCAGCAGCTCTGAAAATTGGCAAAAGCAATGCCCGCATTTACTCGGAAGGTGTTACCGGAGTCACCTTCGAGGATGTAGCTGGGGTGGATGAAGCCAAAGTGGAATTGCAAGAAATTGTCGATTTTCTCAAAAATGCAGGTAAATATACCCGCTTGGGAGCCAAAATTCCCAAAGGAGTCTTGTTGGTAGGGCCTCCAGGAACCGGGAAGACACTGCTAGCAAAAGCGATCGCTGGTGAAGCGGGAGTGCCTTTTTTTACTATTTCCGGTTCTGAGTTTATTGAACTATTTGTGGGTATTGGTGCGGCTAGGGTCAGGGATTTGTTTGAACAGGCAAAACAACAAGCTCCTTGTATAGTATTTATCGATGAATTAGACGCTCTAGGTAAATCACGCGGTGGAACTGGTCCTGTATTGGGTGGTAACGATGAACGGGAACAAACCCTTAACCAGTTGTTATCAGAAATGGATGGCTTTGACCCCAACACGGGGGTGATTTTACTGGCTGCCACCAACCGTCCAGAGGTGTTAGATCCAGCACTGTTGCGTCCCGGTCGGTTTGACAGGCAAGTGGTGGTGGATCGACCAGATAAAATTGGTCGGGAAGCAATTCTTAAAATCCACGCCAAAAATGTCAAATTAGCAGAGGATGTGGATTTATCTAAATTAGCGGCACGGACTCCGGGATTTGCCGGTGCGGATTTAGCTAACTTGGTCAACGAAGCGGCATTATTAGCGGCTCGTGCCAATCGTGAGGCAGTGGCTATGGCAGACTTGAACGAAGCCATAGAACGGGTGTTAGGGGGATTAGAGAAAAAATCCCGAGTCCTGAACGACATGGAGAAAAAGACCGTAGCTTACCACGAAGTTGGTCATGCCATAGTTGCCATATTAATGCCCGGTGCTGGAAGCGTGGAAAAAATTTCCATTGTTCCTCGGGGTGTGGGTGCTTTGGGCTACACCCTACAACTACCAGAAGAAGACCGCTTTTTAATGATTGAAGATGAAATTCGCGGCAGAATTGCCACCTTACTGGGAGGACGTTCCGCAGAAGAATTGATTTTTGGTCGAGTTTCCACTGGTGCTAGCGATGACATCCAAAAAGCCACCGACTTAGCAGAGCGTTATGTCACCTTGTATGGGATGAGCGAAGAACTAGGTCCGGTTGCCTTCGAGAAAATTCAACAACAATTTTTGGAAGGGTTTACCAATCCTCGACGGGCTATCAGCCAGAAAATTGCTGAAAAAATCGATCTGGAGGTGAAAGAAATAGTTGACAGTGCCCATCAGATAGCTCGGCAAATTTTGGAGAAAAATCGGCAAATTTTAGAAGCCACAGCCAATAATTTACTGGAAACCGAAGTTTTAGAAGGAGAAGAATTGCGATCGCATCTCCAACCAGTCCAAGCTCCGCAAACAATGGAAAAATGGCTGCATACCGGCAAATTAGTAGACCAAAATCAAACCAGTATTGGCAACGGTAATGGCAGTCAGTTGGTTTATCGTCACCAAAATTCTTAAAAACTTTATCTATTATCAAGTACATATACCGCTTTCAACATGGAGGGTGGAAAAATGCAAGGTAATTTAACAAAAGATATTCAAGAAAAATTGGTTGTAATTGCTACAGAATCAGTCAGGCTAGAAGGCAATTTGGTAGTTCCCCCAACAGCCCAAGGAATTGTCCTATTTGCCCACGGTAGCGGTAGTAGTCGCCAGAGTCCCAGAAACCGTTCTGTTGCCAAAGTTCTGCAACGGGCTGGATTAGCAACTTTGTTATTCGATTTACTGACATCAGAGGAAGAAAAAATTGACTTACGTACAAGACACCTGCGCTTTGACATTGGTTTATTAGCATCAAGATTGATTGGTGCCACAAATTGGCTTGCCCAATATCCAGATACCCACAACCTCAAGGTTGGTTACTTTGGAGCCAGCACAGGTGCAGCAGCAGCTTTAATTGCAGCAGCAGACGAGCCGCAAAAAGTATCAGCAGTCGTCTCTAGGGGGGGTCGTCCGGATTTGGCAGGAAGTGCTTTAAGCCGTGTCCAAGCACCAACTTTGTTAATTGTCGGTGGCTATGATTTCCCTGTGATTGAGATGAATCAGGAAGCAATGGCACAGCTTAGGAGTGAAAAGCAATTGCAAATAGTTCCTAAAGCCACCCACCTATTTGAGGAGCCAGGAGCCTTAGAAGCAGTGGCACAATTAGCAACTCAGTGGTTTCAAAAATATCTTGATTAACTGGCTACGCGAGAAGGAAGAAGGGTTTTTTTCCCTACACCCTACACCCCACACCCTCTTTCCAGTCAGAGGGTTTGAGCGGTAAAACTTGCAATATAAACAAAAAGGTTTTCCTTCTTCCTTCTTCCTTTTTCCTTCGGTTAAGAATATGTCAGCCGACTACCTAGGGCTTGCTAGTGAGTTGATACAATTGATGGTTGACAGCTGAGGTGTGGGAGCCGCAGTAGGGGCGCATTGCGTGCGCCCTTGAGGAGTTAGTCACCCCCGCATTTTCAGATCCGCAGGTTGTGGGATTTGACCGTGGGAGACTAGCTTGAAAATAGGGAACTCTTAACAGGGAAATTGCTGAATAACTAGAAAATATTGATTGATCAATGCTTTCAGGCTATTTTTTGGAGAACAAGTGCAAGTCAATTAGGGTTTTAGGTTTAAAATGCTTGCATTTTTAATTTTTTCTGGTACAAAAAACAGGAAAAATAAGCATGAAGCTGTTGCCTGTTCCCCGCCCTTGAGTTCCCTATCCTCACCCAAAAACTTTTTCAGCAAGCCCTACTTACCAATTTACAGGATGAGAATTGATGTTTTAGTGTTAAATATTGAATGTTGCTAAAAATTAACTATCAAACGTGAAATTGGTGATTTAATCAAGCAATATTTTTTTCAGGAGTGAATGTGAATACTATTTTTATGCGTCACGGTTTTTTGGGATTACTGAGTACAGCAGTACTAGTAGCCCAAGGTAGTAGCTTATCAGCCATTGCTCAGACTACAGAGCAAATAAATGATGGGCAAGTTTCCCAATCTGCTGCAACCATAGATTCTGTAAATGAGATGGATATTAAGGTTGAGAACCAAAGCCAAAATATCTTTACTCTCACCTCAGAGCAATCCACAGTTTCGACTACACAAGCAGCTCAAACATCTAATTTAACTACCCTACAACCTTTATCAACCAATACTAAACCAGATTCTAGCAATAAAGTAGCTACCCCAATTCCCGGCACAGTAGCTACATCATCAACAGCTTTGAATTTCCAAAATTCTCAGCTTACCACTACTACCCAATCCCCTACCACTAAACTTGCCCAAACAGATATTATGCCAGGTAGAGCTACAGTTGGTAGTAAAAGCTACGTTGGTATTGGAATCAATGTTGGTATCAGTGGTGATGAATCTGCTTTGGGGGATGCTAATTTTTCAGTCCTGAGTAAAATTGGTTTTACCAAAAACCTATCACTTAGACCATCAGCGGTAATAAACGATGATAATTCCGTCATCTTAGTACCCGTAACCTACGATATTTCCATCAAGGATACAGCAGATCCATTTACCGAAGTATTACCTTTTACTCCTTACATTGGTGCTGGTGTTGCTTTTAAACTTGGTGATGATTCAGAAGCCGGATTGCTACTATCTGGAGGAGTTGATTTTCCTCTCGGTTCCCGGTTTACGGCAACTGCTGGGGTTAATGCCGGCTTTTTTGATGATGTAGATATCGGTTTATTGTTGGGAGTTGGTTTTAATTTCCCTGGGTTCTAAGAGTTAAGAGTGAGCATCCCAATTTTTATGCAATACCCACGCCCCGGGTATCGCTACAGGAACAAAGCCCATCTTCATGGGCTTATAAAGCTCTTAGCCTATGTTCGGCTTTTAGCCGTTCCCACAGGGTAGATGGGCTTGGTTCTTATAGCCTGTTAGTAGAGCGGCACGAAGTGCGGGCTTTTTGAAAAAATGGGATGCTCCCCAAAATCTTAATTCTCCAACAGATTCCCTTTGACACTCCCCGCAATAAATTGACGGGGATTCTAGGGATGTCTAATCGGGGGATAAATCCACCCGATTAGACGATTCACACTAGTTATAGGGACTGTCATTGACCCCACCCTTTGTATCCACCATATCCATTGCAGATACAGCTTTTTGAAGATCCAAAGGGCATGAAAAACCGATCCATTGACC
>JAAUYI010186327.1_pt1 | contig 10846 bp, 10 predicted proteins | sample 7278041 | NCBI WGS metagenome assembly JAAUYI01 (sample SAMN14350216, study PRJNA611818) | marine sediment metagenome | isolation source: surface marine sediment (0.6m) | place: French Polynesia: Moorea | collected 2018-08
AGCGAGGTCATGTTGACCAGCGGGCTCATCAGGCGCTTGTAGAGCAGCACAAGGCAGGCAAACACCAGCAGCACACCAGCGATGATGGCGATGGTGAGGTTCTGCAGCATTTCCTGCTGCCACTCGTCCTCGCCCACGACGTCGCGGATCACGCCGGTGGGAAGCTCTTGCAGGATCGGCAACTGGTCGATCTGCGCTTGCGCCTCGCCCTTGACCACACCGCTCGCGAGGTCGGCGCCGACCAGCACACGGCGGTTCTGGTTGTAGCGCTGGATCGCAGTCGGGCCGGAACCGAATTCGATCCTGGCGACCCGCGACAGGGGAACGGTTCCACCGGAGGTAGTCTGAACCGGCAGGTTCTCGATAGTCGTCATGCTGGTCCGCGCTTCTTCGGACAGCTTCACCCGAATCGGAATCTGGCGATCCGAAAGGGAGAAGCGCGCTGCATTCTGCTCGATCTCACCCAGGGTCGCGATGCGGATCGTCTGCGACAACGCAATCGTGGTCACGCCGAGTTCGGCCGCAATCTCTTCGCGCGGCGTGATGATGATTTCCGGACGGTTGAGGTCAGCGCTGATGCGCGGCGCGACGATGTCGTCGATGCCCTTCATCTGCTCGACCAGGGTCGTCGCGGTTTCTTCGAGCAGCACCGGATCGGACCCGGCGAGCATGATCGTCAGGTCGCGGCCCGAACCGAAACCGCCGCTCTGAGATTCGAACCGTACGCGCGCATCGGGAATGTCCTGCAGCAGTGGGCCGACTTCACGCTCGAACTCGATCGAGGTGCGTTCGCGATCTTCCTTCAATGTGATGTAGATGTTGGCGTTGCCGATCCGGGTGCGCTCGAGCATCAGCTCGACCTCTTGCTGTTGCTCGAGGATTTCGACGACCTGATCGACCACCCGCCCCGTGGTTTCAAGCGTGGTGCCCGGCACCATCTCGATATCGACCGTGCTGTTCGAATCGTCGATCGAGGGTTGGAACTGGCCGGGGATCTGCTGGAACAGCAACACGGTGATCAGCAACGAAAACCACCCGACGCCAAGCATCCAGACGCGGTGATCATAGAATCGGGCGGTGAGATACTTGGTGTTCTGCGCAAACCAGCCCGATCCACGCGAGGGCAATTCCATCAGCTTGAAAACAAGCCAGCCAGCGAAAAAGCCGATTGCCGTAGCCACGATAACCTGTGTGATCTCGAACAGCTTCGACACCAGGAAGTACGGAGTGGAATTGGAATCGCTCGATACCGCCTCTGCAACCTTTGTGGGGATCTCGAGGCCGGCGATGGCGCCGAAGGATATGAACATCGCCTGCGCAGTTACGGCCAAGACCACAATCACGGCGAGAAGCAGCAGTATCGCGTAGAGCCAGCGGTAGCGCGGGCCGGAAAGGCCGGCGCGACGCACCTCCATCTTGCCCGTCTCGAGCGTCCAGCGCAGCACCCGCATGTAGCGGTCCATCCACGGGCCTTCGCCGTGGGCCGCGTGCCCTTCGGATTTCAGGAAGTAGGCCGCCATGAGGGGCGTGATCATTCGCGCAACCGCGAGCGACATGAGCACCGCAATCACGACAGTCAGGCCGAAGTTCTGGAAGAACTGGCCCGAGATGCCCGGCATCAGCCCGACCGGCAGGAACACCGCGACGATACAGAAACTGGTCGCGACCACGGGAAGGCCGATCTCGTCCGCAGCATCGATACTCGCCTGATAGGCGGTTTTGCCCATCCGCATGTGTCTGACGATGTTCTCGATCTCCACGATCGCATCGTCGACCAGCACGCCCGCGACGAGCGCGAGCGCGAGCAGCGACAGGAAGTTCAGGTTGAACCCGAGCAGGTCCATGAAGAAGAAGGTCGGGATCGCGGACAGCGGGATCGCTACCGAGGAAATAAAGGTCGCGCGCCAATCGCGCAGGAACAGGAACACCACGACCACCGCAAGCAGCGCGCCTTCGATCAGCGCCGCCATCGAGCTCTTGTACTGGCTTTCGGTGTATTTGACCGTGTTGAAGAGCGGAATGAATTTGACGCCGGGATTCTCGGCTTCGATCTGCGCGATCTGCTGCTTGGCTTCATCGAAAACGGTCACGTCCGACGCGCCGCGCGCGCGGCTCATGTAGAAGTTCACGACCTCGCGGTCGCCGACTTCGCCGATCGAGGTGCGTTCGGAAAAGCCGTCACGCACAGTGGCCACATCGGCGAGACGAACTGTCCGGCCCCCACCGAGCTGAATCTGCCGCTGTGACAGTTCGTATGCGCTCTCGTTGTTGCCGAGGACGCGCAGCGACTGGCGCGTGCCGCCAACTTCGGCGAGACCACCGGCTGCGTCGATATTGGTCTGGCGCAGCACGGCATTGATTTGTGACGCGGTGACGCCCAGTGCCTGCATCTTGGCCGGATCGAGAATAACCTCGATCTCGCGATCGACCCCGCCCCAGCGTCCAGCTTCGGCCATGCCGGAGATGTTGCTGAGCTGCTTGGTGACCGTGTCGTCGACGAACCAGCTCAACTGCTCGATCGTCATATCGTCCGCCTGCACCGCGTAGATGCCGAGGAAGCCACCGGCGATTTCCGCCTTGGTGATCCGCGGCTCGAGAATCCCGTCTGGCAGAGACCCGCGCACCTGCGAGATCGCGGTCTGCACTTCGACCACCGCATCATCGGGATCGGTGCCGATCTCGAATTCGACGAACGTGCTCGAGCTGCCTTCGCTCGCGGTCGAGTTGATCGACTTAACGCCGTTGATCGAGTTCAATGAGTTTTCGACCCGCTGGGTAATCTGGTTTTCGATTTCGGTCGGCGCGGCACCGGGCTGCGAAATAAACACCTGCACGCCGGGGAACTCGACGTCGGGATTGTTGGTCACGTCCATGCGCGAGAACGACACGAGGCCGGCGAACAGCAGCGCGGTGAACATCACCAGCGGGATCACCGGATTGCGGATCGACCAGGCGGAGAGATTGCGGAAATTCATAATGACCTTGCCTGTTTCTCGCGTCGTTTACCCTCTACGATACGGACGCAGAGGGCCTTCGGATGGACCTTAGCTTTCCTGGCGGCGTGGATTGACGGTTTCCCCCGGATTGAGGAACCCGCCGGCCCGCAGGACGACCATCTCCGAGCCCGAAAGCCCTTCGGTGATGGCAATACCCTCCGGAGTGACCATGCCGGTCTTGACCGCCTGCCGGGTCGCTTTGTTTTCGTCGTTGACGATGTAGACGAACGCGCCTTCATCATCGGCCAGCACGGCGCTTTCGGGCAGGACCGTTGCCGTCAACGTACCGCTGTTGATTCGTGCGGTGGCGAAGCCGCCGGGCCGCAATTCGGGCGCATAAGACAGTGCGATGCGGGCCGTGCCCTGGCGCGACTGCGGATCGATGATCGGAGAAAGTTGCCAGATCTGCCCGCGGAATTCCTTGTCCGAACCGGTCGGCACGACGCTGGCGGAAACACCCTGGGACAAGCCGGAGAGCTGGGTTTCGCTCAGCGCTGCAAGCATCTCCATTTCGCCGCCACGGGCAATGCGGAACAGGGCGGGTGTGCCGGCGCTGACCGTTTGGCCGGGTTCGACATTTCGCTCGAGAACGTATCCCGATGCGGGCGCGATCACATTGAGCTGGCGGTTGCGCGCCTGACGCTCCTGCAATTGCGCTTCGGCGACTTTCACTCGCGCCACCGCAGCATCGCGGGTCGCGGTCAGGCGGTCGACATCAGCCTTCGAAACAAACCCGCGCTCGACCAGCTGCAAAGCCCGATCGAGATTGGCCTGAGCGATGTCGGCATCGGCCTTGGCGACTTCGATTTGGGCTGCCTGCGCCGCCGCTTGCTGGTTCTGGACCGAGCGATCGACCACTGCGAGCACCTGGCCGGCGCTGACCCAGTCACCGGCGTCGACCCGGACCGAAAGGACTCGCCCACCTTCGCCAACGACACCCACGGGCATTTCACGGCGAGCGGCGATCGTGCCGGGCGCTTCGATCACCCCCGAAACCGTCGTCTGCCCCGGAGCGATGACAGTTACGACCGGCGCCTGCGATTCCTCGTCACCGGCGGCCACCGGCTCCCCGGTGCTGACGGCAAAATAGGCCCCGATTGCCAGTAAGAGGCCAAGGATACCCAGACCGCCCAGCAGCAGCCAGCGCGAGACGCCTGAGCGCGATCCGCGCGTACCGATGATTCCGTCATCGACGTCGGCAGCTACGTTTTCTGCAGCTTCAGCCTTGATGGTGGTCTCGAAATTCATGCAGTTCCCTTAGCAAAACGGCACGGGTGTATTACCGGTATAACTCACTTACTGCAATAGCCCTTACGCTTCGCGGCGAAACCGGGCAATCCGCGCTTCGACTGACGACTTTGAGCCTAGACGAAAGACAATCGGCCCAATTCGGGGTTCCGTCCAAGAAAAAGGGCAGCGCAGCCTCTCGCCGCACCGCCCTTTCGCATCGCGCGGATCGAGATCCGCACCGAATATAGCTTGTCAACCGCGCACGTTGCCGCGCTGGATCAGGTTGAGCACGCCCAGCAGGATGACCGCGCCGATCAGCGCCGAAACGATACCCATGATGTCCGGCGGCCAGCCACCAATGGTGCCGCTGCCGAGCACGAATGCGAAGACGGTGTTGCCGATGAACGAGCCGAGAATGCCGACCACGACATTCCAGAACTTACCCATCGCGGCGTCGCGGTTCATGATCATGCTGGCGACCCAACCGATGATCCCGCCCATGATGATGAACCAGATGAATCCGAGCATATTTGCCTCCCTTCAAACCCGCACGCACGCAACCTTTGCGCGAATCCCATTGCGGGTGAGCGCGGGGGCTAGCGCAATTCTGCGCGATTTAGAACCTTGGGAAGGTAAATGGTCGTAACCTCGGGAGAGGCCGGTTCAGTATTTGAGCTGGCGTTCGTAGAGGTCGCGATAATGCTGGATGCGAGTAACGCGCAGGCCCTGCATGCCCGAACGGTCGACCGCGCGCTGCCACGAGGCGAACTCCTCAAGCGTAAGGCTATAGCGCTCCAGCACTTCATCGATCGTCAGCAACCCGCCATTGACGGCGGCAACGACTTCGGCCTTGCGGCGTACGACCCAACGCTTGGTGTTGGGCGACGGCAAGTCTTCCAGCGTCAGCGGTTCGCCGAGCGGGCCAATCACTTGTGCTGGTCGAATGTCCTGGTTCTCAATCATCAAACGTCTCTATCGTCGCCAATTGCCGCTTCACCGTCTGGTTTACGATCAATGGCGCAAGAAGCTTTAGAGGCCTCTAAAGCAACAGGGTTAACGAGCCGTTCGCTATCTCCGATCGAACGGAAATAGGTCGCGGCGGCATCGCCGAAGCTGGAGGCGGCGACATCGAAGTTCGTGCGCGAATCGCGACGCAGGACGCGGCGCAAGTCGCGCGCAGCATTAAGCCGGGCGGTCAGCTCGCTCCACTCCATTGCGCGCAGCGCGTCGCCGCCAAGGCCGGGCTGGCGGTCACGGCTGCCAACCAGCAGATCGCCCGGTACGGACTCGCTGTGCACTGCCTTGGAAACGGGGGTGAGATTCTCGAACATGCCGATCCGTATAGGAGACGGTCGTCAAGATGAGGTAAAATCGGAATTTACCAGACCTTAGGAATGACGCCGGGCTTAAACGCAACCGCTTGGGAGCAATCCGGCGCGGCAAAGCTGGCGGATTCGCGAGCCATTGCCTATATGCGCGCCGCCCATGACCAGCGTTTCTCATCTCGACACCCGCCCGGACTTCGGGCTGGACACGGCCAGCCTGTTCGACCTGCCGCGGCCCGCATCCGATTGCCGGATCGTCGTGGCGATGAGCGGCGGGGTCGATTCGTCCGTTGTCGCGGCGCTTGCGCACGACACCGGCGCGGAGGTGATCGGCATCACCTTGCAGCTCTATGACTATGGCGCAGCCACGGGCCGCAAGGGCGCATGCTGTGCCGGCGACGACATCCGCGATGCGCGCGCGGTGTGCGACCGGTTGGGCATTGCGCATTACGTGTTCGACCATGAGAGCGCATTCCGCGAGGACGTAGTCGAGCAGTTTGCCGACGAATACCTCGCCGGACGCACCCCGGTGCCCTGCATCCGCTGCAATATGGGGCCGAAATTCACCGACCTGTTCCGCATGGCGCGTGAGTTGGGCGCGGATTGCCTTGCGACCGGGCACTATGTGCGCAGGGTCGAGGCCGAAGGTGGGCCGCATCTCTACCGCGCGGTCGATCCTGCACGCGACCAGTCATACTTCCTTTATGCGACCACGCAGGAGCAGCTCGACTACATCCGCTTTCCGCTGGGCGGCCTGCCCAAGACGCAAGTGCGCGAGCTGGCGGAGACAGCGGGCCTGCGCAACGCCGCCAAGCCCGACAGCCAGGACATCTGTTTTGTCCCCGACGGCAACTACGCCAAGATCGTGACCAAGCTGCGGCCAGAAGGCGGGGTGCCAGGCGCTATCGTTCACGCCGCAACGGGCGAGAAGCTGGGTGAGCACAAGGGCATCATTCACTTCACCGTCGGCCAGCGGAAGGGCCTTGAGATCGGTGGCCAGCCCGAACCGCTCTATGTCATCGGCCTCGATGCCGAAGCCCGCGAAGTCCGCGTAGGCCCGAAGCGGATGCTGGCAGTCGAAAGCGCCGCGCTGATCGAGACCAACCGTATTGGCCCGATCCCCGACGAACCGCTGACCGCCAAGGTCCGCAGCCTCGCCAAGCCTGTACCGATAAAACTCGAAGGGCCGCTCGGGGATGGCGCCAGCACCACGATCCGCTTCGGCGATCCCGAATTCGGCGTTGCACCGGGGCAGGCGGCAGTGATCTATGCCGGTGAACGCGTGGTCGGCGGCGGGTGGATCGACTCGACGACGTCCGTCGGCAGCTAGTCTTCCCACTCCTCCAGCAGGCAACCATAGCCTTCACGATAGGTCGCGGTGTTGGACGTCACCAGCGGGAAGCGGGCGGTCACGCTCTTGGCGTCGACATCGTCGACCAACGTCACGAGCTCCATCCCGGCCAGCTTGTCCTTCTCGCAATCCTCAAGACTGCGTCCGGCAACGAAACGGCACGAACACGCCACCCGCGCGGCATAGGATGTGCCGACCGCAGCGTAACCGTTGATTGGTTCGCGATAGGCATAGAGCGCGCCAGCGATCGCGACCCCGATAAGGATCAACACCCACAGGCCGAGGCGTGAGGAAGACGAGTGCTGTGCTTTTGCCATTGCCAATCCGAAGAGCTTGGGGAATTTAGGGCGCAAATGAAAATGTCGCGCCCGCTTTCCCTTGTCGTTCCTGCGATGCTACTGCCATGCCTTGCCGCGTGCGGCAATGCTCCTGCGCCCGGCCCTGCTCCGCTGACCGACGAGGCGCTGGCGGCGGTAACCGATACAGCCGGAGCGCCCAAGGACCAGCTCGCCCGCGAGGTCGACGATCTCTTCGCAATGGAAGGCCTTGGAGAGACCCGCGCAGTCGTGCTGATGGCCGACGGAGAGCTGGCCGCCGAGAGATATGGCGACGGCTACGACGCCGACACGCGCTTCATCTCGTGGTCGATGGCGAAGACGCTCACGGCGGTGCTGATCGGTATGCTGGTCGCCGATGGCAAGCTGACGCTCGACGATCCGGCTCCTGTGCCGATGTGGCAGCGCCCCGGCGATCCGCGCGCCGAGATCACCCTGCGCCACCTGCTGCAGATGCGTGCGGGGCTTCGTCACACGGAATCCGGGCCGGTTCCCTACGAATCGAGCGAAGTGCGGATGCTGTTCCTCGATGGCCGCGACGACATGGCGCAGTGGGCGAAAGAGCAGCCGCTCGAATCCGAACCGGGTGAGCGCTTCGAATACTCGTCCAACACAACCGTGATCCTCGCAGATATCGCCGCGCGCGCGCTGACCGAAAGCGAGGATCCCGACGTTCGGCGCAAGGCGGTGGACGAGTACATGGCCGAGCGCCTGTTCGATCCGCTCGGCATGACCTCGATAGTGCCCGAATACGATGCCAGCGGCACGCTGATCGGGGGCAGCCTGATGCATGCGACCGCGCGCGACTGGGCCAAGTTCGGCGAGTTCATGCGGCGCGATGGCCAGTCCCCCGCAGGCGAACAGCTGGTCCCTAGCCGCTGGATCGAGGCGATGACGGCACCCAGCCCGACCGCCCAGCAATACGGTTTCCAAACCTGGCTTAACCGACCACTCGGCAAGGAAGGTTCCGAATGGGGTCACCCGCTGTTCCCCGATCGCGCGCCCGCAAGTCTGTTTTCACTGATCGGCCATATGGGTCAGTATGTGCTAGTCTCACCCGAGCAACGGGTGACGCTGGTGCGGCTGGGACATTCGACCAGCGAAGAGCGCCCACCGATGCTGCAACAGGCGGCGGATGTGCTGGCGCTCTATCCGGCTAGATAAAACGTCCCCTCCACCACAGTTACGCACGGCCCGCCCAGCCAAACGCGGTCCCCGTCCAGTCGCAGGGTGAGATCGCCACCACGCGCGCTCGCCTGATGCGCGGTCATTGCGTCGCGCTCCAGCCGCTGGGCCCAGAACGGCGCCAGCACTGCATGCGCCGATCCGGTAACGCTGTCCTCATCGACGCCCCCTCCGGGTACGAAGACGCGGCTGACCATGTCGGTTCGCTCACCCGGAGCGGTGCAGATGAACTGATCGTTCCCGAGACAGCCCAATCCGCGCAGGTCCGGATCGAGCGCACGGACTGCGGCTTCGCTATCGAATAGGAAGATGTTGTAGCGGGTGTCATTGCGTTGCACGGCTTGGGGCTTAACCCCGAGCAGCTCTACGGCTTCAGGATATTCGCGCGGCTCTGTGGCGATGATCGGCAAGCAAACCTCGTATCCCTCGCCGCTCCGTCGGACTTCGAGAATTCCTGCCTGCCGGGTCCGAAACCTGATCCGCTCACCGCGATCGCGATTCAGCAGCACATGGCCAGCCGCGAGGGTGCCATGCCCGCACATCGCGACTTCCGAGGTCGGAGAGCACCACCGCAGTTCCCAATCCGCTTCGCCGTTCGCGTCGCGAACAATGAAGGCCGTCTCGGCGAATGCGTTCTCTGCGGCGATGGCAATCAGCACATCGTCCGGCGGCCACTCGTCCAGCACCATCACCGCCGCCTGGTTGCCGCTGAAGGGCTGTGCCGAAAAGGCATCGACATGCCAGTAGGGAATCGCTGTCGTCACGGCTCGTCCAGTTTGTCGAACTCGTCGGCTTCGGTCAGCGGATTGCCCGGCTCATCGATATGCCCTTCCGGATCGATATGGATCAGCAGCTCCATGTTGGGAAAGTGGCTCTCGAGATCGGCCTCGACGCGTTCGACAATTGCGTGCGCCTGCTCGACTGTCATGAGTCCCGGCAGATCGACGTGGAACTGCACGAAGTCGCGGTTCCCGCTCGTGCGGGTGCGCAGGTCGTGCAGGCTCGCAAGTTCGGGATGCCTGGCAGCCAGCTCCACCAGCTTTCGGCGTTCTTCCTCGGGCCACTCACGGTCCATCAGGTGGTCGACGGCTTCGCGCGCCGTGCCCCAGGCGCCCCACAGCAGCCACGCGGCAATGCCAAGCCCGAACAGTGGGTCGGCTCCGGCAATACCGAGGAATTGGTCCGCTACCAGAGCGCCAATGACTGCGAGATTGAGCAACAGATCCGACTGGTAGTGGACATTGTCGGCCCGAATCGCGACCGAACCGGTCTTGCGCACCACATGGCGCTGCCACGCAATCAGCGCGAAGGTGGCTCCGATTGCGATCACCGAGACAACGATGCCCTCCTCGGCGGCCGAGGTGCGCTGTCCCTCGACCAGCGCGATGATCGCGCGGAAGCCAATCCCTGCCGCCGACAAAGCGATCAGGATCACCTGGAACATGGCCGCGAGCGACTCGGCCTTGCCGTGGCCAAAGCGGTGCTTCTGGTCGGGCGGCTGCGCGGCGATCGTGACGCCGATCAGGGTCGCTATCGAAGCCACAAGGTCGAGCGAAGTATCGGCAAGGCTCCCCAACATCGCGGTAGAGCCGGTGCGCGCCGTCGCCCACAGCTTGATCGCGGCGAGGAACAGCGCCGTCGCGATCGACGCATAGGCGGCGCTGCGCGTCAGGGATGCGTTGTCGTTCAAGGATAGAGCCCAATCACGGATACAACAGCGTATCGGTCCAGCCGTCGCCGGTTCGCGTGAACAGGCGGCGATCGTGCAGGCGATTGTCGCGATCCATCCAGAATTCGATTTCATTCGGGAGGAGCGTGAAGCCGGTCCAATGGTCGGGCCGCGGAACCTCGCCTGTGGTTTCATGCTCGGCCCACAGCTCCTTCACGCGGTCGATATAAACTTGCCGATCGGGCAGCGCGCGCGATTGATCGCTGGCGGCTGAGCCGACCTGGCTCTTGTACGGGCGCGAGTGGAAATAGGCATCGGCTCTTTCGGGCGAGACCTCCATCAACGGCCCCGCGATGCGGATCTGGCGGCGCTGGCTCTTCCAGTGGAACAGCAGTGCCGCCTGCATATTGGCGTGGATTTCACCGCCCTTGCGGCTTTGCGCGTTGGTGAAGAAGGTAAATCCGCCTTTCCCGCTTTCGTCCGGCCCATGCCCCTTGAGCAGCACCATGCGGACCGACGGCGCAGCCTCGGCAGAAGCAGTCGCAAGCGCCATGGCGTTGGGATCGTTGGGCTCGCTTTCCTTCGCGTGCGCAAACCACTCGTCGAACAACGCATACGGGTCCGCACCCGCGGGGATCTGGCTGTCGGCCAGTTGCGCTTCGTCGAGACTGGCCGGGCGGTTGGTAGTGTCGTTCATCGTGTCACGCTCTTGGCACCGTGTGAATGGTGGCAGCTATATGGGCAGATGCGCTTCG
>JAAUYI010066491.1_pt1 | contig 10845 bp, 7 predicted proteins | sample 7278041 | NCBI WGS metagenome assembly JAAUYI01 (sample SAMN14350216, study PRJNA611818) | marine sediment metagenome | isolation source: surface marine sediment (0.6m) | place: French Polynesia: Moorea | collected 2018-08
ATGGAGCTCTATGCCCGGCGCAACGCCAGCGATACCTAACCCATTGTCCGGATCGGCCACCAGAACGCCTGCTATTCCGGTGCCATGTCGCTCGGCCTGACTCCCCTCGCCCACGAAGTCCACGCTGTCGGTGATGGCGTGCGCATTGCCATGCTCGACTCCGGGGTTGAGCCGGATCATCCGGACCTCGAGCATGCCATCACCGACAGCGTGGATTTCGTTGGCGAGGGGAGTCAGGCCGAGCGCCATGGCACCGGAATAGCCGGTGTTCTGGTGGCCAATCCGGACAATGGGTTGGGCATCGCCGGCGTTGCGCCGGGCATAGAGCTCCATGCCTATCGCTCTTGCTGGGAATCCGAGGACGGAAAAACGCGCTGCAACAGTCTCACGCTTTCCCTGGCGCTGGATCATGCGCTGGAGGTGAAACCGCACATCGTTAATCTCAGCATTACGGGTCCGAAGGACCGACTCCTCGATACACTTGTGCGTCGGCTCGTGGCATCGGGCTCAACCGTAGTGGCGGCCTGGGACGAGCGGCGGAAACAGGAACGCTTTCCATCGCTGCAGCCGGGCGTTCTGTTCGTCGGCGATGGCAATCAGACCATGCCCGATGGAGCCAACATGCTATATGCACCCGGCACAGCGGTGCTCACCGCCCAGCCGGGCCATGGCTATGACTTTATGGGAGGTTCGTCACTCGCCGCGGCCCACGTGTCGGGCGTGATGGCGCTGCTGATCGAGGCACAGCCGCAGATGGGCGCCGAAGCCATGCGGGATACGCTCCACCGCTCCATAACGATGGGCGAGGCCGGATCAAGCATCGATGCGTGTCGAGCGCTCAGTTTTAGCGGCAAAGTCGACGTTTGCGGGGTGATCAGCGCAGACGGTAACTGATGCGCAGAGCAAGCGTTTGCGCATCGGTGAGCAGAACCTGCTCCGTAGTGTCATCCACGGCGCTGAAGGTGAGCTCGACGTTGAAGAGCGAAAACCGGGTTCCGACTCCGACCGTTCCCCAGACGATCGTCTCGTCGATGTCATCACCAAGGCGCCCGGCTCCCCCGGAAACCAGGAGATAGGTGCGCTCGGAAATCTCGGGGCGCCAGGTGGCCGCCAGGTTCACCGCTTCGGCACGACCGTGGTACTCCGGCGACCAGGCGGCCATCAGGGAAAGATTCCGGGACAAGTGCCAGTCACTGCGAAGTTCCGTGTAACTCCAATCATCGAGATCATCGAACTCGTAGCGGCTTACAGCAAGCTCCAGTGCGCGCCCATTCCCAAGGGCTCTAAACCAGCCCAGGTGCCCGTGCAGGGACCGAAGCAGCGCACTTCCCGATACATCGCCGTTCGCATAGTGCCCGCCGATACTTGCAAAAGCGCCGGACCGAAAGTCATACGAAGTGGTAAAGCCCACAGCGGGCTGGCCATTCGTGAAATTAATGCCGCGATGGACGATGTCGGAATACGCGTGTAATTCGATGGCTTCATCGGCGAACGCGACCTCTGGACAGCTTGCCGCGAGGCTTGCGCCCGCGGCGCAGGTAGCGATCGCGCGCAAGGCGCAAGGACCGGGAAAACAACGCGATGGGCGTAGCGGTAAAGGTAGGGCAGGAAACAGCACACACTTCTGACGCGGTGGTTGACGGAAACGGCGCTTCATCGGCTAGTTCGCGGGAGCGTAAACCTCACCATGATACTTTCGGACTGATACACCAGCGTCCTCCAGGAGTTTTGTTGGCAGCAGGCCACCGGCGAAGATCAGCACGTAGTCGTTGTCGATCAAGCGCGTTTCTTCCCCAACCTTTAGTTCCACCTCGCTTTCGCTGATAGATCGAGGGGACGCCTCCAGCAAGAGATTGACCAGGCCCGCTTCGACGGCGCCATCGAGGCGTTTCTGATTCTTGATTTTAATGCGATCGAACACCCGACGGCGGTGGGCCAGGTACACCGTAGCACCGGCCTCGCCCAGGGCAATCGCCGCTTCGACAGCCGAGTCGCCGCCGCCCACTACGAGGGTTTTTGTGCCCGCGTAGTTTTCAGGTTCGAGCAAGCGATAGGTGACCTTGGAGAGCTCCTCACCCGGAATTTCCAGCTTGCGTGGCGTTCCCCTCCGGCCAAGGGCCAGGACCACACGCTGAGCTCTGATCTCTTCGGTCTGTCCGTCCCTGAGCGTACCGGCGGTGAAATACCCGTCCTCATCGCGCCGGAGAGCGGTCAGCTGCACCCCGTCTTTTACCTGCACTCCCGCTGTAGCAACGATGTCTTCCCACAATTCCAGGAGATCTTCCTTTTTCACCGTGGAGAGCTTTATCTGCCCGTAGACCGGTAAGCGAACGGCGCGTGTCATAACGATCTTCTGCCTTGGATACTGAAGCACCGTACCGCCCATCGACTCCTGATCGATGGTCACGTAGTCGAGGCCCGCTTCAATCGCTGCCAGCGATGCGGCAAGCCCCGCCGGCCCGGCGCCGACGATTAAAACCTGGTGTGCGCCCTCTACTGGCTTGGGCGAAGACTTGGTCAAGCGCGTCATGCACGTCAGCGCCTGGGTCATCGCGTTGTAGATGAGGCCCATGCCCCCCAGCTCGCCGACGATAAACAGCCCGGGAACGTTGGTTTCGAAACCGGTGTCCAGCTCCGGGATATCGACCCCACGCGTCTCCGATCCAATCACCAGTTCAATCGCGCCGACCGGGCAGGCGCGCAAACACTCGCCATGACCAATGCATGCGGTGGGGTTGGCCAGGCGAGCCTGTCCGTCGACGATGCCGATCACGTTGGTCTCGGGGCAGGCCGCCACGCAGGCGTCTGTGCCAATACACTTGTCCAGATCTATCCGCGGGTGGAGGCTGGCCGGTTGAGCACCCATCGCCTGGCTGTGCTCGAAGTCCTGGCGCAGCGTGCGCATGCGAAGAACCGCGGCCCGGATCGAGAATACCGTCCAGATCAGGATCGCGAAGATCGCGACCGCGGCCGATCCGATAATCAGTTCCAGAGGTCCCATCGGCTAGTTCCCGAACAGATAGGACAAGGCGACGTGCACCGCCGACAGCACATACATCACCGCCGCAATGGGGCGATGAGCGACGATCCAGAGTTCAAACCAGGGCTGGACCGCACCCAGGGCGAGATAGCGGCGACGCAGTTTAATGGAACGCTCGGCAAGCCCCCGGATCTTTGCTGACAGTTCGAGAGACCGAAGCCGCCGCAGTGCCTGCCGGGCCTTCCAGTCGAGCGTCACCAGACCGAACAGGCCGACACGCTTTGCATCGCCCCCATCCGCCAGCGCCCTTACCTCCGGCGGCAGATCCTGGTCCGAAAACTCCCGAAGCTCGGCTTCCACATCCCGGGCAGACATCTGCTCGCCGCGGATCGCCCGGGGCAGCATGGAGTACAGGTAGCGACCGAAGATTCCCGAGTGAAACACCGTGACCACGGCAATCGCCGCAAGCACACCGGGATTCATCAGATAGGCCGGTGAGATCGCGGTGAGCGTGGGGACACAGTGAAAGAACACGAACAGCACACCCTGCACACCGCAAAAAATATGGAAGTGCAGCCAGACCTTGAGCGGCGAAAACCGTTTCATGCCCTTGGAACGGCGGGCGAGGGAATAGATCAGCATCACGATCATGGAGATAAGACCCGCCCATCCCAGGTTGATCGAGAGCGGGTCACTGTTGTCGATCTGCTCGGTCGTGTAGCGATAGGTGAGATACGCCGTTTCCGTCGCCAATATGACGACGTAGAGCCAGATCAGGGCGCGCTCGATGCGTTTCTGAAGCTTATTGCTGCTCACAAGACTATTGCCATCTTTCCCATCGCTTTCATTGACTTATCACAGCCCGCTAGCGAACCAGGCGCCAGTTCACCTGGCTTACGTGACAGTCCAGGCAGTCGAAGAGACCGAAGGGATGATCGCCACGCAGGGCATTCGCGCGACCGGCGTCGAGCGCGTGGCAGTCGAAGCAGTCTGTCGGCACGCCCACCCAGCGCTGATTGACGTGACAGGACGCGCAGGGGGTCGAGTGGTGTCGGCCGCGAAGGGGCCAGCCGGCGAGGTCGTGATCGAAGCGCGACAGGCGCCAGCGGTCGGGACGGTGGCACAGCTCGCACTCCGGACTCATCCCGCCGGCGTGGGGATCGAGATGACAGCTCGCGCACTCCCCGACGGGCGTCTCCTGGCCCGCAGCATGACATTGACTGCACTGCAGTCCGGTATGTCGGCGTTCAAGTGGGAAACCCGTAAAGTCATGAGCAAACGTCATGCCCCGGGCGTCCTCGAACAGTGCACCTGCGGTATCGGCATGACAGCTCAGGCAGTCGTCGCCCAGCGACTCGTTGTGCGGGGCCACGTGGCACGCCCCGCACTGGTTGGGCGTTTCCTTGAATAACTGCGACTCGTGACAATCGGTGCATTCCGTATCCAGATGGACATCCGCCAGCGGAAATGCCGTATGCGCATGCTGCCGCACACCGAACGTCGACGGTGAAAATCCGGTCTCTGTGTGGCAATCCGCGCAGGCGTTACTGAAGTCATCCCCGTGCGGATTGTCGTGGCAATCATGGCAGGTGCGCGGATCCTGTTGCTGGGCAGCCGCGGATCGAAGTTTCTTCACGCTGCCTGGCTGGACTGCGGCAACGGTGGGAACGCTCATCCACTTCGGATTGAGCTGGGCAAAAACTGCGATTGCGCTGGTTTCCGTGCGCAGAAGCCAGTTGCCCCGGTAGTGAGAGGCAGGCAAGGCACGCGTGCGCGGCTGCGCCGATCCAACGCTGCGGTGGACGTGGTGAGCGTCGGCGGTGCTCTCAGCATCCGATGCGAAATCTGCGTGGCAGTCCAGACAATCAACCGACTGATGCTTGCCGAGCAGTGGAAAACCAAACTCGCTGTGATCGAAGCTGGGCTCTGAGAATCCCGCAGTATCGTGGCAGCTCGAGCAATCGCCGATGCGACTCAGATCACCGTGCACCGGCATTGCCTCGGCCCGGTGACAGCCGTCGCAGGTTTCCGGTGCAGCGCTGAATTCTTCACCGTCGCTGTGGCAGTCCACGCAGCCCACCTCCGCGTGCAGACCGGTCAGGGGGAAGGCCGTGTCCAGGTCATGCCTGAACTCAGCCGTTTCCTGCCAGTTTGTCGTTGCGTGGCACAGGTTGCACTCACCCAGGGGCTCGTGAGTGCGATCTGAATCGTGACAGGAGTGGCATTCCTGCTGCGTGTTTTCGAACTGGAAGTCCTCGTGACAGGAAAGGCACTGCAGCGTGTCGTGATTCTCCGGGAACACGTAACTGCCATGATCGAAGTGCGTCTGTTCCCACTCATACACGCTGTGACAACTGTCGCACTCGAGTTCAGTACCGCCGTGGTCCTGCTCATGACAGCTGCTGCAGGTGGTTGCCTCGCTGTAGTGGCTTCCGCCCGTATGGCAGTCCTGACATGTTGCGTCTGCGTGACCGCCGAACATCGAGAGCAGATGATCTGCCTGGGTTTTCGTAGCCGGTGCGAAGGATTGTTCGGAATGACACAGGGTGCACTCCGCACCAAAGCCGCCGCTGAACTCGCTCGCGTGGAAATCCTCGTGGCACCCGGCGCATTGGTTCGCTGATTGCTCCTGCACCCTCTCGAGGGGACTGCTGTGGCAGGCACTGCATTCGATATCGGCGTGGGCTCCCCGGAGCGCGAAGCGGGTATGGCTGTGCTCAAACTGTTTGCTCGCTGCCGAGAGGGTCTGCGAGGCATCACGGCCGCGGTGATCGCGGTGGCAATCCGCACACTGCGCTCCGTCGAGATCACCGTGAAATCCTTCCCGCGCTTCGATCAGGCCTTCGATCGCAACATGGCAGGACAAACACAGATTGTCCGGCGTGCCCTTGAAGTTCTCGTGGCAGCTTTCGCATTCACCCTCGAACTCGGCATGTTCGGCGTGCAGCGGTCCCGGCGACAGCGCTGACTTCCACGGGGAAGCCGCCGACGCATCAAGCGCCAGATACAGGCAGCAAGCCAGTCCAAGCAGCGCCGCAAGCCACCTGACGGGATCAACCCATGCGAGCTTGCGGCTCTCAGCAGGGGAGTACCTGTTCGTAGAATTCTTCAACGTCCGGCTCCAAAGCGCACGCCAAACTGGGCGAAGGCCCGGAACTCGCCGCTGTCTTCCAGGTTCCGTTCCAGATCCAGACCGGCGAAGAATCTGCGGCCCGTCCAGAATGTCCTTACGAACGCGTGAGTCTGAGCCTCCAGAACAAAGAGCGACTGATCGCGCGCGTTCGTGGGTTCCTCCGGATCGGCAAGTGTGAAGGTGCGGCCCGAATACGGTGCATCCCGGTCCAGCCAGTTCGCGCCCGCCTCCACGTTCCAGCCCGCACGACGGTATCCCAGGGTGGCGATGACGGACCGACGATCGCCGTCCAGCACAATGGGATTGCCGTTGCGCCCCGAGATGCGATCGACGAAACCGGCCAATCGAAGCGAGGCACCCTTGACCAGGATATTGCTCACCTGTAGCTCACCGCCGGCGCGACGCTCCGTTCGATCGGCCCTCTCCCGATACCTTGCCCGGGCCCGTATCCAGCCATTGCTTTCACCCAGGCGAAAGCGGCGCTCCGCGCGCAGGCGGTGATCCGTGAACGTCGGACTGAAACCGGGGGTACGTATCCGGGTCAGATCGCCAGCTTCGTCTTCCAGCTGTACGCCTACCCGGTACACGCTGGCCTGCTGACGGTGGAAGCCATAGCGGAACCGCCAGTCGCGGTTGGGACGCCATCGAACCATACCCGTCGCGTGCCAGAGATCGAGTGCCTCGACGTCGAGGTCCAGCTCCGACCAGTTCGGCCCGAGCGTCACCGTCGCGTGCTCGAATCCCGCAACGCGCAGGTTCACGGTCAGGCCCCGCGACAGCGCCACGGAGCCCTGCACTGCTCCCTGCATCGATCCGTAGCGTCGCTTCAGTTCCTCCGAAGCCTTCACCAGGATGGCGTCATCTTCGGAATATGCGAGCGAGCCACCGGCGGAAAAGCGCTGATTGCGCCACTGCCAGTCGGCGCCGATGGCCGGCAGAAAATCCCCGATGGCCACATTGCGCCGTGAGGTCAGCACGCCCCTACGGCCCGCAAAGAACTGCGCCACGCCCTGTCCATCGCCGAGCTTGTGATTTCGAGTCAGACGCACGCCGTCGACGGGCAGGAGAACCACGGACGGCGCGAGAAAACGACCTACCGATAGCTGCGACCTGTCGTCGAGGGACAGCGTGAGGTTGGCCGCATAGAAGAGATGCAGGTCGCTGTTCCTGGTGTTTCCCACCACCGCATCGCGGCCGTGATAGTCGACCTGCAGCTTTGCAGGCCGTCCGAACGCGGCGAGATCCGTCGAGTAGAGAAAGCGGGTCCCCAGGTCACCGGCGTTGAGCGTGGTGTTTCCGCTGCCCGGCTCCGCGGCGTCAACAACGGTATCGGCTTTTGCAAACAGGTAGTCGACTACGAGTTCGCCTTCAGCAGCGACAGCGCTGCCTGCGGACAACAGAGCGCAGGCGCACAGCAAGCAGCTTGCTGTGTGCGAGCCGTGTTTCAACTTCCGCATCCGCGACAAGTCCAGCACTCCGCCCCACGCATGGCTCCATTGAGCCAACTCACAGTCAACCGACAACCTTGTCGCTGCTGCGTGTGCGAAACATCCGCAAGCGAGCGCCAGGCAGTTTGTTTCCTTATTTGGAACTGGTCCTACAGCTCGACCTGCTCGCGAATCCGAATTGCAGAATTCTGCAAGCCTACGCGAGCCATGGTACTGCTTTGATTTGGCGCCCATCCACGAAAGGGCAGCAGAGAACGAATCCCCGACCGTCGAAAACAAAAATAAATTGATCTGGATCAATTCTCTTCTGCCGCCCCTGTTCGACAGCGTCTTCTGGAGCATAGGAGACAGAAAGAGAGAGAATGGTTCATGCGTTCCGCAGTTATCGGAACACGCGCTCGTTGATCAGGGTTTGGGCCTATGAAATGGCCTGCGTTGCAACGCTTGCTCCTATTCCTGGACTTCCGCCCTCGCCCGCTCAGAAACACGGGTCCACGCCAGCGTCGACAGAAGCAGCGACACTCCGCAGATCACAAACACCAGCCCCTTATCCTCGGCGCGGCTTACCGCTATCCCCACCCCGAGACTGGCCATGAGCTGTGGCAGCACGACCGACAGGTTGAAGAGCCCCATGAAGAGGCCCATGCGCTGCTGATCCACCTGTTCCGACATGATCGCGAAGGGCAGGCTCACGATGGCCGCCCAGCCCACGCCGAGTAGCGCCATGCACAGGTAAAGCAAAAGCGCATTCGAGCCGACCAGAAGCGCTGCGAAATACCCGATCGTCATAACCGCGAGGCAGGCGGTGTGGGTGCGAACACGCCCGAGACGGCGCGTAAGCGGCTCGAGAACAAATGCGGGCAGCACAGCCGCCACGGCGTTGAGAATGAGAAAGCTGATGGACACCACGCGCCCCATGGCAAAGTCGTCGAGTTCCGGCATCGCCTGCTGCACATAGGCAAACAGATAGACAAACATCGTTTGCACGCCTATCCAGCTGAACGCATGGGCGGCGAGGACTTTGCGGAACCCAACGAGATCCTCGCCACCTTCACTACCCTCCCTTGCAAACAGCGTCTGCACCACCAGGACCAGTGTGAACAGGATGCAGGCCGCCTCCATCCAGTAATGCTCCACCTCGATATGGAGCAGGCGGAGAGCCAGCGCATAGGCGCCATAAACCAGGAAGCCCCATAGCGGACGAATGTCCGCGAAGATCTCGGTCCATCGAGTTTTTCGCTGCGGCGGACGATTCACGCTCTGGTCCACATCCCGGGGTTCGGTGATCAGCAGCGGAGGCAGGATCGAGAACAGCAGCACCAGCCCGACGCCGACGTAGATCAACACGTAGTTGTTCCACACGGCCCCGATGGCATAGGCAAGCACACCGAAGGTTCCCGAGATGGTCTGCATCCAGGTGTAACCGCGGGTGCGATCGGTCGATTGGGGCGTTACGTCAGCGATGATCGAGCGCGTGGGGTTGAAACTCACGTTGATCGCCAGATCGAGGGTCAGGGCAACGAGTATGGCGACGCCGAGGATTCCGCCGATCCCTAGCGCGGAAGAAATTACGTCGATGTTCGGCAAGGCCAGCAGCATCAGGGCCGCCAGCACGCCTCCGACAAGGATGTAAGGACGTCTGCGACCGCCCCAAAGCCAGGTGTTGTCACTGATGATGCCGACCAGCACCTGCCCGATGATCCCGGCGAGGGGGCCGGCGGCCCACACGAGCCCGACGTCGTGGATATCCAGCCCGTACTGGGTCGTGAGGATCCAGCTCAGCGCCGATATCTGAATGGACAGAGCGAAGCCCATGGCCGTCGCCGGCAGGCTGAGCACAATGAAGAAAGGCGCGCCCATGCGCCGCTGGAATTCAAGCATGGGGTTCGGCCTCGAGGTCGCTCTCCTTGTCGTCCACGGCGGCCAAACACAGAGCCGCGAGAACTAAAGCACTCGCCCCCAGAGCCATGGCATAGATGGGTTCACCGCTGAACAGCTCGCGGAGCAGCAGTCCAAGGAGGCTCGCCGCGACGATCTGCGGCAGGACAATGAAGAAATTGAAGATGCCCATGTACACGCCCATTTTGTGTGCCGGCAGGTGGATGGACAGGATCGCGTAGGGCATGGAGAGGATCGACGCCCAGGCGATACCCACCCCCACCATGGAGAGCAGCAGCCAGGTCGGATCCTGGATAACAAAAAATGAGCCGAAGGCGGCCGCGCCGCAAAGCAGCGCGATCGCATGCGTGCCGCGACGCCCCACACGGCTTGCCATCCAGGGCAGGCCGATGGCCGCCAGGGCGGCGAATCCGTTGTACGCCGCAAACAGGACCCCAACCCAGTCCGCACCGGCGTTAAATTCGGCGGAACTGGTATCGGTAGTGCCGAAGTGGTGGCTGGTGACCGCGGCGGTGGCGTAGATCCACATGGCGAAGAGGGCGAACCAGGAAAAGAACTGCACCACCGCCAGTTGGCGCATGGTTGGAGGCATAGTGACGAAGTCCAGCACGACCTCGGCGAAGCCATTGTCTGCCTGGCCTCGGTTCAACATGCGCGTCGCGATGCCCAGCGCCCCCGCAAACAGCACGAGCCCGAAGGCCAGGATAAGCAGCTGCTGATCCCAGTCGAGTGTGTAGATCAGCGCAGTCAGCACCGCGCCGCTCGCCAGGGCGAGAGTAGATCCAAATACCAGCCTGCCGGGAGACGGAAGCGGCGTCTCCTCGTCCACCGGTTCTCCGTCCTCGGTCGCGGTGAACCTTGCGAGCTGCTCGGGCGCATACTCATCGCTGGAGAACACGGTCCAGCAGACCGCCAGCAACAAGCCCACTCCGCCCGTGTAAAAGGCATAGCGCACCGAATCCGGTATCTCTCCCGGCGCGGCGGTGCTGTCTATATTCAGCCAGTTCGCGAAGATCCAGGGCAGCGCCGAGGCAAGGATCGCCCCCGTCCCGATAAAGAAGCTCTGCATGGCGAAGCCCAGGCTGCGCTGCTGCTCGGGCAGGTTGTCGCCCACGAAAGCCCGGAACGGTTCCATGGAGACATTAATAGAGGCATCCATGATCCACAGCGTTCCGGCCGCGATCCACAGCCCGGGGGCATGAGGCATGAACAGCAGCGCGGCCGTCGTAGCAATGGCACCAAATAGAAAGTAAGGCCGACGCCGACCCAGCCGGCCCCAGGTCCGGTCGCTGTAGTAGCCCACGATCGGCTGCACGAGCAGCCCCGTGACCGGAGCGGCAATCCAGAGGATGGGGATTTCCTCAACGGAGGCCCCCAGGGACTGA
>JAAUYI010051017.1_pt1 | contig 10838 bp, 9 predicted proteins | sample 7278041 | NCBI WGS metagenome assembly JAAUYI01 (sample SAMN14350216, study PRJNA611818) | marine sediment metagenome | isolation source: surface marine sediment (0.6m) | place: French Polynesia: Moorea | collected 2018-08
ATCGCGCAGAACGTAACCGCGGCCCCAAACCGTCTCGATATAGTTGTCGCCGTGAGTTGCCTCGCTCAGCTTTTTGCGGAGCTTGCAGATGAAGACGTCAATGATCTTGAGTTCCGGCTCGTCCATCCCGCCATAGAGGTGGTTGAGGAACATTTCCTTGGTCAGCGTGGTGCCCTTGCGCAGCGACAGCAGCTCGAGCATCGCGTATTCCTTGCCGGTGAGGTGGACGCGGGCGCCGTCGACTTCGACGGTCTTCGCATCGAGGTTCACGGCGAGCTTGCCGGTGCGGATGATCGACTGGCTGTGGCCCTTCGAACGACGCACCACGGCGTGGATGCGGGCGACCAGCTCTTCGCGGTGGAACGGCTTGGTTACGTAGTCGTCGGCACCGAAACCGAACGAACGGATCTTGCTGTCCATTTCGGCAATGCCCGAAAGGATCAGGACCGGCGTCTGCACCTTGGCGACGCGCAATTTCTTCAGCACGTCATAGCCGTGCATGTCCGGCAGGTTCAGGTCGAGCAGGATGATGTCGTAATCATACAGCTTGCCGAGATCGAGGCCTTCCTCGCCCAGATCGGTGGAGTAGACATTGAAACCTTCGGTGGTGAGCATGAGCTCAATGGCTTTTGCCGTTGTCGGCTCATCCTCAATCAGCAGCACTCGCATCGCTGGTCCCCTAATTGCCCCAGTCAGACTGACATCCGTGCGGTAACCCCTCGCTAAGAGGTGTTGCCGTGCATTAACCACACAACATCTGAACGGAAAAGGTTAACGGCCCGTAAAGGGGTCGCTCGAAAACTTTGCGAGTCTTTTATGCAACAGGTGAAAGTCCTTGATTCCGCACGCCATACGAGTTGGGGATATCAGAGGTTTTCGAGCTTTTTCTGCCGTCTTCGCTGCGCGCTGGAGCCAATTCCGATGGCCTCGCGGTACTTTGCGACGGTGCGCCGCGCGAGGTCGAAGCCCTCTTCCTTGAGCAGGTCGACCAGCTTCTGATCCGACAGCACCTTCTTCGGGTCCTCGGCGTCGGTCAGCGCCTTGATCCGCGCCTTAATCGCTTCGGCCGAGGCTCCTTCGCCGTCGCTTGAGGCCACGCCGCTGGAGAAAAAGTACTTGAGTTCGAACGTACCGCGTTCGCAGTGCAGGTACTTGTTGCTGGTTACCCGGCTGACGGTGCTTTCGTGCATCTCGATCTGTTCGGCGACCTCGCGAAGCGTAAGTGGGCGCAGTTCGGACACGCCGCGGCGGAAGAAACCCTCCTGCTGCTTCACGATTTCGGCGGCGGTCTTGAGGATCGTCTTTTGCCGCTGGTCGAGCGCGCGGATTAGCCAGTGAGCGTCGGCGAGTTTTTCCTTGAGCCAACCTTGCGTTTCCTTGTCGGTCGAACCTTCGCTCAATCCGACATAGTAGCTGCGGTTGACCACCAGTCGGGGCAGCGTGTCTTCATTGAGCGATATGTCCCAACCGCCTTCGCCATCCTCTTTCAGCAGGACGTCGGGGATGACCGCGCTCTCGCTGCCCGGTGCGAAGGTGAGGCCCGGTTTTGGGTCGTAGCTGCGCAATTCATGCAGCATGTCGGCGAAGTCTTCGTCGTCAACATCGCACAGCCGCTTCAGCCGCGCGATCTCGCCTTTGGCCAGCAACTCCAGATTGTCGATCAGTGCGGCCATGCACGGATCGTAGCGATCGGCATCGCGTGCCTGGATCGCGAGGCATTCGGAAAGCGACCGCGCTCCGACTCCGCTCGGGTCGAGCATCTGCACCACAGTCAACGCATCTTCGATCTGGTCCATGTCGACGCCGAGGTCATAGGCGACGTCACGTAGGTCGAACGGAAGATAGCCGGCATCGTCCAGCAGCCCGACGAGGTGACGCGCAACGAAGGCTTCCCGATCGCTGGTTGCGATTGCACCTACCTGTACCTCGAGATGTTCGGTCAGCGTGGTCTCCGCAGCGCGGGTCGCTTCAATGTCGGGCAGGTCTTCGGTACTTGCCGGGCCGCCACCTGTGGACCCCCAGTCGCTACCGCCGGGCTGGCCATCACCGGTATCGCGATCGCGATCCAGCGCGGTAGTGTCGAGATCGATCGGCGCTTCGCTTTCGCCCTGGGCCTGGGCCATCAGCTGATCGGATGTGAATTCCTCGCGCGGAATATCGTCGGGCTCGGTCGGCGCGCCGCTGTCCTCGCTGCGCGTTGCTCCTGCTTCGAGCAGCGGATTGCTCTCGAGCGCCTCGCCGATGAAGGTTTCGATTTCCAGGTTGGAGGCCGCCAGCAGCTTGATCGCCTGCTGCAATTGCGGCGTCATCACCAGCGATTGAGATTGGCGAAGGTCTAGGCGGGGACCGAGAGCCATTGTCCGTCGATCCTACAGCGTGAAGCTTTCACCAAGATACAGCCGCTTGACGTTTTCGTCCGCGACCAGTGCCTCGGGCGTTCCTGCGAACAGCACCTGCCCGCCATAGATGATGCACGCGCGGTCAACGATATCGAGCGTTTCGCGGACATTATGATCGGTGATCAGCACACCGATCCCCCGGTCCTTCAGGTCTTTTACGAGATCGCGAATGTCGCTGATCGAGAGCGGGTCGATCCCGGCGAAGGGTTCGTCGAGCAGCATGATCGAAGGTTTGGCCGCGAGCGCACGCGCGATCTCGCAGCGCCGCCGTTCACCGCCCGACAGCGCCATGGCCGGGCTCTCGCGCAGCCGCGTGAGGCCGAATTCGCTCAGCAGACGTTCGAGCTCGGCCGCACGCGTCTCGGCATCGGGTTCGACCATCTCGAGCACGCAATTGATGTTCTGCTCCACAGTCATCCCGCGAAAGATGCTGGTTTCCTGCGGAAGGTAGCCAAGGCCCAGGATCGCGCGGCGATACATGGGAAGCTTGGTGACATCCTCGCCATCCATCAGAATGCGGCCCGAGTCTGGACGCACCAGGCCCATGATCGAGTAGAAGCAGGTTGTCTTGCCCGCACCATTTGGGCCTAACAGGCCGAGCACCTCGCCCTTGGCGACGCTCAGCGATATGTCGGTCAAGACCGCGCGCTTGTCGTAAGACTTGGCAATGGAAATCACTTCCAGACCGCCTTCGGGCAGCGGGACAGTGGCGGTCACGCTTGCGTGGGCGTCGAATTCATGGGCAAGATTGGTGTCGGCCATCGCCTCAGCTTTAGCAGCCCAGCCTTAACAGGAAAGGGCGGGATTGCCCGAATTGGCAGGATTTTTGCTTTGTCACGCCCGCCGGAGCGCCTTGATCGGTTTGGCCGCGGGTTCAACTATCGCTTTTCACGCAACAAATTCGGGGTTTGGTTACCGCGCTTGCAACCGATCGGACTCTTTGGAATACTCAGACCAGTTGAGGAGAGAATCCGTTGGGGAGCGGAGCCATGAACGATATTTCGCAGCGCCACGAGCACAGCGAGGAGCGTGCCCGAGACTGGCGCAAAGCCATGAGCGACCACGTCGCCTACGCCCTGCTGGTCTACACAGCCTTGCAGATCTTTGTGACTGTGAAAGCGATCGAAGCCGGTTCGGCATCGATTCTGCCTTACATTGCATTGGTTGTTCTCGTCGCGGGTATCATTCCGGCCTGCCGCTGGTTCGAGAAGCGTTGGTCCAAGCTCGACGACGAGCAGGCGGCCGATATGAGCCTTGCCGGGGCGTTCCGCAGAGATACAGTCCTGCTGTGGCTCGGCGCCATTGGCCTGTCGTTCCTGCTGACGGCAATTTTCAAGACGATTGCGGCTATCGCCTGATCTCCGCGTCGGGGAGTGCGCGAATCTCTCGGACAATCTGCCGCCCGGTGATAGGGTTCCGTCCTTGCGGACCCTTGGAGCGGGCGTTGGTGTGAAATATTCCCGATCAAACAGCCGGTTCCTGGCGATCCTGTTCGCCTGTTTATGCATGCTGTCAATGCCATATCCAGCGCATGCGATCCTGCCCGTGGATCAAGGCCCCGCAGCCGAAGAGCCGCCCCCCGCCCAATCTACGATCGAGCAAGCACCCGACGACGGCGACGATCCCCGCATCAAGGAGCGGCTGGAGGGAATCTTCGCTGAACTGCCTGCGTTTGCGGACGTTCGAGTATCGGTCAGCGAAGGAGTCGTCACGCTCGAAGGGACTGTCACCGATGCCGAGGCGATTGCCCGGGCGGAAAACATCGCAGCGCGCGTTTCGGGGGTGGTGACGGTCGAGAACCGGCTGGAACGCGACCTCTCGGTCGAGAGCAACCTTTCGGTGTTCGGCCAAGTCTCCGACTTGCTCGACAACTTCGTTGCCGCACTGCCGCTGCTTGCGGTCGCTGTGCTTGCCGCACTCGTGATCGGGGCCTTTGGGTACCTGCTCGCCAGCCTTGGCTTCATTTGGGAACGGATCGCGCCCAATGCCTTTCTCGCCGAGCTGATCCGCAGCGCGATCCGGTTCGTATTCGTCGTCGGCGGGCTGGTGATCGCGCTCGACATGCTGGGCGCGGGCGCGCTGCTTGGCGCGGTCCTGGGCGGGGCAGGGGTGATCGGGATCGCGCTCGGTTTCGCGATGCGCGACACGATCGAGAACTACGTCGCTTCGCTTATGCTGAGCCTGCGCCAGCCTTTCCGTCCTAACGATCATGTGCTGATCGACGAACTCGAAGGGCGGGTGATAAGGCTCACCAGCCGGGCGACGATCCTGATGACGCTCGAAGGCAACCATCTGCGCATTCCCAATGCGCAAGTCTTCAAGGCCGTGATCCTCAACTACACCCGCAATCCGCAGCGACGGTTCGAATTCGAGCTGGGGATCGACGCCGATGACGATCCGCGCGCGGCGATGAAACTGGGTCACGAAACGCTCGCCGCGCTTCCTTTCGTTTTGGCAGATCCCGAGCCGGCGGCGCGGATCCAGAATGTCGGCGATTCGAACATCGTGATCCTTTTCCTTGCCTGGGTCGACCAGAACGAGGCTGACTGGTTCAAATCGCGCAGCGTCGCGATCGCTGCGGTCAAAGAAGCGCTAGAAGAGGCCGGCTTCGCTCTGCCCGAACCGATCTATCGCCTGCGCTTCGACGGACGCACCGATCCGCTGCCGATCGGCCGGTTGGCCCCCGGCGCTGAAGAAAGACCGATGGCCGAGAAGCACATCGGATCTGCTTTGCCGACGAGCGAGGAGGATGTCCGCCCCGAAAGCGAGATCGCGGAGATGGTCGAACAAGAACGCCGCAGCGACGGCGAACAGGCTAAGGACCTGCTCGATACCTCACGGCCGGTGGAGTAGAGGGTTTCGTTTTCCGCACGCCATACGGCGTGCGAGTTGTCCTCCCTCCGGTCGTTCAGCTTCGGTTCCCTCGCTCATGCGACCTGAAGGTCGCATCGCTGCGGGCGGCCGGTCGGCCTTGCGGCTGCTACGCAGCCGTTTGGTCCCTGGTCACGGCAGTCAGAGGCCTACCGGCCGTCGCGCCTTATGGCGCGAAAGCCAAGCAGCGCGGATGCGCTGCGCCCGGCGTTTGAGGGACTAAGACAAAGAAGCTCGTTCGATCGCCTCAACCACGACCTGCCGCGCTTCGGCGCGGTCGCCCCACTTGCCGACCCGCACCCATTTCTCGGCTTCAAGATCCTTGTAGTGGGTGAAGAAGTGCTCGATCTGTTGCAGCACGATCGAAGGCAGGTCCTGCCGCTCGCCGACATCGGCATAATACGGGAAAGTCGTGTCGACCGGCACGCAGATCAGCTTTTCATCGCCGCCATGCTCGTCTTCGAGGTTGAGCACCCCGATCGGGCGGGCGTTGACCACGCAGCCCGCGATGAAGGGCGAGCGTGCGATCACCAGCGCATCGAGCGGATCGCCATCGGGCGAGAGCGTGTGCGGAACGAAGCCGTAATTGGCCGGGTAGCGCATTGGCGTGTGCAGGATGCGGTCGACGAACAGCGCGCCCGAATCCTTGTCGAACTCGTATTTGACCGGTTCGCCCCCGGTCGGGACCTCGATGATGACGTTGAGATCGTCGGGCGGATTGTTGCCGGTGGGGATCTTGTCGATGCGCATTGGAGTTCCTGTCTGTCGTCCTGTTGCCCCTCTCCCAAAGGCTTGGCCAAGGCCGTTAGCGGTTGGAGCAGGATTGCGAAAGACCTCCCTTGGTCTTAATCGCGCTCGCCAAGAGAAGGAAACGATGAGCAAGAACACGCCCAAAGCCATTCGCGGCACCCAGGACATTTTCGGCGCCGATGCCGAGGCCTTCGCCTTCGTGGTCGAAACCTTCGAGCGCGTGCGCAAGCTCTATCGCTTCCGCCGGGTCGAGATGCCGGTGTTCGAGAAGACCGAGGTGTTCAGCCGCGCGATCGGCGAGACGACCGACGTGGTGTCGAAGGAAATGTATTCGTTCGAGGATCGCGGCGGGGATTCGCTCACTTTGCGACCCGAATTCACCGCGGGGATCGCGCGCGCCTACCTCACCAATGGCTGGCAGCAGCACGCGCCGCTGAAAGTTGCGACGCATGGCCCGCTGTTCCGCTATGAACGCCCGCAAAAGGGCCGCTACCGCCAGTTCCACCAGATCGACGCCGAAATCATCGGCGCGGCCGAACCGCAGGCGGATGTCGAACTGCTGGCGATGGCCGACCAGCTGCTGAAGGAGCTGGGGATCGAGGGGGTGACGCTGCACCTCAATACTCTGGGCGATGCCGACAGCCGCGAACAGTGGCGCGCCGCGCTGGTCGAGTATTTCCGCGCGGTCGAGGGGCAATTGTCGGAGGATTCGCAGGAGCGTCTGGAAAGGAATCCGCTGCGGATTCTGGACTCAAAGGATCGCCGCGACCAGCAGTTCCTCGCCGACGCGCCCAAGATCGACGATTTCCTCACCGACGAGGCGACCGCGTTCTTCGAGGCGGTGACGAGCGGGTTGGATGCGGCCGGCGTGAAATGGCAACGTGCCGAAAGTCTGGTGCGCGGGCTGGACTATTACCGCCACACCGCATTCGAGTTCATTCCCGACGAGGGCACGGCGGCAGCCGAAGCGCTTGGGGCGCAAAGCACAGTGCTGGGCGGCGGCCGCTATGACGGATTGATGGAGAGCCTTGGCGGCGCGCCGACACCTGCGGTCGGCTGGGCCGCAGGGATCGAGCGGCTTGCGATGTTGGTCGCTGGTGCCTCCGATGATCCGGTAGAACTCGCTGTAATTCCGTTGGGCGACAGCGCCGGGCTCAAGGCTATCGAAGTGGCGCAAGAGTTGCGCATGAGCAAGTTTTCGACCGAGATCTTCGCTCGCGGCAACATGAAGAAGCGATTCAATCGTGCCGATCAGGCGGGAGCGAAGGCGGCGATTGTCATTGGTGAAGAGGAAATCGCTTCGGGCAAAGTCCAGTTCAAGGACCTGAAGACGGGCGAGCAGACCGAGCTAACAGTTGGCGAGGCGATTGAGAAAGCCCGGGATCTCCGATTCGAAGAGGACCTCGACGATCTCGGTGACACCATCCAGGAACTGGAAGAAGAGGTTGGAGCGCTTGGAGGCGAAGATTGAGCTCCATATCTCCTGAACGCCTCGATCAGATCGCCAACCGCTTCGCCGAGCTTGAAGCGCGGATGGCGTCTGGCACGCTTGAGGGCGAAGAATTCGTGCAGGCGAGCCGGGACTACGCCGAGCTCGAACCGGTCGCGAAGATCGCCGCCGAGGTAAAGGCGATGCGCAACGAGATCGACGGGCTCGAAGAGATGCTCGCGGATCCGGAGATGAAGGCGATGGCCGAGGAGGAGCTTGCGAGCATCCGCGACGCTCTGCCGGAAAAGGAGCGCCAGCTGGCCATCGCTCTGCTCCCGCGTGACGCCGCGGACAGCAAGCCCGCCATGCTTGAAATTCGTGCGGGCACTGGCGGCGACGAAGCCGCCCTTTTTGCCGGCGATCTTTATCGCATGTACGAACGCTTCGCTGCGGAGAACGGCTGGAAGGTCGAGCCTGTCAGCATGAACGCTTCCGAAGTCGGCGGCTTCAAGGAAATCGTTGCCAACGTCACGGGCGCTGGCGTGTTCGCGAAACTGAAGTTCGAAAGCGGCGTCCACCGTGTGCAACGCGTGCCGGTGACCGAGAGCGGCGGGCGCATTCACACCTCCGCCGCGACAGTCGCGGTGCTGCCCGAACCCGACGAGGTCGACGTGCAGATCGACCAGAACGACCTGAAGATCGACACTTATCGCGCCTCGGGTGCGGGCGGGCAGCACGTCAACACCACCGATAGCGCGGTGCGGATCACCCACCTGCCGACCGGCCTCGTGGTGATGCAGCAGGACGAGCGCAGCCAGATTAAGAACCGCGCCAAGGCGATGCAGGTTTTGCGCGCGCGGCTCTACGAAAAGATGCGCGACGAGGCGCAGGGGGCCGAGGCCGAGGCGCGCAAGGCGATGGTCGGCAGCGGCGACCGGTCGGAACGCATCCGCACCTACAATTTCCCGCAGGGGCGCGTGACCGACCACCGCATTGGGCTAACGCTGCACAAGCTCGAGGAAGTTCTCGCCGGACCGGGCCTTGGCGAACTGGTCGACGCGCTGATCGCCGAAGACGAAGCCAAGCGGCTGGCGGCATTGTCAGAGTGACGGTAGCCGACGCCATCCGCGCGGCGACCGAGCGCCTCGCGGCCACCAGCGATACGGCGCGTCTGGATGCCGAATTGCTGATGGCGCATGCGCTTGGCGTAAGCCGGTCGGAGATGCTGCTCCGACATATGCGTGATCCTGCGCCGGAGAGCTTCGCGATTCTCGTCGAGCGACGGTCGGCGCATGAACCGATCGCCTACATCACCGGGGTGCAGGATTTCTATGGCCGAGAATTCATCGTTTCGCCCGATGTGCTGATCCCCCGCGGCGACAGCGAGACCTTGATCGAAGTGGCGCTCGACGTAGCGGCTCATCCCGAGCGGGTACTCGATCTCGGCGCAGGTTCCGGCGCGCTGTTCGTGACTGCGTTGCTTGAGCTGGACGGCGAAGGGGTCGCGGTGGACGCATCGTCGGCCGCGGTGAGAGTAGCTACTCGGAATGCGGCACGCCTGGGTTTGAGCGGTGAGCGGGTAAGAATTCTCGAGCGCGATTGGCACAATGCAGGATGGGCCGATGATCTGGGCACCTTCGACCTGATCCTTTGCAACCCACCCTACGTCGAAGACGACGCGCAGCTCGATCCGGACGTCCGGGATTTCGAACCCGCCACCGCGCTTTTTGCCGGGAAAGAAGGGCTTGACGATTATCGCGCGCTGATCCCGCAACTGCGCAAGGTCATGAATGAAGATTCTGTGGCGATTTTCGAAATTGGTGCGGCGCAGGCCGAATCCGTCGCGAATATCGCCGAGAATGCCGGTTTTTCGGTCGAAATCCGCAATGATCTGGCAAATCGGCCACGTTGCGCGATCCTTCGATGACATAAATGACGCTAGGGCTTGGCAAACGCCCTGTGCGTCGCTACCTCCGAATCAGGCCATTGATCTGCGCAGGGGCGCAAATCCTTCGGCCAAGCTCCACATTCGATGTCAGACGGCCGTAAGGGCGCGCCCCCGGCCAAGGCAGCGCGGAGCGCGCGCCGAGCACGTGGCGCAGAAACGTGCAGTTTGTAGGCCGTGAGCGCAATCCGGTGGTTGCGCCAGGTCGTGAAAGGGAAGACTTTCCTTGAATAACAATCGTAGCAATCGTCGCCGCGGTCGCGGAAATCGCAATCAGGGCGGTGCGAACAGCCAGAACCGGATTGACAGCCGGGCACGCGGCAACGCGCCGCAGCTGCTCGACAAGTACAAGAAGCTGGCCCAGGACGCCCAGCACAACGGCGACCGGGTGCAGATGGAGTATTACCTGCAGTTCGCCGACCACTATTTCCGTGTCATCGCCGACAACAAGGCGCGCCAGGAAGAGGCTCGCGCCAAACGTGCTGAAGAGCGCGGCCAGTCGGGCGACGACAGCGATGAAAAGGATGATGGCGACAATCGCCGTCGCAATACCAGCCGCCGTTCGCGCGGACGCCGCGACGATTCTGTACAGGTTGAAGGCGAAGTCGGTGTCGAAGGTGAAGCCGCCGATGAGTTGTCCGAAGACGAGCAACCGAAGCGCCGCGGGCGCAAGCCGCGCGACGAAGAAGGTGCACCCAAGGCTCGTAAGACCCGCACAGCTCGAAACGGTAAGGCTGACAAATCGGATGCTGGCGAGATTGATTCTGCTGTCTTGCCCCCGGCGATCGGTGGCAGCGATTCGTCCGAAGGGGACAGCGGCGACAATCTCGAAGCGGTCAACTGATCCGCTGATCGGGGCGTTCGCGGCAAATCGGGCCTATGGACTGGCTCCGCAACCGCTTTGAGTTTGTCAGGGCGCAGGCCGAGGCACGGCCTGGCCTGAGCGCCATCATTCTCGGCCTAATCGCGGCGTGCGGATACCCGCCGCTGCACGCATGGTGGATCGCGCTGCCCGCGCTCGCGCTGTTCATCGCGCAGCTTCACAAGGCGCCAGATTGGCGCGCGGCGGCGTGGCAGGGCTGGCTGTTTGGCTGGGCGCATCTGACGCTGGCGAACAACTGGATCGCGACTGCCTTCACCCATCAGGCGAAGATGCCGGAATTCCTCGGCTGGCTCGCGGTCCCGCTACTTTGCATTTATCTTGCAGTTTATCCCGCACTGGCGGCGCTGGCGGCGCATGTGCTGGCTCGGAAATCGGGACCGCTTGTTTTTGGAGCGGTATTGGCCGGAGCGTGGATCGTCACCGAATGGCTGCGGAGTTGGGTGTTCACCGGTTACCCGTGGCCGCCATTGGGACTGATGCTGCTTGGGGGTTGGGAGGATCCCGGAATCGCTAGGCTTCTCCCATGGATTGGCACCTACGCCTTGTCTGGCGGTGTGGTCC
>JAAUYI010059763.1_pt1 | contig 10838 bp, 9 predicted proteins | sample 7278041 | NCBI WGS metagenome assembly JAAUYI01 (sample SAMN14350216, study PRJNA611818) | marine sediment metagenome | isolation source: surface marine sediment (0.6m) | place: French Polynesia: Moorea | collected 2018-08
CCCCATAAATAAATTGAGGGGATAAGATTACGGACGTATTGTTTCTTGCACTACCTGTATCGAAACAAATGTTTTTACTTCATTCCATAAATAAATTTAGGGGCTTGGTGAACATTTTTCTTTTTCTTTACTTTTGCCTTTTTACTTTTTACTTTTGCCTTGTTCGGTCATTTTGAGAATATGTTCAACTCCATTCGGGAGAGGGAACTCTTAACAGTGAAAAAATTACACCGAAATAACCGAGAATAATCAAGGTAAGTCCTATGCATTCTGAAGAGGAGTAACTTTAGTGTCCCGTTTACTAAAAGCTTTCATGCAGCCACTCTGCAAGAGTTTCGCCTTTGTCATCTTCCTCACCCTAACTGGAAGTTTAATATTTTCTGCTCCTAGTTGGGCTGCTTCTGCTAGTTTGGGAGTAAGTAACGGTCATCTTACCCCTTGTCCAGCTTCTAAGAACTGCGTTGTCAGTCAAAATGGCGATCGCACACACGCCATCGATCCTATAACCTATAATGTAGACCGCGATACTGCCCAAAAAGCTTTACTCAAAGTTCTCACCGTTGTTCCTCGCACGGAAGTTATAGAACAGACAGATAATTACATCCACGCTCTTTCTAAAAGCCGCATTTTCAAATTTGTTGATGATGTAGAGTTTTATTTACCTGTTGATGATAAAGTAATTCATGTGCGATCGGCATCTCGTGTGGGAGAATCGGATCTTGGTGTCAACCGCAGACGGGTGGAGCAAATTCGTTTGGCTCTGCGGGAGCTAAATATTTAATTTAGGGTTTTAATTAAAGCAAGGATATTCCTGTTTAGGCATTGCTGAATTGGAATATGAAATTAAAAAATCAGGTGTCTCAAACTCTTTTTTTCTGCACCTGGAGCATGAAACAAATTCATATCTTTATTCAGCAACGCCCCTTTTTATAGCACTACGCCTCCGCGGTTAGGACATTTCTGAACCCTGAAACCCTTTGACAGCCTGATGTTCCCTGTTCCCGTTCGGCTGAGCTCACGGCCGAAGCCTGTTCCCTATTCCCTAGCGCGTAGCACTATATAACCTCATGTGGCATTGCGCCCAAAACCTGACTTACCCAGAATTTTGCCAAGCTAATGAATAATTCTCCTGTGCTTAACTCCGATAACCCAAAAAAGGTTCAACGCCTACCAGGGGAAGAAGGGGTATGGGTTTTTATCCTCGGCGACATGGTTGTATTTGCTTTGTTTTTCGCGGTATTTGTCTACTATCGCTCTTTAGATATTCAGTTATATACAGAATCACAGAGTACTCTCAATCAAAACTATGCTGCCATTAATACCCTCTTACTACTTACCAGTTCCTGGTTTGTTGTGTTAGCTCTGCATGAAGTGAGAAAAAACAAAACCACTATGGCACGCCTATTTTTTGCTTCAGGGTTCCTCTGTGGAATAGGTTTTGCTCTAGTGAAGGTTTTGGAATACAGCGAAAAAATCCAACATGGCATTACAATGATGACCAATGATTTTTATATGTACTACTACATATTCACGGGAATTCATTTTTTGCATGTCATCATTGGTTTGTCTGTTTTGATGTTTCTTTTACTCAAAACAAAACAACATTCCTTTACTACTAAAGATATTCAAACCTTTGAAAGTGGTGCCGCATATTGGCATATGGTTGATTTACTTTGGATTGTGTTTTTCCCCCTGCTTTATTTAGTTAAATAATTCAACAATGATAGTGCCTATAAAAACAAAAGCCACTTTGATTTACTTGTGCTTAGTATTTCTGACTACCTTCTCTTGGTGGCTAGCGGATGGTTATATCCCTGAAAACTTAAATACTTATAAATATGTCAGTATGGGACTATTGCTGGTGGCTTTCTTCAAAGTGCGTTTGGTAATCATGCATTTTATGGAAATCTCCACAGCACCTTTGCTATTACGGGCAATATTTGAAATTTGGGTAGTTGTAGTTGCTACAGTAACTATTAGTCTTTATTTATCGGGAATTTAATATTTGTGAGTATCAAGGGTGTATTATCTGGCATAGCTTTAATAGACTTATACATAAACAAGAGCAAAATTATTAACCAGATAGTAAATGCTCCAAAAGGTACCCAGAAAGCCAGAATTCCATTCCAAGCAAAAGCTCCGGTTTTGAAATAGATGATTAAGCCACTGGGAATAAATAGGAAAGCAACCCAAAAATTGAGAAAACCAACCCACCGGGGAAATATGGGCGGAGAACCTCCATCACTAAGAATTGCTAAACCAATAGATAAATTCTGAACAATAGCAGGAGCAACAGGGAATACCAGGAATATCCAACCCGCATCATGGAGCATCATGGTAATTTGAGGATCCCTATCCAGCCGAAATGCAGCAATTGACCAAATAATTGGTGGTATGAACAGAGCTAGTAATGCTACAGTTCCAGAAATCAGTTGAGTAGATGCCAAAATCGGATTAGCTCCTTCCATGCGATGCATGTGTGAGCTGATCAGGGAAACAAGCGGCAACATAAATGAGACTCCCAGCAGCATCAGCACCATACCAGAGCGAATACCAAACAAGTTGCTTTGATAGAAACTGATGACATCAGCCATCAAAGAATTTGGGGAGGAAGGTGGTACAAATCTAGCAAACACTATAAACCCAATAAATGTAACTATGCAGCCAAAAACTGCGCCCCAGAAAACTAAAAAATGATTTTGTTTTGACATTATTTTGACATTATTAAGTAGTAAATATTAATTATAATGTATGGCGATGAAAGGATTTTAGCCTTTCATGGGGAAAATAATGAGCCGTAACATAACACTATCTATAATATATCAAAGTAGCATATAATGTATTTGAAAATTTAAGTCTGACTTGATAAATCATCTCTCAATTCTTACTTTTTGATATCTAAGGATTAACCTCCAAAGTTTCCCAATTACCCAATTCATTCTTAGTATAAAGCCAACGATTTTGTGGTTCCCCTTTTAACTCCAAATGGTCAACTTCCACAGGTTCAAATAATAATAAGCAAAAATTATCTAGAGGTACAATCCCATCAGGAAGCGGTGGCGAAAAAGCCTCTAGATTGGCTCGTTTTTCCCCTGGATGTGCCCAAGCAAATTGGATGCGAGCATTATCTGATATTTCTTGCCAAGTTGAGTGACGGGCGTTTTGTAAATCGTTGTTATTATTATTACTATTAACCAGGGTAATTTCCCCAGTGAGACGAAATTGTTCGCGGGTTTTAGGGAAATACCAACAAATTTCTCCCCAAGGTTGTTCTTGAATTTCGGTAAATTTTTGACTGCGGCTGTCTGTGATAATTTTTAACTTATTTGTCTCCTGCCAAAAACCCCGAAAAACCACCGTGCGATTTGCAGGGCGACCATTTTGTTTAACCGTGGCTAATTGGAGGTAACGGGCATAAACCAGACTACGATTGCGATGTAGGGCACGGCTAATGAGCGATCGCCAAGGGGCAAGAGGCATCAGAATATCCTAACATTTCACCTAGCCATACAGATAGCGTAAAATTGACAATTTGACAATCTTTTACCCTTACATGTTCTTGGCGTATAGTCATAATCTGTCGAAAAGCAACAAAGTCCTGAATTGGAATTATGGTTCGAGAGCTTGAGAGAAACCGCCAGAGTGCAACACAATTTCCAGAAACGGCTCCAGCAGCCAATCCTGTGTTTTTTAGAACCTATAGCCGCCGGACTCAACCCGGTTTGCGGGAAACATGGTCACAGGTGTGCGATCGCACGATCCAAGGCTTGGTAGAATTGGGTAAGCTAACTAGCACTGAAGCAGACATTATTGTCCGGATGCAGCTTGGCTTAAAATCCCTGGCTAGCGGGCGCTGGTTGTGGGTAGGAGGCGTGTGATTCGTTGAGTCGAAACCGGCTATAGGAAAAGGCTTTTTCAGTCCGTTCCTAGCCTTGGGATGACTCTCTTGGTTCTTAAAAATCCATTACAAATACCCAAAGCGTATAACCGAATTGGTAATGTACGGATAACCGAACCTTGATAACTGTATAACCTTATAGGTGATGTGATGGATAATCACAAAGTCCTATCCTCCAAGCGTGGGAGTGAAAGCATTTCCCCTACCCAGCGACTGGTTATCAAAGGGTAAAGCGGGGAAAAACGCTGGTAATACCAAACCATGAGGTAAATCCCAGCAAGCAAGAGTGCATGGACAACGCAAGTGAAGGTACGCTTGAACAGTCGTAACCCAATAAGTAGCGAAAAGAATGGTTGATACGCTGCGGTCAAAAGACACTGAGGCACATAGGAACCCGAAAGTACCTCCATAAAGGTCACGCTTTCCTGTCTCCGGCTGAGTAGTACCGTCCTAAACACTCAAACAAAAGGTTATACGGAACGAAGTAATCCTATTAGTGGCTCTCTAAAAGGTCGATTTTAGAGCAGGAACCAATCCGCAAGCCCTAATAGGAAGAGATGGAATCAGAAGCAAATGCCTACCTGTAATGGGTACGGATATGCTGACAGATTCCCGATGATTTGGAAGGTAGAGTTTCAACAAAGCAATGAAAAAGACTAAAACACGGGAAAAACCGATGGTGGTATGGGCACAAGTGAGCTGGCGAAAGCTAGAGCGCACAGTGTACAAGTTGCAAAAGAGAATCTATCAAGCCTCTGTTCGGGGAGATGTTAAAGCAGTACATAAATTGCAAAAGACTCTTCTGAATTCCTGGTCTGCCAAAATGCTTGCCGTTCGCAAAGTGACACAGGATAACCAAGGGAAAAATACGGCGGGAATAGATGGGCAAAAGGCATTAACGCCAAAAGCTCGTTTAACACTAGTAGAAAAGCTAGAAATAAGTCGTAAATCCACGCCAATACGCAGAGTATGGATTCCCAAACCTGGGAAAACAGAAAAGCGACCACTAGGTATCCCTACTATCACAGAACGGGCTAAACAAGCACTTGTGAAACTAGCTTTGGAACCAGAATGGGAAGCCAAGTTTGAACCTAACAGTTACGGATTTCGACCAGGTAGAAGTTGTATGGATGCCATTGAGGGCATAAAAGCGGCAATTAAGCAAAAGAGCAAATATGCTCTGGATGCTGACATTGCCAAATGCTTTGATAAAATTGACCACAAGAAGTTGTTGGGAAAAATCAACACGTTCCCAAAACTTCGTAGACAGATTAAAGCGTGGCTAAAATCTGGTGTATATGATGGTAGAACGTGGTTCCCTACAGAAGAGGGAACCCCCCAAGGTGGTATAATTTACCCTCTATTGGCAAACATCGCTCTACATGGAATGGAGAAAATTGTCAAGGAATTTGCCCGAACCCTTCCAGGGAAAAAGAGTCATAACGAGAGCCAAATTTCCTTAGTTAGATATGCCGATGACTTCGTAATCCTACATCCTAAACTGGAAGTAGTTATGAAAGCCAAAGCATTAATTGAGGAATTTCTACATGAAATTGGTCTAGAACTTAGACCAGAAAAAACTCGAATAACTCATACCCTAGAAAAAATAGGAAAAGAAACCCCAGGTTTTGACTTCTTAGGATTTAATATCCGACAGTATCCAGTAGGAAAATACGCAACAGGCAAAAACACTCACGGCAAACCATTAGGCTATAAAACGTATGTTAAGCCAAGCAAAAAAGCCATAAAAATCCACTATCAAAGGTTAGCCAACGAAATTGACAAACTCAAGTCATGTCGATCTCAAATTGAACTAATCAAACGATTAAACCCAATCATCACTGGATGGAGTAACTATTACTCCAAAGTAAACAGTGCTAAGGTTTTTCAGGATTTAGATAATCTTCTAACATGGAAGCTAATATCGTGGACTAAAGCTAGGCATCAACACAAGTCCACAAAACGGTGGATCAGGAAATATTTTGGCATTAAAGACGGATCATCCTGGGTATTTCGTGCAGTCACAGAGAACAAGAATCTCTATCTTGTGTATCACGGTGACTTCCATATCCAGAAATACGTCAAAGTCAAAGGGGAAGTTAGCCCTTATAATAGCGACCTCACCTATTGGGCTACCCGTATGGGAAAAAGTGCGGAATTACCAACCAGAGTCTCCAAACTGCTGAAAAAGCAGAAGGGAAAATGCACAGAATGTGGTATGTACTTCAGAGATGGAGATGTAATGGAAGTAGACCATGTTATTCCTCGCTCACAGGGAGGAGTAGACAACTACAAAAATTACCAACTACTACATAGACACTGCCATGACATCAAAACCAAACGAGATGGTACTCATGAAAAGAGCCAAATCATTGAGGAGCCGTGTGATGTGAAAATATCAAGCACGGTTCTGGAGCCGAGTCATGTTGGCGACAATGTGGCTTAGGGTAATACGGATTGGATTGCCAAGCCTAGTAACTTCTCTGGGGGGTATAACTGCACTTCCACCAACTTGTCAGATTGGCGAGCTTTTGGGTTAATGATGGATTTGGCCATGATGGGAGCGGGAACTGGGGCTATCCTGGAACCAAAGTATATTCATCACCTACCAGCCATCCGTAACCCCTTAAATATCACCATGGAAGGGGAAATTGGTTCTACACCCCAGGATTTGCGCCGGGAGGAGACAGAGGTCAAAATTGAGGGCAATACAGTTACCATCTATGTTGGTGATAGTCGCCAAGGTTGGGTAAAATCCTATCAAACCCTGTTGGAGTTGGCTGCCAGCGAGGAATTTTCTGGAGAGGTTCAAGTTCTGGTGAATCTCAGCGATGTCCGTCAAGCAGGGGAAACCCTCAAAGGTTTCGGTGGAGTTGCCAACCCAGTGAAATTAACTGGACTTTATCAGCGTTGTGCCTCCATCCTCAATAAAGCTGTAGGCAGACAACTAAATTCTGTGGAATGCTGTCTCTTGATAGATGAAGCGGCTGTAACAATTGTTGCAGGTAATATCCGCAGAAGTGCGGGGATTCGTCAAGGGATCAGCGACGACAATTTATTTGCTGATGCCAAGGCTAATTTATGGCAACAAGACGCAGAAGGTAACTGGCGCATCGATCCAGAGCGGGATGCTTTGCGGATGGCCAACCATACCAGGGTATTCCATCAAAAGCCTACCTTAGAAGAATGTATTAATGCTGTTCGCAAACAATATTACAGTGGGGAAGGTGCAATTCAGTGGGCTGGAGAAGCTTTAGTCAGGGCAAATAATGATTTGTTTTCCTCCTCTGGGTTAAAGGTTGAATTTTTACAGGCTTACGAGCAAGGTAAAGCTAAGGAGTGGATACAAGAACGCTATCCCAATATGGATGCTCAGGAATTAGAGCATCGTTTGGGTAGATATGGACTCAACCCGTGCATTACTGGTGATACTTGGATTCATACAGAACAAGGTGCGCGACAAGTTAAAGATTTAATTGGCACACAGCAATCTGTTTATGTTGATGGAGAGCTTTTTAGCACTACGAAAGATGGCTTCTTTTTTACTGGGGTCAAGCCAATTTTTAAAGTTGTAACTCAAGAGGGTTACGAATTGCGCTTGACTGGCAACCATCAACTACTTAAGGTAACTGCTCAAACACAGAAAAAACAATACACCGAATGGGTAGAAACTCAAAATTTGAACCCCGGCGACTATATTATGGTTCACAATCATCGAAATCTACTGCCTTGGGATGGTGTGGGTAGTTTTGATGAAGGATGGCTGTTAGGAAGTTTCCTCGGAGATGGCTGTTTTTCTGCAAACCAGTCTAATTACTCCTATCAAGCTAAACTGAGATATTGGGGAGATACTCAAGTTGAAATGAAAGAGTATGCTTTAGCCTTGGTGAATAATCTACCGCAATCCCCTTGCTACTCACAAAATCTCCAAGGATGTTATAACAGCAATAACAAATACTACGAGGTAAGTTCAGCAAATTTGGCAAAGCTTGCGAACTCCTTTGGCTTATATCAACATCTGAAGGTGATTACTCCCGAAGTTGAGCAAGCTAGTTATGAATTTTATCGTGGCTTTCTTAGGGGTTTATTTGATGCTGATGGTAGCGTTCAAGGAACTCAGCAAAAGGGTGTTAGTGTCAGACTTGCACAAAGCAACCTGGAAACTTTGAAAATTGTTCAAAGAATGCTGGCACGATTAGGCATTATTTCCACTATTTATCAAGAACGTCGTTCAGAGGGTTATCGTTGCCTTCCTGATAGTAATCGTGAACTTGCTCCTTATTTTTGTAAAACGCAACATGAGCTAGTAATATCCAATGATAATCTGTATATTTTCCAGGAGATTGTTGGATTCCAGGAACCTAAAAAAGCTCAACAAGTACAAGAATTACTGAGCAGATACAAACGAAAACCAAATCGTGAACGGTTTACTGTAAAAATCAAAGAAATTATACCTGATGGTGTAGAGGAAGTTTTTGATTGTACTGTACCAGCAGTCTCGCGGTTTGATGCCAATGGAGTTGTTGCTCATAATTGCGGTGAAATTCTTGGCAGTAATTTTCATTGCGTTAGTGGTGATACCCTACTGATCACTAGGGATGGAATGCACAAAATTAAAGATTTAATTGGGCGCGAAGTGGAAATTTGGAATGGTGCAAGATGGAGTAAAGTCACACCATTAAAAACAGGTAATAACCGCAAACTCTATCGAGTTAGATTTGGAGACGGAACCTATGTGGATGCAACCGAATATCATCGCTTCTTTGTGAAAGATAGGTTCAACAAAAACTACAAAGAAGTCCAAACAAAAGACTTGATGGATGTTAGTAAATATGCCATTCATACCCAACCTTTTACTATTGAGTATACAGATGGGATAGGCATAGATCCCAGTTATGCTTATACTTTGGGTGTAGCTGTAGGTGATGGAACTACAGACCAGAAAAATAATGCCAAGATTAGGTTATATAATCAGAAAGCTGCTTTAGCAGTAGTTGGGAATAAATCCCCAGCAAGAGAATATGATTATTTGCCAGCTTTTACAGATGTAACTGAGATTGGGTTTTCTGGAGAGTTGTTAAAGTCATTAAAAACAAATCCAGAAGCAATAAATCTGATAGCTAGTTGGAATCGCCAAGCAATTTTACATTTTATCGCTGGTCTGGCGGATACAGATGGCTCAAATACTCACAGTAATGGAATTAGAGTATATATCTCTGATTACGAGCGTGCTTATCGCATCCAGTTATTACTCACCAAATGTGGCATTAGCTCATCCTTAAATCTTTGTGCCCATAAGGGTGCTGTAACTAATTTGGGCGTGAGAAGTCGAGATTTATATTACTTGCAAATTACCGACTGTGGTGAAATTCCTTGTCAGCGTTTGGATATCAGTAAAGGTAAGCCGCCTAAGTATAAGGGCAAATGGCAAATTGTCAATAGTGTTGAAGAATTACCAGGACTACACGATACTTACTGCTTTAACGAACCTGAACATCATAAGGGAGTTTTTGGCAATACTTTGACTGGAAATTGCAATCTTGCGGAAATACACTTAAATCAAATCGATCCCCAAAACTATCAAGAACAGGAGGAAGCATTTACTGCTGGTGCTTTATCCGTAGCCGTATTGTTAAACCATAAATTTGTAGAACCCCGCTATCAATACAGCCGGGAATTAGATCCGATTGTGGGTGTATCCTTCACTGGCTTGTTTGATTTCTTTGTGCGTGCATTTGGGGTAGATTGGTTGCGTTGGTGGGAGCAAGGTAGACCAGAAACACCAGAAGGTTTAACCTTTAAACATAAAGAACAAGAATATCTCAGTCGTTGGCAAGATATTGTGCATCGTGTAGTGTGGGATTATTGCGATCGCCACCATATCAAACGTCCCAATCGTTGTACAACAGTCCAGCCTAGCGGGACCAAGTCTTTGCTAACTGGTGCTTCTCCAGGATGGCATCCTCCCAAAGCTCAAAGATTCATTCGCCGCATTACTTTCCGCAAAAACGATCCCGTAGCCTTGGCTTGTTTGGAATATGGTTACAACATTGTGCCTTCCCAGGCAGATAAGGATGACAATGGTAATTTACTCCACGATCCTTTCGATCCCCGGTGTACGGAATGGCTGGTAGAAATACCCGTAGCCGTACCTTGGGCAGATTTACCAGGTGCTGATACCATTGATATCAGTAAATTCAGTGCTTTGGCTCAAATGGACTTCTACATGCAGGTACAGAAGTTTTATACAGCTCACAATACCTCTGCAACCATAGAATTGCGGGAAAATGAGGTGGAGTCCCTGGGTACTCGGATTTATGAAGCCATCCGTGATGATGAAGGTTATATTAGTGCTGCATTGTTAGCTCGATTTGATGATCATCAAACTTTTCCCCGTTTACCCTTTGAGCCTATAAGTAAGCAGCAGTATGAGGAATTAATGCAAGAGGTGGAAAAACGTCGGCAAACCGATGATTTTCACGCTGCACTCAGCCATTATGATACTGGTGAATTACTGGAAGCAGGACCTGCGGGTTGCGATTCTGATAAGTGTATGATGCCGGAAGAAACTCCCAATTAATTCTTCTACAACCGAAAGCGGTGAATGTATGAACTAAAGTGCATCACCGCTAACCAGATTTTGCGAAACAAGTTAGGATAAATTAGTGGCTGATAATTTTTCAGTGGCAGGAGGTTATTTATGTTTTTAAATGAGTTAAAACCACTATTTCAAGAACTTACTCAGCACCCAGTTTCATTTATGGGAGGTTTTGTATCCGGCGTGCTGCGACTCAATCTGAATGACGATCCTGTCAAAACCTGGTTGAATCAACAAGGCACTTCTAGTACTAATACATCTGCCACAACTGAGGCACATAATGGTAAATCTAGCGGTCCCCAATCAATAAATATTGACTAGTATTTAAATACCCAGAACCCC
>JAAUYI010138765.1_pt1 | contig 10832 bp, 9 predicted proteins | sample 7278041 | NCBI WGS metagenome assembly JAAUYI01 (sample SAMN14350216, study PRJNA611818) | marine sediment metagenome | isolation source: surface marine sediment (0.6m) | place: French Polynesia: Moorea | collected 2018-08
AGGGAAATGGTGAATCTGTTGTTAACTCTGAGAATTTCACCACTAAGACGGAAACATCATCAACTATAGCACCGCAAATAAATCTTTTAGATACAGCATCGCAATCTGTAGAAGCGAATGTTGAATTGACATCATCAATATCTACTTCTGACTCTGGGTTAACTCAACTGTCTGATGATACTCAAACAACTTTAAATAGACAATTCACCAATGCAGAGAATGGGAAAACCCACAAATACAAAACTCCACAGAAGAGAAACACTCTTTATGATGTAACAGTACCTAATTCCTCGTCAGATGTTCAATTTTCCATACCCAAACAATCTACTCATATAGACGAGAGGGAAGTTAGGATATCCACAGACATGGAGAAAGAAAACGGTGAATCAGTTGTTAATTCTGACAATCTCACCAGAAAGACCGAGATATCAGCAAATATGACACCGCAAGTGAAGCGGTTGGAAACAGCATCTCAGTCTCTAAAACCTAATGTTGAGTTGATATTACCAGAAAATAATTCTGAGTCAGAATTACATCAAGATTTGAATAATACTCATACACAATTTTCCCAGCAATTAACTAATACAGAAAATCTGTCTATACACAAAAACATAGAAACACAAAGATTAAATAGTAATCAGCAGCAAAATACTACTTTTGTGAATACTGGTAAACAGGAAGTGGTGAATCCAAATGTAAATCGTCTCAAAACCCAGAATGTAAAAGCGAAGGTCGAGTTGACATTACCAATATCTACTTTGAAATCAGATTCGCATCCATTTGTAAATACACAAATCCCAGAAGATGATAATGTCAACACAAGGAATAATCCAGTTAAAGCTACTAGGAAAGAGGAAAACTTAACACCCCAAGTAAATCAGCTAGAAATAGTAAAACCTTCTGTAAATTCTGATATAAATTTAGATTCTCCACAATTGTATTCACAGAGTTCATTACAGATTGAAATTACTAACAGGAAAAATATTCCTGAAAATTCAAAAGAGCAAAAATTCCAAAGTTCAGTGTTATCTAATGCTGAGTCATCTAACCATAGTCAATTGAGTCACACAGAAGCAAACCAGAACAATTTGAAACAAGAGAAAGCAATTCCACAGAAAATTGCCAGACCAATAACCTATCAGTCAGGAGAATCATCCGTATCGCAAACCTCACAATCTGTTCAGCCAAATTTACAGGTACACTTAAACCTAATTAAAGGTGATAGCAATAATCAATCAAACCCGCATTCCTTGTTCAAGGGGGAATCTCAACTTGCCAATAGGATTGCTAGTGTTAGACCCAATATACAAGATTTGGCAAACCTCTCACCACCAACAGTCAAAACTTCTTCTCCAGTCCATAGTAAAACTCAACCTAGATTACATCAAGCAGAACCTAGGTTATCTCCTACTATTCAAGTTACTATTGGTCGTATAGAAGTACGGGGAATTCAACCGACCCCATCTCCAATTAGTAAACCTAAACAATCTACAAAAAAGAGTCCTGCTTTGACTTTACAAGACTATTTGAAACAACGTGATGGAAAGTAGTATAGCACAATAGAGAAGAGCAGAACCTAGGTTATCTCCTATTATTCAAGTTACTATTGGTCCTATAGAAGTACGGGGAATTCAACCGACCCCATCTCCAATTAGTAAACCTAAACAATCTATAAAAAAGAGTCCTGCTTTGACTTTACAAGACTATTAGACATAGGGGTGAAAATTAAATATGCGTTGCCCAAAACCCTTGTTCCAGACGTTGCAATGCAACGTCTGGAACATTCTTTTCTGGAGATGTCTATTTGAAACAACGTGATGGAAAGTAGTATAGCACAATAGACATAAGCAGAACCTAGGTTATCTCCTATTATTCAAGTTACTATTGGTCTTATAGAAGTACGGGGAATTCAACCGACCCCATCTCCAATTAGTAAACCTAAACAATCTACAAAAAAGAGTCCTGCTTTGACTTTACAAGATTACTTGAAATAACGTGATGGAAACTAGCGTAGCACAATAGAGAACAGAAGTACAGCATTAAGAACAGTTGACCAAAAAACCATGCAGTCCTCCATACAGATATTCAGCGTTGAAGAATACCTAAAATTAGAACAAAACAGCGAAATTCGTCACGAATACATTTGCGGACAAATATTCGCCATGTCTGGAGGTAGCAAGGAACATAACACAATTACTTTAAATATTGCCAGCAGACTACGTTCTCATTTACGAGGTGGTTCCTGTAGCGTCTTCATGGCTGATATGAAAGTAAATATACAACTAACCAGCCAAAACAAAAATATATTTTATTATCCCGATGTCATTGTAACCTGTGACTCAGATGACCTTGACCGTTTTTGTTTGCATTATCCTTGCTTAATTATAGAAGTGCTATCACCCAGCACGGAAACTACAGATAGACGAGAAAAACTTGTTAATTACAGAACTTTAGAAAGTTTACAAGAATATGTATTAGTTTCCCAAGACGAAATTAAAGTAGAAGTTTATAGTAAAGACTCTCAAGGAAATTGGTCACTGACAATTTTAGGTCAAGATAATAAATTGCACTTAAATTCTATTAGCTTAACCCTAACAATGACAGAAATTTACGAAGATGTAATCAAAATATAAATTATTAGTGATGGGTTTTCAATTTTTCTAAAATCGTAAGTGAACTAAAAAAAATAACAATCACAGCTAACGATAAATTTCATCCTGTGGTTAGAATCGCTCTAGAAAAGGAGCAGTGGAAGATAACCGATAATCTCCTGCGGCTGGAAGGTGCTGGAACCAAGTTTGAAATTGATTTAGGTATTCGATATTAAAAAAGGAAAGATTTGGATTGAGCAAAATATGACGGAAATGCGAGTGGCTCAAGAACTTGTGGATCTAGGGGTTGGGAAGGAAGATATTGTCATGGGGTTTCAACCTCCCCAAATGCGGAAATATACAGCTTATGCAGTTGTTTAATTTAATTGGAGTTTGGCGATCGCATTTGACAATCAAGACAGTTGCTAGAACAGCAGCGATCGCTTATCCTCAATTCACAAGGTTCTTCTTTTGTCAATCGTTATAAATACTCAAGTATTTTTGCTGAAAAAAATTTTGTGCTTTCTCTCGGTTTTCTTCCCTTGGAGATATCCGGGTTAATAATGGAACTGGGAACGCAGTATTAGGTATTTGTGGCACTGCTGCCGGATATTTAGTTGAAATTAGTTACTAAAATACCATAATTGCATATGCTATTAATTTTGATTTTACCACAAAATCCCTGAAATAACGCAAGCACGTGGAAGTAATTAATAGTAATTTTCAACTAGACTTAATGATTCTTAACTGTTTTTTTAGCTCAGATTTGGAGTTTAAAATTAAATTGCTTATAACAATAAAATTTTATTATATTCTGATCGGTGGAATGAACAGACCCAACACAAACTCTAATTTAGGAACTATTGTACTATAATATCAGCGATCGCACTTGCTGATCAATTATCGTCGTTGAGTCATGGCAATCACAGTTTCGACAGTAAATTGTGAGATGTCACCAAGGGTAGGGAGTGTGTCCGTATCAGAATAAACGAGTGGTAACTCTTGATTTTCCCAAACCCAGATTTGCTTTCTTTGAATATCAATCAGCCAAGCAAGCTGTGTCCCGTTACTCAAGCAGTGCAGGATTTTCTTTTGTAATTCTAACGTGCTTTGGTCGGGGGAACGAATTTCAATTAACCAGTCTGGTGAACCTTGTAGTGGTCCATCTTCATCTGAAAGGCGATCGCTCTTAACAACGGCAATATCTGGCACGGGAGACATGGGAGGCACAATACACCGGAGTTCTTGGATGGCTTCGTAAGCTTGAGTTTGGCTGTTGATTGCATTAACAAGGTTGCGCTGGAGGCGGGAATGAAACAGCGTTGGCATGGGTTTTTGCTGGGCATGTCCCTGGATAAACTCCCAGGCAGGAGAGGCTTCAATGTCAGGTTGCTGAAGAAAAGCCTCTAAGGGATTAGTGAGGGTAGGAGATTGCATAGTTGCCTAACAAGCATAAAAAGGCATAATCATATTCTTTAGTTCTATTGTAAAACCATTATTTTCTTCTGTGCCCTTTCCGCGTAATGTTGCTTGATCAGGATAGGATATTGGCAAATGGAAAGCCGTTTCCTACAAAATCGCGATCGCACTAAAATATCGGCGATCTCACTTCTTCTCAATATCTAACACCTTTTTCCTTTAGGGCTAGTATTCAAGACCGCTTAACCCAACCTACGCGCTATTTCTAGCTGTTGAGTGCTTTTCCCAAAATTCTCGCAAAGTCCTCCGACTAATCACCCGCATGGCTTTAGGGGAGCAACGGTCACGGTAAATAATAACTGATTAAATATGCCATAATGGTCACAAAAGGGTTAGTTTGTTGGGTTTCGTTGCCTCTACCCAACCTACAAGAGTAATCAGCTTTATGAACAAAGTGCGGATGAGGTTCGCATTAAGGCATACCTTAAACGCTGGTGGCAATGGGTTAGGAGTGGGGTGGTGGCTTTGGGCGTTGGCGTTGGGGATGTTGGGTTGCGCTTTTGGTCGAGCCTGATGTCGTGTCGGCTAGCATTCAAGACCGCTTAACCCAACCTACGCGGCTATATTGTCATTGAATGTTTATTATACCTGCTCCTCATCGATCGATGCAGTGCTGGTGTCTGTTGGCGCTTTGACAACTTCGTTTTCCGTGAGGTTTTCACTCGAATCCTCCACCGTCTCCTTCTTATTTTCCTCTTGCTGTTTGCTTATCGCTTCTTCCTTCATTTCTTCCTTCATTTTATTGATCGCCGATTCTGCTTGTTTGTATGCCTCCTGCCCCTCTACCGCGTTGTATTGCGCCGCCTTAGTCATGTTTTGCGTTATAATAATGCGGGATTGGGCTACTCCTTGTGCCGATTTTTTACTTTCATCAGGCTTCGCGCTGTGAAGCACATCCATCCTTGGTGCTCCGCTGAGGAGTATTGCCGCATTCTTCGTGTGATGACTGTCCGTAAGGATCAGTTCGCCTGTCTGCGGATCACCCTCTTTTGCTGAATTCGTGCTGAAGCTTACTGGCGGTGGATTCATCTCGATCTTCCCGAGAGCTATTTGTGCCGCACGTTCGATCACCTTATTTGCACTTATTCCCTGCAAGATTCCTCCGCCATACTCATCAGGGATTTTTTGCGCCATCATTTTCACATCAGTTCCCATCCATGCCTGCTGGTTCTTTACATTCTCGACGGGTACATTGATCACCTTTTTGTCCAACGGTCCTAGCTTTGCTTTCGCCTCCTTTTCGTCATTGCCGTTCCATCGCTGAACCACTGCATGATATCGCTGGAGATGCTTGGCACCGCCACTCCTTTGTATAGAAACTTCACACGGACTATTATCCGAGCTGCTTATCTGCATTGCTTTTTCACCCATCACATCCGCTTCGCTCTCCAAGCCGTGGTCATTATTTATCCCCACCCCCTTCATTTGCATTGTTGATTTTACCCGTCCTTGCATTTGCTGCACCACATGCCAAGCCTCATGAGGTAAATACTTCTCCTCCCCGGAAGCGACATGAATATCCGTTCCCTGTGTGTATGCCAACGCCTGTATCTGTGCAGGTTTGGAGGAATTGTAATGTACCTTCACATCATCCATGGAGTAGCCAGAGAGATTTTCAATGCCTGTTTTGAGGCGATCTGGTAAGCCGGTTTTGTTAGGACGCGATACCTCTGATGACTCTTGGCTATTCCCTGTCCTTTCCCCTTTCCCTTGGATTATACCCTCTCTCACCGATGCTGATGGGGTTTCCGTGACGGGGTGTTGCGGTAACTCTCCATGAGCCATAGAAACAGGTACAGAACGATTTATTCGCTCTATCATCGATGCTGCTACCCTATCCGCTTCCTGTTCAGACCTATCTCCCACCGCACCAATGGTCAACTTCCGTTGCACTACAGGTAATCTATTCCCATGTACAGGCACATTCACAAAACTACGATGCAAACCATACTCCCTAACAACCGGAGATTCTACCTCATTTTCTGGCACCTCACGCACCCCAGGTCGCTTTAACCAACCACTACTCGGATGAATATCACTCTGGGATTTATTTTGCTGTTGATGGAATCCCTGACGCTTCATTTACCATTCCTCCGTAAATCGATTGGGCAATTTCCCTACCCATTTGTTCCGGCTTCATACCCTTAGTTACATTCACAGTCGCAGGCAGGTTAGGAATAGTACCACCACCTTGGAGATGGGGAGGAAGACCATTTTCACTCAGCAAGCGCAATAATTCTGTTTCCACGGCTGCTTGTAAACGGGAACGCTGACTGCGGGGCAAATCAACCCCTTCTAAAATTATCTGCTCTATGTTGAGTTTTAGATTCATAATTTTTGTTACAGTAATAACCAGGCAAATAAATCGTTAACTGTAAGCTTTAGGTCACTCACAAAAGATGGTACAGGAAGTAACATATCGGGTTGATCGAATACCTCTATTTCTTGTTTAGAATGGTAAACAAACACAGTTTTTTCGTCTGGGTCAATCAGCCAACCGATCTGGGTTCCATGCTTGAGGCAATGAAGAATATTTTTTGTTACCTTTGTGTGACTTTGGTCGGGAGATAAGATTTCAATAGTCCAATCTGGAGCTAGGGAAAATACATTGGCAATTTCTCCATTCTCATCACATGGAATTCGGTTCCAAACAAATACTGAAATGTCAGGTATTGTTGAGCGACCCCCAAAAGTACAGCGTAATTCAGGAAATGCACAAGCAATTTTTTGAGGTAAGACTAAACTATTGATAGCGGGTATAAGTTCTCCTTGAATACGACTATGTTTTCCTTGAGGCATAGGCTTCGGAATAATTTTTCCATCAATGTACTCACTAGCAGGCTTCGTTTCCGGTAGTTTTAGAAACTCCTCCAATGTCAGTATTTTAGGTTGTGCTTGTACCATTTCAGGGTTGCTGACAACTTTGCCAGTTCAAGTTATTGCCTTGATTTTAACGCAATTGCCGACGGTAGTTTGATTTCAGTCCCTAGTATTCCACCACGTTAATTTTGATGAGTAGAATCATGAAAATGAACCGCACAGGCACAGAGGACGCAGAGGAAGAGGAAGAGGAAGAGTCTAGAATTTGGTTTACCCATCAAAGTTGGCTTGGTGGACTACTAGGGGACGAAATCAACTAAACTGCGTATTTGAGCTAACAATATGATATGAGTAATTCACTAGCGATCGCTGCTGTCACTACAACATTACGTAATATAATTGCCAGGGGTATTGTTGATGAACTTGGTAGTGGTAGTGTAACCACACGTCCTCCTGATAAAGCCAGGGAAAATGGTGAGAGTAGTAATCAACTGAATATATTTCTCTACCATACCTTGCCCAATGCTGCTTTGCGCAATCAGGATATCCCCAGTCGCGTCAAACCAGGAGAAACGGGTAAGTTACCATTAGCGTTAAATCTCTACTACCTGATTACCGCTTATGGACAGGATAACGATGATATTTTAGGACATCGTCTCCTAGGGACAGCAATGCGCGTTCTTCATGACCAAGCTATCTTAAAACCAGAGGATATTAAAGCTGCATTAGCAGAAAGCAATTTGCATAATCAAATAGAACGCATCCGCATTACTCGTGAACCTTTATCCCTGGATGATGTGTCTAAATTATGGACGACATTTCAAACTCAATACCGTATTTCCGCTGCTTATGAGGTATCTGTAGTATTAATCGATAGTAGTCTTCCAGTGAAAACACCACTACCAGTTTTAAGTCGCGGTTCTGGAGACACGGGTGTGATTGCACAAGCAGATTTGACTCCACCCTTCCCTACCTTGGAAACATTACAACTACCAAACCAGCAATTCAGCATCCGCTTGGGTGAGGTACTTTCTCTCCAGGGACATCACTTAGATAGCGATGATGGTAGGGTATCAGTTATTTTGAGACATAATCGCTTAAATCTCAGTGCTGATCCACTAGAACTAGAGCAACAGCGTTCAGCCACAGACATCGAGATTCAAATACCAAACCAGCCTACAAATTACCCAGCGGGATTTTATACAGTTGCAGTCAAACTCCAGCGAGGAGGTAAAGAACAAACAACCAATATCCTATCTTTCTCCCTAGCACCCCAGATTTCAATTACCAAGAGTAATCAAACATTGACTGTAACTTGTAATCCCCAAGTCTGGCAAGACCAGGAAGTGGCGTTATTGTTAGGCGATCGCCAACTTTTGCGGACTGACTCATCAGAAACTGAGATAGCAGCCAAGACAGATACCCTAAATTTTAATGTAGAAACTATTCCTAGTGGGGAATACTTTGTCCGTCTGCGTGTGGATGGAGTAGATAGCTTGTTGGTGGATCGTTCCTTCAAACCCCCTGTATTTGATTCTAGCCAGAAGGTAACCCTCCCATGAATCAAGAAAAATACTGGCTAGAAAGTAATGAAAAGTACTTAATATCGGGACTGCAATGGCTGCGCTTGCGTTTACAACAGCTTGCTGGTAAGGAAGTCACAGATAAAGACATCAAACAAGCACGTATAGCAATGGAAACTATTGCTGAAACAAAACCATACCCTGCTTTGGTGTATTTAAGTCGTCGGTTTGGACTTTCCCCTTTTGAACAAGGGGTTTTACTGTTGTGTGCGGGGATGGAATTGGATACGGGAATTGCCCTTTTATGTGCAAAAGCTCAAAAAGATGGACAATCTCCCTACCCTACCTTTGCTTTATGTCTTTCCCTGTTTGAGGAACCAGCTTGGGATGTAGTGTCACCGCAACGTCCGCTACGTTACTGGAGATTGATTGAAATTAACCAGGTAGGATATCAACCCTTAATTACTGGTGCGATAGGAATAGATGAGCGAATCGTCAATTATCTCAAAGGGTTAAATTACCTAGATGAGAGATTAGCAACTTTAGTAATGCCTACCGAACCTGTCACGGGTATATTACCACCTTCCCAGGAAACCATTGTTAAGCAAATTATCCACCACCTCAAACAAGGAAATTCTCCACCCCATTTACCCATCATTCAACTATTGGGTACGGATAGTCCTAGTAAACAACTAATTGCTGGTCATATTGCTGCAACTTTGGGTTTGCAACTTTATCGTTTACCATCTGGATTACTACCAACCCCAGCAACGGAATTGGAAACTTTCCTGCGATTGTGGGAAAGGGAAAGCGTATTGATGCCAGTTTCTCTTTATCTCGATGCTAGAGATCAGGAAAATTCTCCAACTGGAGGTTCTGCTTCTCCATTGAACCGCTTTTTATCACGCTACCAAAGTTTATTGTTCCTCGATACTCGCGAGGTGCGATCGCAACTTAGTAGAACTAGTGTAATCTTTGATATTACCAAACCCACAGCCCCAGAACAACAAGTTGCTTGGACAGAAATTCTGGGTGATTCTGGGTTACCAGAAACTCCCTTGCTGTTAGCGAGTCAGTTTAATCTCAACCTCTCAACCATTGAGGAGAATGCACGCATAGCAGAGAATGAAAAGATTACGGATAACTTAAAAGTGCATAATCGTCTGTGGGATGCTTGTTTAATTAGTACTCGTCCCCAATTGGATAACTTAGCTCAACGTGTCGATACCAAAGCCACTTGGGATGATATAGTTTTACCTCAAGAGGAAATGGGACTGTTGCAGCAAATTGCTCACCAAGTCAAACAACGTCGTCAAGTCTATGAAAATTGGGGATTTCAACGAGGGATGAATCGGGGACTGGGTATCGGTGCTTTGTTTGCTGGGGAAAGTGGTACGGGAAAGACTATGGCAGCGGAAGTAATTGCTAATAGTTTGCGATTAAATCTTTACCGTATTGACTTGTCTGCGGTGGTAAGTAAGTACATTGGGGAAACGGAGAAAAATCTGCGACGTTTATTTGATGCTGCTGAAGATGGCGGTGCTATCTTGTTTTTTGATGAAGCTGATGCTCTTTTTGGTAAACGCAGTGAGGTGAAGGACAGTCATGACCGCTATGCCAATATTGAAATAAATTATCTATTACAACGAATAGAATCCTACCGGGGATTAGCAATTTTAGCAACGAATATGAAGAGTTCTTTAGATACCGCTTTTCTCAGGCGACTAAGATTTATAATTAATTTCCCCTTCCCTGGTAAATCGGAACGCAAGCTAATGTGGGAGAAAGTCTTCCCAGAGGAAACACCTATAGAAGAATTAGATTTTGAACGCTTGGGACGCTTGAATCTAACGGGTGGTAGTATTCATAATATTGCTCTCAATGCAGCTTTTCTGGCAGCACAAGCAGGAGAAGCAGTAACAATGCAATCAGTGTTAGCAGCAGCACGGATGGAGTTCCGCAAGTTAGAACGACCAATTAACGAAGCAGATTTTTGTTAACTAGAACAGGGAAACGCTCATCTCACAATTAGACGACGGTTGATGTTGAAGTTGCTTTATCCCTAATCTGGAAATCACAAATACATCCAAAACCAAAACCATAGGACTATAAATCTGTTTCTAGTCAGATATTGATGGCGAATCCTCTGGCAATAAACATATTTTTTTCGCATTACAACATGAATACGTTGTTTCATCTCTATGTAGTTCAACTTTCCCTGTAATTCTAAAAACTTATATTCTCCTAGTTGTTACGGAAATACCAGTTTTGAATTATAGCGAGTAAATTTTCACAGTTAATAAGAGTAGTTGATGTTGAAGTTGCTTTATCCCTAATCTGGAAATCACAAATACATCCAAAACCAAAACCATAGAACTATAAATCTGTTTCTAGTCAGATATTAATGGCGAATCCTCTG
>JAAUYI010000579.1_pt1 | contig 10829 bp, 11 predicted proteins | sample 7278041 | NCBI WGS metagenome assembly JAAUYI01 (sample SAMN14350216, study PRJNA611818) | marine sediment metagenome | isolation source: surface marine sediment (0.6m) | place: French Polynesia: Moorea | collected 2018-08
GTCTTCTCCTAGAGAAGCTTTTAGCCATTGTTCATCCATTATTAAGAGCAAATTTAACAAACTGTGGACTCCCGTTTGACCTTTTTACAGGCTTGCCAGTTTTGAATCGACTGTGGTTTACAAACCAGATTAATTAAGCCTTGGTTTTTGGCATTAGTAAGTATACATCTACAAAGCCTGTTAAGCAAGGGATAAAAACTTACTTAAATTGCACAAGTTTAAGTAAGTTTAAAAAAGAATTTCACGATTTAATCATGCTCCCTACTCCCATAGAAACACATTAAGCTGGTAAATAGCGCTTTAATAAATAACAAGTCCTTTGCAGTGACTGAATTGAGTTGCTGCTGAAATTTCGTTTTATTGGCTAACTACCTGTAACCAAATTATGTTTGATGCATTAGCTGACCGTTTAGAATCTGCCTGGAAGAAACTGCGGGGACAGGACAAAATTTCCCAATCCAACATTAATGAAGCATTGCGGGAAGTGCGTCGTGCCTTGTTGGAAGCAGATGTTAACCTCCAGGTAGTTAAAGATTTTATTAGTGAAGTTGAAACCAAAGCACAAGGAGCCGAGGTTATCTCTGGGGTGCGACCAGATGAACAGTTTATCAAAATTGTACACGATGAACTGGTAGAGGTGATGGGGGAAGAGAACGTTCCCCTGGCAGAAGCCGAAAACGCCCCCACAATTGTGTTAATGGCTGGGTTACAGGGTACAGGTAAAACTACCGCCACTGCCAAGTTAGCCCTACATCTGCGAAAATTAAATCGTAGTTGTATGATGGTGGCAACGGACGTATACCGTCCCGCAGCTATTGACCAATTAATCACCCTGGGTAAGCAAATTGACGTACCTGTATTTGAGTTAGGAAGCGACGCTAATCCCGTAGAAATTGCCCGTCAAGGGGTAGAACATGCCAAAGCCGAAGGGATAAACACAGTCATTATTGATACCGCTGGACGCCTGCAAATAGACGCAGACATGATGGCGGAATTAATTCAGGTTAAAGATACCGTCAAGCCCCATGAAACCCTGTTAGTAGTGGACGCTATGACCGGGCAAGAAGCAGCAAGTCTTACCCGTACTTTCCATGAACAAGTGGGAATTACTGGTGCTATTCTTACCAAACTAGATGGTGATAGCCGGGGTGGTGCGGCGTTATCTGTAAGGCGGATTTCTGGGGCACCAATTAAGTTTGTAGGTGTGGGAGAAAAAGTCGAAGCGCTGCAACCATTCTATCCAGACCGCATGGCATCGCGGATTTTGGGTATGGGGGATGTACTGACCTTGGTAGAAAAGGCACAGGAAGAAATTGACATTGCTGATGCTGAGAAAATGCAGGAGAAAATCCTCTCAGCAAAGTTTGATTTTACCGACTTTCTCAAGCAGATGCGGTTGCTGAAGAATATGGGTTCCTTGGGAGGCATTATGAAGATGATTCCCGGAATGAACAAGCTCACAGATGACCAACTCCAGAAAGGCGAAACCCAACTTAAGCGCTGCGAAGCCATGATTAATTCTATGACTAAGCAGGAGCGCAAAAATCCAGATTTACTGGCAAGTTCTCCCAGTCGTCGCAAACGCATTGCAAAAGGTTCTGGCTATCGAGAAACAGATGTTAGCAAACTGGTGAGCGATTTCCAACGTATGCGGGCTATGATGCAACAAATGGGGCAAGGAAGCTTCCCCGGGATGGGAGGAATGTTTGGTGGTGGTATGAACCCAATGGCAGCAGGAAACCGTCCCCCAGCCCCCGGATGGCGGGGTTACAGTGGCGGTGGTAAGAAAAAGAAGTCCAAGAAGGACAAAAAGAAGAAAGGTTTTGGGACGTTGTAATGGGGACTAGTAGCGCTACTTTGGAAGTCATAGACGCACGGAGTGCGGCTTCCCGGAGGGTAACTCACTCATTCATGCATTCAAAAGTACTGTCCTGTCTAGCTTTGACCTTTTATAAATGGTTGCTTTATTTCCGAGGTGCTGTACTAAGGACTGGGGATTGGGAAAGAAGGATTCCAATTACCCATTACCCATTACCCATTACCAATTACCCATTACCCATTACCAATTATTAATGGCGCTCAACCCTCAGTAAGTGCTAAAATTAGCATTTCAGTATCTCAAGTTCTTTTGTCCTTTATCAGGGAAAGAACTTTATAAGAAAATAGGGTAAAAACCCCGTTTATTTAGATCGGGGATGTAGCCGAAGGCTTCCCGAAGGGTAAGCTGTTAACAGCCTTTAGGCTGTATTGATAGTACGGGGGGACTCTCCGGAACTTAAACGCCCGAAAAATCGTAAGGAGAAATCACTACGCTCAAAGTAGCAAATGTAGTGAGCCTGGGAACCTGTGGGAACAGGATATTAAGACAGCGATGTTTTAAGAATCCCCAGAACGGGGAGTGTCAATTCAACCAAGGACACTAGCACAAAAATAGGAGAATGATTTCTCAAGATGATTAAATTGCGCTTGAAACGATACGGAAAAAAACGGGAAGCGAGTTACCGTATAATTGCTATTAACAGTCTCGCTCGCCGTGATGGTCGTCCCCTAGAAGAATTGGGATTCTATAACCCTAGAACCGATGAAGTGCGACTAGACATTCCCGGCATCGTTAAGCGACTACAACAAGGCGCTCAACCAACTGATACAGTCCGTCGCATCCTGGAAAAAGAAAATGTCTTTGAACAGGTCAGTGCAAAACCCGCATCATAACCAAAGTCACCAATCGTCAACAACCAGTCCTGATTATGTTGGGCTGGTGAGGTTTTTGATTGAGCCGTTTTTAGAATCTCCGGAGTCTTTGAGCGTCGATTGTGAGGTTTCTCAAACCCTCAACAAAGTTTGGATTCGCATAGCCTTTGCAAGCGCTGATACAGGAAAAGTGTTTGGTCGAGGAGGACGCAATATCCAAGCGATTCGTACAGTTCTTGCCGCAGCTGCAAAAATAGCTGGACAATCAGTATATCTGGATATATACGGTAGTGATTCCAAGCGAGAGGGTATATCTTTTAACGAAGATCAAGAAGCACAATTACCTTCGCCAAAATCAAAACCAAGACGCGGAAACATCCCAAAACCTGTTGTTAAACCCCGCTTCCCTTAGATTACAAATCAATTGTCTCAGTATCTTTAAACTGAGATGGTTCTAGTTAACAAGTCAGTTTCCAAAGAGGAGTTACCCCATAACAATTGCCCAAAGAGCCTCCACTGGATGCTATCAGGCAGCTCCCTTTGGGAACATCCCCCACGGGAGTAATCAACTATCAAAATGTATATATTTTTTGATTCCTTTCTCCAAAATCCAAAAATGCTTGTCAGTATTTTCCAGTAAAAGCCAAGTGTCAAAAGTTATCTTGTTAACCACAAATTTATACCCAGAATTATTCTGAATGAGTAATTTTTAGTGGAATTCCAAGTACCCATTCCCCATTCCCCATTCCCCATTACCAATTACCAATTACCAATTTTGAATATGGCAGGTGCCTTAACAATTCAACTGCCGAGTATGAATAGTGCGATCGCTCTGGCGGGATATGCAGAAGCAAATCTTAAAATTATATCACTGCAAACAGGCGCAAAAGTAGTATTGCGGGGTCAGGAATTGCTGATTTCTGGCACAGAGAAACAAGTGGATCTAGCTTCTCGATTGGTGCGATCGCTAGAAAATCTCTGGAGTCAAGGTTTAGCCATTTCCAGTGCTGATATTTTAACAGCTCGTCAAGCCCTTGATACCCACCGGGAAGGGGAATTACAAGATTTACAAAAAGATGTCCTTGCCAAAACCCGTAGAGGAGAAGAAATCCGCGCCAAAACTTTCCGTCAGCGACAGTATATTGACTATATCAGCAAACGGGACTTGACATTTTGCATCGGACCTGCTGGTACAGGGAAGACTTTCTTAGCTGTGGTTGTGGCTGTGCGAGAACTTTTAGCTGATAAATTTGAGAAGTTGATTTTAACCCGTCCTGCGGTGGAAGCAGGGGAAAAATTGGGCTTTTTACCGGGAGATTTGCAGCAAAAGGTTAATCCCTACCTGCGTCCTCTTTATGATGCCATAAACGAGTTTATAGACCCGGAAAAAGTGCCTTCGCTAATGGAACGGGGTGTGATTGAAGTTGCACCTTTAGCTTATATGCGGGGACGGACGTTAAATAATGCCTTTGTGATTGTAGATGAGGCTCAAAACACCACCCCATCTCAGATGAAAATGGTTTTGACTCGTTTGGGTTTCCATTCCCGGATGGTAGTGACAGGGGACATCACACAAACGGATTTAGCTCCCACTCAACAATCAGGCTTGTTAGTGGCTTTACGAATCTTAAAGAATGTCGAAGGTATTGGTTTTTCTGAGTTTACCCAAAAAGATGTGGTTCGCCATCCCCTGGTGCAGCGAATTGTCAGCGCTTATGAACAGTATGAGAAGTAGGGAAGGGGGGAGATAGTTCAAAATTCAAAATTCAAAATTCTCAAAATTCAAAATTCTCAAAATTCAAAATTCTCAAAATTCAAAATTCTCAAAATTCAAAATTGGGGAGAATATTAACTCCTAACTCCAAACTCCTGGGCGCAAGCATTGCGCCCCTACTAACTAATGACCAATGACAAATGACAAAGGACAAATGACTAAAACATTAAAAGACTTTCTGGAAGCTTGCGAAACCCTGGGTACACTGCGCTTTATTGTTACCAGCAGTGCAGCGGTGTTAGAACCACGAGGAAAGTTAGAAAAACTTTTCTACGCGGAATTACCTAAGGGTAAATACGCAAATATGCATACAGAGAGTTTTGAATTTCACCTGAATATGGACAAAATTACTCAGGTAAAGTTTGAAACCGGAGAGGCAAAACGGGGTAACTTTACGACCTATGCCATCCGCTTTTTGGATCAGAAACAGGAATCAGCACTGAGTTTATTTTTACAATGGGGTAAGCCAGGAGAGTATGAACCCGGACAAGTAGAGGCTTGGCAAGCTTTGCGCGAAGAATATGGCGAAGTTTGGCAGCCAGCACCTCTACTAGAAGTTTGACGCTCTACCCGGCTAGAAGCCGGGAGATTCACAACGATTAGCTGTAGCTAAATTGTTAACTATTTTATACTCCCACGGCTAGAACCGTGGGGAGTATGTTAAATGGTATTAGCACCATAAGCAATTAAGCGTTTAAATAATGCTTCTGTCCATCCTGTTTCTCGCAGGACTGCAGATGATGATACTTCTACATAAGCTTGCTCAATAAAAGCTAAATCAATCATACAAATGCGACCCAGAGCATTTTTAAGTTCTTCGGGTTTATCATCAGTTTTCAGACGCTGACTAACTTCTTGTACAACCGTTGCCATTGCGGGTACGACATGCTGAGGTCCAATACCAATACGTACATGAACTAAACCAATTTTCCAACGACGGTTAGCGTATTGTGGACCCCATTCATCCATGCCTGTAAACATTTCCGCAAACCATTCTGTAAAAGTTTTATACAGACGATGGACACGTTCCTCACTTTGATTTAGAATTTTATTCATTTCCTCATCTCTGTTGAGATAGGCATAAAATGCTTTGGACATGTCCGGAGCAATGGTTGCACCCCAATCTGCATAGGATTGTAGCAAACTTTTATCCTCATCTGTAAGGTTCACTCTTGTTTTGAGTGTGTTAAGAAAAGCATGTGGATCTAAAGTCATGTCTGAATATTCCTGGTATGTATGACAACAACAAAATTAGAAAGAGTTGGGAATTTTTCCTGGTTTGAAAATGGTACTGATTTAGCCAAGTAGATGCGAAATTTTACTGCCTATCCTTTGAATTCCCAACAGAAATAAACCTTGCTGGATGGAAGAATGCAGTAAATTCAACCACATTGCAATGACCAAAACTCAAATACGTCGTCATTACTACCAGTAAGCAACGATTCAGTTTGTTTACCAAGCAAGCGCTGGCTAAGTATTTCCTCTAATGCTCCCCAAATAACACCAAGGGTATAAGTAGATTTACGCTGACAACCTGGAGGTTCACCCGCAGAACATATGGTTTCGGAAGTATAAACCTTGATGACATTGGCATCTTTGACAATCTTCTCAACTATACATAAACGAGTGCCATTTTTGCCTAAAGCCTCTGCGAGTCTGTGGGTAATATCCTCTAAAGATAGATTAGAACCGCTCAAACCTAATTCTTGTATAAGATTTTTACCATGCATACGACCAGCTGTAGTGAAGGCAACAGCAGTTGCTCCCTCACCTAACACTGCTTCCATTCCCATCATTACTGCCTTGAAACAGGTAATACTGGTAAAATCTCCCAAGGTTGGACGCAACATTAATTATAATTATTCTCCTATGAATCAAGTTTCATGAAATTGTAGGATCGGGATGAACAAAGTCTAAAACTAAGCATTTAATGCGGGTACAATTTGGGCAACAAGACGCTTAATTTCTAGAAATAATAAGCCTTGCTTGACATCAGAATTGGCAAGAATTAATAAAACTGCATCTTGACCACAACTAACCATAATCGCAAAGCCTTTTTCTCCTTCAACGAGGATACGATCCATGAAACCGCGAGAAAATTCGCTTCCGATTCGTTCACCTAAGGAAAGCATAGCTGCTGACATAGCAGCGGTACGGTCTTCATCCATATATGATGGTAAAACGGAAACTAAAGCTAAACCGTCAGGACTTACTAAAGCTGCACCTTCAATATTAGATGTACCACCGACAAAGTTTTGTAGAACGTCTTGTAGCATTGAAATATTGATCATGTTTTTCTCTCCAGTAGTGTGTGCTATTGTTGATTAGTTTCTGGTAAAAGTAGTGGTGAATGCACTGATAAGTTTGATTTATTTCCAAATGGGTAAATATTCTTTGATACTTTCCTAGAATAAAATGAAAAAATTTATCCGCATACATTTATCCTCAATTACTCAATAAAATATCTTTGCTGTTGACAATTAAGAAACAGCAATTAGTTGATTAGTATTTGCTTTTTTTAGCTCCTTAATTAAAATCTTACATATAATATAAATTACTTGACTGTATTATTTAGATTAGCAGTCAATTGCTATTTATATGTCAAGATAAAATAACAGAGTTGTCACCCAATTAGAATTTGCATTCCCAAATTTTATTACTGTACAGAAGTGAGGTTAAGACAAGGTTATTAAGCAACAAGTTTAGCTTTTATTTTCCTAGCCAATTCTCTTCAACAAAGTTCCAAAGTACAAATCTAGATTCTGTCTGGGAATTATGTGAATAAAACTCGTAATACTTGGAAGTGCGTCAATTGATAAAACAGTGACTAGTACAACCAGCAATGGTTTGTAAAAAGTCAAAGCGCAAGAGAACACAATACTTTTGATTGACTTTTGTAGACGCGTCAGCAGCTTCGGCAGGTATGGGTGACTTACCCTCCGGGAAGCCGCACTCCGTGCGTCTATGACTTGTAAGGCAGCGGTATTAGGCTTTTATTCCCTTTGCCAGAGTAGTTGAAGCAAGGCTATTTGGGATTGTTGGATAAATTCCAGATGGTTTTGAAGCGAGATAAATATGGGTAATAGATAGCTATTTTTTAGGAACATCAAATTTTACCTTTTTCAGGAAGTGTGAGAGCAATATTGTGTGAGAGAATGCTATTTGCATAGCAATTTGATTTCGTATCCTGCACCCCGAAATAGCAAGTTCAACGCCTATAAAAATATTACATCAAAATGTCACACTGAGAACAAACATTAAATACATGTTACACCATCGGCAGAAAATTTATAGTTTGCCAACAAAATAATTTAGCATGTAACAGTTGAACTTTCACTTTTGGGCAGATTTTCTAGAGTTGAAATCCCCATATTTTCCGGGAAATCATCAAATTTCGCTCCTTGTTCCCGCAGGATGAGCTTTGTGTGTTCAGAAATACCCTTGTTGTTGCTGAATATAGTTTCTTCAACTATCACATTACTGAGGATGGCAAAGCTAAGATTGGCACCAGTGAGGTTAGCAAAACTGAGGTCAGCACCACTGAGGTTGGCAAAACTGAGGTCAGCATTCTTAAGGTTCCCAAAGCTAATTTTGGCATTGGTGAGATTGGCATTGTTGAGGTTAGCACCGTTGAGGAAGGCACCTCTAAGGTCGCTTTGCTTGAGGAAGGTACCTTTGAGGTTAGCACCGTTGAGAAAGGCATCACTGAGGTTTACATCACTGAGAAAAGCGCTGCTGAGGTTAGCACGGCAGAAAAAAGCATCACTCAGGTTAGCACCACCGAAAAAAGCATTAGTAAGGGTGGCAAAGTTGAAGTTGGCAAAGCTAAGGATGCTATCACTGAGATTAGCACCATTGAGGAAGGCTGCTTTGAGTTTAGCTCCTTTGAGGTTAGCTCCTTTGAGGTTAGCAAAATTAAGAAAACTATTACTTAGGTCTGCATCTTCGAGGTCTGCATTACTAAGATTGGCAAAGTTGAGATGACTATCAATAAGCTTGGAATTTGTCAAGAAAGTACCATTTAATTCGGCATGGTTGAGGTTAACACCTTGGAGGTCTGCATTACTAAGGTTGACAAAGTTAAGAATACTATCACTGAGGTTAACACCACTGAGGTTGATATCACTGAGGTTAATACCACCAAGACTGGCAAAATTGATATCCTTGCTTATTCCCTGATATTTGAGGATTTCTTGGATTATCTGCTTTTTTTCTACCGCTACTGGGGTATCCCATAGTTGTACAGTCTTAGAGTTTTTCTCAGTTGCTGCGTACATATCGTACATATCAGTAATTTTGCTGATTTTGTTTTTATGTTGCCATATTTTCTCAAATCTTGGAGTTTAATCTCAGTGATATCCACGGCATCTTCTCGGTCAAAGTAGGCTACCCATATCTCAAAATATAAAACTGATACAAAACCCTTGTAAGAAGGATATTACAGCGTTAATTTCATTGGCGATTACGACTGTGTTACCTTATGTATTACCTCGATCCAGGTCAAGCAATGCATATTTTGAAAACAATATTTTTGTTTAATGGATGAAATTTTTACCTCTACTTTGCTACATTCTTCATCAAAAATTTACAAAGTCTTCCACTTTTTTTCCGGTTGAAATATTAAAAATCTTAACTAATCGCGATCAAAGCTATATTCCTGCTGCGGAATATAACCGCTAAAGTCCTGTTAGCAGTCAAAACTGATTTATTCACCATTGACTCCAAGGCACCAAGGAAAGAGATACCATTAAGGGAAGAATCAATAAGTTGTACTGGTAATGACTTTGGCTGAGACTCGCAAACACACCCATTCTTCTAACCCCCTAATTTCCCTAAATTATCAACCTGCCTTAGAATCTTTGGGGGATGACTACTATGATCAAGTGGTAGCAGAGGAATTTCCCCAACATATCCTGCGGTGGCGTAATGATACACTTTTACCGAGATTGGGATTAGAACCCCAAGCTGTCACAGATGAGCATTTTATCCAAGCCTTTGGCAAATTTGAGCAACGCAAACCTTTGTTAGCACTGCGTTACCACGGCTATCAATTTGGTGAATATAACCCCAGGTTGGGTGACGGTAGGGGTTTTCTCTATGGACAAGTACGAGGAAAAGATAATCATCTTTATGACTTTGGTACTAAAGGTTCTGGAAGGACACCTTATTCCCGTGGTGGGGATGGGATGTTAACCCTCAAGGGAGGAGTGCGGGAAGTATTAGCTGCGGAAATGCTGCACCGTATGGGTGTGCGTACCTCCCGTTGTCTGAGTGTAGTTGAGACGGGTTTATCTCTGTGGAGGGGTGATGAACCTTCTCCCACTCGTTCCTGCGTAATGGTACGGATGAGTAAGTCACATATTCGCTTTGGTACTTTTGAACGCTTGCATTACTTTAACCGTCCGGATTTAAGCAAAAGGCTGTTAGACCATGTAATAGAGGAGTATTATCCCCATTTACAGGGTGAATCAGATAAATATGCCCTGTTTTATGCAGAATTAGTCCAAAGAGTAGCAGAATTAGTAGCACAGTGGATGGCATCTGGTTTTTGTCATGCAGTTTTGAATACAGATAATATGTCCATTACTGGGGAAAGTTTTGATTACGGTCCCTATGCATTTATTCCTAAATATGACCCTTACTTTATTGCTGCTTATTTTGATTATTATGGGCGCTATTGTTATAGCCATCAACCTGGTATTTGTAAATTAAATTTACAGCTTTTACAAGAACCATTAAAGGAGATAATTCCCAAAGCAGATATGGAAGCTGGGTTAGCACATTTTGATGATTACTATCAAAATGAATACCGGAAATTAATGCTGAAAAAATTAGGATTTGAGTCACTTTCAGAAATAGATGCAGAAGAACTTTTAAAAGCTACAATTGAATTTCTGAAACAGTATCCTATTAGTTATCATGACTTTTTTGCTGACCTAGCTACTACCTTTTCCCATAAATGGCGAGATGATGCTACTACTATCCTGAGTGAATCAGAAATTGGGCAAGCATTAGGTTCATCTGAGTTATTCTTTAATTGGTCGGAAATCTATCATCGAATTTTGACTAATTTCTCTACAGATGAACTGGAAAAAATAGCCCAAACTTTAGCAAATCATAATCCTCAAACAGTGATAATCAGACCAATAATTGAATCTGTTTGGGAACCAATTATTGAAGAAGATAATTGGCAACCTTTTTATGATTTACTACAAAAAATTCAGAATCACGGATGAAAATTTATCAGTAGGGGCGCAATGCTTGCGCCCAAAACTTATAAATTGCAATGCTTGCGCCCAAAACTTATAAATTGCAATGCTTGCGCCCAAAACTTATAAATTGCAATGCTTGCGCCCAAAACTTA
>JAAUYI010174794.1_pt1 | contig 10829 bp, 15 predicted proteins | sample 7278041 | NCBI WGS metagenome assembly JAAUYI01 (sample SAMN14350216, study PRJNA611818) | marine sediment metagenome | isolation source: surface marine sediment (0.6m) | place: French Polynesia: Moorea | collected 2018-08
ATATTACAAGACGAAACATTTAATCTAAAAACAACGGTTTCAGCACTTACTTCCCAACCCAATGTTAAGAAATTTTAAATACTGAATCGGTGTTCTAGAATGTCTATATTATGGTATCTAGCTTTAGACCGTTGAGAAGGAGGTCTTAAAAAAGACAACTTTGTTTGTTGATATGATCGAGCGAGTTGAATTGCATTGATGTAAAAATTCTTGAAACTTAGTATTATGTGATAACTCTTTTTTCAGCCACAAAGCTATTTGATGAGTGAAATCATCTCTTATAAATTATTTGGGGATTTTTAGAGATATATAATTCAATCCCTTGTTTCAGATCGCTGCCATGATCTGAAATAATTTGGACTAGTTTTCCCACAGTCATAGCCAAGCGATCGATTAAGGATTCAATGATTTCTCCTCTAATTGTCTCGACTACTTCTATGGCTAAGACTTCTAGGTCATGATGGTGTAAGTTTTTGACCGAGGTTTGAAGTTTTTCAGCCCATTTTTGAGCGGACAATCCCAAGACAAGAAAACATTTTTTTGGACCTGGTTCTAAGATTGTGTCAACAATAAAAATCCAATCTGTTCTTTTTTCTTTTTCTTTTCTTAATTCAAAAAGACCTAGTTTTAAAAACCATTGACGGATGGTAGTAAAATCTGGAGTTGGTAGTCGGAAAAATTGCGCCCATAATTGAAAATTCTTCTCGATGCCCCGCCAACTACTAAAACTTATTATTCTTGGTTGAATTGCTAGTTGAATAATAAAAACAGGATAAGTATAATGGGCTGGATTTAAAGCTATTATTTCTCGATAATTTGAGTTTAGTGGGGTTAGAGAAGCTACTTTTGATTGATTTCTCGGTTGGCTATCTTTTTTTTTAGTTCTTCTATAATGAATTCTTTTTCCTTTAAACTAGCTTCTAGTTTTAGAACTTTTTCCTTCCATTTTTCTCTACTTAAAGAAATATCTCTTACTTTAATCTCCATCGCTTTTAGCTTTTTTTGTTTGGATAAAGCTCTTTCTTTCCATTTTTCTCTACCATCTTTAAACAAGTATACTAAACGGGTTTCACTACTTTTATAACCTTTCAAAGGTAAAGCGACTTTTACTGATATCGTATTTGATGGTAGCTTGACAAACATTCTCAAAGGCTTGTTGTACAACGTCAAACTTCTTGCGCTTACCTTCTAAATATTTTCTGCGCTTTTGACTGTCGTCTCCTTTTACTGGATGTAATTTATCAACTTCACTACAGAGTTTAATACACTCTTGAATCCAAATCACTATAAATCTAATATTGGCGGGAATTGACTTGTCATTAATGTCAATTTGAAGATTGGGAATTATATCGATATTGGCTAAATCTTTGATGAAGGTAATAGAGTCTACAGACGTTGATTCTATATAAAAGTGAGAATAGGTATAATTCCATTTTTTCACTCTAGACTAATATTCCCTTGTGATGGAGGATTTTCCTTGATGTTCTTCGTAAATTCCTTGGCAGCATCTACAGATTCACCGCCAGTGATTTTATAGATGTAATTTAATGTCAGTGCGATTGCTTTAATACTCAAGCAAATTAACGTAACGATCGCCTTTAGTATATTGGCTATTAATGGTATTACTTTCTCATTAATAATGTATTCGAGCGCGTCTATATTTCTCTTAAACTCTTGTAATGTCATGGTTATAGTTACCTCAATCCTTATTTTTTCTTTGGATGAGGATGCTAATTTCCATGTCCGCCAATAGTAATAAAAGTAAAAATTTGAAGTTTGTGACCTACTTGCATCACATACTATTTCACGTCTAACTTTCACTTCCGAGCAACCAGTTCTGTTCGCCGAGACGAAATTTTTTCTTTTTTGCCTCATGCAGTGCAGCAGGGGCAAAATTCTCTCAGTTTGTTTCTCTCAATTTATTTCTCTCTTGATTTTCCTCAGAAAACAAAACAAAAAATATTCTGAGGATTATATGAATACAAAGAAGAGAAAACCTAGAAATAAGATCAAATTTACTGATAGAAAGACGTTTATTCACCCAAACATCAGTTATAAGATGAGTGAGAAGCGCAGACAACTAATTGATAGCATCAATCATTATGTTCGATTGGGTTTAACATACAACGATATTGCAGAAGCGATCGGATATTCTGAAGCGACGATCGCCAGACTGTATTATGGATATGCTGATAATTGTCTGTCGTCTTCTCAATTAGAAGAGTTAAAGACTTTTGATGTTTGGATTACTTGGACTGAAATTGTTAGTCGTATTGCAGAAGCTGGCGAAGTACCTGATAGAACTAATGTTCTGATGCCTGTCTATACCAGTGTCAAGATTAGGCAACTAGACGACAATGAACTGACAGACACTATGCCCATGCCCTTTGAAATCCAAACCACAAAATATATCCCGCGATCGCCCGATCGTGACTTTGGAAAACATGATAATGAATCATTTGAGTATGTTGATGTTATCGATACACTACATACTTACCGCAGAATAAAGCCCTATGTTGTAATGTACCTCGGTGCTTGCTGCACAATCTAACAATTCAACAATGTATGACCGTCATTAAATATTATTGGCGGTTTCATACCTATGGCGTACATGGAATTAGGTCACGTACACCAGTAGGAAAAGAAAAGGAGGGCGTTTAATTCCCTCCAAGGCTAAGTTAGATTTATTTCTCAAACTCATATAAATCGAGCGATTCGATAAATTGATGTAGGCTTTCGAGCTGTTCAATCAATCTGGTTTTATCAGCATCAGAATCAGCATGGAAGTTGATAAAAGCATTACGCAGCATTTGCTTGTCAGTTGCTGACAGTTCGGATTTATCTGATTTTGCCACATCTAAAAATCGCGCCAATTGTTGATTGGTTCGTTTGAGTATGAAGTAAATACCACCGTTGAGGTCAGATAGATTTAACCTCCTTGACATATCGGCTAGCGAGTCAAATGTAGATAAGTGACTACTTTCTGGATGTTTAACGTGCTGCTTGAGCTTTTGATACAAAACTTCCTCAGTTCTAAAAGATACCTGGGGTAAATCACTTGTACGTTTCTTAGATGTTGTAGGTTCGTCGTTTAACTGTACTTCGTCAATCACCTCTTTTAACGACTTAACATCTTTGATAACTATCTCTTCAGATTTAGCTTCTACAACATTAGTTAGACTTCCATTGTCTTCTCTAATAATAGCGATAACGCTGTCATCTTCTTCCTGTAAGCGCTTCTCAATGTCGTCGATAATCTCTTGTTCTAGGTCTACTTTAATTTGAGTTTCTGCAATCAACTGATTATCACCGCTAGATTCTAAATTATTTAGCTTCTTTTGAGCTGCTTTCAATCTAGCTTTGGTGTTGGCTAAATCTTTCTTTAGTTTATTTGGCATAATTGCCCCCTTACTTATTTTTTCTTTTGGAAGTAAGGGGAATCAAAATAAGTCCTATATGTTTAAAGAGCTAGCATCACTTCGATTGATTTGTCAGAATAAACTACAATTTTGTCTACTAATTTATGATAAACTCGACGTTTTTCTCCAGTTGACAGGGATTCAAAAAACTCAGGATTGCTAAATACTTCTGTTAGTATTTTTAGATCTGCCTCTTTAACTTTAGATCTACGAAAAGTATTAGTTTTCAACTTACTTATCTGAAGTTTGATATCTTTTTTTGCTTGAATAATTGCTGAATTATTACCTGGAATTAATTCAAGCTGCTTCAACTGTATTTCTAGTTCTTTTATTTCTTTGCTATTTACAGTATTAACTGGTTCACCATCACTAGCTGCATTATTTGCTAGTGTTTCTGCTCGTTTAATTAATTCCTCAATAACTTTATCTTCAATTAGATCTGCCTTAACGTGATTTTTGTTATCACAAGCATTATCTCTTGCTCTATTACATCGATAATATTTTATAAGTATTCTTGTATTGATACCATCTATTAACTTATATGTAGAGCCACCATTAGCGATAACACAACCTCTACCGCAATTAGAACATTTAACCAAACCTGACAATGGATAAACAGCTTGTCTAGAACCGAATCCCCTTACATTGTGATTATGTTTTAATATAGCTTCTACATCTGCCTTTTCTTCAATAGTAATGATAGGTTCATGGCGGTCTGGCAATATTGTTGGATTTGGACTTTTAGGATAATAAACTATTGAACCTTCAATGGTGGGAGATAACAGCCATCTTCTTAAAGATGAAGTATTAAAAATTCTAAAACCATAATACTTATTTATAAATCGAATAGTTTTAGTTAACGCCCTTGCTTCAATATAAGTCTGAATCAAATGTCTCGCTATTTTATATTTAGACACTTCTTCTTTATTTTCTATCAAGCAAATAAAGGGTTTTTTATCCAGCTCCAAAGTATATTCATCTTTTTTTACATATCCTAGTGGTGGATGACTAACCTTGCCTTGTTTACGAAAATACGCCTTGCCATGCGAAATACGCTCGGACAATCTATCACTCTCCATTTCAGCGAGACTACCAAGCATATTGATGTGAAATTTACCTCCTGCACTATGCCATTCAATAGCATCATCCAAAGCTCACAAATTGACACCATTCTCTTTTAGAATGTCAAGTATTTTTCTCATGTGAGGCAGACTTCGAGATATTCGGTCTAATCTGGTGATGATTATTTCTGATACATCTCCTCTTTGAACCCGTTCCATTAATGCAGCAAGATTTACTCGGTCATCTTTTCGACCTGACTCTACATCTTGAACTATTTGAGTTGCACCAGCATCTTTTAAACGATTTATTTGCTGCTTTAAAGCATCAGTATTATCAGCTTGTTCCAGAGAGCTAACTCTTGCGTATCCAACTACTACCATCGTAAAAATCAACTAATCCTTATAGCACTCCATTGTATCCCGATTTGGAAAAAGGAATGGTTTCAAGATGGTGCTAGTACTTGGGTTTCGATTGGTGCCTGCGAACGAGATCTATAGTTGGCAGATATTAAACTCAAACTTGCCAATCATGGCTAGTTGCAAAAATACGAAACCAATCTACAGCTTCAGATTCTTGCTGCGATCGCCATTTGAGTCCGATAGTGCGGTTGAGATTAGCATCGGCAATTGGTACGTAGTTTACATCGGTTAAACCTTGCCATACGGGCATAATACTCAGTCCCAATCCCACTCGAACCAGGGAAATGACCCATTCTTCGTTATCTGCCCAGTAAACAATCTGTGGTTGAAAGCCAGCTTCTTCAAACATCTGGGGATAAGCTCGCCAAATTTCGCAGTGGATGCGTTCGATTAAAGGTTCTCCCTCTAAATCTGCTAAATGAATACTACTACGTTGAGCAAAGGGATGTTCTGGGGAAACAGCAAGTAATAATTTTTGCTGAAAGAGCTTTTGGCAGGTTTTAGAAGCTTCACGATCTCCTAAAGAGGTAATTGCCAGATCGATCTTCCCTTGCTCTAACCAATCGTCTAATTCTTCTAAATGACTGTTATAAAGCTCTATAGTTACATTAGGGTGTTGTTGTCGATAGGCACCGATCAATCTAGCTAAGTTGCAGCCTCGCATCGTATGTAAAGTCCCCAACCTCAAAGTAGGTCGGTCTTTGAAGCTTTTGAAAGCATCGATTGTAGACTGATATTCTTGGAGAATATTCTGAGCTTTTTCTAAAAAGAAATGTCCTGCCGAGGTGAGCAGTACTTTGCGTCCACCACGCTCGAATAACACCACACCCAATTCTTGTTCCAGTTTTTTAATACCTGCTGAAAGAGAAGGCTGAGAAACAAATAATCTTTCCGCAGCTTTAGTAAAGCTATTAGTTTCCGCGATCGCCAGAAAGTAACGAAGTTGATATAAGTCCATTTGCTATAAACAGTATCTATGAGAGTTATATAAAAAATAGTCTTGATCTATCATAACCTTTCGTTAAAGATAAAAACTAGAGATAGATCTAATCAATAAATTCACCGTTTAAGAGGTCATTATGAATGCAACTAAAATCGCTTCAACCAAACTATTGACGGGAACTGCCGTTCCTACTCTAGAAGTTTTCACTTTAGACGGACAAACATGGCGACTTGCCGAGCAAAATCCCCAAAATTACACGGCGATCGTGTTTTATCGCGGTTGGCACTGTCCGTTTTGTAAAGCGCAATTAATCGAACTCGATCGCCAGTTAGAAGAATTAACCAATCTGGGTGTAGAAGCGATCGCTATTAGTGGCGATACCGAAGAGCGCGCCCGACAGTCACAACAAGATTGGCATCTTAACAATGTTCGTCTTGGTTATGGTTTGAAAGTAGAAGATATGCGTCGTTGGGGTTTATACATTTCTAAGGGGGTTTACGCAGATGAACCCGCCCGATTTAACGAGCCTGCTATTTTCTTAGTCAAACCCGACGGCATTCTGGTCATTGCCATAATTAGCTCTATTCCCTTTGCTCGTCCGCGTTTTGAGGATCTAATCAACGGTTTAGACTACATCCTCAAAAATAATTACCCAATTAGGGGAACAGAAATTTAAATCTTTATCGACTAACTGGAGATTAACCATGAATAACATCCGTTTTATTACTAGTTTTACCCATGGCTTAGTAGACTATGCTGGAGCTTTTGTCTTGCTGACGATTCCTGCGATCGCTAACTTCCAGGCAACATCAGCCCTCGCTTACTGGCTGTCGATGGGGGCTGGTATTACTTTGCTGATTTACAGTCTCTTGACAGACTATACTCTCAGCCTCAAGAAATTAATCCCACTAAAAATGCATCTCGTCTTAGATGCTCTCGCCAGTGCAACGTTTTTGATTGTGCCGTTCATTTTCGGCTTTGAAGGTTTGGCGCGACTATTTTTCCTCGCCAATGGCGTTTTAGTTTTGCTTGCTGTCTTATTAACAGATTATCGACCTATTGACCGAGCATCATCCCTCAATTAAAAGCCTACACTCCCAGGTGCAATTGTATTTAAGGAGAAAAACCATGAATTTAGTTCTTTATTATCTAGCCTTGAGTGGAATCCTGTGCGTTCTGTTGTGGATTCCTTATATTCTCAACCGCATCTTCGTTTGGGGAATTCCAGCCTTTGCCAGTAACTATCCCAGTAAAAAGTTTCCCGCCGAAGCACCGACGATTCCAGTCTGGGCCAAGCGATCGCAACGCGCCCATCTCAATATGGTCGAAACTCTGCCAGCATTTGCTGCTGTAGTGCTAGCAGCCTATTTAACCGATGCCAATAACCCGATTGTTATCAGTTGGGCAGCAATCTTTTTCTGGGCAAGAGTCTTTCATGCCAGTGTTTATATTCTGGGCGTTCCCTATCTGCGGACACCAATTTATTTGATCTCTTGGGCTGCCGTTCTGATTATCGGTATTCAGGTTGTCTTGTAGAGGAAAATCTTAACTGAAGCTTAGAGCTTGGAAGCGATCGCTTTTAGTGAAACTATTTTTTTGTTGAGAGGCGATCGCCTTTAATATTTTGTAAAAATCAATCAAATACTATCTTATTGGTGTAAACTTCTGCTCCTGTTTTTGAAGATAAAAGAGTTATAACTGCTTCAGGTTTACTACGAATCAACCTAGAAAACTTATACATAAACCCACATTTTCCATCTTTGGCGACAGCTAATGATAAATCTGGACGTTTATTTTGAGCAAAAATTGTACCTTGATACCTTTCATTGACAATTAAATCTAGGCTAACTGTTTCCGAAGGATCATTTTCGTCTATTGCCCAACCTGATATTTTTTCTGGATTACAAATATCTACTCTAACCTTCATTTATTTACTATTATTTTAGTTGTTTACAGGCACTTTAGTTTTCATTTTGTGAGATATACCGTTACTGGTTAAAAACTGACTCGTTAGTTTGTAGCGATATTGATAAGTCAGATTGAAGCGATCGAATAAGTCTTGTCTATAGTATTCCTCTAAGATAAATTCTTTTCCCGAATCAGCGTCATAGTGGGGAATTTTATAGGTATCGACAAATTCTCTAGTTCTACTGTCGTAGCTACAATAAATAGCTGGTGTTTCATTTGCCAGAGCGATTAAATTTCCGTGGAGTCTAAAACCCGTAACTAAATCTAATTTTCTGACTAATTGTTGGTAATCTGCTACGGAATCCGAGTAAAAAAGCTGATTGAAATAGATCTCTAACATCTCATCAGATTTATTTTCTAGCCATTTTAAATAAATTAGATTGGCAATAGCTTTTGGCATTAATTCATCATCCCGATAAAATATCTGTTTTTCGGGGATTTCTTCTTGAGCCATTATAGTTAAACTGAAGCGTTTGTTTAAGGCTAATATCGTGTCTCTCTGAATTTTAAGATATTTTTTGAGATCGTCATCTGAATTAACGTTAATGCCTCTACGAAGTGTATAACCTACTGCTTCTACTTCATTCAAAGGAAGTAGTTTAACTTCTAAATTGGGATTATTATTGCGATAAAGAGTAGGGCATCCGATTATTTCAACATTATTTATTCCTAAACTTGATAAAACTTCTGCTGTATAATAACCCCTAACTCCTACTAAATTACATTTATCTGCGATTAGTTTTAATACTTTTTTTGTATCATTTGAAAGATTCATTTTACCATATTTTGGTGCTTGCGCTCCTATACCTATGGGGATCACAGGTATTTTCAGCTTTTCTAAGACTGAAATCGAGTTTTGCCAATCCATACGGGGATGTATATAGTTAGATCCACGTAAAAAACAGTAATCAAATTCTTGATTATATCTATCGATATCTTTTTGGTTAACTGTTTTGATGTTTAAGGGTTCTAATTTATTAAAGTTTATTAGCTTTAATGTTGAGTCATAGACAAATAGATCGCCAATATTGTATGCAGTTTTCAAGTTTGTTTTTGTTTTAACGCAATCGCGATCGTAGATATAACCGCGAGATGGCATCATTACTAATACATTCATTTGATTTATATATTGAATAATCTGAAACGATAATTTTTCTGCTATAGCCAGAGTAGTCCACCTTTCGAGCAGTTACTCTTATTTTTAACCTCGTTAACTGTAAATAATATGTATCAATAATAGTAAATTTTTAGTCAATCGAAATGACACTATTTATCTCATGCTAAATAATCTTCTTCTTCTCCTAGAGATTCTAATTTGATGTATCCAGAGTCTTTACCTGCAATTATCATTAAACCAATTAGCTTACCTTGTACATCAAACTGAAATTCGTTCTTGAAATCAATAAGCTGTGGTTCATTTAAATTGCATATTGGACTGGTACTTCGGCCCTCTGCCTTCTGCCTTTTCTCCACCAGTAAATTAAGTACGTGACAGCTTAGTCAAGTAACTTTGCTGCTTATTATGCTGATAATGATTTGTAATTCTGCCCTTTTCTAATCTTTAGCAATCAAACACCTCCATAGGTCAAAAGATAATTAGTATTGGGTAGGTGTTGTTTGTTTTGGTAAATTACATAATACCCAAGTTGCGATAGATATTCCATAACCTGACAGACGTGAGTGTCAGTTATTTTCACGAACAAGACTGGCTTACATTTGTTTATTGTTTTCTCCAGTCCTTTAATAACTGAAAGTTCCATATCTTCGACATCAATCTTGATCAGATCGATCTCAATCGAACTAAATAAAACATCACCTGGAATAACTGGAACAATACTATTTGAAATAAAATTATCAACGGTAGTATCCTGCTGACTTTCTGTTGATTTAGTTGCTTCTAAATTATTGTTTGATGAAATATCAACCTGATATGAGCCTACGCGATCGGAAAGACCTATACCAAGATAACCTAAATATACGTTTGTACAGGTATTAATGCTAACATTTGTTTTTAATAGATCTACTGCTGTGAAATTTGGCTCTATACAGATAACTTTTTCAGCTTTCATGATTTTGGCAAAGTAAACAGTATGATTACCAATATTTGAGCCAATATCAAGAACTACCCCTGGTTTAGGTATAGCTGAAGAAATCATCTCCAAATCTTCAACTCCGCAAAATTTACCTCGTGCGTGAAATTTTTGAATTACATCTTTTTCATCTTGAACGAAAAAACTTATACTATGTTTACCATAATTTGAGGAAACAATTTTTCCCTCTATTATGTTTAGATTATTGGGTTCGGGTCTATCTTGAGATATAGGTTTTTCAAAAACCTCACAGCCGATCCTTTTAGAGTGATCGAGAGTACTGGGGTTTTCTTTATTATTAACTAAAGTAACCAAAGGTACACCAGAATAAATAAAAGAATTTAAGTGTAAGCGAGGGGCTTCAGTCATAATGTCTTGCAGTGATATATCCTTAAGTCTCAAAACTAAACCCTTACGAATATTTTCTTCGGAAAGACTATTTATTTTCATAATCCCTTCTGGGTTTATGGAATGAAAAACCATTGCATAGTCAGGTGACATATCAATTTTGTAGCGTTTCATGTTCTCCAAAAGCCTGACTGCACCCTTTTTACTAACTAAATATCCATCTCCTCCAGCAGCAGCGTAATTAAGAAATTGATTATTAATTAATGCTTTGATTAGTACATCATTAAAAGGAATAAAGTCTTTATTTACCCACTGTTTCTCTTCAAGATACTGCAACCATCTAGTTATTCTTTCATTTACGAATATAATATCGAATTCATGCTCATCAAGTTGATATTTATTAAGATTAAAATTTGAAAAAGCTGACTTATTTAAAACTATGTCATCTTCTAAAATTAAACCATAGGATTCATTTCCGTGGGCAATTTGTTTCCAACACTCAGCATGACTGAGATAGCAGGCAAATGCCCCTGGTTTAAACGATTTCTTCTGACTTACTAAAAAAGGTGATAAATTATGA
>JAAUYI010028459.1_pt1 | contig 10815 bp, 12 predicted proteins | sample 7278041 | NCBI WGS metagenome assembly JAAUYI01 (sample SAMN14350216, study PRJNA611818) | marine sediment metagenome | isolation source: surface marine sediment (0.6m) | place: French Polynesia: Moorea | collected 2018-08
GACCATCACCATCTCGGACAACGGCATCGGCATGACTCGCGATGACGTGATCGACAACCTCGGCACGATCGCCCGCTCAGGCACCGCCGCCTTCCTTGAGCAGCTCTCCGGCGACCAGCAGAAAGACGCCCAGCTCATCGGCCAGTTCGGAGTGGGCTTCTACTCCTCCTTTATCGTGGCCGAGCGCGTGAGCGTACACACGCGTCGGGCAGGCACAGACGCAGATTCCGGTGTGCTCTGGGAGTCGGCCGGCGAGTCCGACTTCTCCATTGAGCCCAAGGCGAAGGTGTCGCGCGGCACGGAAATCACCCTTTGTCTGCGCGAAGACTGCAAGGGCTTCGCGGACGACTGGCGCGTGCGCAGTGTCATCAAGAAGTACTCCGACCACATCTCTGTACCCGTGATGATGAAGGAGGCCCCGCTCCCGGCGAGTGACGACGAGAGCGAAGAAGAGCCCGCGGAGCCCGAATACAAGGCGGTCAACGAGGCCACGGCCCTGTGGACCCGCAGCCGCAGCGAGGTCAGCGACGAGGAATACCAGGGCTTCTACAAGCATGTGTCCCACGACTTCGAAGACCCGCTGACCTGGAGCCACAACCGGGTAGAAGGCAAGCTCGAATACACCAGCCTGCTCTACATCCCCGGCCGCGCACCCTTCGACATGTGGAACCGCGACGCGGCCCGGGGCCTCAAGCTCTACGTGCAGCGCACCTTCATCATGGACGATGCCGAGCAGTTTCTGCCGCTTTATCTGCGCTTCGTGAAGGGCGTGCTCGACTCCAACGACCTGTCCCTCAACGTCTCCCGGGAAATCCTGCAGAAGGACAAAACCGTTGATTCACTGCGCAGCGCACTCACCAAGCGCGTGCTGGACATGCTCGGCAAGATGGCCAGCAAGGAGCCGGAGAACTACCTGAAGTTCTGGAAGGAATTTGGCCAGGTGCTCAAGGAAGGCCCGGCCGAGGACTTTGCCAACAAGGAGAAGGTGGCAGGACTCCTGCGTTTCTCAACGACGCACACCGACAAGGAGGAGCAGGACCAGTCGCTTGCCGACTACGTCGAGCGCATGCAAGAGGGCCAGGACAAGATCTACTACGTGGTTGGAGAGAACTTCAACACGGCCCGCCGCAGCCCGCAGCTCGAGGTGTTCCGCAAGCGCGGCATCGAGGTGCTGCTGCTGAGTGACCGCGTCGACGACTGGTTGATGAACCATCTCCAGGAGTTTGACGGCAAGCAGCTGCAGGACGTGGCTCGTGGTCGCCTCGATCTCGACGACGCTGACGACGAAGAAAAGGCGGCGCGGGAAGAGGCTGAGAAGAGCAGCGAAGGTCTGATCGAGCGGCTCAAGGCGGTGATCGGCGAAGACGTCGAGGAAATCCGCGCTACCCACCGTCTGGTCGAATCCCCGGCCTGCCTCGTGGTGGGCGAGCATGACATGGGTGCGCAGATGAAGCGCATCATGGAGGCAGCAGGACAGGCTGTGCCGGACAGCAAGCCGATCCTGGAGATCAATCCGTCGCATCCGTTGATCAATCGGTTGGATGGTGAGAGTGACGAGGACCGGTTTGCGGATCTCGCCCGGATCGTGCTCGATCAGGCCAATCTTGCGGAGGGTGGCCAGCTTTCTGATCCTGCGGGTTATGTGGAGCGGTTGAATCGGCTTCTGCTGCAGCTTAGCGGCGGCTGATCCCCGGCGTATTCCCGTTTGAGGCAGTGCCGCCGGGTCGCGAGACCGGGCGGCGTTGCTGCGCTCGCTGAAGGGGGGGACGCTCGCTCCGCAACGCCGCCCGGTCTCGCTTGGGCCGTGCTGTTCCGTCGAGGCCTGTGTCTCCCCAGGCTTGTCCAGAAAAGCGCGAGGTCCGTCGCGCAGACGTCACGCAGTCGCGGTATAGTTTTGGCCATGCGACATAGCTTCCACTCCGCACGCAGTTCCTGGCGACGTCTCTTCTCGCGTGACAAGTATTCCCGCAGACCGATAAACGCAGGCGCCTGCCTGATGCTGCTGGTACACGCTGCGTTCGCCCAGGAGCTTCCCGACCCCGAGTCCTACCTGTTGAACCTGCAGGAATACGACTATCTTCAACCTCTGGGTGCGCTCCGCGAAGGTGCGGTTCGGAACTACCTGGTTCCACTTGGGGCCGTGCAGAAGGTTCGGGGGGTGTGGGCGCCGCGGGAGAGTGAGCGCGTGAGCGGTGAGCGCCTTGCACAGACATGGCAGCTTGATGCCGGTTTTACCTCGGCGGAGATTGTGGAGGAGCTCGAGGCGCAGTTGGGCGAAGATTCCTCGGCTGAACTGCTGTTTGCCTGTGGTGGTGTGTCCTGCGGGAGCAGCGTGCAGTGGGCCAATCGCATCTTCAGGGAGCGGTTGCTGTATGGCACTCAGGCATCACAGCTTTATCGGGTTTATGCCCTGGAGCGGGATAACAGCGCCTATCGCGTATTGATCTATGGGTCTGCTCGAAGCGCGGATCGGCAGTTTGTGCACGTGGAGTTTCTCAGTCTGGCTCCGGCATCCTGAGTCGAAGTTCACACCGCTTCCAGTTGGCTCCCCGAGTGCGCACATGGGTTTTCAGCTCGATGGGCGTCTCTTCCCTGGTGCTTTCTCAGCTGTAGCGCCTTCCGGGAGCGCTTGGTCGTCTTTCTCGAGTCAGTGACGAAGCTGGAGCAGGGATAGAAACTCTTCCCGGGTTTTCTGGTCGCTGCGAAAGCTGCCCAGCATGGCTGACGTCTTCATCAGCGAGTTCTGCTTCTCGACGCCGCGCATCATCATGCACATGTGCTGCGCTTCGATGATTACGCCCACGCCAGACGCCTCTGTGACTGCCTTGATCGTCTCCGCGACTTCCATGGTCAGCGATTCTTGGATCTGCAGCCGGCGGGCGTACATGTCCACGATTCGCGCAACCTTCGAGAGTCCGAGAACCTGGCCCGTCGGGATGTAGGCGACGTGGCATTTGCCGATAAAGGGCAGCATATGGTGCTCGCAGAGCGAATACAGCTCGATGTTCTGCACCAGGACCATCTCGTTGCTGTCCGAGGGGAAGAGGGCTTCGTTCACGACCTCTTCAATGGTCTGCCCGTAGCCACGCGTAAGAAATTCGAAGGCCCGCGCGGCGCGTCCGGGCGTATCCTTGAGGCCTGGACGTTCGAGGTCTTCTCCGATGGCCTCGATTATTGCGGCCCAATGCGCTTCCATGGCGGTGGCCCCTTCCTCAGCTACAGCGTCTCTCGATGGTAACAACGGACCCAGAGCCCAGCAACGAAGCACCGGTCGCCACCGTCGGCGAGCACCTGGACCGCGTGTATGAGCGTCTCGCGAATGCTGACCTGTTCTTTGGCCACGGGACGGACAATGCCTGGGACGAGGCCGTGCTGCTCGTGCTCTCAGCCTGCAAGCTGCCTGTGGACTCGGATGACACGGTGCTCAAGATGGCGGTGAGTGCCGAACAACAGGCCCGCATCGCGGACTGGCTCGAGCAGCGTGTTGAGGAGCGACGTCCGCTGCCCTATATCCTGGGGCGCGCCTGGTTCGCGGGGTTGGAGTTCGACTGTGACGAGCGAGCGCTCGTGCCGCGCTCACCGCTCGCCGAAGTCATCCGCGAAGATTTTCGGCCCTGGTGGAGCGGTGCGGCACCGCAGCGGCTCCTCGATCTCTGCTGCGGGGGCGGGGCGATTGGTATCGCAGCGGCGTTACAGATTCCGGACCTTGAGCTTGTGCTGGCAGACCTGTCTCCCGATGCGCTAGCGCTGGCGCGGCAGAATGTAGCTCGTCACGGACTGGAGTCTCGCACACGCCTGGTGGAGTCCGACCTCTTCACCGCATTGGCCGGCGAACGCTTCGACATCATCCTCTGCAATCCACCCTACGTAGACGCCAACGATCTCGCGAGCATGCCGGAAGAGTATGTGGCCGAGCCGGCCATGGGCCTCGGCTCCGGGTCTGATGGCCTCGATCACGCCCGACGCATCATCGCCGCCGCTGAATCGCACCTCACCGAGAACGGATTGCTCTTCCTTGAGCTGGGTAACTCCTGGGAAGCGCTGGACCGTCAACTCGCAGAATTTCCGATGACCTGGCTCGAGTTCAGCGACGGCGGGCATGGCGTCCTGCTGCTGCAGCGGAGCGAGATAGCTGCGGTTGCCCGGGTCCTCGCCGCCTCCGAGGGCGTATAATTGCGGCTTCCCATGAAGGCATTCAGGTATGGCAGGCAACACCTTCGGCCGGTTGTTCACGGTCACCAGCTTCGGCGAGAGTCATGGCCCGGCGATCGGAGCCATTGTCGACGGCTGCCCTCCCGGCCTGCCCCTGTCCAGCGAAGATCTTCAGCCCGATCTCAATCGCCGTAAACCCGGACAATCGCGCTTTACCACGCAGCGCCGAGAGGGTGACGAGGTGAAGATCCTTTCCGGGGTTTTCGAGGGCGTCACCACCGGAACGCCCATTGGCCTGCTGATAGAAAACGAAGACCAGCGCAGCCGCGATTACGCGAACATCGCAGAGCGCATCCGCCCCGCTCACGCGGACTACACCTACATGCACAAGTACGGCCGCCGGGATTATCGCGGGGGAGGGCGTTCCTCAGCGCGGGAGACGGCGATGCGCGTTGCCGCCGGAGGCATCGCCAAGAAGTATCTCGGCCTGCACGGCATCCGCGTCCGCGGCTACCTGCAGCAGCTCGGGCCCATTTCCGCCGAGCAGTTCGATTGGGACGAGGTCGAGCGCAACCCGTTTTTCTGTCCCGATGCGAGCAAGGTCCCGGAGCTCGAGGAGTACATGGCTGCGCTGAACAAGCGTGGCGACTCCATCGGTGCTCGTATCAACGTTGTGGCCGAGGGCGTGCCACCCGGACTGGGTGAGCCCGTGTTCGATCGCCTGGATGCGGACATCGCCGCGGCGATGATGGGCATCAACGCGGTGAAGGCCGTGGAGATCGGTGCGGGATTCGCGTCCGTTACCCAATCCGGCAGCGAACACCGCGATGAGATGACACCGGATGGCTTTCTGAGCAACAACGCCGGCGGCGTGCTCGGCGGTATCAGCAGCGGCCAGGACATCACCGTCAGCATGGCGCTCAAGCCCACGTCCAGCATCCGCCAGCCCGGTGCAAGCATCGACCACAGCGGTGAGCCCATCGAGGTGGTGACGACCGGTCGCCACGATCCCTGCGTAGGCATCCGTGCGACGCCGATCGCCGAAGCCATGCTGGCTCTCGTACTCATCGATCATCTGCTGCGGCAGCGCGCGCAGAACTTCGAAGTGGAGTCACCGACGCCGGATATTGCAGCGCGAGGCGGTAGCAGCTCGTGAAGCTTCCGTTTATGCGTCGATCGACGGCGCGCACCACGCTGCTGGGAGTCGCGGCACTGGGTGTGTTGCTCTGGGCTGCCGTTACGCAGCTGGGCGTGGATGTGAACAGCCTGCTGGCGCAGCTGGTCCTGATCCTGCTCGCCGTACTCGGCCTTGCCGTGCTCGCGGCGCTGTGTGGGCTGCTGATCCTGTTTCTGAAGCGGCGGTTCTAGGCGACCGCAGACTTAGGCGTCGACGATATCGATTTCCAGGGTCATGGCTTCGGCCATGGCGTCCAGCTGCCACTCGAGTTCGTCGAGCCGGCTGCCCTCGTGCACCTCAATGCGCGCCTCGGCGCGGAAGATCGGTTCGCCGCTCATGGGCGCCGTCTCCACGGCCGTCGCCATGGACACGATATTGAAGCCGCCGGCGTGCAGGGCCTTGGTCATCTCGTGCACGATCCCGGGACGGTCGGGGCCGAGCACCGTGATGCTGCGGGTGGCGGCGACGGGTGTCGGAGCTTCTCCGGCCGTGGTCACGGTCGCGGTGATTCCTTTTGCGGACAGCGCAGCGAGTTCCTTTGCCAGCCGCTCCTGCTCGGCCTTGGGAACCTGCGCCTGGAGCACTCCCGCAAAGCGACCGCCGAGCCGGGAGAGCTGCGAGTCCAGCCAGTTGCCACCGCAGTCTCCGACCGCGGAACTGAGGTCCTCGATCACGCCGGGGCGGTCGTCGCTGAAAAAGCTGATCAAGACGCGGATGGTCACCGTCGGTGCTCCACTTTGTGGGGGTCTGAGCGTATATTAGCGCCCCGCCGACCCCACACCTATGGAGATTCCCGTGCGTAATTACCACTCTCCCGTTTTGTCCCCTCGCAGCCTGTTCGGCGCGCTCGTCGCGCTCTGCTTTGGCGCCGCTCCCTTCTCCATGGCCGCGCCCGACTGGGAAGTCGCGCTCGGTGGAGAGCACCGCAGCGAGAAGAACGCAGCCCGGGACGAGTTCCGCCATCCGCGCGAAACCTTGGAATTCTTTGGGCTCGAAGAAGACATGACGGTGGTCGAGCTGTCACCGGGCGGCGGCTGGTACACGGAAGTGCTCGCACCGCTGCTCGCCGAGTCCGGCACCTACTACGCGGCGCACTACGATGCGAACGGCAACGGCTACCGCCGTCGTGCCCTTGGCCGCTACCTGCAAAAGCTCGGCGACAACGAGGATGTGTACGGCAAAGTGATGGTCACGACGCTGGATGCCCCGGCGGAAGTCACGATCGCACCGGCGGGCAGTGCAGACATGGTGCTGGCGTTCCGCAACATCCACAGCTGGATGGGCGGCGGCGTACTCGCCGAAACCCTGGTTGCAGCGTTCGATGCTCTCAAGCCCGGCGGTGTGTTCGGTGTGGTCCAGCACCGCGCCAAGGACGGCCGAGACGAAGAGCGCATGAAGGAGACCGCCTATATCAGCGAGGACTACGTGATCGCCGCGGCGCGCTCTGTGGGCTTTGAACTGGCAGACAAATCCGAGATCAATGCCAACCCCAAGGACACCGCGGAATGGGAAGGCGGCGTCTGGGAACTGCCGCCGTCGCTGCGCGGTGACGAAGCCGATCGCGAGGCGCGCATGGCGGTGGGTGAGAGCGACCGCATGACACTGAAGTTCGTAAAGCCTGCGAGCTGAGCAGCATCCCAATCCAGCATGGCTGAGCTCGTTCGCGTACCGGTCACACGACTGTCTCCCGAAACCCTGCAGGGGTTGCTCGAGGAGTTTGCCAGCCGTGACGGCACGGATTACGGAGAGCGCGAAACACCGCTCGAGGACCGCGTGAGTCAGCTGCGCGAGGGACTGTCTGAAGGTGAGGTAGAGCTGATCTACGATCTCGAAAGCGAGAGCTGGGATTTGCTCACCCGTGATCGGGCGCTCGAACTTTTGGGCGAGTCTGCGGAATGAGTGACGACTCGATCGCCGAACTCGACGCACGAGGGCTCCGCTGTCCGGAGCCGGTGATGCTTCTGCACAAGGCCGTTGCCGAGATGGCAGAAGGCGAGCAGCTCCGCGTCGTTGCTACCGATCCCACGACCGAGCGGGACATTCCGCAGTTCTGTCGCTTCCTGGGACATGCGCTCGTGAGCCATGAAAGCGCTGACGGTGAATGGGTGTATGTCCTGCGCAAGGGTGGCTGAAACGAGGACAGTGGCGGACGCTCAGGTAACGGCGGACGCTCTCTGCGCCCTGTTTAACAAGATCTTCTCCGTTGACGAGGCTACGGAGCTTTGCCCGGGTGCAGACGAACCGCTCTACACGCCCGCTGGCGCGTTAGGCCCTGGTAGTCCCGCTCAGATCCACTTTCGAAACGATTATGCGTCCAGCGCGCTTCATGAAGTCGCGCACTGGTGCATCGCGGGGAAGGCTCGCAGGGAGTTGGAGGACTACGGGTACTGGTACGAGCCTGATGGTCGTGACAGCGCGGGTCAGGCCGCATTCCAGGCCGTGGAGGCAAGGCCCCAGGCCCTGGAGTGGTGTTTCAGCCAGGCCTGTGGGCTTCCGTTTCGCATCAGCCTGGACAATCTTCACGCGCCCCCGGACCCGGAGGTCAACCGCCGCTTCGCGGAAGCCGTGCTAGCCGCGGCGCGGGAGTTTGCGAGCATTGGACTCCCCGAGCGGGCACAGCGCTTCTTTGATGCCCTCAGCGACGAGTTCCGCCCTGGCTTTCGCGCCCGGCATTTGCGCTTCACTCTAGAAGAACTGTGCTGATGCGACTCCTCGCCGATGAGAACATGGTAGGGCTGGAGGCGCTGCCGCCGGAGATCGAGGTGGTGCAGGCATCGGGTCGGGAGATCGATGCCGCGGCCGTTCGTGACTTCGATGCGCTCTGGGTGCGCTCCGTCACTCCCGTGAATGCTGCCCTCGTCGACGGCAGCCGTCTCCGTTTTGTTGGCAGCGCGACGGCGGGGTTGGAGCATGTGGATATTGCAGCGCTGAAAGAGCGGGGCATTGCGTTTTCTGCCGCACCTGGATCGAACGCCATGGCGGTGGTCGAGTACGTGATCTCAGCACTCCTGGCTTTGGAGCTACCCTGGGAACGGCTCTGCGACGGCGGAACGCTTGGGATTGTCGGTTACGGCAACATCGGCAGGCGTCTCGCAGCCTTTGCCCGGGCCATGGACTGGGAACTCCGCGTCTGCGATCCCTGGGTAGCCGAGGAGTCTCCCGGTGCGGAGGACTTCGAAAGCCTAGAGGCCGTGCTGGGGTGCGACGTCGTCAGCCTGCACAGCTCTCTGCATGAGCGTCAGCCCTGGCCATCTCGTCATCTGATAGGCGGGCCCGAACTCGCAGTGATGACCCGCGACCAGTGGCTGATCAATGCATGCCGCGGTGCGGTTGTAGACAATGCGGCGCTGTTCGATTGTGTCGACTCGGGTGATTCACCACAGCTGATACTCGATGTATGGGAGGGCGAGCCCGAGATTGACTGGCGCCTGTTAGAGAGTCCGGCGGTTCAAATCGCAAGCCCGCACATCGCGGGCTACAGCTGGGATGCGAAGTGGGAGGCCGTGCGGCTCCTGCTAGCGGCGACTTGTGCCGCCGGATTAGTGGGTTCCGCCACCGTGTCACTTCGGGCTCCTGAAGCTGACGGCCTATCAGCAGATTGGCCAGGGAATTCCTCGCCCGCAGAGCTATTGAACGCGGTGTATGACCCCAGATGCGACGACCGACGCATGCGCGAATTGTTGAATGTTCAAGTTGAGGCGCGGGCGGCGGCGTTTGATCAGCTGCGTCGCGATTACCCGCTGCGGCGTGAGGCAAGCGCGCTGCTGGGGGAGCGCGGGTGGTCGGCTGATGATAGCGCTAAAGGCGGCGAGCCAGAGCAAGGCGGTACGCAGGCGCACCGCCTGTCAATGGCTCTGCTAGCGGCCCGCGCCACTTATACGTGATGGCGACATAACCGCCATTCGATAAGCGGGCCGCATGGCGGCATCGGTCTTAATAGGTAGTGTTCAGAGCGATTGACACAGCTCGCTGATTACCGGCCCCAGTCGCTCCCAGTCCAGCGGCTTGTGCGGTCGAACGGCTGTATCCGACTGAGCAGACTCCCCGGAATCAGTCTCTGACCCTGCATCTCGCGAGATCGTGATCACCGGTACATTGCGACGATGGCCTCGGGAGCCCTCCAGAGCCACGATCTTGTTCAACAGGTCCACGCCGTCTTCACCCGGTAAAGCGGAGTCGGCGATAACCAGATTCACCCGATTTTCTTGGTAGGCCTGCCAGGCTTCGTCGGCCGAATGGGTTTCGACAACGCTGACGCCAAGGTTCGCAACCGCGCGACTGGCCAGCCTGGTCTGATCGTGGTTTTCCTCACACACCAGCAATGTACGCCGAGGGGCGACCTGCCATTCGCCTTCGTCATCAAAGGACGCAAGTACATCCGGGCAGGTGTCACCGTCCTTCTTCGGAGCGAACGATGCAAGCACCCCCAGGTCCGAGTTTTCGACCCCACTGGCTGCGACCCCGAGTTTATCCGCTGCTGCCGTAGCCAGCTGGTCCACCGCCGAGAGCAGCGTCTCGGTCAATGATTGGTCTTCGTCCACACCGATTTCTTTGCAAAGTTCCAATAACTGCGATACGTCGAGTCTTTTCATGGTTGTTGAACGCTCCTCTCTGAATCTCAGGCTTTTCTCGGTTTGCTTGAGCGCCAGGCACATCTCAAGCCCGCAAGCTTTGCGCCTTTCAGCGGACGTTGCAACACCATATTCGGCCGCGACGAACTTCGAATTGCTGTCGCCTTACTGGTGTGTTGACTGAGGTGGAAGACGCTACATCCAGCTCCCGTAATCAATTCAATTTTCCGCGATTGTTCTTTGCCGCCATGCAAACTTTGCATGCCAATTGTCTTCGGCGCGCATCGCTAGAGAGAAGGAAATGTATACCGCTTGTAAGGCGCGCGGGGACGGCCGCGCGACAGCGCGCGAACTTAATCAGGAGTAGGGATGAACGAAAGGACTTGGAGCGGGAAACCGGGTTCGAACCGGCGACCTCAACCTTGGCAAGGTTGCGCTCTACCAACTGAGCTATTCCCGCGAATGGCGTCCCCTAGGGGGTTCGAACCCCTGTTCCCGCCGTGAAAGGGCGGTGTCCTAGGCCACTAGACGAAGGGGACGGAGGCTCCTCGTCAGGAGGCGCGCATTGTAGGGACGGCGGTGGGTAGCGTCAAGCCAAACAGGTCGCAGAAAACGCCTGAAAGCCGCCGTACGGAGCCCTTCAAGCGGTGCAGAGAGCAGGCACCAGCCCACGCGGCCCGAGCCGCTGTAAATCACTGAAGCCCGAGCAGTTGCGCCCGCTTTTCACGCCAGTTAAATACCTCACCACGGTCAATCGCATCGCGGCGCTGCTCATCGAGCTGCGTGTAGCTCTCAATCTCTTCATCGGGCATGTAATGCAGGCAGTCACCGCCCAGATACCAGAGCAGATCCCGGGGCACGTACTCGGCGACCTGGGGCGCGGTGGTCAGGAGTCGGGCGAGGAGGGCAGGGGCC
>JAAUYI010102854.1_pt1 | contig 10814 bp, 12 predicted proteins | sample 7278041 | NCBI WGS metagenome assembly JAAUYI01 (sample SAMN14350216, study PRJNA611818) | marine sediment metagenome | isolation source: surface marine sediment (0.6m) | place: French Polynesia: Moorea | collected 2018-08
GAACCTATCCCACTAATAATTTTTGGGAGTTTTCAAGCGATTTTAAATCACCGAATTGTTAAAAACGTAAGGGCAAAATGTTGTTTTTTCGTATTCGACATTGCTGTCAGATCAATAGTGGGATAGGTTCTTGCTCCTAGAATTGACCCATTATCTAATAAAATAGAACGACCTGTAAAACTTATGTTTCCTGAGTTGCGATCGCCGAAGATTCTCTACGGTCAATTTTTTGGTACTTTTTGCTAATTGGATGGGGAAAGAATTCCCGAAGCCACTATGAATTGTAGAGTTTATACAATCGAGCGAGAAAAACCATCGCGATCGCCCTATCAACAGCCTACTAACAGTCAAAGGCGATCGCCTAGTTTTTTAATATCTAGCTGGAACGAATTTTTGAGTATCCATTGGTGGACGTTCGTATTCTATTTCTTTTTGACGAGGAGGTAATTCAATTTTCTGAGGAGGTAATTCTTCGTAAGGAATAGTCTCTAAAAGATGACTGATGCAGTTGAGTCTCGCCCGTCTTTTATCGTCAGCTTCGACTACATTCCAAGGAGATTCGGGAATATCGGTAGCAGCAAACATATCATCTTTAGCTCTAGAGTAGTCTACCCACTTTTCTCTCGCTTTGAGATCCATGGGGCTAATTTTCCAACGTTTGGTCGGGTTTTTGATTCTTTCTTGAAAGCGTTTTTCTTGTTCTTTATCGCTAACCGAAAACCAATACTTAATTAAAATTATCCCCGAGCGCTGAGTCATAATTTCAAATTCGGGACAAGAACGCATGAACTCATTGTATTCCTCATAGGTACAGAAGCCCATCACTTTTTCTACCCCTGCCCGATTGTACCAACTACGGTCAAACAAGACCATTTCCCCTGCTGCGGGGAGATGCGCCACATATCTTTGAAAATACCACTGAGTTTTTTCGCGATCGCTTGGTGTCCCCAAAGCTGCTATTCTACAGACACGAGGATTCAAACATTCGCTAATGCGCTTGATCGCGCCACCTTTACCTGCTGCGTCTCTCCCTTCAAAGAGAACCACAACTTTTAGACCTTTGTGTTGTACCCATCTTTGTAGTTTGACTAACTCTATTTGCAACTTAGCTAGTTCTTTCTCGTAGACTTTCTTACTTAATTTCCCATCTTTATCCCGCTTTTTTTTACCCTCTTTTTTTTTGCCTTCTTTGCCGTTTTTGTCGGCTTTGCCATTAGAATCTTGTTTACCCATCCAGCATTCCTCTTGCTTAAATTAAATAATCTGACCTTTAACAACGTCAGTTCGAGCCAGCTCAAAATTCTAGAATTCATAACTTTCGATCTACTCGAAATTATTACATTACAAGAATAATAACTACGAACTCCGAATTCCGTAGCGAAGCTTCTCGCGAAGCGAGTACTCCGAACTCACCTTTAACAGTTCTTATTTTAATTAAGCTTAGTTTAAGGCATTGCTATTTATTACACATTACTTTACTTCTTGCTTCTTACTACCTACCCACTACTGGCATGTCAAGCCTAAAATAGTCCAACAAAGTGGAAAGCATAAAGACAAACTATCCGTGTTAATCTGCGTTCATCTGTGGACTTTTTCTAATACCTTAAATAAAGCTTCTCGTACTACCACATCATGCCAAAAAAGAGACAACACGATTACTGTTTCGCCTCTCGCATCAATTGTACAAATTTGGCAAACAAATAATCGGCATCGTGAGGGCCAGGACTAGCTTCAGGATGATACTGTACCGAAAAGAAAGGTAAAGTTTTGTGACGCAATCCTGCGACAGTGCGATCGTTGAGATTGAGATGAGTTATTTCCACATCTGCCCCTAAAGAATCTTCGGCGATCGCAAATCCATGATTTTGGCTAGTAATTTCTACCTGAGTTTGTAGTCCTGCGGGTTGATTTAAACCCCGATGTCCAAATTTCAATTTAAAGGTTTTTGCACCTAGAGATAAGCCCAAAATTTGATGTCCCATACAGATACCAAAAGTGGGTTTACCCGCCTCTAATAAGGCTTGAGTAGTTTCAATACCTTCTGTAACCGCAGCAGGATCTCCAGGGCCATTAGAAAGAAAAATACCGTCAGGATTGTGAGCTAATATTTCTTCACTGGGAGTATTTGCTGGAACGACTATTACTTTACAGCCATAGCTTGCCAAACGACGCAGAATATTACGCTTAACTCCAAAATCAATTGCCACTACGGTCAAAAGATTATCTTCATTACTATCAGCAGCAAATTCCCATTCTGATTCGGTTTCTTGCGACCATTGATAAGTTTTTTGGGTAGTCACTTCTTTAACTAGATTCAACCCATTCATATCTGGGGCCTGTTTAACCAAATTTAACAATCTTTCAGAATCTAAAATTTCAGAAGAAATTCCCCCATTAATCGCACCATATTCTCGGATTTTTCTGGTTAGAGAACGGGTATCAAGACCATAAATACCAGGAATATTTCTTTCTTTGAGATAGTCGGGCAAAGATTGAGTAGAACGCCAATTACTCGGTCGATAAGTAATATTACGAGCTATTACTGCTTTTGCCTGTACGTTATCTGACTCTTCGTCAGTAGGATTTACCCCTGTATTACCTAATTCGGGATAAGTAAAGGTAATAATTTGACCAGAATAACTAGGATCGGTTAAAACCTCCTGATATCCTGTCATTCCTGTATTAAATACAACTTCTCCCACAGCAGTGCCTTCTGCACCAAAAGACCAACCATGATAGGTAGTTCCATCGGCTAATACTAGTATGGCTGGTTTAGCATCGGATTTGAGGATATTTACCATTGGGTTTACGACCTTGAATAATTAACGACCTTTACCAAAAGATAATTTATCAGTTATTGGTCAGAAAAAAAATAGATTATTTCTTTAAGAATATGCCTAACTAGACTGCCAGGTATTCAATTTGACTTATTAAAAATCTACCTCGATCGCTAAGGGTCAGCGATCGCGTCTTTAGATGTGAGAATAAACAAATGAAAAAGAACTAGTGACATGACATCGAAATTCTCACCAATCGAATAGGATTACTATATGACCCTATGGTTAGATTCTAACGAGCAAGTACAATAACAACAGAATTTATTACGATCGGTTTATTGAAAATTTAGATTGTTTCTCAGCAGGATAAAAATTTATGAGTCGCCTAAAGCTAATTTTGTTGGTGTCGATCGTAGCTGCCCTAGGCATTGTATTTTTCCAAAATCGAGAACCCCTAGCACTAAAAATACTTTGTCCCGATCGCACTCAAGCTTGTGTTTATCAAACTCCCCCACTACCTCTAGCAGTATGGATCGGCTTATTTACTTTGGCAGGAACGATTACTAGTTTACTCTGGCAGATACTCGATCGCTATCGTTATTCTGGTTCGGCTAAACGAAAATACACTACCGATAATTTTGAAGCTAGTAGACAAGATTGGTCTAGACAAGACGAACTAGAAGAGGAACGAGATAAATATTCCAACTCCAGCGAAAAAATTCAAGATACTACCATTTATAATTCAACGAGTTACGAAAAACCTCAAGAACCTCAAAGTGTGGAACGCTCTGGTTCTACTTACTCTTATACTTATAAAGATAAACAAGACGATAATAGTAATCAAAAACCATCAATCGAATCAGACATCAATCTCGATAAAGATGATGACGACGATGAAGATTGGATTTGAATGGAGTTAGTAGTTAGTAGTTAGTAGTTAGTAGTTCGTAGTGATATCAATTTTTTAATCCGTGTTAGTGGACAAGCCGAAGCTAATTTGCCTCCGAGCAGTTTACCATCGAAGATGAATCTTAACAACATACCCTTAAGAACCCCAAGCAAATGCGAGAGTGGGAAGTTAGTGAGGTGGATTGAATCGAACCTGCAATTTCTAGAGCAGAGGGTAGGGGCGAACGGCTGTTCGCCCGTGCAGAGGAAGAGATCGTAGAGGCGCGAGGATGGATAATTAACGATCGCGGGATCCTAGAGTTAGTCGCTCATCAAACCGATCTCAATGGTTCTTCTCCACAACCAAGAAATAATCAAATCTGCAATGGAAGATTTGAATCCTAAGAGAATTGGGATAAAAGGTGTCCTAATCTATAGTTCAGTTGCTAGATGAGCTAGACTAAAGCTCCTTTCTCCCAGTTCTCCAGTCTTTTCTGTTACTGCGGTTTATCTCAGTTCGAGATTAGTCTGCTTTGAGGCTTTTGTAGGCAGACTGTAGTAAATAGCGCGGAGCATCACTTGAGCTTTTTCCCATAAAGATAAACCATGCCAATAATTTCTCACTAACTCTCGATCGCCTTGATAGGGAACACCATATCTAATATAAATAACCTTGTATTTCCAGTAAGCACTCAAACCTCTAGCAAACATTCGATTACATACTTTGCTTAACTGGGGAAATTTGGCTCGCAAAAAATAGGCAGTGACCATATTTTTCGTTTGCAATTGTGGTCGTTCGCTGCGTCCAGTAGAATTATTGCGATCGTGAACCCGCATTATGGTTAAGGCTCGATCTAGCATAAAACCAAGACTGACAGCAGGTGCAGCCTTCATCGGATAGCCATCAGCACCATTAACAAACACCTCTGGTATGGGGATAATTCGCTCTAAAAGACTGCGACGAAAACACAAACCAGAAGAAGGAGGAACATAGAGAGAAGTTCCTTTGGCAACTAGGTCGCGAAAGTCGCATTTTCCCACACCACTCTGGCGAGTCAAGCCAATTTGGCGATCGCCGTAGTTGCGATCGATCAATTTTACTGGATGAAAACACCAGCCAATTTCGGGGTCTGTTTGAAATTCTTTAACCACAAGCGCGACTTTTTCAGGGAGAAAAAAATCATCTGAGTCGAGAAAACAGATAATCTCTCCCGAACTAGCAGCAAAACCCGCATTATATGCCGAAGCCTGTCCGCCATTTTCTTTTAGTAGGGGAATAATTCGCTCTTCATAGCTCGCGATAATCTCTCGTGAATTATCTGTCGAGCCATCATCAACTACAATAACTTCTATTGCTGAATAAGTCTGGTTTAAAGCACTCTCAATTGCTTCGGTGATAAAAGCACCGTAATTGTAGTTATTAATAATGATACTAACCAAAGGATTGCGATCTTGATTCGTCATTCTTACCAATCAAATTAGGATTGCCATAGCTATCTTTACTTTGACTTTTAAATTTTAAAGTTAACCAGGGGATAAAGTCGGAACACAAAGAATTGTTAGATTGATGTTTTTTTCTCAAGACCAGAAATCGCCAATACGGATTCATATTGTCGGATGTGGCCCGCGCACGGGTACGACACTGATGGCAGAAATGACGATCGCCTGTTTGGCGATCGATCTATATACAGAACATGAAGATAGTATCTATACCCGTCCCTCTCGTTCGGCAAAGATTTTTTTAACCAAACGTCCTCGCGATATTTTGGTTGCCGAACCGATACTGTACTTGCTACCTAATTTGTATATCATCTATATGTTGCGAGATCCTCGCGATACTATTACCAGTAAGCACCGCCAAGACCCCGAACGCTACTGGGCAAGTCTGCGATACTGGAAAGCTTATACTCCTTATGGTCGTAAATTGCAGCATCATCCGCGATTTATTACGGTGCGATATGAGGACTTAGTACAAAAACCCGATGAAGTTCAGGAATATTTGATGCAGCGAATGCCTTTTGTGCAGAAAAGAGGGAACTTTAGTCGCTATCATGAATTAGCCAAGCCCTCAAAACGTTCTTTAGACGCGCTTCGGGGTGTGCGTCCTGTAGCTGCTAGTAGCGTGGGAAAATGGCGCGATCATCTCCCTAGAGTGGCGGGACAACTCAAGATTCATGGAGAACAGGCGATCGCCCAAGACCTAATTAAATACGGTTATGAAGCTGATGACTCTTGGCTTAACCAGTTGCAGGGTGTAACTCCCGATTATAGTGAAAGCCACTGGCCAGAGCATTTTACCACCAAAGAACTCAAACAGCGCATGAGAGGCAAATATATCAGAGCTTTGGCTGCATTTGTACGTAGATTGGCAACTGCTTAAAATTGAGATCTTTGTTTGCGGAGTTCTGGTTGTTCTGAGAAGCGATCGCTACAACTAATAAACTTTCGCTTTAAAAGCGCGAACTAAGAACAAAATGGCATTATTTCAACTGTTTTGGTAAAAAGATCTAGTTTTCAGTTTTTTCATAGTGGTGTTCAAAGCTTTTTCATAAGCAATAGCCAAATATTCTTGGCATTTTTCAAAATTATCTCGATCGGGGTTATTGATAGCGATCCAACCCATCCAGCCATAAACGGGATGGGGCATAAAAGTATTAAGTGCCTGAAAATCATAATTTCCTGCAATAATTCCGCCTTTGGGTGGTCTTAGCGATCGCCTACCAAATATTTCTTCATACTTTTCAGGTGTCAAGCCGATACTGAGACGAAAAACTCCAGGGCGATTGAGATAGGAGGCTTTATCGTTTTCTCCATCTTTTGATTTGACGGTGGCAAAATAGCTACCACGCTTTAACTTCATTTCGGGATTAACAAAATAGCTGCGTTCCCCCCACGAGTTCACGGGGTTTATATGCTTGTAGGTTTCTAACAGATACGTTTCAAGAGTAGTTTCAGCGATCGCCATGTTCTTTTCACTCATTTTTGTTTGAAGATTTATTATACGTGTATAATAAATTAAGCGAAGAAAAATAATTGGCTTTATGCCTTTTTGAGATCCCCTTAAAACTTGCAAAAGGAAAAATCGAGTAAATGCAAACACTTGAGTTGGTAACATTTCAGACAGTCCCTGGTACAAGCGATGAAGCCATGATTGAAGAGGCTCTAAAAGTAGCACCTATTATAGCTGCCATGCCTGGATTTATAAACAGGCACTTTGCCCAAGGTTCAGACGGAGAATGGATTGATGCTGTTATTTGGGATAGCAGAGAAAACGCCTTGGCCGCAGCTAAAGCGTTTATGGATATACCCGAAGCTGCACCATTTTTTTCACTTATAAACCAAGAAACGATAAATTTACGTCATGCCACAATCCAGACACCAGCAGGGTAAAGATAGAACGCCTTTAAAACCAACACCTTATGACAATTTAGTCTGTTTCAATTTTTATCGTGGTTGGCGGGGAGTGCAGGAATTTTATGCTTCTGCGTTTCCCGATATCTTAAATCCCCAAAGACTTTACATTATCGGCTTATGTATGGATGAAGGAAGGCGCGTCTCGGATCTTGCCGAAATTATGCAGATTGATGATGCTGCCATTTCCAACATCCTGCGTCGCATGGAAAAAGATAACTTAATTGTCCGCAGAAAATCTCAAACGGATCGGCGTAGTATTGAAGCCCAAGCTACCGCTTATGGGGTAAAGATTGCTAGAGAAACAGAAATCAAGCTTCAAGCACTAGATGAAATTCTAGAGCGAAATATTACCAATGAAGAGCGGCAGATTTTGTACAAACTCGTCAAAATCATCCACGAACACACCAATTGATGTCAGAAACTCCTAAAAACAATCAACAATCATTCCTAACTTTCTCCCGTATTAAGTAAGTTTTGTGGGAGAAATTATCGCTGACTCTGGGGTTGCTTGAGATGAGTTTCTAGTAATTTTATATTTTCCTAGGGTTCTAGCTGAATTGTGACATGAACTGAACCATATTTTTCTTGAAGTTTGCGTTCTACTGTTTCTACAATTTTGCGTGCTGGACTAATTTCCCGTGGGGCAACAACTAAGTGCATCTCAACGAATATATCTTGACCAGCGACTCCCCTAGAAGTAATTGAATGGCAGTTAAGTACTCCATAAACATCCATAACAATATCCATAATTTCTCTAGCTGGAATTGCTACGCGATCGCTTAAGAAGGGAATATTATCTCGAATCACTTCCCAAGGTAGGAATTCATCGCAAGTAGCCAAGTTTAATAAAATTGATTTTGTGTTGATTTAAAAATTATCTCAACTATTAAACCGCTAATGCAACCTAAATTTTGCCGAACCTATTTGATTCAAATCATCTCTTTTTTTAATTCTCAGCATTAACTGATTCAGATTTAGATGGAGCTTCATTATTTTTACCCCTCGACTCTGGAGATAGATATAACCAGCTAGCTGAACTTAGTTCTAGTTTTGATTTAAGACTTAGCAATATTTGCTGTAGCTGTAGTGTACTATTGTTACTATCAGAAATAAAATCAACCTGTATTTCTATTTCTGGCGCGTCGATTTTACCAGCTAAACTTCTGCTACGAATACCAGTTGCTGTTAGGTTGTGTTCTCTGCTCAATTGAACTAATTGAGCTAAAACTTCTGCCTCATCTGTAGCTAAACAATTTACTTGACAGTGATAACAAGTTTCTTGAGACATTATTGGTTCGGCTTCTGAAGTTGATGCAGCATCAGGCTTCAAATTAGAATTTAATTCTTGTCCCAGATTGGGAATGGACTCTATTTCTGGGATTTGAAATAGCAAGTTAGTCAGAATAACGATTAATATACCGATATAAGCAGGAACAAAAAAACCAAATCCTACCATCGAGCCTACTGCACCTGCACACCATAGTCCAGTTACCGTACTCGTATTGATATTCTGGGAGTAGCTCTGTTTTTGTAAACTAACGCCAACACAAATAATACTGATACCCAAAATTAATTGAGCAGAGAATTGAGCTTGGGAGGTGAGGCTCAAGTGTATAGCAAACAATGATGTACCCAAAGCCATCTGTGTATTCGATTGGATAAATTGTTTGGTTTGATACCATCTTTTAGAGATCGCCGTCGCACTTCCAAGTATAAATGCAAATAATAGGCGTACCACTATATCTTGCCAGCTGATGATGTCCATATTTTTACTTACACAACTCTAAAAGGTTCTATCTGAAGAGAATTTAGTCTGAGGCTTTGGTTAATAATTGCGATCGCTAGATAATTCTCGTGAATTAATAACTTTCCAGTTGGAAATTACTTCAGAAATTATTAATAATATTTCTCAATTAATAAAAGAAATTTAGAGGCTTTGAAGCGAGTACAAAAAATGGCTTAAATTTGAAGAAAACTTGTTTCAGATTCCAGGATTTGATGTACTTAAATCTAATAATTTCTGCTACGGGGGTCATCATTAAAAAACCTTCTTTTGACTTTAGATTATTGCTTATATAGATTATTGCTTATATGGTCAATAAGCTTCTCAATACCTTACAACCAAAGTCTATTATTGACAACTATTTTCTTTTAAATTTCATCAAATGGCAACGAAGGATGGTTTAAGTGATCAAATTTAACTGTAAATTCTCCCCAATGTTAGGGTGTATCCTCGCCACAAGGGCGATCGCCTTCCCATAGCTCTGACTCTAGCCAGCAATTCTAAAACATCGATAGGTTTGACAATGTAGTCATCTGCACCTGCATCCAAACCGTCAACTTGATCGGCAGTTGTATCTTTTGCTGTTAGCATTAACTGAAAAAAATGTTTGAGTCTAGTCGATCGCTTTTAAAGCTACACTAAGACTTTGGCAAACATTGGTCAGAAAATCTAGATCGAGTGTCTCTATGGTATCGCTAGACTTGTGGTAGTGAGGATTACGCAACATTGCCGTGTCAGTTACCATGATTGCCCGATATTGTTGTTGCCAAAAAGGTCGATGATCGCTAAATCCTGTAATGGGGATTAATTTACCGCTACTGGGATCTGGTAACATTTGGCAAGGTGTACCTTGTAGTTTTATTTGTCGTCTCAAAAGAATTAGATCCCTCAAGGCAATAAGATTACCTACTAAAGCAATAAAGTTACCGCAGTCTGGATAAAATGGCTTGAGTAAGTTGGGATAAGTCTGAGAGTTGGCAGCATGGTTGCAATAACCTAGCATTTCTAGAGATAACATCAGTCTCAGTTTTTGTTTGTTTTCTTTTAAATGTCGAGCATAGGCAGTGCTACCTAATAAACCATATTCCTCTAAATCGAATGCTACCAGACGAATTGGATAGGCGATCGCCCTTGTAGAAAATATGGCTGCTAGTTCCAATAAAACTGCTACCCCAGTAGCATTATCATCCGCCCCAGGAGTGCCAGGTACAGCGTCATAATGCGCGCCAATTAGAATCGGAGGTAAGTCCGATTTGGTAGCTGAATTGAGATTGAGAATTAGATTTTGATAAGTTTTACCCTGATATTCAAATTCATGATTTTTTACTTCTCCCCACTGTGCTAAAGAGGAACGGATATACTCCCTAACCAAGAAATGTCCTCCAGAAGCGATGAAAGGATCTCTTTCTCGCACAATTTGAGTTAGATGATTGTCAAGTCTTTGTTTTAGTTCGTCGGTCGAGTTTTGTTGGTTTGACATAGGAAGGAGCGAGGAATGAGGAATCAGGAAGAGAAATATCTGATAGTTTAACCGAGGATAGAGACAATAAAAATTGAATGGGAGTAGGATAAAGGCAGAGTAAAGGCAGAGGGCAAGCAATGGTCAACATCAAACCCTGGCAAGTAGTAATTTTAGTTCTTCCGATCGCAATTATTGTAATTTTTTTATTGGTTGCAGCAGGTTCGCAAATTCACGACTGGGGAATTAATTGGATTTGGGGTGTAGTTGTTTTGGTCTTTGTTGGGTGGCGATGGCTACTGGCAAAATGGACTAAACCTGCCTTAAAAGAGCTTCAAGAAGCGATGGAGGAAATAGATCGAGAATTAGCAACTGAATTGAGCATTGAAGCGACAGAAGATAAAATTCAGCAGATTACCGCTTCTGTGAGCGAAATTATCGCTCAGACCCGAACAGATGCCCCATTTTGGGAAGATTGGGCAACTTTTTGGCA
>JAAUYI010208993.1_pt1 | contig 10814 bp, 15 predicted proteins | sample 7278041 | NCBI WGS metagenome assembly JAAUYI01 (sample SAMN14350216, study PRJNA611818) | marine sediment metagenome | isolation source: surface marine sediment (0.6m) | place: French Polynesia: Moorea | collected 2018-08
CTCCGCCACTCCTGCCCCGACCAGACCTCCCCCACACGGTCCAGTGTCGTATCGATGTCGTCGTGTGGCAAGTCGACCTCTTTACAGATTGTAAACACGGCACTTCTCATATCAGGGACTCGTCAGGTAGTTGGGGGAGTTTGCGAGATTCTCCGCCGCTTCGACGCCCATGAGGTACGCGCCCTGGTGCGTGATGTGTTTCCCGTCGGGAAGGAGCTCGTCCGGGTAGATCGGCGGTCCGCCGTCCGCCACGCGGGTCTCGATGACACCGAATCGGCTCGGGTCCTCCATCGCACGCTGGCGCGTCGCAGCTTCGACCTCGGCCAGGTACGGCAGCACTGCGGGGTCGCCCTCCGTGATGTCCACCCACAGCTTCAGCGGCGTCTGTCCATCCGTGAACCGGATCTCCAGGTGGTTCTGGAGCGTGCCCAAGTCCATGTAGTACCTGGCCGCGCCCTCGGCGGTCTTCGCTTCCTCGGTGCCCTGGACCAAGATCACCTCGCGAGGGTAGCCCCTCCACGGGTCCTGGGGTCGCTCCTGAATCTGGTCCGACCTGTTGAACACCCACCGGTACAGGAACGGAATTCCGCTCTGGTGATCGGTGCTGTGGATCCAGTCGTAGATGCTCGTCGAACCGACACACAGCTTGTGGAGCTGTAGGGGAGGCTGGAAGTTCTCGGTCCCGGCGAGGAGACCGATCTCGGGGCCCCACGGGTGGTGCTGCGCCCAGTCGGAGACGCTCCCCCCACCCGCTTGCTTGAAGAGGCTCCCTACCATCGGCGGCACTTCACAGAGCCAGCCGTCCGGGCCTGTGTCCGTGCAGAGGCCAGTGTCGCCGAGCTGCGGTCCCCAGGGATCGTGAGGGCTGGCCGGGCCTTCGCAGAGGGACTGCCCGATCTGCAGGACCGTATTGTCGCCGGGCGTGTAGATCCCGGGCTCCGGCGTCCAGATGTAGCAGTTGGGCTCGTCGGCCTTGCAGCGCGGGTCCGGACTCTGGGCGGTGTCGGAGGTGTCCGTCACGATCGGGTTCGTCGTGGTGCCCGTGTCGCCCGTCATCGCCGGATCGGGACAGGCGCCGGACACGTCGAAGGCACCCGCATTCGGGATCACCTCCGTCTCGTGGACGCCGTCGCCATCCCAGTCACACATCATCTGCGTGACGACTTGGGTGACGGTACAGGTCTGCGCCGACGCGAAGCCGACGAGCCAGAGGAGCAGTGCGAGCATAAAACCCTCCTTCTCGCGAGTATAGCTCGTCAGTCGCCGTTGGCGTCCATCTCGGTGTCAATTAAGGCCCACAACGCCGTCCGGCCCGCCGGGGAGTAGTGGATATTGTCTTCCTTGTCGATCCCCGCTGAATCGATCAGGAAGACGTTCGGGTCCGACGCGGCCAAAGCCACCATACCGGGGTTCACGTCTGCCCAGGTGACGGGATCTGGGCCAGAGAGAAGTACGAAGTACATATTCTGTCCGCCCCCTGTGGAGATCCGAAGCCTCTCCAACTCGGCACGTGCGCGTGTCGCGAAACCCGCAGGGTCGGGCCCAGCCGCATCCGCCTCGCCCCACAGGACCACGAACGACTCGGGGTAGAAATCGGCGTCGATGAGGGCTTGGATGCAGTCGTCGGTGTAGTTCGTTGGGGTGTCGCGCCATTCGATGGTGTCGGTCCCTGGTATGCCGAAATTGAAGCCTGCGCGACCGCCGTTCGCCGCGATGATCGTAGGCCAGTCGGACCCCGGGCGATCCGCCGCGTTGCTTTGCCCAACGACCGCGACCCCGTCCTGCACCGTACCCGCGGGGGGCGGCATTGCATTTGGAGGACCCCCCGGGCCAGCCGCACGCAGTCAAGCGCCAGGGTGGATGAAGATCTCCGTGAGGGGTGCGAAGCTGCGGACGCCAGTGGTCGCCTGGTACCGGTACACGACGGAGAACAGAACCAGCTGTCCCGTGTTGGGGTCCACGTCGATGTTCGGCACGTTCTGTTGGAACGCTCCGGCAATCCACTCGTCGGTCGCGTCGTTCTTCGAACCGCTGTAGACCTGGCCGATCCGAAATTCTCCGGGCGTGATCGTGTTGGGCGATCGCAGGCCTGCCGTACACACCTCGAACACCCGCCCGGTTTCCGCCTGAGACCCGTCGACGGAAGCATTCAGGCCGTGAACGGCGGTGGTGCGAAGCGAGGACGCTGTCTGTCGAATGATGCCGGGTCCGAGAAACGCGTCGACCTCCGAGTAGGCGACGGGCCTGCCATCGGTCCCCGTTCCACTCGACGAGAAGGCAATCCCGACGAAGATCCCGAGACCATCTCCGGTGAGCTGACCTAGGTTGTGGATGAGCCGTCCTTCGAACGTGTTGATGCTCGATCCCTGGACCCAGTCCTCACCGAAGATGTCGCGCGGGATGTCGTAGAAGGACAGGAGCCCGCGGGACGGGAAGTTGGTCACCAAGGTCGTCACAGGCCCCGCGGCGATCGTCCCCGACAGACCAGTACCGCTCGCGCGAATGCTGTCGAGATCCTCTTCCGCGTACGGGGTCAGAGTGGAGATATCGATCCCCCCCACAGTGAGGCCGCTTCCGCCCCCGCCCCCGCCTCCGCCGGCAGAAGCGAGGGCCCCTCGCCTGGAAAAGAAAGGATCGCGCATATCAGCTCCGGAACTGGACCGTCACGGTCGACCCGCCAACAGCGGTTCCGATCGTGAACGACGGTGATCGAGAAGTCTGTGACTGCCCGGGGGAAAGCCCTTCGAGCCAGACCACGTAGGGCTCGATGGCGTCATTAGCCTGGTAGAAAAACGAGTTCGACGTATCGAGCGCCGCTCCGTCGAGCCCCCCTTCAGTAGAGATGCGCATCCCAGAATCGCACTGAATGACAGCCATGCGGGCGTCCCCGGGCGCGATGACCCGAACTCCTTCATCTGGGGTTGCTGGGGTAGTGATCGACCCGGTCTGTGAATCGACGGTCCATGCGGTCAGATCTTCGGCCATGTGTGCACCTCTTGGGGCGCGGATACGCCCAATGAGGCTAGCTTACCTCACGACAAGAGGGCGCGCACGGCGTTGCGTTGTGCGGCCCCGATCTGTGCGGCCGCGAATTCCGCCGCTTGTTTGACTTCCTCCGCCGTGAGTTCTCGGGTCCACAAGGCGAAGCTCCCGACCGCTTGTTGGTTGCCTGTCCCGCGACACCGCACGCCGCGCCACTCGGAGCGACGCTCGCCGTTGCCCGGGTTCGCGGTGCTTGTCGTCTCGGTGTCGGTGGCGTCGATCTCGAGGATCGCGCCGTTCCCGTCGTTTCGGTCCACGATGAGCTTGAAGTTCCACGTGACGGTGGCTCCGTTGACCCGCGACGTGGCGACCCAGACATACCACGCGGCGGGGTCGTCGGGCGTGTCTCCGATGTCCACATCGTATTCGAAGAGGGTCGTGAGAACGTTGAACAATTCGATCTTCTCGGGCGTGTCCCCCTGGTCCCATTGCATCGCGAAGATGACACCGGCCCCGGTACCGTACGCGATCTCCCATGGCTTGTCGCTGTTGTCCTACTCGATCCACGGCCCCGCCTGGACCCAACTCACATCGCCGAGGGCGGTATCGGGTTGGAGGTACCGCAGGTAGTTGAGCGTGTTCACGACCGGAAGGCTCGTCAGGCCGTTCTTCCCCGGGTAAATCGCCGCGCTTGCGTCGGCAGGGTCGAAGGCGTGGTCGTCGATCATGTGGCGCCCGTTCCCCGAGAGGTCCCCAAGCTGATCGTAGTTCCCGCCAGGTGTGTAGATGTTGAGCGGGTCGCCGGTCTCGTAGGGGTTGTACAGAGCCCACACACCGACAGGAAAGGTCTCGACGAACCTTTGTTTCGGTGCGATGCGGTTGACGTTCGAGATGCCTCCGCGACCTCGAGGGCCCGACCCGCCGATACCGCTCACGTGGGGGCCTCGACCTGCGCGGGTGCGATCACGGCCGCCGCGATGTTCACGACGTTGTTGTACCCGTCATCGGCCGCGGAATTCACCAGGGTGTGGAGCTCGAAATAGACGGCGGACTGCGTCGCGATGTTGAGCTGTTCTTGGAGGCCGGAGGGCGTCAAGGACTCATAGTCCTTGATCAGGGTCCACGAGTTCAGGAGGTCCGCATAGTGCGCCCCCGTGACGATGTTCGCCGGGACCGACGTGGACGCGCGACCGTACAGACGGAGACTCGCCGACTCCATCTCTGCGTAGGCCTGCATGTTGGCCGCCACGGGCCACGACGTGCCGGCGGCCAGCGTGAAGTGGGTGTAGCTGCCCGTCGACACCCCACGGAGCCTCACGGCGTCCAGAACGCCATCCCCGGCCGTCGAGTACGTGTCGGCGACCACGACATCCCCCATCCCGGGCGACGCCGCATTGATCGCGTCCGCGATGGCTTGGAGAAGGGCGTCGATGTCGGCAGGCGCGCCGGCCGTGGCATCGTAGGTCACGGCCGTTTCGGCGTTCACCTGGGTCGTGTAGTTCCCGGTAAGGAGGGCGCCCCCTGCCGACCTGTCGAGCTTGAGGTACACGGTCCGGGATCGCGGGTTCGCGTGGAACGAAACGAACATGAGGGCGCCCACGGTGTTGTCGACCGCCCAGCCCGGATAGCTGGCGACCTCCCCCGGCATTTCGAAGGGGTTGACAGAGAGAACCGCATCTCCGGCCGTGGCCACGAGGCTCTCCTTGATCTCGCACCATCTCGCCGAAGCGAGGATCGAAGTCTGTGTGGCGTTGCGGGTCTCGGTAGAGAGATCGGTGGACATTCTAACCGCCTAGTTGATGGTGAAAGACAGGTCAGAAACAGTGATATCGTCCAGGTTCCCCGAGCCTGTCTCTAGGGTGATCTGAATGAAGATCGGTCCCTTCGTCGGCGCCGTACCGCTGGTGAGCGGGAGAACCAGAGACCCGGTAGTTGTGACGTTCGCGGTGTAGACTCCGGTGTTCGTGTCGATGTCCGAGATCAGCACACTTGCTGTAGCCGTGCCTGCAGACGTGTTCAGGCCGGTAACGGAGAGCGTTACGGCAGAAATCGTACCTCCAACCGGAACAGGACCGAATCCAGCGTATGCACTACGATTCCCCGAGCCGTCCTCTGTGACTGTCACGCCTCCCAACGGACTCGCGACCGAGACATTCCCGGGATCGGAGACCACAGGGAACCAGTTCAAGACCCCTGGCACGATGATAAGAGTGTTCGACTCCAGGCCTTGCAGCATCGATTCCGAGAAGAACTGAACCCAATCACTCATCCGGCCGATGAGGTCGTTGAACGTCAGGGGCGGCACGACGCGACCCGAGACGAACCCGTTCGCCTTGTCGTTGTCGGTGGGCTCCGAGCGATTCAGGAGGTTTGTACACCACTGGTAGATGGTAGATGTGGGCTGGGTAGGCATCACGTCCCCCGTTGGATTCGGAGCTGATAGGCGAATTCGCCGACACCGAACGGAGTCATCGGCGACCCGAACCGAGCGGTCCTAGGGACTGTAACCGACGCATCGGCCTGGTAGCCCCCACCGACGAGGGCGCGGACCACCGACCCCGCTCGCAAGAGCCACGCTTCAGTGGGCACGAATCCGACACCCGCGGTCAGAAGGACCGAGGAGTTCCCGGGCTCCTCCATACGGGCGCTCGAGCTCCCGGTAAGCGCCACCCACCCCGCGTACAGCTTCCGACGAAGCACGCCCCCGGCGGAAGCCACGAGACGACCGGCGACGATGCGACGATAGAGCTCGTCCGAGAGGCCTTGCCTGTACTCGCCGACCGAATCTCCGATGAGGTCGATCACGGGGCCCTCTGCGTCCTCGATGTCGGCCGCACCTGCGTACGCCGCGGCGAGCGATGTGTTGATCGGACGGAAAGGAGCGACGAGGATGCGGAACATGTCGGCGCCGTCGCCGTTTGCACAGATGTCCGGGAGGATCCCCGAGGTGTACTCGTCCCAATCCTGGATGACAGGGTACGCGCTGGGGTACGCCCCGCTCACGACACGGTCGCCGTGACAGTGAGGGAGCCGACCACAAGGACATCGGCCGCTGTGGCGGGCGAGATGTCAGCGGTCCCGCCGTCGAGGGTGAGGGTCGTGCTGTCGATGACACTCGGGAGGCCGTGTACGACCGAAGTGAACCGTGTGTAGAACGCAGTGTCTCCGGCCGAAAGACCATCGAAGAACGCCGAGATCGCAGACGACATGAGGCTTTCAAGGTCCGCCTTCGAGACCGTTCCGTCCCCCGTGACCGAAGCGACCACAGCCACGGCTTGCTGCGATCCCGACGTGTAGTAGACGAGGGAGGTCTCCCCGTTCACATCCTCCACGGGGAGGAACGAGGACCCCTCCAACGTCGACCCTCCCGGCGTTCCGGCGTACAGGGCCTCGGCCAACTCGGCCTCTTGGTCTGCACCTACGGGGTCGGGGACGAGAGTGATCGCGATGGTACCCCCGGCCGTGCCTTGCCGAACATCAACAGCCGTGATCCAGTCGATATCGCGAATCGCTCGAGCGATCGAAGGGTAAGACCCTCCGCGGGCCCGTTCCTCTTTCACGCGGGTCCGCATCTCGCCCACAGTCTCCTCGTCGTTCCCGATCTGGAAGGGGTCGCCGTTCCCGGGGTCGTACACGGCGTCTTCCATGTCGGTCACGGGCGTGACCCACGTGAACGAGGTGATCCCCGTAAGCGTCTTCGGCCCGGTCTCGACGGCCTCGATCGTGATGCTGTCTCCGTTCGATACATCCCCAGCGCCCTCGACAACCCGCCAGATGAAGCGTCCCGAAGGGCCTCCGCCCTGCAATCGCGCGTCAGCAGGGACAACCGTGTCCACCGGAGGGGCTCCGGAGGTCTGGACCTTCACGACGTACCGCGACGAGGTCGCAGCCCTTGGGGTGAGACCGGCCTCGCGGAGCTTCGCCACAAGGACCTCTTTCGGGGCGGAGTCCGTGAACAGCGACGAGAAGGCCAGCGCCACACCCTGATCGACACGGAAAGCGAGCTCCGCGGCGGCCCCGGTGTAGCCCCCTTCGAGGCTCCCGGTGTACTGCAGAGAGGTGCCCGCGAGGAGGTCCATGCTCTCGCGCATCTCGGAGCGATACACGGCCGATGGGGTGACAGTCCAGATATCGCTCACGGCACGTCCAGAGGCGCAATCGGGCGAATCCCGTCGCCCAGAATCTGATACCACGTGCCGGAGATCACGCCATCGTAGACGCCAAGGTCTCCGACCGCGGCGTCTACGAGACCGCCTCCGGCGTCGAGGAGGACTCTAGCCACGACGGCTACCTCTGTTCCCGGGCGCGTCACATCCACCGCAAGAACCTGTCGAACGCCCTCAACCGCCAGAAGTTGGCGCCGCAAGAGAGCCTCGATCGCCTCGTTCGGCACCGACGCCAGCGACAACGACAGCCACGGGAGGCCGAGGTTCACATCATCGGGCCACACCCCGCGGATCGTCCACAGGCGGATGGCACACTGCGTCAAGATCGATTCGGGACCATACGCGAAACGTGGGGGGAAGGTCGGGCGCGGGGTGCCCGCTACGACCTCGACGGCGTGGCACGGGAGCGTCATGTCAGGAGTCTACCTTGATTCGGCTCGACGCGACATCGTTCGAGCCGGTGATAGGGGCCGCAGGGGCCCCCGAAGACCCCATACCGGTTGTCACGCCCGTGTGGGTGTGAGAGTTGAACGCGTTGATGATTGCGGTCAAGCGCTGTTCAACGAGGTCGGCTCGAGCGAGGGCCCGATCTGCGTTAGCGATCGCGAGGTGAAGGGCCTCCCCAGCATCCATGTAAAGCACGGGCTGGCCGTCGGCGCGAAAGTGCGCGTCGGCCTGCCCGGGGTTCTCTGGGGTGTAGCCCGGAATCGCCACCATCTCGGAGAGCTGCATGCGCGCAGAGGACTGCGGCGAGACCGGTGTATTCGCCCCGTTGTCGACCTCGGCGTGCGACCGATGGCGCGCGACGAGTAGGACGGTGTCGTCGCGTTCGAGACCGAACGTCAGGCCTCGGAGAGACCCCCCGTGGTGTGCAACCGGGATGCGGGGGAGGTCCGCCACACCGAGCTCCCTCTCTACACCTTCGACGGTGTCGGTTTCGGGGACGGTGGGGTGTACTTTCGCGGTCTGTTTCTTGGGGTCGTAGCTTACCACGCGAGCGACGACCCCGGTACGTACCGATCGGATGGCCTTGAAAAACGCCCTGACGGCGTACTCTTTGAACGCATCGGCGATCTTGTTCACGCGGGCCTCCCTGCGATTGTCGTAGCCCACCGGCCTCCGAAGGTGTCGATCTCGTGGACAACTTCCGCCACCGTCACGTCCCCTTGGTAGGTCTCGTCCACGATGCGGATGAGGTCCCCAGGACGGAGGGCGGGGCGGAGAAAGGCTTGCGCTCGGATCTCGTTCCCCGCCCCCGACACGCGCTCGAGACCGGTCGAGGGCGACCACACGTCAGCTGTGCGTCTCCGCGGTGCGTCGGCCGACCACACCCGTAGCGTGGCGTTGTCCACATCCCACCGACCCGCCGCATCCCGCACAACGGCGTCGACAGCTCGAACAAGACCGCCGGAGAGCGAGTAGGTCGGGTAGATGACCGAAGACGAGAGATCGATCTCGGTCGCGAGCCCGGCTTGTGCGGCGATGTAACGGAGAACATCTTCGGTCGACACGTCTTCGAACGCGGCCGACAAGACGATCTCGTCGGTGGCCTTCCGGGCCGAGAGCTGGAAGGACAGGGGGCGATCGACGCTCGCGCGGTCCTCTTCGGCGGTGTCTCGCACGACACGCCCCCCACCAATCTCGACCGCGCCCTGATCCTCCTGATAGCCAGCGAGAATCGAGATCCTCTCGCGGCGCGCCTCGACGAACCCGCGAAGAACCGGGCCGGCGTGGTTCACCACGACATCGACCGTCGATGTCGCACCCCCCTTCGGCCACCGGGCGATCGCACGCACGTCGAGACCTTCGAACACCTGTGTCCCCGCCTGGACCGCCCATACATGCCCGCGCAGACTACCCAAGGGCCTCGACCTCCGCAGCGGTCAGGTAGACCAGCCGACATGCGGTGCCGAGGTCGGAGCGCTCGACGGGCTCGGAGCCCACGAAATACAGACGCCCCGGGGGGGTGTCGGTGCGTCGAGAGTCGATGAGGAGCTCCCCGTTCGGACTCACGCGTTGCTGGATTCCCACGGGCTCGAATGGGTCCCCAGAAGGGAGCGTAGGCAAGCACACCCACGACGCGATCCGCGGAAGCCACCGAAACGCGAGGCGGAGAGTTACGCCTTCGAGCTCCGGCGACACGGCAAACGCGGAGTCTTCCCCCGCAACGATGGCGATCTCTGTCGGCATCATCCGCCCCCGAGCAGACCGAACAAGGAGTCCGCCACTCCGGCGAGAAGGGACTTGTTCGGGAGTGTACCGCGTTCGACAGTCTCCGACAGGCCGTCGGCGATGTCCGCACGAGGAACTCCGGCCGCGGCCCCCGCGGGTTGGAGATTCACGCGTCGACGTGTGGCGGTCACGATCTCTTTGAGCTCGATCGTGATCGGGGTGTTCGTCGTGCGGTCGGTGGCCTCTGTGAATCGCTCGACTTGCATCGACTCCAGGGGCCGCTTTCCGCGAATCTCCACCGCGAGGGGCGTGGCCGCGACTTGGAAGTTCCGGAGGGTGTCGACGATTTCTTGCGAGCGAGGTTCTCCGATGAGCTGCCCGGCGCGCACCACGAGAGGCGCGGTCGTACCTGCGAGGGACAAGCGAACCGGCCGAATCTTCCGGCCGTCGGTTCGCGCGGAGCCATCCGATACCGATCGGTCCGTCACGACCCCGTCATACGACACAGTCGCGGACTCGATGCCGTCGAGCACGAGAACCACAAGCTCCGTCGTCTCGTCAACGAACACCACCATCACAGCCCGCCCAGCTCATCGGTACTGCGGATCAGGCCCTTTTCGACCTCCGACAGGACCTCGGGGATCATGCTCTCGAGCTCCGACCGTCCCGTAACATTGAAAGTCAGATCAACGCCCACGTTCGGTGCACGCGCACCAAGCCCCGATGCAGAGAACGCCGCACCCTGGAGAGCTTGGTCGGTCTGCGCGCGATCCCGGGCCCCTTGGGTCAGCTTGATGATCGGTGCCGTGGCGACCTGTGCGACCCGTGCGGCCGCGCCCGTCTCGAGCGAGACCCGCGCGTCTCCTTGCGCGAATCGAATCGCCTTGTCGAAGCCTTCCACCGCGCGCCTCGGATCGAAGGCCGCAACGAAGCTCCACGCGAGATCGACCAGAGACGACATCGGCGGGAGGGCTCGCCGAATCATCTCGGGGATACCGAAAGACAGAGCGTTCGAAAACGCCCACGCAAGGCCGGTCCATGCCTCGCGGAGTTCTTCTGTGCTCGTCCATGCGTCCATGGCGCTATCTGCGAGCTCTCCGAGGCGCGTCGAGGCCTCCCCCGCAACGATGCCTCCGAGCTGCATGGCCTTGTTCAAGATCTCGAACGTCGCAGCCGTGATATCGGCGACCTCTTGTCCGTACCCGAGGGTATCTGCCATACGGCGAAGAACAGAGTCTCCGCCCTCGGCCGTGACCCAGATGTCTTCGAGCACGAGCGCGACGGCCGCACCTGCGACAATCCATGGGGCGGCCGCGGTCGTCATGGTGGCGAACGTAGGCCCGAGAAGCCGGAGCGCCGGGCCTGCGATGTCTGCCGCGATTCCCATCGCGCCGATCCCTCCGCCGACGGCCCCGAGAATACCGACGACACGCCCGGCCGGAGTGTCGAGGAACTCCAGCGCGAGACCGAGGCCCCGGACCGCGCGATCGGTCC
>JAAUYI010177153.1_pt1 | contig 10813 bp, 8 predicted proteins | sample 7278041 | NCBI WGS metagenome assembly JAAUYI01 (sample SAMN14350216, study PRJNA611818) | marine sediment metagenome | isolation source: surface marine sediment (0.6m) | place: French Polynesia: Moorea | collected 2018-08
AGGCATTTTCATTTAACGTTGCTGGAAGTGCCCCTCCCCAAACGGATCTTAATATTGTTTTGGAACAGTTACTCTACCTTTAGTCGGCTTAATCGTGCAGGTCGCGTCACCTTTACAGTTTTCTAGGGTGATATTTGTCTCGACGATCCATGATGGGGCTGAGTTGCCCGGTAATAGTTAAGTGCGCTTTACCGCTAATCTTATTATACCATTATTAGTAGAAACGCCGGACTAAAGTCCTGGGTGTCGCGTTTCATCCCCTCCTTAAAAGGTAGGGGTTCTCACGCTCTCGCGTTATTTTGATAGTTGATGGTTGATTGAGTTGGGAGATTTTTGCGTGATGACTGTGTTGATTGTCAAGCGATCGCACAAAATATATACACTAAATCTTTTCCTGGTTGAACCAAGCTTGTAAATCAGCCATGCTAGTAAAATCAAGCAAAGCCTCACCGAGATTTTCCAACTGTTCTAAAGGCAAAGTTTCAATCTGTTGACAAATATCCTGTGGTAATTCTCCCACCCTGCGAGTTAGGAGACGGAGAATGAGCCGCGCTTCACTTAATCTTCCCTGTTCTAGCCCTCGCTGTTCTCCTTGCTGTATTCCTTCTTTTATTCCTTCTTCCTTGATTTCCCGATAAACCCGTGTTTCTTGGAGTGTAATTCCTAACATTTCTTCTACCTCCCTTTGAGTTTTATTGGTAAACTTGTACACCATTATTGTTGTGACTAACTCTATAATGGCGCGATTTACTGGAGTTTCTTCTTGCTGATTCCTGGCTAATAAATACCTTGCTTCTTCAGCTGATTGCTCATCTTCAATTGTAGTCAATACCATTAATGCTACCCATATAGGTAATTTACGAATATCACCCAATTCATCCAAATAGATGCGATTTACCTGGGGGCTGTTAAGTTGGCTTATGTAAGGCAGAGTATTATCTTGTTTGGTACTGCGGGATGGGTAAATTACCACCAATTGCAGATTGCTAAATCGAGAACGATTCCGGTAGAAATATAAGTAAGATTCTGCAAATACCCTTTCGTAAAGCAAGTCATCTTTTTGAAACTGAACCTCACAGAAATAAACAACTCCAGGATTTTCACCTTCAGGCGGCAAAAATACCCCATCTATTTCAAATTTTGGTTCTTTAACAGCTACTGAATCAAATCTGTATTCGTCTGCATTTTCTGGTGGATTTGTCAATAATTCAAATAGTAAAGTTGGGTATTGTTGAAATAGTTTATAAAAAATCGAATCCCGACGCATGGTAGTTTCCCCTTACCCCTGATACCAATTCCCTTAAGTTAGTTCTCCACGGGAAAATCCCACAACCTGCGGATCTGAAAATGCGGGGGTGACTAACTCCTCAAGTTAGCACGCAATGCGCCCCTACTGGGTGCCTCCTAACTTTCAAGCTAGTCTCTCATAGACGTTTGTACACAACCTGCGGATCTGAAAATGCGGGGGTGACTAATTCCTCAAGGGCGCACGCAATGCGCCCCTACAATCTTTAACCCGAAATATTAGGCAATATAGGCTTCGGAGAGATAATCAGCCGCAGCAGATACAACTGCGATCGCACTTTCATAATTTAAGCGAGTCGGACCAAGTACTCCCACACTTCCTGACATGGAACCCCGATGATAGGTAGAAGAAATTAAGGAACAAGAACGAATTGGTTTTAGGGGATTTTCCGCGCCAATTCGCACGGTTACTTTTGATTTTTTGCTATCTTCACGATCCGGTTCTGCACAAATTAACCGCCACAATTGTTCTTGCTCTGACTCCAGCATCTCCATAATTGTTTGTACTTGCTGAATTTCCGCAAATTCCGGTTGGCGCAAAACCTGTGAAACCCCACTGATTGTAATGTGTGTACTAGCTGGGGTGCGACTCAGTTGAGCAAATTCTGTAATGCTTCTGGTTAATAAGTCGCTGTAGTGTTGAAATTCTCGATCCAGTTGGCTCCAATCCAGATTTTCTAATTCCAACAAACTTTTTCCCCGCAATTGGCTATTTAAGAAATTGGAAACTATTTGCAATTCCCGATCAATTACCTCTACATCAATTTCCTGACCAGCGATCGCAGGAGGTATATTGATAATTGCTGAATGAGTTTCGTAACTATCGGTGACCACAATCAGCATTACCCTTCCTTGCTCGACTTGTACTAGTTGCAAGTGTCGTAATACGGCGGTACTACTTTGAGGCATGGTAATCAGACTTATACAGCCACTCAAAGTCGCTAATATTTGTGCTGCTCCTTGCAGGAGAAAGTCTAAAGTCCAATCTTTTTGAGCCAAGCTCTGTTGCAGCACTTGTTCGACTTGTTTTGTCAGAGCTTCTGAAGGTGTTATCAGCCGATCTACATAAATTCGATATCCAGAGTCAGAAGGTACTCTTCCGGCAGAGGTATGGGGTTGATAGAGTAATCCAGCCTTTTCCAGCACTCCCATAATATTGCGAATGGTGGCTGAACTTACACCCAGCTGATACTCATTGACGAGGGCTTTGGAACCAACAGGTTCTGCGGTGGCAATGTAGTGACGTACTGTTGCCCACAGTATATGCTGTTGTCGATCTGTTAACTGTACTTGCATAGAGCAGATTTTACTGAAGCCGAATCTTAATTGAGTTTTGAAAAAATTTGGGCAGATGACTCCCCAAGAATCATGAATACTAAAAATAATGATGAATATATAGCCTTTTATTATGAGTTTATTATTTATTTTTGTAAAAATAAATCAAACAAAATTTACAATTCCCGCCCATTCTAGGGGAGAGTTTTGTTTGGATAATTTATAATTCCCATTTATATAGTGTATATTTTCATGTCTGTGGAAAAATAGCTGTATTTTAGGTTACTATCTATTCTTGCCTCCTATCCTACAGGTAGATGCCACAGCAGCTTTTGTTGTATATGGGGATGTCGGAGGCGTAAAGATTGTTAATACTGGGGAATAGAAGGATCGACTAAAACAGAGTAAGCATCAATGCCCCCAGAGATATTTTTAACATTGGTAAATCCTTGAGATAGTAACCACTGACACATTTGGGCAGAACGCATACCATGATGGCATAGAACTAAGGTTTCAGTTTGGGGATTGAAACGGCTAGGAACTTGTTCTGCCCATTGGGCAAATTCACTCAATGGTAGGTTGACAAAACCATCAATACTAGCGATCGCTACTTCTTGGGGTTCCCGTACATCCACAAGTTGTATCTCTGATTCTCCGGCGGATAGGCGTTGAGCCACTTCTTCTACGCTAATCTGGGTAATGGGTTGATTCAATGGTTGCCCTCCCATAAAGTTCTTGTCAAAAATCTGATATTTAACTCTACTCTTTATGTTGACAGAAAATCTCTATGGTTGGGAAGAGAGAGTGATGGTTGATGGTTGTTAGTTGTTAGTTGTTAGTTGTTAGTTGTTAGTTGATGGTTGAGGGTTGATGGTTGATAGTTGGGAGTTCAGATTTTTTATCCTTCCCTCCTTCACTAAGTAATAAGTAATAAGTAATCTCCTTACCTCCTTCCCTCTTTCACTCCTTCACTCCTTCACTCCTTCCCTCCTTCCCTCCTTCCCTCCTAAATCAGTCCCATTTCCTGCAAGCCTTGACGTAATCGCTTTGCTTCCTCTGGGTTCTGCTTCTCATGGAGGAAAATAGCCCTCTTGAAAAATGACAAACTATCCTTAACATTGCCAACTTTCAGTAGCACAACTCCCATATTTTGGCAAGCATCAGCATATTTAGGATTTAACCGAATAGCCTTTTGATAGGAAGCGATCGCATCTGTATATAATTTCATCGCCTTTTGAGTCATGCCCAAATTGTAATGTCCAATGGCAAAATTAGGATCGATGGCGATCGCTGTTTCATAAGCAGTTTTCGCACCCACTAAATCCCCAGCAGCTTTCAATAAATTACCCAAATTGTTATATGCTCCCAATTTCAATAACGGATAAATAGGTAATTTCACTGCCTCCTGGTAGTAATGAATAGCTTGTTGATCCAGTTTCATGCGCTTGTGGGCAATACCTAGGTGATAATATAGTTCGTATAAAATATCTTCGTTAATTTCATCCTCTGCATCTGGTACAGAATTATTCCCTTGTAATAAAGCTAACCCCCTATTTAACAATTCCAACCCTTGGGTAATTTTTCCCGTCTCCACATATAAGCCACCCAACTTACTGAGAACATAGGGGTCTTGGGGACTACTCGCAAGATACTCTTCCATTGCCACCAGAGCTTTAGCAGTCTTATTTTGTTGGGAGATTGCAGTTTGTTGATAACCTTGGTGCTGAATTGCCACACCTTGTAAAGAACCGATTTGCCAATGTGGTTCTTGACGTAAAATTGCGATCGCACTGTCATCTACCAAAGCATGGTAAGGGCGAGAAAAGCGAATATCTGGATGGTTCCGAAACAAGCGAGACACCATAGAATAGGGAGATTGCACCGCACCCACTTCCTGGCGTACCAGATTAATCAACAAATATTCTTCACTCTGGATTGCTTCTTTTAACTGGGGCACAATACTTGGTGTGAGAGTTTCATCCGCATCTAATACCAATACCCAATCACCAGTCACATATTTTAAAGCCTCATTTCTAGCCGCACTAAAATCATTAGACCATTGAAAATGATGAACTTTTGCCCCATGTTTCTCGGCAATTTGCGGAGTTGTATCCGTAGAGCCTGTATCTAATACAACTATTTCATCCACTATTTGTTTGACACTTTGCAAACACTTAGGTAGTGCGATCGCTTCATTTTTGACAATCATGCAGAGGCTAAGTTTCATAATCTATTTTTCTAACTTGAAAATGGTTGTTAGTTGTTAGTTGTTAGTTGTTAGTTGATGGTTGACAGTTTAGATGTAGGAGCCGCACTTGAGATATATTTTCATGGCTTGGTTGTGGGATTTGACCGTGGGGGACTAACGTGACAATAGTTAATCAGCGCCCAGTAGGGGCGCATTGCGTGCGCCCTTGAAGAATTAGTCACCCCCGCATTTTCAGATCCTTGGTTGTGGGATTTGACCGTGGGGGGCTAAGTTGAAAATAGGGAATTCTTAACAGGGAACAGGTAAAAGATATTTTCATCAGCAGGTTGTGAGATTTGCTAGTGGGAGACTAGCTTTTTAAATATTTCAGGTAATTTTCCCACGAGTGAGCGAAAAAGACTGTGGTCAAAGCGTTTCCCTATTTAGTGACCTATATACTTGAAGTTGAAAGGCTCGGCAATTCTGGCTGCTGGTACAACCTCATTTGAGTGGGAACCGCTATATTACTTATTACTTACCTTTCCTGGCTCTCCCACACATTTTTTCTTTCACCCACCTCCCACTCCTCCACTCTGACTCAAAACCAAGGCGAAACCTTAACACTCACAAAAGCGTCAGTGATTTTGAGTCACATCAGCGATCAAAACCAAGGCTTGCCTATTGGAAAATCTCCATTAGTTTTTCCCATTCATCCAGATAGTATCTTTTGTATCTGGATAAAGTACTTGTTGAGATAATTAAAATACATAAAGATAAAGATCAAGGAAACTTCTAAATCCTAAATTGCTATGATACCTGCCGATAAAGTACCTCACTCACTCATAAACCGTTGGGGACTAGCCTTGATGGTAACAACTGTATTTTTGGGTGTAATGTCTGTTGACAATCCATTGCGCCAAAATGCACTTTCCACACCCTTACAAACTGCTGCGGCCCAAACAGGAGGAGAAAACCGTCCCCTAACTATACGTGCTGATGTCCAAGAATATGATGCCAAATCCCAAGTGGTAACAGCGCGGGGCAACGTACAAATGTCATATCCAGCCCGACGGATTCAGGCAACAGCAGCTCAAGCACAGTACTTTAGCAAAGATCGCCGCATTGTTCTGAGCGGTAATGTTTATATTTTGCAAAATGGTGGTAATAGTATTCGGGGCGAGACAGTTACATACTTGATAGACCAAGGAAGATTTGTGGCATTACCCAAGGCCAACCGTCAGGTAGAATCTATTTATATTGTTAATGATGCTCAAGTAAATAATCAGGCGAATACACCTGCACCAACTACTCCTCCCTTGAATCGTTCTAATTAAGTTGGGGTTAATTAATTAGGAACTCAGGAGAGGAAGTATTAATTATTTGCTCTCCCCTTTGGACTATGGCTATTACACAAATTGGCGATCAAAGGAGGGAAGATTACTGATTAAAAAAACCGCCCCAGGCGCAGAGGGTACAGAGGATAGAGAGATTTAGGAGACAGGTAATCTTACACCACCGCAGGTCGTAATCACAAAAAAATAGTCCTTTGTATGGGCTAAATATGGCAAACTGCAATATTAGAGTTGAGTTTTTTCTCCCCCTGAAAATCAGTAGTAAATACGGAAAGGGCGCGAATAGTGAAAATTTTCTTGGAGAACATCCATAAATCCTATGGAAAAAGAGTCATTGTCAATCGCGTTAACCTTTCTATCGCCCAAGGTGAGATTGTTGGTTTACTCGGCCCCAATGGTGCTGGCAAAACTACTACCTTTTATATTGCAACAGGTTTAGAAAAACCAGATCGGGGAACTGTCTGGCTGGATGACCGAGATGTAACCAGTTTACCCATGCATAAAAGAGCACAACTGGGTATTGGTTACTTAGCACAAGAAGCCAGTGTGTTTCGTCAACTCACCGTGCAGGACAATATCCTGTTGGTATTTGAGCAAACTCATGTACCCAAGTGGCAACGTCCTCGTAAGTTACATCATTTATTGGAAGAATTCCGTTTAGAAAAAGTAGCTCACAATAAAGGTATACAACTATCTGGGGGTGAAAGACGACGCACAGAATTAGCCAGAGCATTAGCCGCAGATCCCAAATTTCTATTTTTAGATGAGCCATTTGCAGGGGTAGATCCCATCGCAGTATCAGAAATTCAGCAAATTGTCAAACAACTACGCGATCGCGGTATCGGCATCTTAATCACAGATCACAATGTCCGCGAAACCCTAGCAATCACAGACCGCGCCTATATTATGCGTGATGGACAAATTCTTGCTTCCGGTAATGCTGAAGAACTCTACAATAACCCCCTAGTTAGACAATATTACCTGGGAGAAAACTTTCATGTGTAGTTTAGCCATATTTACTGCATATTCTCATAATTATTTATTTTTAATTATTTCTAAGAATTAATTTATAATTTTCATATCCATTAATTGATTAAATTATTTATTCCGACACCATACCCTCAAATTTATTTGACATCTAAATCTGCCAAAATTATATTTTTTTGATTTTTTACTTTTGCTTTCTGGTACTAGTTAGTTGAGATATCCAAAGTACACAAATAAATAGCAGATTCATCTAATACCATTGCTTATGAAATCCAAAAGCTTCAAACCCTTTTATAATCTCACTTCACTGCTATCTTTTTCCATCATGGATCGCTACTTGATCGGCGAACTATTACCACCTTTCCTATTCGCTTTTGGAGCTTTTGCGTCTCTGGTATTTACAGTAGATAACCTATACGAACTAATGCGAAAAGTGGTAGAAGCAGGACTACCCTTAGGTATTGCTGTGAAAGTATTTGTGCTGAAGTTGCCCAGGGTAATTGTATTTGTCTTCCCCATGTCCACATTATTAGCAACTTTGATGACTTACAGTCGTCTTTCCAGTGAGAGCGAACTTATTGCTTTACGTGGCTGTGGGGTCAGCGTATATCGCATGGTATTCACTGCGGTAATTATGAGTTTTATGGTCGCAGGAATTACATTTATTGTGAGTGAAAAAATTGCCCCTGCTGCTACCTATGAAGCATCTGTAACCTTAGATAAAGCCTTAAAATCAGATAAGCCTGTAATTGTTAAACAAAATAATATCTTTTACCCAGAATATCGCCAAGTTCAGCAAGAAGATGGTAGTAAAAACAAAATTTTATCAAGGCTATTTTATGCCGATGAATTTGATGGCGAGCAGATGAAAGGTTTAACAATTGTCGATCGCTCCCAAGAAGGGCTAAATCAAATTGTAGTAGCAGAGACAGCCCAATGGAACCCAGGGGATAATATTTGGGACTTCTACAACGGTACTATTTATTTAGTCTCCCCAGACCGCTCCTATCGCAATATCCTCCGCTTTGAACACCAGCAATTGCGATTACCCCGCACTCCCTTAACCCTAGCCAACAAAAGCCGGGATTATGATGAAATGAATATTGCCCAAGCCAGCCAACAATTAGAATTAGAACGTATAGCTGGCAATGAGAAAAAAATTCGTAAGTTGAAAGTACGCATTCAACAAAAGCTGGCTTTTCCCTTTGCCTGTGTTATTTGTGGCTTAGTTGGTGCATCTGTGGGTACCATACCCCAACGCACAGGTAGAGCAGCTAGTTTTGGAGTCAGTTTACTAGTTATTTTTACTTACTATATAGTATTAGTTATTTCTCGTACTTTAGGCGATACTGGTGTCTTATCACCATTTGTGGCAGGTTGGTTCCCCAATTTTATTGGATTAGGAGCAGGTATATTTTTGTTAGCTAAGATTGCTAAAAGGTGAGGTTGACAGTTGTTAGTTGACAGTTGTTAGTTGATGGTTGTTAGTTGTTAGTTGTTAGTTGTTAGTTGATGGTTGACAGTCTTTAATTCATCACTCCTTCCCTCCTTCCCTCCTTCACTCCTTCACTCCTTCCCTCCTCCTCTACCCTGATGTCACAGCATAGTCAACCAACAGCCCAAGACGTTGACGCAAGGTTTCCAAACCCAAACGCTGACTGGCAGAAACAAATACTGCTAGGGGAAACTCTTCCTGTGCTTGGGCTAGGGTATCGCTATCTACATCATCAATTTTGTTGAAAGCTAGAAGGGCTGGTCCTGGTGTGATTGGCATTTGGGCGAGAATTTCCCTGACGGAACGGATATGACTCAACCAAGCTGGATGGGACAAGTCCACCAAATGCAACAAAGCATCCGCTTCTGTGACTTCCTCCAAGGTGGCACGGAAAGCATCCATTAAGGATGCAGGTAATTCATGGATAAATCCCACCGTATCCGTAATTAAAATTTCTTGGGGTTGATTGCTATCTGGGTTGGGAACAGCTAATCTGCGGGTGGTGGGGTCCAGGGTGGCAAATAACTGGTCGGCGGTATAAACTTCTGCATTAGTAAGGGTATTTAATAACGTAGATTTACCGGCATTGGTATAACCAACCAAAGCCACAGAAGGTACTTGATGATGTTGCCTGCGTTGCCGTAACCGGGCACGGTGTGCCTGGAATTGGTTGACTTCCCTTTGTAGGCGAGAAATACGTCGTTGAATGGCGCGTCGTTCAGTTTCTAGCTTAGTTTCACCAGGACCGCGAGTACCGATACCACCACCCAATCGGGACATCGCCTGACCCCTACCAGCTAGTCTTGGCAGCATATATTCTAGCTGTGCCAATTCCACCTGTAATTTACCAGCACCAGATTGGGCGCGTTGGGCAAAGATATCTAAAATTACTTCGGTTCTATCCACTACCCGCATCCCGATTTGTGCCTCTAAATTGCGGACTTGGGCTGGGGATAAGTCCCGATCAAAAACGATGAGATTCGCCCCCAAGGTTTGTGCTGTCAAGGCAATTTCTTGTACCTTACCTTCCCCCACTACCGTCTGGGGATGAATATGCGATCGCTTTTGCCATAAAGTCTGCAATACATCACCCCCAGCAGTATCCACCAACCGCGCCAATTCAGCTAAGGTGTCTTGGAAGGTATGGGCACCCATTCTCTCTGCCATTACCCCCACAATTACCACCCGATCGCGATCGCTATCAACTTCCTGGGCAATAAATTCCCGGCGTAATTCTTCCTCTAACCCTTCCACTAAGTCCAGAAAGTCCTGTTTGCCCAAGACATCTAAACTCAGAGCAGGGGAGATACTCCAACTGGGGTGAGGTACGGGACTGACCCCCGATTGCAGGGAATTGGAGCTAGCAATTAAGGCATGGGTATCTTGGGGTGTGAGGTGTGCTAAGTAAGCTTCCTTCACATAGCCAGTGGCACCACCACCGCGACGGGTAAAACCAGTGCCAGTAATATTTAATACCACTAAAACATCTAAGCGTTGCAGTGCCATAGAAGTCAACACCCCTTCACTGGGGGGTTCTGACTTCATATGGGTAGAGATGCAACGGATACCGCTAAGTCGTCCCGCACCGTAACGGGGTAACTCTAACAGGGGAATTTGCGTTTGTCGGGGAGTACCGACCCCCACACGCATCACCTGTCCGCGACGGTTGAGGTATGCACACACGGGTTGTTTAATATCCGTGCTGATAGCAGCCAGCCGTTGGGCAAACTCAGGCGTAGTGATGCGATCGCCTGGTATGCGTTGGTGATAAAGCCGTTGGAGTTGCTTTAATTGGCTGGACTTTAAACCTTGGAGATTACCGAAGATAGTCTCTATTGACATGTATAACCAGTAAACTGGTTCCCCGAATTCATCTAATAGTCTATTTTACAACATGGTTTTTTGATGGAAAGTATATCTCAGGGAGGTTGCCTAAGTATTAAAACCCATTTAAATTAAGAGTTTGAAGGATTTTAACCGGGTTTTGAAATTCATAAATCTTTACCACCATCAGCCTTTGATCAAAAATTGCCCACACACCCGTAGGGGCACGGCATCAGTATGATAATTCTATAGCGCGAAGCATTAACCACGCCGTGCCCATTGCCCATATATTCATTGCAATTCCCCAAAAACAGGATTTGGGCGCCAAGAATTAACCACGCCGTGCCCATTGCCCATATATTCATTGCAATTCCCCAAAAACAGGAT
>JAAUYI010026547.1_pt1 | contig 10812 bp, 6 predicted proteins | sample 7278041 | NCBI WGS metagenome assembly JAAUYI01 (sample SAMN14350216, study PRJNA611818) | marine sediment metagenome | isolation source: surface marine sediment (0.6m) | place: French Polynesia: Moorea | collected 2018-08
GAGGACCTGTGGGCCAACCGGGCCTTCACCGACCAGATCAACATCATCTCCGACACGCCACTCGAGGGCGCCACGACCACGCCCGGCGAGGGCGCCGGCGGCCCGTCGAAGTCCGACCAGGCCGCGCGGCCCGCCGCCGAGCGGCGTGAGCGCCAAGTGGTCCGCAGCACCAAGCGGGTGACGCCGAAGGGCACCCGCAACCGCAGGCCGCACAAGTACCGGCGCTGACCGCACGAGCGTCGACCAGCGGGTCGGCCGACGCCTACCGAGCGGGCCGGGGATCCTCGTCGTCGAGCAGGCCGGCCCGCCTCGCCGCAACAGCAGCCTCGGTCCGGTTCTCGACGCCGAGCTTCTGCAGGATCCTCGACACGTGGACGCTGGCCGTCTTGGGGCTGATGAAGAGCCGGTCGCCGATCTGGCGGTTGGTCCGGCCCTCGGCGACGAGCCGCAGGACGTCGCGCTCGCGGGCAGTGAGGAGCTCCGGCGATCGGGCGCCGGCGTCGTCGTCGCCGTGGAGGCCGGCGTGGTCGATGAGGCGCCGGGCGGCGGCTTCGAGCGGGGTCGCCCCCATCGCGACCGCCGCCTCGACGACATCACCGAGCGTCGCTCTGGCGCCGACGCGATCACCGGAGCGCAACTGCGCCTCACCGAGACCGAGCGTGGCTCTGACACGACGCCACACCGCGCCGCTCGCCGTCCACGCCGCGACCGCCGCTCGCCAGTGCGGTAGCGGATCGGCGCCGTCGTCGGCGGCCCGGTGGGCGTGCGCCTCCGCCGCCACGGCGAGCAGGCCATGGGCCTCGACGTCGTCCGGGTCGAAGCGGTCCGCCAGCAGCCGCTCGATCGCGTCGAGGTGCGCCTCGGCGCGAGCCGTCGCCCCCGGATCGGCCTCGCCGAGCTCGAGCTCGACGCCGCGGCGATGGAGCTCGAGCTCCTGGGGGAGCGTGACCGCTGCGGCGAGCCCCTGCACGATCCAGTGCCGGGCGGCGTCGCGGTCCCCGGTGGCGGCCGCGAGGTCGGCGCGGCGGGCCCGATGCATCGGAACGAGCTGCGGCTCCATCACGCCGCCCGAGTCCTCCATCTCGTCGAGCGTCACGGCCGCGGCGGCGAGATCGCCCTGCCGGAAGGCGCGATCGAAGGTCGAGTGCGCCAGCCACATCCGTGGCAGTCGACCCTCCGGCCGACGCAACGACCGCTGGACGGCGACGGCCTCGTCCCAGCGCGCCATCTCGGCGAGCAGCGCGACGAGGTTGGCGCCGATGAAGAAGCTCTCGTGTCCGAGCTCGGCCGCCAATGCCAGGCCCGCTCGTGCCGCACGCTCGGCAGCGTGCAGATCGCCGACCTCGGTCAGCCCGCTCACGAGGTTGACGTGGACCCGGAGCCGTTCGACGTGCTCGCCCTCGACACGGGCGATCTCGGCCGCCTCCCCGAGGAGGGCGACGCCGCGGCGGTAGTGACCGTCGTGCAACACCATCGAGCCGAGCGAGTTGAGCGCGTGGCCCTCGACGACGCGGTTCCCCGTCCGTCGCGCCACGGCGATCGCCTCGTCGAGGGCCGCACTCGCCTCACGATGGCGCAGCGTGAGCATCAGCTGCTGGCCGTAGCCCGCCATGACGACGGCCCGCTCGGGGCGGCCTGGATCGGGTACGAGCTCCACCCCTCGCTCGTACTCGACGATCGCCTCGTCGGACCGACCGGCTGCCTGGAGGAAGCGCCCGAGCCGCTCGTGGAGGAGGCCGCGCACCTCGGACACGGCGTCCGACGACTCTTCGATCGCCGCACGCTGGAAGGTGACCGCCTGCGGTGCATCACCCACGTCGAGGGCCAGGTCACCGGCCCAGCGGAGGAGCTCGACGTGCGTGAGGTCGACGTGCGCCTCGGGCTCGTCGAGGTCGTCCCAGATCTCCAGCATCGTCCTGACGTGGCCGAGCGCTTCGGAGAACGCCGGCACCGCCATCGCGGCGTTGGCGGCATCGACCGATGCCCGGAGCGAGGCGGCGACGTCCCGCGCCTCGCGGTGGTGCCACGCCAGCTCCGCGCTCGCCCCGATCGACGAGGCCGACAGGTCGGGCCGTCCGGTCAGGGCCTCCGCGAAGCGGCGGTGGATCCTCCGACGCTCCCGCGGCAGCACGCCGCTGTAGACGGCCTCCTGCATGAGGGAATGGCGAAAGCGCATCCGTCCGTCCGGGCCGACGACGACCAACCGCTGATCGACCACCTCCCCCAGCGCGTCGAGGAGCGAGATGTCGTCGGGTCCGAGCACCAGCTCGAGGAGCTCGTCGCGCACCGACTCGCCGGACACCGCGATCATCCGGAGGAGCGCCTGCGCGTCCGCCGACATCGCCTCGACCCGCGCGAGCACCAAGTCGGTGAGCTCGGGCCGGACGTTGCGCTGGCCGGCTCGCATCGCCGCCAGTAGCTCGGACGCGAAGAACGCGTTGCCGTTCGACCGCTCCACGAGCTCGTCGACGAGCCGGGCGCTCGGCACCTCGCCCAGCTCGACCGTGGCGAAGCGGGCCAGCTCGGCGGCGTCGAACGGTGGGAGCACCAGGTGACGCACCCGCGGATCGCGATCGAGCTCGGCCAGCAGCGGGCGCAGCGGGTGCGTGCGCGCCATCTCGTCGCTGCGATAGCTCGCCACGACGGTGGTCGCCGCTGCGGCGTGCGCGAGGTACGCGAGCAGGTCACGGGTCGAGGCGTCGGCCCAGTGCAGGTCCTCCGCCAGCAAGCAGACCGGGCGATCGACGGCGAGGGTGTTCAGCATCGCCCCGACGGCGTCGAAGAGCCGCAGGACCGTCCGGTCATCCGCCGGCGTGAGGTGCCCGGCGTCGACGGCATCGAGCTCCGGCACGAGCACACTCACCTCCTCGACGACGTGCGGCGGGAGATCCCTGACCTCGTCGGGGAGCTGGGTCCACAGCGAACGGAGGAGCTCCGTCACGGCGACGAACGGCAACGACCCGTTGGCCGTGTGGATGCAACTGCCGACGGCCACGACCGCTCCGGTCGCCTCGAGTCGGACCCGGAGCTCCTGCAGCAGCCGCGTCTTGCCGACGCCGGCCTCCCCGCCGAGCAGGACCGTGGTGCACGCGCCGTCCTCGACCGCGGTGGTCAGGGCCGCGAGCTCGGCCTCGCGGCCGATGAACCCGGTGCCGGCGGCAGCGCTCACCCGGCGAGTATGGCGGGTAAGACGCCGCCGTCACATCGGGCGGATGCCTACTCCCACCCGCCCGCTGCGAGGCGTGCCTCGACGAGGTCGTAGGCCTCGTCGGGCCGCACGACGGCGACCCTGACCCGGCTCGCTCCCGCCGCCCCGTAGAACTCACCGGGGCTCACCAGCACGCCGAGGCGCCGGGCGAGCTGCTCGGCGAACCCCCACGCGTCGCCGTCCGCCGCCTCGGGGAAGAGGTAGAAGCCACCACGGGGCAGCTCGGCGTCGACCCCGAGCTCGCCCAGCAGGCCCTGCATCCGGACCAGTCGTCGGTGATAGCGGTCGCGCTGGACCTCGACGTGATCCTGGTCGTCGAAGGCCGCCGCACCGGCGGCCTGCGACGGCCCGGGGCACATGAACCCGGCGTGCTTGCGGACCTCGGACACGAAGTGCACGACGTCGGGGTCGCCGACGTAGACGCCCACCCGCACGCCGGCCAGGTTGGACCGCTTCGACAGCGAGTGCAGCGCCAGCACCCCGCCGACGCCGGAGGACAAGATGGTGCGGGGCGGGCCGTCCCACATGAACTCGGCGTAGCACTCGTCGCTCACGACCAGCACGTCGTGGGCCCGACCCCAGGCAGCAGCGGCCGCCAGGTCGTCGAGCCCACCACCGGGGTTGCTGGGCGTGTTGACCCAGAGGCAGAGCGCTCGGGCTGCGTCGGCCGGATCGATCGAGTCCAGCCTGACGGTGCCGTCGGGCGCGGCGTCGACCGGCACCGCCCGGCACCCGGCCAGCTCGGCTCCCATGGCGTAGGACGGGTACGAGACGGCCGGGAACAGGACGGTGTCGCGCTGGGGGCTGCGCAGCCGCAGCCAGTGGGGCAGTCCGGCGACGAACTCCTTGGAGCCGATCGTGGCGGCGATGGCCGTGGGCTCGACCTGCACCCCGAAGCGCCGATCGAGCCAGCGCTGCGCCGCGGCCCGCAACGCCGGCGTGCCGATCGACGGCGGGTAGCCGCGCTCGGCATCGCTGGAGGCGATCGCGTCGAGCACGACCTGCGGAGGCGGGTCGGTCGGCGTGCCGACGGAGAGGTCGACGATCCCGCCGTCGTGCGCCGAGGCGATCTCCTTGAGGGGGTCGAGCCGATCGTAGGGGTAGGGCGGGAGGACGAACCCGCTCACGGGGTGATCCGCTCGGTCGACCACTCGGTGAATCGTGCGGCGCCGGCCTCGTCGACGCGGACCTTGATGACGGTGCCGCCCTCGTCGTGGCGAGTCGAGAGCACCTCGCCCTCACGGTGGGCTGCGGCGAGCACGTCGCCCCGCTCGTAGGGGACCACCAGCTCGACGACGCGGTTCTGCGACCGCAGCCGCGCCCCGAGCGTGTCGAGCAGCTCCTCGATCCCGTCGCCGCGCAGCGCCGACACCGCGAGGCTGTCGGGCACCGAGGCGAGCAGCCGCCGCACGGTGCCCTCGGCGACGGCGTCGATCTTGTTGAACACGACCTGCTCGGGCACCTCGCCGGCACCGATCTCGGCCAGCACCGACCGGACCGCGACCATCTGGCCCTCGACGTCGGCCGCCGACGCGTCGACGACGTGGACGAGCAGATCGACCTCGCCGACCTCCTCCAGCGTCGAGCGGAACGACTCGACCAGCTGGTGCGGGAGCTTCTTGATGAAGCCGACCGTGTCGGAGAGCAGCACCTGCTCACCGCCGGGCAGGGCGAGGCGGCGGGTGGCGGCGTCGAGGGTGGCGAACAAGCGGTCCTCGGCGAGCACGCCGGCGCCGGTCATGGCGTTGAGCAACGTCGACTTGCCGGCGTTCGTGTACCCGACGAACGCCGCGGTGTGGAAGCGGCTGCGGCGCCGGTTCTTGCGCTGGGTCCGGCGGGTCGACTTGAGGTCGCGCAGATCGCGCTCCAGGCGGTTCATGCGCCGCTGGATGCGACGGCGGTCGACCTCGAGCTGGGTCTCGCCCGGCCCGCGGGTGCCGATGCCACCGCCCTGCTGGCTGTAGCTGCCGCTCCCCCGCCGCAGGCGCGGGAGGCGGTAGCGGAGCTGGGCCAGCTCGACCTGGGCCTTGCCCTCGAGCGTGGACGCGTTCTGGGCGAAGATGTCGAGGATCACCGCGGTCCGGTCGAGCGCCGACCGCTCGAGGATCTTCTCCAGGTTGAACTGCTGCGCCGGGGTGAGCTCGTCGTCGAACACGACGGTGTCGGCGTCGACCATGTCGGCCAGCTCGCGCAGCTCGGCCGCCTTGCCGGAGCCGACGAAGGTGGCCGGATCGGGAGCATCACGGCGCTGGAGCTCGCGGGCGACCACGTCGGCCCCTGCGGTGTCGACCAGCAGGCTGAGCTCGTCGAGCGCCTCCTCGACGCGGTCGATCGGCTCGTTGCCCCGCTGCACACCGACGATGACGATCTTCTCCCGGAACGTCCGCTCGATCAGCCCGGAGCTCTCACCACCGAACTCACCGAACCCGCCCCGGTGCGTGTCGTCGGTCAGCTCACCCATCAGGGCACCTCGATCGTCGCGACGTGGGTGGCAGGGCCGGTGAGCACGAGCGGATCGCCCACCCGCACGGTCGCCGTGCCGCCGGGCATGGCGACCTCGACGACGTCGTCGACGAGCCCCGCCTCGTGGAGCGCCGCCGCCGTGGCCGTGGCCCCCGATCCGCACGCCTCGGTGAGGCCGGCGCCCCGTTCCCAGATCCGCATCGCCACGTGGGTCCGGTCGGCGACGCCGACCAGGTGCACGTTGACACCGCCGGGTACGTGGGCCTCGACCTGCGGCCCGACGACAGCCGGGTCGTGAGCATCGAGATCGTCGACGAGGAGCACGACGTGGGGGTTGCCGACATCGACGCCCCGTGGGTCGCCGGGGAGGGCGAGCTCGTCGAGCGAGTCCGGCAGGGCGAGGGGACGGGCCGAGCCCAGCTCGACCGAGAGCACGTCGGTCAGGCCGTCACCGCGCTCGACGACGGTGACACGGCGGGGTCCGGCATCGGTGACGACGACGTGGTCGCCGCCGACCCAACCGGCCCGCAGCAGCGCCTGACCGAGGCAGCGGAGGCCGTTGCCGGAGAGCTCGGCGACGCCGCCGTCGGCGTTCCAGAGCGTCATGCGCGCCGCGGCGCCCTCGCCGTCGGGTCGGGCGAGGATCAGCCCGTCCGCGCCGATGCCACGACGACGGTCGCAGAGGTGGCGGGCCGAATCGGCGTCGACCACGGCGGTCCCGTCGGCGTCGAGGGCGATCAGGAAGTCGTTGCCCAGGCCGTGGTGTTTCGTCAACCGCATCCTGGTACCAGTCTGCCGGTCGGAGCGCCCCGTCACGACCCGATTCAGGTCGCGCGGAGGTAGTCCTCGGTCGTGTTGACCTTCGGGTACGGCTCCTCCGGTACCTCGACACCGAGCGCCGTCGCCAGGGGTTCCCAGCCGTCACGGGGTTGACGACGACCAGCCGGTCCGGGTCGACGGTCTCACGGACCCGTCGGTCGTGCTCGTCGTAGTGCGCCCTCATCGCCGCGGCGTCGTCGACGGAGGGCCAGCCCGCCCGTTCGACGAGCGCCAGGACGAACTGGGAGGTCGGCGAGTCCGCGTCCTCGTCGCGTCGCTGCCGGATGGTCGCCGCGACCGTCGCGTCGAGGCTGCGCCACCACTGCGTCGCGTCGTCGCGCACGGAGTGGACCACGACCGCCTCGGGGAAGTCGTCGACGAGGCGATCCCACATCGCCGCGCCCGGCCAGTCGACGATCGATCCGAAGTCGTCGAGGAACGACCAGTCGGTGGCCCCACCCCGGGCGATGTCGACCCACATCGGAGCGTGCTCCCGGTGATCGAACAGCTCGAACATGTGGTAGCACCGCTCCCCGGTGAGCCGCTCGATGGCGAGCTTGAGGCTGTTCGTCCCGGTGCGCGGCAGGCCGGTGCCGACGATCTTCACGTCGGCGATCGTGTCACAGCAGCGAAGCGACGGCCTGGTCGACCCGATCCCGAGCCTCGGCGGGGTCCTCGTCGTAGGTGAGCCACCGCCATCGGGGATCACGCCGGAACCATCGCTCCTGCCGACGAGCGAACCGGCGGGTCCGCCGGATCGCCTCGTCGAGGGCGTCGTCGAGGGTCCGGTCGCCACGGAGGTGGGCGGCGAGCTCCCGGTAGCCGAGGGCCTGGCTGGCGGTTCGGCCCATCGTGGGCAGCAGCGCGCGCACCTCGTCGAGGAAGCCGAGCTCCATCTGGGCGGCATAGCGCTGCGCGATGCGGCGGTCGGTGACCTTCCGCGGTGGAGCGAGCACGAGCAGCTCGAGCTCGGGCCGCGGCGGGTGCTCCTCGAGGCCGGGCCCGTAGGACGAGAACGGGCGTCCGCTGCCGATGGTGACCTCGAGGGCCCGGACGATCCGACGGCGGTTGTCGGGCTCCATGCGGCCCGCGGCGACCGGGTCCAGCTCGGCCAGCCGTCCGTGCAACGAGCGGGTGTCGGGCTCGTCGGCGAGCTCGGCGGCCACGTCCGGATACCGCCCCGGCAGCTCCAGATGGTCGACCACCGCCCGGACGTAGAGGCCCGTGCCGCCGACGAGCAGGTGGGGGCGGTCGGCGGCGTCCAGCAACGTGAGGACTCGGTCCTGGTGGTCGGCGACCGTCCACTCCTCGGAGGGCTCGACGACGTCGACGAGGTGGTGTCGGACCCGTCGTCGCTCGTCCGGCGTCGGCTTCGCCGTGCCGATGTCCATCCCCCGGTAGACCTGCATCGAGTCCATCGACACGATGTCGACGCCGTGGCGCTCGGCCGCGGCGAGGGCGAGCACCGACTTCCCCGACGCCGTCGGACCGACGAGGACGAGGTGGCGCGGCTCGCTCAGATCGAGGCCACCGGGATGCGGGTGCGGTGCCGCGGGGAGGCCACGACCTCACGGAGCTCGCCTCGCAGCGAGTGGGCCCCGGCGCCGACGACGTCGACGATGGCGATGGTGCCGACCCGCAACGGCGACTCGCTGGGGAAGTGGACGAGCTTGTTCTGGCGGGTGCGTCCGGTCAGGAGCCGCTCGTCGCGCTTGGACGGGCCCTCGACCACGACCTCCTCGATCCGCCCGACGCGGGCCTCGTGCCTGGCGCGTGCGGAGCGCTCGATCACGGTGAGGAGGCGGGCGAACCGCTCGGCGACGACGTCGGCCGGCACGAACCGCTCGGTGAGCTCGGCCGCCTCGGTGCCGGGTCGGGGTGAGAACTGGAACGTGTACGCGGAGTCGTACTCGGCGGTGGCGGCCACCTCGAGCGTCTGCTCGAAGTCGTCGTCGGTCTCGCCGGGGAAGCCGACGATGATGTCGGTCGTCACGGCGAGGTCGTCGATGCCGGCCCGTGCCGCTGCGAGGCGTTCGAGGTAGCGCTCGGCGGTGTAGCCGCGGTGCATCGCCGACAGCACGCGGTCGCTGCCGGCCTGCAGTGGCAGGTGGAGGTGCTCGCACACGGCGGGCGTCTCGGCCATCGCGGCGATCGTCTCGGGGCGGAGGTCCTTGGGGTGCGGGCTCGTGTAGCGCACCCGGCGGATGCCCTCGATGGACCCGACCGCACGGAGGAGGTCGGCGAACATCGGGCGGACCCTGACGTCGGCGCCGTCGCGCTTCGCGGCGAGGGCCAGGTCGCGACCGTAGGAGTTGACGTTCTGACCGAGGAGGGTCACCTCGACGACGCCCTCGTCGGTGAGCGCACGGACCTCGTCGACGAGCTCGTCGAAGGGTCGACTGATCTCGACGCCTCGCACGGCCGGGACGATGCAGAAGGCGCAGCTGTTGTCGCAGCCGATCTGGATGGTCACCCAGGCGGCGTGGCCCGACTCGCGCTGCACCGGCAACGCGGAGGGGAACTCCTCGGACTCCTCGACGATCTCGGTGATCGGACCGGAGATCCGGGACTCGCGCAGGAGCTCCGCGGCCCGCCCGACGTTGTGGGTGCCGAACACGACGTCGACGTGGGGGGCGCGCTCGCGGATGACCTCGCGGTCCTTCTGGGCCAGGCACCCGGCGACGGCGATCTGCACGTCGGGGCGGCGGTCCTTGAGCGCCTTGAGGTGGCCGAGGTGGCCGTAGAGCTTGTTGTCGGCGTTCTCCCTGATGCAGCAGGTGTTGAGCACGATCACGTCGGCGTCGTCGACGTCGGTCGTGGCCTCGAGCTCGTCGTCCTCGAGCAGCCCGGCGATGCGCTCGGAGTCGTGCTCGTTCATCTGGCACCCGAAGGTGCGCACCAGGTACTTCTTCGCCACGGGGCCCAGGCTACGGCGCGCGAGGCTGGTCCCTGAGGCGACGTCGGGGCTTCGGTACCGTCGACCCCACGGAACGCGGCCGAAACGACCGCGCCGTGTGCCACGGGTAGTGGACTCGCCGTTACTCGGAGCGCGACCCTGTCGGATGATGTGGAGGGAGCTCCTGTGCCGCTGACCCGCAAGTTGCTCCTCGGCGTCCTCGCTGTGCTGCTCCCCGTCGCCGTCGTGGTCACCGCCACCATCAGCGAGGCGACGAACCGGCTCGAGGATGCCGCACGATCCGGCCTGGAGGAGAGCGGCCGCCTCGAGGCCGCCCGCATCAACGATCGACTCGACGCGATCGAGACCAGCCTCGACGCGATCTCCGCGTTCCCCGAGCTGCGCTCCGCGCTCGCGTCCGGTGCCGGCGCCGAGGTGCTCGAGGAGCGAACCGTGGGCGCCGTCTGGCAGGCCCGCTCCGTGGGCTCGGGCATCCGTTCCCTCGCCGTCTTCGCTCCCGACGGCACGCTGTTGGCGGCGAGCGAGCAGCTCCCCGACGTCGACCCGGCGTTGATCCGTCGGGCGATGTTCGGCACCGAGTACGGCCCGGCTAGTCGGGTGACCGAGTTCGACGAGCGGCTGCTGGTCGCCGTGCCGCTCGACGAGGCGAGCAGCGATCAGGTGGTCCTGGTCGCCGAGTACGACCTCGAGCCGTTCGTGACCCTCGTGAGCGGCCACGACGGCATCGGCGAGACCAGCGAGGCCCACCTGGCGCAGAACGTCGACGGCAACGCGCAGTTCATCACCGACCCCCGTTTCGTCGAGGACTTCGCGTTCGAGCAGGTGGTGTCGAGCGACCAGGAGACGATGCCGATCATCAAGGCGCTCGACTCCGCCGAGACGATGGTGATCACCGCCGACGACTACCGCGGTGAGGCCGCCATCGCCGCCACCACCACGATCGACCGGACCGGCTGGGGTCTCGTGGTCAAGATCGACGAATCCGAGGCCCTCGCTGCGGTCGACTCGGTCTCGCGCCTGCTGGGCTCGGGCCTGCTCGTCGCGATCGCCGGGGCGCTCCTGGTCGCCTGGTGGATGGTCCGTCGGTTGCGGGCGCGGGTCGAGACGGTCACCGATGCGGCGCTCGCGATCGGCGCCGGTGATCTCGATCGTCGGATCGGACCGAGCGGCGAGGACGAGATCGGCCGCATCGCCGAGGCGATCGACCAGATGGCCATCGACCTGACCGCCGACCGTCGCCGCCGTGAGGAGGCGGAGGCGGTGCTCAACCACCAGGCCCGCCACGATCCGCTCACCGGTCTCCCCAACCGGGCGTCGGCCCTGGGCGCGATCCACGCTGCGCTCCACGAGCACGGCCAGAGCACGACGCTGCTCTTCCTGGACCTCGATGGGTTCAAGACGGTGA
>JAAUYI010033386.1_pt1 | contig 10812 bp, 12 predicted proteins | sample 7278041 | NCBI WGS metagenome assembly JAAUYI01 (sample SAMN14350216, study PRJNA611818) | marine sediment metagenome | isolation source: surface marine sediment (0.6m) | place: French Polynesia: Moorea | collected 2018-08
ACAAATTCAATTAATCGACACCCCAGGAATCGATGAAGTAGGCGGTGAAGCCAGGGAAGCTTTGGCTTGCGATTTGGCTAAAAGAGTCGATCTAATTTTATTTATGGTGTCGGGGGATATTACCCAGGTTGAATATCGAGCTTTAGCTAAACTACGGGAGGCAGGAAAGCCGATGCTGCTGGTGTTTAATAAAATCGACCAATATCCCGAAGCAGACAGATTGGCTATCTACCAAAAAATCAAAGAAGAAAGAGTAAAAGAATTAATTTCTCCCGATGAAATTATCATGGTGGCTGCATCACCCATTGAGGTTCGAGGAATTAAAGATAAAGCGGGGAAACTCAAAGTACAGCGAATTAAAGGAAAACCCCAGGTAGATTCTTTAAAGTTAAAAATTTTAGAATTACTACACCGCGAGGGTAAATCTTTAGTGGCTCTCAATAGTATGCTGTTTGCCGATGAGGTGAACGAGCAATTATTACAGCGTAAATTGAGCATTCGCGATCGCGCTGCTAACGAGCTAATCAACAAAGGTATGATGGTCAAGGCAATGACCATCGCTCTCAACCCCGTCACGGCGATCGATCTGTTCTCTGGCGCGATTATTGATGTCGGGATAATCATCTCTCTCTCTCGTCTTTATGGTATTGCTATGACTCAATCAGGAGCAGTAAAATTACTCAAAAATATCGCCCTGAGTATGGGGGGAATTAGTGCCAGCGAACTAATTGCCACTTTAGGTCTAAGCTCTCTTAAAGGCATTTTAGGGCTATCTATTCCCGCCACAGGAGGTCTATCCCTCGCTCCCTATTTATCAGTGGCGATCGCCCAAGGTGGAGTGGCTGGCGTGTCTTCCTATGCGATCGGACAAGTCACCAAAACCTATTTGGCAAATGGCGCATCCTGGGGCGAACAAAGTCCCAAAGTGGTCGTCCAAAAAATTCTCGACTCCTTAGATGAAGAATCTATTTTAAATCGGATTAAATCAGAATTAAGAGCAAAATTGATTAGCTAATGATGGGTAGATTTGGTGGGCAATAAGCGATTCGGCGAAACGATAATCGCTCCTGGTTGTATTTTGCCCACCTGAAGTAGCGCGATCTAAATCCAGTCTTCGTCGTCATCAAAATCGCTTTGACTAGAAGCACCCTGATTAGGACTAGAAGGTTCGGATTTAATAGCTTCGACTCGATCGCGATTAACCTCCTCTTTCTCAAAATCTTCGTCTTCTAGTTCTTCCTCATCAAAATCGCTGGTTTGTTGCGAATAAGAATTGTTTGGGGTCGATTCTAATTCGGGTTCGGGTAAAAGATCCGCTGGCTTCTTACCGTCTATTTCTACTACCATCAATTCGTCAATGTAAGCTAAGAAAAGATTTCCTCGAACATCACAAACCGTAGCTGAAAAAGACACTTCGGATTTTTCTTGAGTAAATAGTTCATTGATAAAACGAGAAGGATTAGTTTTGCTTTCTTCTCCGTTTATCCCTAATAAAATATATTCGTTGCCCGTTCTTTTGTGTCTAACAATTGTAGTCATAAGGTTCCTCTTTTCCTGATTCCTGGTTCCTGATTTCTCATTCCTCAGCTAACCACCATGACTGCGAGGATCGGTATTAGTATTATTCGTTACTTTGACTTTAGGTTCAACTTGGGAAACCTGTCCTTTTTTATTGGCATAGGGGATGGGGTTATTGGCAACTAGAGCATCGAGATCGGCTTCTAAGATTCCCTTGGGTTGTTCGCCAATCGATTCGGCGATCGCATTCCCTTGAGAGTCCATAAACACAAAATGGGGAATACCATCAACTCGATAGCGCAACATTTCTGGTAACCACTTGGTATTGTCAACATTAAGCATTACGAAATTAACGCGATCGCCGTATTCTTGTTTGATTTCCCCTAGATCTCCCGCCATCGCCTGACAGCTAGTACACCAATCTGCATAAAACTCTGTCAGGGTAGGCTTATTATTGTTTAAAGCTATATCCAAAGGTGTGGACTGTTTGACCTGAGACTCTAATGAGAGGGGGCTAGTTTCGGTTTGCAAGCCGACAAATAAAGCGACGCTCAAAATAACTGCTGCAATGGCAATTATAATGTTTCTAACTGAATTATTATTATTTGATTCTATTTGTTGTTCTGTCATTAGTAAATTTGGCTATAAGTATTAATGTAAGGACAATTTTAATTAAAACTCTCTACTCTCTATCAAGGATATACAAATTATCTTCTCCTTGGCTATTTTCTAATTCCCAAACCCCCTAGAGATAAGGCATGCCTTGTCTCTACGAATTCCCAATTCCCAATTCCCAATTCCCAATTCCCAATTCCTCGCCATGAAAAAACGGGTAACCCTCAATTTTCCTAAAACTGCGGTTCAAATGCCAATCACCTATCTTTTGGCAAAAGATTTCAATGTTGCAGCTAACATTATTCGCGCCCAGGTAGCCCCCAACCAAGTGGGTAAATTAGTGGTGGAATTGCAGGGAGACATCGATCAAATTGATGCTGCAATTGAATGGATGAGAATGAAAGATATTGGGGTGTTTTCTGCTAGCGGTGAGATTGCTATCGACCGAGATCTTTGCGTAGACTGTGGATTGTGTACGGGAGTATGTCCTACTGAGGCTTTGGTAATGAACCCAGAAACCTTTAGATTAGAATTTCGGCGATCGCATTGTATTGTCTGCGAACAGTGTATTCCTACTTGTCCTGTGGCAGCAATTTCTACTAATCTGTGATTTTAGATTTTAAGATTAGTATAGGAAGCAGAAGCAACACCCATAGATTCTATGAGTTTCCATAGCTGTGGATCATTAAAATCTTCGATAGTCATACTTGCTCCCGCAGCGATTAAATCTTGTGCGGGATGACTGGAAGTAATTCCGATAGTGTAGATTCCCGCACCAACAGCAGAGCGAATACCAGCAGCAGAATCTTCAATGGCGATCGCATTTTTGCTCTTGACTCCCAGACGAGCTAAAGCTAATTGATATGGTGCGGGATCGGGTTTTCCTGGAGGGGCATCTTTTGCCATAATCACTGTCGGAAAGGTATCTGTCAGGCGCAATATCTTGAGCATATAAGTAGCATTGTCTTCGGGTGCATTGGTGACAACCGCTTTTTTGATTCCCGTGTTATCTGTCAGCCGAATTAACTTATCCAAGCCTGGAGTTGGACGTAGAGAATTGGCAATACGTCGGTAGGTTTCTTCTTTTTCTGTCGCCAGTTTCCAAGCTTCCTCCAGAGATAACTGGGGGATAATATCTTTAATGATCTTAGAATTGGTTCTACCAGAAATTCTTTGGCGGTAAAAAGTACGGTCAATATCAAGCTCGAATCTAACTAGTATATCTTGCCAAACAGCAAAGTGAATCGAGTCTGTATCGGCTAAAGTCCCATCTAAATCAAATAATATCGCTTCTAGCATTTATGCCTCATCATAATCTGCACCGTAATTATTATTAACATTTAATAAGAAACATTTCTATATATTGAGCAGTTATCTTTTGGTAGTATAAGCCAGAAATTATGGCGTGAAAATTCTCTAGTTTCAGTCCTGTTTTGTTTGCTAATCTAAAAGATAAGAGCAATTAGCGTCAAGGAATTATATAGTCATGAGTTTTTCAGAGCGCGATCTACAAAAAAAGCTAGAGGAAATGGAAGCAGAAATCAACCAAAATACCACTTCTAATTCTCAACAGTCTTCCCCTAAGTCGATTTTTTCTCAATTTGAAATCAATCCATCTCCTCAAGTGCAAAGCTGGATAGATTCTGGCAAGGCTTGGTTTGCGACTCTACCCCAAATTGGTAAAGCTGCGGTAGCTATTGGTGCAGTCTGGTTGGGCTTTTCCATTGTAGGTGCAGTTCTGCACGTCGTAAGTAGTATACTCAGTATCGCCTTGGTTGGCTTGCTGTTGTATATTGGCTATCGTTTATTTAATAAGAATTCAAGCTCGAATTAAAGTTAGATTACTGACCATATTAGAGAATGTCAAAATCCTATCTTCCAAAACTTCTCTTCTACATTAGTTCTAAGCCAGTTAAACTGCAAATCTCAGTCATACTATCGTGACGATCGCTGTAATTGGTATTGGTTTAGATGGTGCGGAAGGGTTGACCCTATCTACAAGAAAGATAATCGAACGGGCTACGGTTTTGATAGGTAGTCAACGTCATCTTAGTTATTTTCCAGAACACCCAGCAGACAAAATCTATTTAACCAATCTTCAAGCGGAAATAGAGAAGATCGCCAAACTAGTAGATAATAATGATTCAGTGGTTATTTTAACTAGTGGAGACCCGCTTTTTTTTGGTTTGGGCAGATTGTTATTAGCTAATTTTGCTCCCGAACACATTCAATTTTTACCTCATCTTAGTTCCGTACAATTAGCTTTTAATCGGTTGAAGATTCCCTGGCAAGATGCCAGTCTAATTAGCGTTCATGGACGTAGCACCGATGAATTGATTAAGCTATTAAAACAAGGAAAGGAAAAGATTGCCGTACTAACAGATAAGAATAATAATCCTGCTGCGATCGCCCGTCTTTATTTAGCTTTGGATTTACCCATTAGCTACGATTTTTATGTCTGCGAAAATTTAGGAGGAACTAGCGAAAAGATCGGGCATTTTAAAGCCAAAGAATTAACAGCATTAAGCAATTTAAACCGAGATGATTTTGCTGTTTTAAACGTCTTAGTTTTAATTCGCCAAACATCAGCAGTCGAACTAGAACTAGATAATTTACCTTTAATTGGATTACCAGATAGTAGCTTTCTTAGCTTTAGCGATCGCCCTAGTTTAATTACTAAAAAAGAAATTCGTTTAGCAATCTTGGGAGAACTGTCCTTACAACCTAACCAAACAGTATGGGATATTGGTGCAGGTACGGGTTCAGTATCGATTGAAATCGCCCGCTTGTCTCCTAGTTCTAGGATATTAGCGATCGAAAAAACGAGTATGGGTTCGACTCTGATTCACAAAAACAGCCAAAGATTTAAGGTAAATAATCTAACTAGTATCAACGGAAAAGCCCCAGAAGTATTATTCAATTTACCCAATTGCGATCGCATTTTTATTGGCGGTAGTGGTGGTCGTTTAATCGACATTTTAACTGTCTGTCAACAAAAACTATCTAAAACAGGAATTATAGTTATGGCATTTGCCACTATCGAACATAGCTATCAAGCTATCAATTGGTTAAGCAACAATTCCTGGCAATATCGCCTTTTACAGCTACAAATATCTCGCTCGACTCCAGTCAACCATCTCACCCGCTTTAGTCCCCTAAACCCTGTCACACTTATTACTGCTTTCAGAAGGTAGACGACTAAGGATTAATCATAAGGTGGGCAAAAAAAATTATGCTTACTTTCTCATTGGTAGTTGGGGAAATTTGCCCACCCTACCTACTTCTTACTCATTACTCATTACTCATTACTTCCGAGCAATTAAATAAACTTGTCTTAGTACAACTTTGTACGGCTATATGTCAAGCTGACAATAAAGGTAATAATAAAGTAAAAAAATAATAGACCAAAGGAGCAGTAAAAACATAGCTATCGGTGCGATCGAGAATGCCTCCGTGTCCTGGAATTAGTTGTCCAGAATCCTTTACCCCCGCATCTCGCTTCATCATCGACTCGGTTAAATCTCCTAGCAAGCTGGTAATACCAATTAGCGTACCTAACATAACACCACTAATTTGCCATGCAGGTAAATGGAAATACCAGGCACCCAATTCTGCTACAATTAGACTACCAAGTACGCCAAACACCGCCCCTTCGACGGTTTTTTTGGGGCTAATCTCAGACAATCTAGTACGACCAAAGCTTTTACCCATAGTATACGCACCTATATCTGCTGCCCAAATACAAGCCATTACCAAAAAAGTCAAAGTTAAGGCGGGAGGAAACTGACTGGGATTGAGCCAAGAGTCGGGCCAATAGCCGTTGAGGGGTAGATTGCTAATATTATTACCATTAGGTAGACTGACTCGCAAACGAACCCAAAAGGTAGGAAGATAACCTGCGTAAAACAAACCTAAAATAGAACTAGAAATATCGGCGATCGTTGCCATCTTGGGTTGAAACAACAGATAAAAACAGATAATCGTTCCCCCCAAGCAAAACATCGCATCGGTTACGTTGGGAGCAAGAGTAGAACTAATTAATAGAAGTTGCGAGACAATTAAGGTGGTTTTGGCTGCGGGTTCAATTCCTTTAGCACGAACTAATCTAAAATATTCTAATTGCGCCAAGACAATTAAAATCCCGATGCCGATGGTAAAGTACCAGCCTCCAAGAATAATCATTCCCAGGGCTAGGGCGATCGCTAAAACTGAGCTAAGTATACGAGACAAGGGCATAATGCGTTGCTATTGCAAACGCTGATTTAAGGTAAAAATTTAGTTTAAGACAACCTTATGAAAGATTAACAAATTACTGGATTAAGTCCCAGTATTTTCTAGATAACAGATAAATAGAAATTTAGACTCCATCTAAACTCATAATTTTTCGCCACTTAAAATAAACATCGGGTTTACCGCAGCAAAAGTCTGATTAATTCCTCTAGTTTCTAAACGATTAACCGCTGACTGAACTACTTCAATATTACGAGCCTGAAGCTCGGATAAACCTTCAGAAATAATATACAAGTTTTCTAGATTACTGACAGTTGCTACGATACGTCCTTCTGGTTGAAGATGTTTCCAAGTTTGTTTGAGTATATCTTTGATGGGTTTACCCCCTTCAATACAGACTAAATCTGGTTGTGGTTGAATTTCTTCAAGACATTCTGGCGCACTACCCTGGATTACTTTGACGTTCTTGACCTCAAAGCGATCGCAATTACGTTGAATTAAACCCGCAACTTCATCGTCTCTTTCTATAGCAATTATCTGTCCTTGGGGGCAAAGCAAACCAATTTCTACAGGTATCGTACCCGTCCCCGCACCAATATCCCACAACACTGCATCTGCTTTCATCCGCAGCGAGGAAATAATTAGGATACGTACTTCCCTTTTACTTAGGGGGATACCTGGCAAACGTTCAAACAGTCGATCGGGAATGCCAGGAGTTTTATAGGGCCAAAGCATAATTTAAGAATCGAGGAGCAATTATCGGTTTATGAGGTTATTTTATGGTTTGTATGGTTTGGAGAGAGGGATCTTTACACCCTGTAATAGTTCCTCCCGCAGCTACAACCCTCTGTAAATATTCAATTGCCTCGGTGGTAATTACCTCTCCAGGCATCAACAGAGGAATTCCTGGAGGATAAGGACAGATTAATTCTCCACAAAGGCGATCGCTCGCTTCATTAATAGCAATGGTTTCAGTCGGGGCGAAGTAGGCATCTCTGGGTGTAAAGGATGAAGGAGGAAGGAACGAGGAGGGAGGAGGGCAAATTTGAGGGATTTTTTCTTGGGTATTAGATGTAATTGTAGAGGAAAGAGTTTTACAAGACTGGATCAGTTGTTGGATATCTTCTGGTGTATTGCCGAGGGAGATGATAAAAGTAAGATGTTCTAGTAAGGGTAGTTCGCAGGTTACTCCTAGTTGTTCGTGTAGTATTTCGTCGGCTTCAAAGCCCGTTATACCCAATTGAGAGAGATTAATCGTCAGTCTGGTGATGTCAAAGCGATCGCAACCCAGGCGGATTTTTGGTTCGAGTACGGATAATTCAGGTATTGTTGTTAACTGTTTTCTCGCTGTTCGTGCTAGTTCTATGGTTCTGGTCATTAATTCTTTACCCTCAGTCACCATTTGTTGTCTGGCTGCATCTAACGACGCTAGAAGGAGGTAACTAGGGCTAGTAGACTGAACTAGCTGCAAAGCTTTGCTAATTCTTTGACTGCAAACTCTATTTCCTTGAATATGTAACATCGATGCCTGAGTCATCGCGCTCAAGACTTTATGGGTAGACTGTACGGTTAAATCTGCCCCCACACTCATTGCCGAGGGGGGGAGGCTGGGATGAAAGGCAAAATGTGCGCCGTGGGCTTCGTCTACCAATAGAGGAAGATCGTATTTATGGGTAAGATCGGCGATCGCTTGTAAATCGCTACAGACTCCCTGATAAGTTGGATGGAGCATCATCACCGCTTTAGTATCGGGGTGTTGCTCTAAAGCCTGTTGTACTGCTTCTGGAGTAACATTATAGGCTAGCCTTTCTTGAGGATCGTATTCTGGCTGAATAAATACGGGCATTGCCCCAGACAAAACCAAACCAGCGATCGCCGAAGAGTGAATATTTCTCGGTAAAATTATTTTATCCCCCGCCCCACATACCGCTAAGATCGCAGCCGTAATGCCACAGGTTGAACCATTAATTAGAAACCAGGTTTTTTCCGCACCAAAAGTTTGAGCGGCTAATTGTTGTGCTTCTTGAATGACACCTTCAGGAGCAAATAAATTATCTAATTCTGGCAATTCTGGCAAATCTGCCCTCAAGACGGCTTGACCAATTAAATCGATAAGCGTGCGATCGCATCCCTTTCCCTGTTTGTGTCCAGGGGCATAGAAAGCGGAATGGGGTTTTTGGGCAGATTTTTTTAAAGCGTTTAGTAATGGTTCTTGGTTCACAGAATGTATGTATTTGGAAGAGACAAGGCATGCCTGTCTTGGTGCGCGTACATGCGGAATTACGCCTTTGTCTTGCGTCTTGCGCCGACGCGGGGGTGGATAGGGGGACTTATTTTAGTTGTCTTAATCTATTCAATAGTTAACTGTTCTTAGTTAAAAGTCCCCCATCCCCGCGCACCGCTTGTATGTACAAGAGTTCGGAGTCTTTATAAAGTCAAAATTATGAATTATGAAGTACATCTGCTCCCCCATCTCCCCCATCTCCCCTATCTCCCTCTATCCCCTATCTCCCCTATTTCTTCCAGGGTAATTTTGTTCCCATTTCGGTAGCTGCGGAAAAGATTAGGTAGCTTATTAATAAGCCTACTCCTGCTAGAAAGGGAATGAGATCGTTATGCATAATAATTTAGATGATAAGGTGTGCAAATGATTTTCTTGTCCGATCTTGGATTGAAGCTAAAAGCTATTAGCTATTAGCTATTAGCTTTTTTAACAGAGATACTGTTCGATATCTTTAATTTTTTGCTTCAGGTTAGCAGAAGAGTTATCGACGATGTATAGTTGCTGGAGTGCATCTGACCATAGTTGTTGATTGACAAAATAATCGGCTTTGGCAATCGCTATGTCTTCTTGCGTTGCACCACTAGTTTGTAATTGTTGTTCTATTTGAGCTAGTTCTGCTGCGATCGCTTGTCTTTTTGACTCTTCCATTAAGACAAAAGTCGGTCGATAGGTTTTACTATCGGTAATAAATTCCCAATCATAGGTAAAGCCTGGTTGTAATTTTTCTCCTGCATAGGCAAGAGTCTGAGTATTGGGCGGTATGGTTTTACTCCACAATAGCTGTTCGTCTTGTTCGTAGTTGAAGTTGGCACTGGCACTATAGAGGTTAATCGTAGACTGGGGGGCTTGCCCTTGCCAAATAAATAACGGGCGATCGCTCCAAATTACTTGTTCTCCTAAGTTACCAGGAGAGATCGGACAGACTTCTATGCCTCTGGTTATGAGACGGTTTTCTGAGGATTTAAATAGCCTGACAATTGCTTCTAGGATGGAAGTCGATTTCGGGGCAGTTGGCTCGGAAGTAGAGGCTGTATTGTTTTGAGCCTTAACTATAATCGCTGGAGTAATGATCGATAAGATTAGTAAATGCGATAAGAACAGTTTTTTGATCGAGTCATCGAGTTTATTCATGGGATTTGTTTAATGCAGGCAAGAGATAGATCCAAAGAGCTAGTGACGGTAATAGCCAAGGTAATAAGATTGCTTGGGAAAAAATGTATATCTGCAACCCAACCCAACCATAAATTATTGTAATACTGGGTACTACCAAAAAGAGCAATTTAGAGGAAAAGTTTTTTCGCTCCAAACTGAGTTTAATACTTTTAGCGATTAATAAACTAATTACAACCAGCCAGAGATCGGGAATGGGGACAACCAGACGACGATTGATTAGATTGTGGGTCATATATGCTAACAATTCTGAGCCTGTAAATTGGTTTTCGGTCATACTGGGATTTCGACGGAGATACCAGTAGTTCACCGCCAAGGGGGTAGCAAAGTTGTCCGAACCGACACTGAGTCCAGCTTGAGCGTACCCCCCCCCGCACCGATAATTACTACCCGATTTTGTAATTGAGCAGAGAGGGACTGTGTGGAGTCTAAGAGTTGCCAGGCGGGTAGGCGATCGTCAACTAAATCTGGAGGGAAGGAAAAGTCTTGAATCGGTCTTAACCATTGTTGACCAAAATATTGCGACAGGCTAGTTAAGGGAGAGAGTTTGATCTGTTGGATAAATTTGAAGTCTTGGTAGTTAGTATCGATGTATTGATAAACCTGTTGGCGTAAATCCGAGCGATTATTAAGATTGGGTTGAGGGACTTGAAGAGTAGAAAGTTGTCTTTCGATGCTTTTCAGGGTGGCTAATAAATAAGCAAAAGGACAGGCGCGATCGCAACTCGATGGGGGCAAACTCAGATAGTTGGGTAAACCATCGGTATATCCCTGGACTGTCCAGTTGGGATCGCCTATCTTAGTTTCTGGGGCAACTCCTACTTCTTGCCCATCAATTTGCTTGTAAGCACCAAAAACAAACCAGGTTTGGTTTTGCTCGACTCCATTGCGGATAGCTTCAGCGAGGATCGGATCGTTGTTAGCCTGTGGACGATCGAAGAGATAGTCAATACCGATAATTTGGGCATCGGCAGCCACGAGGCGATCGACAATAC
>JAAUYI010016522.1_pt1 | contig 10811 bp, 7 predicted proteins | sample 7278041 | NCBI WGS metagenome assembly JAAUYI01 (sample SAMN14350216, study PRJNA611818) | marine sediment metagenome | isolation source: surface marine sediment (0.6m) | place: French Polynesia: Moorea | collected 2018-08
ACTTCATCTCGCAGGACCAGGCGATCGAGCGGATCCTCACCAACGCCGCCGTCTCGGGCGAGGAGTCGAACCGCTACCAGCTCGAGGTCTTGACCGACGACGGCGGCCAGCTCGCCATGTACCTCGTCGACGAGGCCGGGACGGCGTTCCTCGGCACGGACGAGGGGCTCACCGAGCTCGGCGAGGGTGACGTCACCTTCGACGGCGACGACGTCGCGACCGTCGGCGACTTCCGGCCCCTCACCCTCGTCGAGGCGTCCGAGCTCCAGGAGGAGATCCTCGACCTCGAGGTGCCCACCGACCAGGGAGTCGTGCAGGTCGCCTCGTTCACGACGGCCTCGGAGCGCACGAAGTCGATCGTCTACGACGCCGAGCGCGACGTGATGATCGAGGTGGCGACCGGCACCGAGTTCTCCCCGGACGGCGGCCGCTACGTGAGCGCCGAGGGCCGCGAGCTGCAACCCGGCTGGCGCAGCGGCGTCGGCCTCGACAACTACCGGCGGATCTTCGACAACAGCGCCATCCGCGGTCCGTTCCTGCGCACCTTCACCTGGACGTTCGCCTTCGCGTTCCTCTCGGTGCTGCTGACCCTCGCCCTCGGCCTGTTCCTCGCATTGGCGCTCAACGACGAGCGGGTGCGGGGCCGCAAGGTGCTGCGCAGCCTGCTGATCATCCCGTACGCCATCCCCAGCTTCATGAGCGCTCTGGTCTGGCAGGGCCTGCTCAACCGCGACTTCGGGGCCGTGAACCAGGTGCTCGGCGCCGACATCAGCTGGCTCAGCGACCCGTGGCTGGCGCGCTTCTCGGTGCTGCTGGTGAACACCTGGCTCGGCTTCCCCTACATGATGCTGATCGCCACCGGCGCGCTGCAGGCCATCCCCGCCTCGCTGCAGGAGGCGGCGCGCGTCGACGGTGCGAGCGGCCCGCAGGTCTTCCGGCGCATCACCTTCCCGCTGCTGATGATCTCGATGTCGCCGCTGCTGATCGCCTCGTTCGCGTTCAACTTCAACAACTTCAACGTGATCTACCTCCTCAACCGGGGAGGCCCGCCGGTCGCGGGATCCGAGACGCCGGCCGGTCACACCGACATCCTCATCAGCTACACGTGGCGGTTGGCGTTCGAGGGGGGCAGAGGCCAGGACTTCGGGTTCGCGGCCGCCATCTCGGTCGTGATCTTCGTCCTGGTGGCCACGATCTCGGCCATCAGCTTCAAGCGGACCAAGGCCTTCGAGGAGCTGATCTGATGACCGCCACCGCTCCCACCACCACCGGCCCGGCCGCAGCCGTCGTCGACAAGGCAGCGCATCGCCGCCGCTGGCTCAAGGAGGTCGGCTGGCGCTACCTCGTCTTCGTCGTCGCGCTGGTGTTCACGATGTTCCCCGTGGTCTGGATCATCTCGGCGTCGTTCAACCCCAGCGGCGGCCTCCGAGGCCAGCAGCTCATCCCCGACGAGCCCACGCTGCGGCACTACCGGACGCTGTTCGACGACCCGAACGTCCCCTTCGCACGGTGGTTCTTCAACACCATCCTCATCGCCGGCGTCGCGACGATCGCCAACACGATCCTGTGCGCCCTGGCGGCGTTCTCGTTCTCCCGCCTGCGCTGGCGGGGCCGGCGGACGGGGCTGCTGATGGTGCTGCTCATCCAGATGTTCCCGCAGCTCCTCGCGATGGTCGCCATCTTCACGATGATGCAGAACATCGGCAGCGTGTTCCCGTCCATCGGGCTCGGCACGCAGGCGGGTCTGATCCTCATCTACATGGGCGGCGCGCTGGGCGTGAACACCTGGCTGATGAAGGGGTTCTTCGACACCATCCCGAGATCGCTCGACGAGTCGGCGCGCATCGACGGCGCGTCCCACTGGGACATCTACTGGCGGATCATCCTCCCCCTCGCCGCCCCGATCCTCGCCGTGGTGGCGTTGCTGACGTTCATCATCACGCTCAACGACTTCGTCATCGCCAGCTTCATGCTCAACGACGTCAACGAGTTCACCCTCAGCGTGGGGCTGTTCCGGTTCATCGACGGTCGCTTCGGCGCCAACTGGGGACCGTTCGCCGCCGGCGCGGTGCTCGGGGCGATCCCGATCATCCTGCTGTGGCTCTTCCTGCAGCGCTACGTGATCTCGGGGCTGACCGCCGGAGCCGAGAAGGGCTGAGCGACCCGTTGGTCGTCCCACCCGATCACCTCCCACCCCACCACGACGGCTCGGACCTCTACGTCGAGGCGGAGGGTGCCGCGCTCGGCGACACCGTGTCGGTCCGCCTCCGGGTCCCCGGCGGCGCCACCGACGCCGTCACGCTCCGCACCGTCGACGACGGCGAGCCCCGCGACGTCGAGGCCGGCGTCGACCGGGTCGACGAGCACGAGACGTGGTGGCGGGCCGAGCTGACGCTGCACCACCCACTCCAGCGGTACCGCTGGCACGTCCACGGTGGCGGTGACAGCCGGTGGGTCAACGGCGCCGGCGTCATCGACCACGATCCGACCGACGTCGACGACTTCGGCATCACCGTCGCGGGCTCGGCGCCGGACTGGGCCCGTGACGGCGTCGTCTACCAGATCTTCCCCGACCGGTTCGCGCCGTGGCCCGACGGTGAGCCACCTGCGGCTGCCGTCCCCGACTGGGCCCGTCTGGCCGGGTGGGACGACCCGATCGCCACGTCGCACGGCGAGGCCGTCCGTCAGGTCTACGGCGGCAGCCTGTGGGGCGTCTGCGATCACCTCGACCACATCGTCGACCTCGGCGCCACCGTCCTCTGGCTCACCCCCGTCTTCCCCGCCCGCAGCTCCCATCGCTACGACGCCGCCAGCTTCGACCGCGTCGATCCGCTCCTCGGCGGCGACGAGGCGCTCGTCGCGCTCACCACCGCGGCGCACCGCCGGGGGCTCCGGGTGATCGGCGACCTCACCACCAACCACTGCGGCGACGGTCACGACTGGTTCCGCACGGCCCAGCACGACGCCACGTCGACCGAAGCGGGATTCTTCACCTTCCGCGAGCACCCGGACGACTACGAGTGCTGGCTCGGTCGTCGCAGCCTGCCCAAGTTCGACCACACCGACCCCGAGCTGCGACGACGCCTCGTCGACGGGCGGGGCTCGGTCGTCGACCGCTGGCTCCGACCGCCGGTGACCCTCGACGGCTGGCGGATCGACGTCGCCAACATGACCGGCCGGCTCGGCCCGGTCGACGTCAACGCCGAGGTCGCCCGGACGGTGCGGCGCACGCTCGACTCCGCACGCTCCGACGCGTGGCTCGTCGCCGAGCACGCCCACGACTTCACCCGCGACCTCGACGGGTCGGGCTGGCACGGCACGATGAACTACGCGGGGTTCACCCGACCGGTGTGGTCGTGGCTGCGCGACCCGCAGGCGTCGACGAGCTTCCTCGGCACCCAGACCGCGCTGCCCCGTCGACCGGGTCCCACGGTCGTGCGGTCGATGACGGCGTTCAGCGCACCGGTGCCGTGGGGGGCGCTCGCATCGAGCCAGCACCAGCTCGGCTCCCACGACACCCCCCGGTGGCGGACGATCGCCGGCGACGACGACACCGCGCTCGTCGGTCTCGGCCTTCTCGTCTCGCTCGTCGGCGTGCCGTGCCTCTACGCCGGCGACGAGCTCGGCCTGGAGGGCGGTTCGTCCGACGCGGCGAGGCTGCCGATGCCGTGGGACCGACCCGACCGCTGGAACACCCGCCTGTGGGACGCGCACCGGCGGCTCCTCCGGCTCCGCCGCGACAGCCCGACCCTCTCCCGAGGCGGGCTGCGGTGGGTGCACGTCGGCGCCGACGCGCTCGCCTTCCTCCGCGAGACGGCGGACGACCGGCTCCTCGTGCTCGCCGCCCGCGCCCCGCACCGACCGGTGCGGCTCGATCTCGGTGCGCTCGGCGCCTCCGCCCTCGAGGCGGTGATCGGCGACGACCTCGTGCCGACCGGCGGCGGCGTCGAGCTCCCGGCCGACGGCCCGGCGTTCCACCTCTGGCGCCTGCAGGCCTGACGCGACGAGGCCCGGGGACGCCGAAGCGACCCCGGGCCCGATGTCGACCGGCTACTGCCAGATCACGGGTTCTCGGTGATCTGGATCCGCGTTCCCCCACCGAGCGGGACGACCGGGTAGTCGGCCGCCGCGATCGTGCCACCCAGGCCACCGTCGGCCACCTCAGCCTTGAGGTAGTTCTCCAGTGCCTGCTGGTAGCTCACACCCACCGGCGTGATGTCCAGCGTCTGATCGACGGGGAGCCCGTCGCCGCCGCCGGCCAGGAAGTCGATCGTCGCGACGTCGACGGTCACCCCCGGCTGCGCGACGCCACCAGCCACCACCACGGTGGCGTCGTCGAGCACGACGCTGGTGACGTCGACCGACGGGTTCGGGTCGTCGCCGGGGACGTTCGCCGCCCGACTGAACTCGAGCTGGACCGTCATGCCGGCGATCTGCACGAACCCTCCGCTCGACTCGGGGAGCTGCCCGTACGCGGTCTCCAGGATCTCCAGGAGGTCCTCGGAGGGCATGTCCTCGATCACCGTCACGAAGTTGTCGAACGGCAAGATGTTGAACGTGTCGAGCCGTGAGACGTCGAAGGGCGGTGTCTCGCCGACGCTGTAGCTGTCGTCGCGGATGCCGCCGCCGTTCTGCAGGGCGATCTGCGGTGGGTCGACGCCGAAGTCGGCAGCCTCTTCTTGCGCCTGCCAGAGCAGCGCGTCGGCGACGAGGTCGCCGAGGTTGCTCTCCTGCACCCGCTTGCCGACGTCGGTACCGAAGTCGGTGCCCCGGTTGCTCTCGAGGAGGACCTCGGAGCTGGCGACGACCTCGGCGGCCAGATCGGCGTTGAAGGCCTCGATCGGGTCGACGACGTTCGCCTGGATGGAGGCGTCGGCGCCGGCCGCGTTCTTGACCAGCACCGGGCCGGATCCGGCGTCGATCGACTTCAGGTCGCCGTCGGGATCGAAGGTCACGACCAGGCGGCCGACGTAGCGGTAGTCGCCGGCGGTGGTGACCACCGGGACGTCGACGCCGTCGGTGTCCTCCCCGATGATCGGGTACTCGCGGTCGATGGTGTCGCCGGGCGCCAGCTCGTCACCGGCGTTGGCCAGCACCTCGTCGCCGCCACCGGCGATGACCACGTCGACGTCGGACAGCGAGCTCAGCAGCGCCACGTCGGAATCGACGTCCTGCAGGTGCGATATCAGGATGATGATCTCGATGCCGTCATCGGTCAGCGCATCGACCTCGGCCTGCACGGCGGCGGCGACGTCCTGGCCCACGACGACGTCGCCGGGGGTCGAGATGTTCCCGAGGTTCGGCGTCGTCGCGCCGACCACACCGACGTGGCGACCGCTGACGTTCACGACGGTCGACCCGGCGATGCGGCCCTGGTTCACCAGCGCCTGGAGCCCGGCCTCACCGGTGAAGTCGAGGTTCGACGACAGGAAGGGCACCGGCTCGCCGAAGCCCTCGATGAACTCCTGGAGCCGATCGGGACCGAAGTCGAACTCGTGGTTGCCGATCGCGAAGGCGTCGTAGCCGATCGCGTCGAGTGCCACCGAGTCGTACCAGGGCAGGTTGTCGTTGTCGGCCCGCTCGAAGCTGGCGGTGAGGGCCGCGCTGGCGAGGAAGTTGTCGCCCGACGACAGCAGGATCGCGCCCTCGTCGTTGCCGGGCACGATCACGTCGCGCAGCGCATCGACCGTGCTGGCGAAGAACGCGATGCCGCCGAAGTCGTCCGACGTGTCACCCGGGGTGCCGTTGTCGTTGGGCGAGATCGCCGACTCACCGTCGTTGTTGTGGAGGACCGTCAGCGTGAAGTCGCCCGGCACCACGTCGACGCCGACGAACGGATCGCCCGCCGCGGCAGCCTCGACCTCGGACGCCACGAACGCACCGGCGAGCCCGTACGCCGCGCCCTCGCCGTTGAAGAGCCAGGCACCGGCACCATCGTTGGCGCTGGCCATCGAGATGATGCCCGAGCCGATCGTGATGCCCTGCTCGACCGGGTCGACGGGGTTGGCGGCGTCACCGAAGTGGGACACGTTGCCCAGCGAGTCGGCGAGCCAGTAGCCGTTGCCGGTCGCCGTGGTGGCCATCCCCACGATGGCCGCCGGATTCGCGTTGCCACCGTCGGAGCCGAAGAAGCCGGCGTCGCCGAACGCGAAGATGCCGCCGTCGGCTGCGACCATCCAGTACCCCTCGCCGGTCGGCGTGGGCGTCAGGTCGACGATCGGCGAGTTCAGCGTGAGCGAGCCGGTCGAGCCGAAGAAGCCGGCGTCGCCGAACGCGAAGACGCCACCGTCGGAGGCGACGAGCCAGTAGCCCTCGCCGGTCGGCGTGGCCGCCATGGCCACGACCGGACGGTTCAGCGGGATGCCGCCCATGGAGCCGTGGAACGTGGCGTCGCCGAAGGAGAAGACGCCACCGTCGGAGGCGGCGAGCCAGTAGCCGTCGCCGCTGCCGGTCGACGCGATGTCGACGACGGGCTCGGCGAGCGGGATGCTGCTCGCATCGCCGACGTCGGGGAAGGTGCCGAAGCCGGCGACTCGTCCGTCGGCATCGGTGGCGACGTAGCCGATCTCCGCAGACGCCGCCTCGAACGCCGGCGCGTCGTCCGCGCCCTGCGCGCCCGCCACCGCGGGAAGCAGGACGGCGAACATCATCGCCGCGACGACCGCCGCGGCGCGACGCATCGTCCTGAACTGCTGGCTCATCTTGACCTCCATGTGGGGTCTCGAGCTCCCCGCGACCCCGAGCAGATGTGATCTGTACCGGAACCTAACCGACGTTGCGGACCGATGACAGCCTCGTGACGAAGGGTGCTGGCGCGAGCTCGCTCAGGAGCCGGTCCGGTGCCGGTCGTGGGGAGGGGGCCAGGGCAGACCCGGCACGACCGAGGGCAGCCCACCGCCGCCCTGCCGACGCAGCTCGTCGCGGGCGACGCCGACCTCGTAGCCGGCGCCGGCGAGCACGAACCAGCCGATCATGACCGTCCACACCCCCGGGGTGCCGCCGCGGAGCAGCTGGAACACACCGAGGCCGAGGAGCGACGCGCCGAGGGCCTGGCCCGCCCGGCCGGCGCCGACCATGGCCCGGAGCTGGTCGCCCCACCATCGCCACAGCGCGGCCTTGAGCAGGCGGCCGCCGTCGAGGGGTGCGGCGGGCAACAGGTTGAAGGCGAAGAGGATGCCGTTGAGGATGCCGAGCCACCACAGGACGTAACCGACGGACGAGGACCAACCCGCGCGGTCGACGGCGACGCCGACCGCGAGGAACGCGATCGCCAACAAGCCGCTCACGGCAGGACCGGCGAAGGCGATGCGGAACTCGGCGCCGGGCGTCGCCGGCTGACCCCTGAGCCGCGCCACCCCGCCCAGCAACCACAGGCTCACGCCGTCGACCTCGAGCCCCTCGCGCCGCGCCACCACGGAGTGACCCAGCTCGTGCAGCAGGACCGATCCGAGGAAGAGGACGGCGCCGACCGTGGCGAGCGCGAGCGCGGCGGCTCCGTCGGCACGGACCTGTCCGGCGAGCTGCAGGATGATCAGGACGGCGACACCGAGCAGGCTCCAGTGGAACCCGACCGACACGCCGGCGATGCGGCCGAGGCGGAACGTGTCACCCATGGGACCAGGCTAGGACCCAACCGGGCGTGACCGGTCGTCGGACCGGGCGTCGGCCGCTACTCGTCCCCGTCGTCGGTGCCGGCGTTGCTGACCCTGATCGTGAACGACGACGTCGCGGCCGGTGCGGGCGGGTCGACCCACGGCTGGACGTAGCGGAGCTGCACCGTCGTGGCGCCCGCGCCGACGACCTGGAACCGGAGCCGTTGGACGCCACCGACGCCGACGATCGGCGCCGAGGCCTCGCCGTCCTCGGCGTCGTCGTCGACCTCGGTCGTCTCGCCACGGCTCTCGTAGTCACCGCCGAGGAAGCGCACGATCGCGGTCTCGGGCGGGCCCGACAGCTCCCAGGAGAATCCCGTGGTGGGGTTGGCCTCGAGCGAGATCTCGACGACGTCACCGATCGACGCCTCGACGGGGACGGCCGGATCGGAGACGGTGCGGAGCTCGCCGCTCGTACCGTCGTCGTCGCCCCCGCCGCCACCACAGGCGGCGAGCAGCAACGACGCCGCGAACGCGATCGCGCCGACCCGTGCGCCCACCCTGGCGGCGAGTGGTCCTGTCGTCATCGGGCCATCCTCACTGGTCGACCGTGCCGACCGCCAGTATCACCCCCGCCGCGTGGGCGGTGGTGGAGCCACCGGTCCCGCACGGCACTAGCGTCCGGATCGTCCACGAGGGAGGGGTCGTCACATGCGCATCGGGATCTTCGGCGTCGGAGCAGGCGAGGCCGGCGGCAACAAGGTCGACGGGCTGATCTCGGCGATCGCCACGGCGCACGAGCAGGGGTTCGGGTCGTTCTGGACGGCGCAGATCTTCGAGGTCGACGCACTGACGACGTTCGCCGTCGCCGGTCGCGAGGTCCCCGACATCAAGCTGGGCACCGCAGTGGTGCCGACGTACCCCCGCCACCCGATGATGCTCGCCCAGCAGGCGCTGACCGTGCAGGCCGCCATCGGTGACCGCCTCCAGCTCGGGATCGGGCTGTCCCACCAGCCGGTGGTCGAGGGCATGTGGGGCATCCCGTTCGAGCGGCCGGTGCGCCACCTGCGGGAGTACCTCGACGCCCTCGTCCCGCTGATCAACGACCGCTCTGCGAGCGTGTCCGGCGAGCTGGTCACGTCGCGGGGCGGGATCGACCTGGGCGACGCACCCCCCTGCCCCGTCTACGTCGCGGCGCTCGGCGAGCAGACCCTCAAGACGGTCGGGAAGCGCTGCGACGGGACGATCACCTGGATGGTCGGACCCGGCACGCTCGCCGACCACACGATCCCGGTGCTGCGGGCCGCCGCGGCCGACGCGGGCCGGCCCCGGCCCGAGGTGCTGGCCGGGTTCCCGGTGTGCGTGACCGACGACGTCGATCGGGCTCGCGAGCGTGCCTCGAAGCTGTTCGAGATCTACGGCCAGCTGCCGTCCTATCGGGCGATGCTCGACCGTGAGGGCCTCGCCGGGCCCGAGGACCTGGCGATCATCGGCGACGAGGAGGCGGTGTCCGCCCGGATCGACCAGCTCGCCGAGATCGGGGTCGACGAGCTCACCGCCAGCGAGTTCGGGGTCGGGGCGGAGGCCGAGCGCACCCGCGAGCTCCTCCGGTCGAAGCTCTGAGACGGAGGGACCGGTGAGCGGAGACGACTGGCTGGTCGAGATCGAGCTCGACGGCGGTGAGGATCCCTTCGTCGCGGCGATCTGGGAGACGCGGCCGACCGCCGTCGAGGAGCGCGACGGGCTGCTCGTCGCCGGCTACGCCGACCAGCAGGCCGCGCGCGAGGCGGCGTCGTGGTTCGGCTCACGGGCCCGTCTGACCAGGGTCGCCGACGACTCGTGGGCCGACGCCTGGCGGCCCCACGCCGAGGCGGTCGTCGTCGGTGACGTCGGCCTCGTCCCGACGTGGTGCGGGGTGCCCGACGACGTCGAGATCGCGGTGATGATCGAGCCGGGACGAGCCTTCGGCGCCGGCAACCATCCCTCGACCCGGCTGGCCGCGAGCTGGGTGCGCGACCTGGTCCAGCCCGGGATGCGAGTGCTCGACGTGGGCACCGGGACCGGCGTGCTCGGCGTCCTCGCCGCGCTCTGCGGGGCGTCGCACGTGATCGGTGTCGACGTCGATCCGGCGTCGGTGGGGGTGGCCAGGGGCAACGCACGACGCAACGACGTGGCGGACCGCTTCGTCGTCTCCGACGCTCCGGTGAGCGACCTCCCGATGGACTTCGACCTGGTGGTGGCCAACATCCTCCCCGGCGCGCTCCGAGCCCTCGCGGACGAGCTCGTCAAGCGATGCGCTCCGGGCGGCCAGATCGTGCTCTCGGGGATGCTGATCCGCGACGTGAACCCCCTGGTGCGCGCGTTCGCCGCGGACGAGGCCGACCGCCGCGAGCTCGACGACTGGGCCTCACCCCTGCTGACACCCCACCCGTCTGACTAGTCCGTCGCGAAGATCTCGATCGCGCCGCGGTAGACCGAGACCCACACCTGGCGGGTCGCCGCGTCGTAGGTGACGCCGATCGGGTGCACGCCCGTCGGGAGCTCCTGCAGCTCGACCATGTCGGCGGTGCGCACGGCGGAGACCGAGTTCGAGTGGTAGTTGACGACGTAGAGGGTGTCGCCGTCGTCCGCGATCGTCATCGAACGGGGGGCGTTGCCGGTCCGCACCCGCCCCGTGACCGCCCCGGTGGCGGTGTCGATGCGGGCGACGGTGCCCTCGCCGTTGAGCGTGGCGTAGAGCGTGTGTCCGTCGGGGTGCAGGACCAGGTGCCTGGGTGAGCGACCGACACCGACGAGTCGCCGCGGTGACGCGGCGAGGTCGGTCAGGTCGACGACGGCGATGTCGATCGTGCCCATGGCCGCGACGTAGGCGGTGCGGGAGTCGGCCGTGACGGCGATGCCGCGGGGGAACCGGCCGATCGGCACGCGGGCGATCTCGGTGCCGGAGGCGACGTCGATGACCGACAGGTCGTAGCTGCACCAGTTGCTGACCAGCACGTACCGGTCGTCCGGTGTCACGGCGACGAACTTCGGCACCGACCCCACGGGGATGACCTGATCGATCGCCATCGTCCGGGTGTCGACCCGGTAGACGAAGCTCTCGTCCCAACCGCCCGGTGAGCAGCCGTCGCTCCCCGGCCTGCCGTAGCCGGGGCCGTACATCCGGTAGTTCGACACGTAGGCGTAGCGGCCGGTCGACTCGAAGGCCGCCGCGACCGG